>Ga0105054_10004411_pt1 | contig 21040 bp, 17 predicted proteins | sample BON02_FD_78091 | JGI IMG/M metagenome (GOLD analysis project Ga0105054, IMG submission 78091) | Freshwater microbial communities from Lake Bonney liftoff mats and glacier meltwater in Antarctica - BON-02 (megahit assembly) | ecosystem: Environmental > Aquatic > Freshwater > Ice > Glacier...
GATCCAGACCAGCGCCATCGACGGCCAGAAACCCGGCACCTCCGGCCTGCGCAAGAAAACCCATGTGTTCATGGGGCCGCATTACCTTGAAAACTATGTGCAATCCATCTTCGACGGTATCGGCGGGCTTGGCGGCAAGACGCTCGTTCTGGGCGGCGACGGGCGCTATTTCAATGACCGGGCGGCACAGGTGATCTTGCGCATGGCGGCGGCCAATGGTGCGGCCCGGGTGATCGTCGGGCAAAACGCGCTCCTCTCTACCCCCGCCGCCTCGCATCTCATCCGCAAACGCGGCACCGACGGCGGGCTGATTCTGTCCGCCAGCCACAACCCCGGCGGGCCGGACGCCGACTTCGGGCTCAAATACAACACGCCCAACGGCGGCCCCGCGCCCGAAACCATCACCGACCGGATTTACGAGATCACCAAGACGATCCGCCTCTACCATATTCTCGAGGCGCAGGATGTCGATCTCTCCTCCGTCGGTCAGCATACCTTGGGTGAGATGGCGGTCGAAGTGGTGGACCCCGTCGCCGACTACGCCGACCTGATGCAAAGCCTTTTCGACTTCGACGCGATCCGCGCGCTATTTGCCAGCGGCTTCACCCTGCATTTCGACGCGATGCATGCCGTCACCGGCCCCTATGCCACCGCGATCCTCGAAGGGATGCTCGGCGCGCCTGCAGACTCGGTGCATAACGCCACCCCCTTACCCGATTTCGGCGGCGGGCATCCCGACCCGAACCCGATCTGGGCCAAATCGCTGGTCGATGCGATGATGGGCCCTGACGCGCCCGATTTTGGTGCCGCGAGCGATGGTGACGGCGACCGCAACATGATCATGGGGCGCGGCATCTACGTCACCCCCTCCGACAGCCTCGCGCTGCTCGCCGCCCACGCGCACCGCGCACCCGGCTACCGGCTCGGCCTGCAGGGCGTCGCACGCTCCATGCCCACCTCCGGCGCGGTTGACCGGGTCGCGGCAGCCAAGAAGATGCCCTGTTTCGAGACGCCGACCGGGTGGAAGTTCTTCGGCAACCTGCTCGACGCCGGGTTGGCTACCCTTTGTGGCGAGGAAAGTGCCGGCACCGGCTCCGATCATGTCCGCGAAAAGGACGGTCTCTGGGCCGTTCTGCTCTGGCTCAACATTCTGGCCGACACGCGCAATTCCGTTTGCGGGCTGATGACGACGCATTGGCAGACTTACGGGCGCAATTACTACTCACGCCACGATTACGAAGATGTCGAAAGCGCGCGCGCCAATGCGCTCTATGACGGTTTGCGCGCCAAACTTGCCACCCTGACGGGTCAGCGCTTTGGCCCCCTCACCGTCAGCAGCGCCGATGAGTTTTCCTATGACGATCCGGTCGATGGGACTCATGCGGCGGAACAGGGGTTGCGAATCGGTTTCACCGGCGGCGGCCGCGTTGTGTTCCGGCTCTCCGGCACCGGCACCGTCGGCGCCACGCTGCGCGTCTATCTCGAGTCGCTCGAAACTGACCCCGACCGCTTGCACCGCGACGCCCAAGAGACGCTGGCCCCGATCATCACTGCCGCCGAGGCGATTGCCGGAATCGCAGAACACACCGGTCGGACAGCGCCAGATGTGATCACCTGACGCGCAAAAACCGCCATTTCGCACCGTTGGAATACCGTTAAAATACCGACGTAATACCGCAGGTGCATGTTCAGTTAACTTCTTGCGATTCGGCAGCATGGCCCGGCCCTCCCGGACCGGGTCAAAGCCAGCGTTTCCACTTGAAATAAACCCATGTCGCCACCGCCGAGGCCACCATCATGCCCAGCGCCATCGGATAGCCCCAGCGCCACTCAAGCTCGGGCATCATGGCAAAATTCATCCCATAGGCCGAAGCAATCACCGTCGGCGGCAGGAACAGCGCCGCGACCACGGACACGATCCGGATCGTCGCGTTCTGCGCCAGATTGACCATGCCAAGCGTCGTATCCGTGACCATACCGACCCGTCCGGACAGAAAATCTGCATGCACTTCAAGGGCTTGTATATCGCGTATCTGCGCCTTGATCAGCGGGCGCATCCCCGACGCCTCGCGCGTGCCCTCCGCCCACAGCGTATAAACCGACAGCATCCGCTCCAGCGTGAGCAACCCCAACCGCACCCGTGCCAGCACTTCGCCCTGCCGGCCGATCGCCACAAGCGAGGCATGCAAATTGTCCGGATGCCGGGCATCCGCCTCCTCGAACAATGCCGTCGTCGCCTGATCCAGTGACCTGCCGACACCCTCCAACAAATCAGCCTGCCGGGCGACGATATCTTCGACCAACCCCATGAAAAGTTTCAGATGATTGGCACACCCCGCACTGGACTGCTCCGCCCGGCCAGGAAAAGTTTCAAACGGTCGCGGCGCATGATGCCGCACCGTCACCAACCTTTGCGCCGTCACGACAAAGGTCACCGGCGCTGAAATCTGCACCTTTTCCGGCGTCGCACCCGGCAACATGACAGTCATGAAATCAACGCCTGCTTCCCGGTAAAGTCTGCTCGAAATCTCGATTTCTTCCATATCTTCAAGGGTCGGCACCACGACCCCCAGCAAAGCAAGCTCTGCAATCTGCTCCGGCTGCGGCCGGTACAGGTCGATCCAGATCGCTTGCACCAGATCCGAATCAGGCTCCATCCGGGTCAGACGGCCCGCGTCCAGACGATAGGCAAACAACATCGGAACACCTCTGAGACCGCGCGGTCAAACAGCATTAATACGTCCGCCGCACACGGGCAACAGCCACAACTGGCGCGCATTGACCGCCGACATGGTCCTTTTCAGATCACTGTGGTAGCAAACCTCGTCACAACGGCCCGCAGGAGCCCGCAAATGCTCAACCTCTCTCCCGGTCTGGGCGCGTTTCTCGTTCTCGTCGCGCTGATCCTGGTCGTCCTTTTTGCGCGGTTCCGTTCCAGAACCCGCCGAAATGGAAAAAACGACGCGGCAAGCTGGTGGATGCATTCCGACACGAATGGCGCTGGCCGCCCCGAACGTGACAACCCGTCTTCACATGGCCCTGACCACGGTGGCGAAAGTGGCGAAAGTGGCGGTGGCGACGGTTCCGACTGACTGCGGCCCGCGCGTTTCAGACGGGCGGATCCAGATCCTTGTTCGCTGCTTTGTCAGGGGCAGGCGGATCAAATGCAATAAAGAACTGATGCGCACAGTAGAGCCCCGCCCCAACAAACAGCCCCCCCCAAGTTCCGGACCCGGAGACAAACTCAAAGATTCCCCAGCCAAGGGTCAAAACTACAACGATAATCCGGCGCCAGAGCGGAATGAAGAATGCGCTTTGGACATCGAAAAAATTCTTCACAAGGGACTCCTCAACTGACGCCCGCTTTCACCACAGGCAGTCCGCCACGTCAAAGGATACCGGGCAAATTCAGTGCATTCTGGCGCGCACAATCGCGCGCAACCTCATACCCCGCATCCGCATGCCGCATCACGCCGCTCGCCGGGTCATTCCACAACACCCGCTCCAAACGACGCGCCGCGTCATCGGTGCCATCGGCCACGATCACCATGCCGGAATGCTGGCTATAGCCCATCCCAACCCCGCCTCCGTGGTGCAACGACACCCAGGTCGCGCCTGAGGCGGTGTTGAGCAACGCATTGAGCAAGGGCCAGTCGCTGACGGCATCAGAGCCGTCTTTCATCGCCTCCGTTTCGCGGTTGGGGCTGGCGACAGAGCCGCTGTCCAGATGGTCGCGCCCAATGACGATCGGGGCGCTGACCTCGCCATTACGGACCATCTCATTGAAAGCAAGACCCAATTTATGCCGCAGCCCGAGGCCGACCCAGCAAATCCGCGCCGGCAAACCCTGAAAAGCGATCCGCTCGCGCGCCATGTCGAGCCACTTGTGCAAATGCGGGTCGTCGATCAGCTCCTTGACCCGTGCATCCGTGCGATAAATGTCCTCGGGATCGCCGGAAAGGGCGCACCAGCGGAATGGCCCGACCCCGCGACAGAACAGTGGCCGGATATAGGCGGGTACGAAACCCGGAAAGGCAAAGGCATTGGTCAGTCCCTCATCCAGCGCCACCTGTCTGATATTGTTGCCATAATCCAGCGTCGGCACCCCCGCATTCCAGAAATCGACCATCGCCGCGACGTGGTTTCGCATCGAGGCACGAGCGGCCTTTTCAACAGCCTTTGGGTCCGTCTCCTGCTTGGCCCGCCATTCAGCCACGCTCCACCCCTGCGGCAGATAGCCATGGAGTGGGTCATGGGCCGACGTCTGGTCCGTCACAATATCCGGTCGCACCCCACGGGCATAAATCTCGGCAAAGACATCCGCGGCATTGCCGATCATCGCGACAGATTTGGCCTCCCCCGCCTTGGTCCAGCGGTCGATAATCGCCAGCGCCTCGTCCAGATCATCTGTCTTTTCATCGACATAACGGGTACGCAGCCGGAAATCAGCCCGGGTCTCGTCACATTCCACCGCGAGGCAGCAGGCCCCCGCCATCACGGCCGCAAGCGGCTGTGCGCCGCCCATGCCGCCCAGACCCCCGGTCAGCACCCAACGTCCCGTCAGATTGCCACCGTAATGCTGGCGACCGGCTTCGACAAACGTCTCGTAGGTGCCCTGCACGATGCCCTGCGTGCCGATGTAGATCCACGATCCGGCGGTCATCTGGCCATACATCGCCAGACCTTTCTTATCGAGTTCGTTGAAATGGTCCCAGGTCGCCCAGTGCGGCACCAGATTGGAATTGGCGATCAGGACGCGTGGAGCATCCTTGTGGGTGCGAAACACACCGACAGGTTTGCCGGATTGCACCAGCAGGGTCTCGTCCTCCTCCAGCGCCTTCAGGCTGGCGACGATCAGGTCGAAATCTGCCCAAGTCCGCGCCGCCCGCCCGATCCCGCCGTAAACGACCAGTTCATGCGGGTTTTCCGCCACATCGGGGTGCAGGTTGTTCATCAGCATCCGCATCGGCGCTTCGGTAAGCCAGCTTTTCGCGGTGATCGTGCTGCCGGTTGCCGGATAGATATCGCGCAGATTGTGCCGGGGATTGGTCATGATGTCACCTTCGGAGTGGTCGCCAAATAATTGATCTTGTTCATACAGTCGGCCAGAATAGGCCGCAGACGCCCCGCCTTTTCGCTGTCGTAGCGCCAGGGCGGCGCTTCAGCTTCGAGATAGGCCGATTGCGCGATCTCCATCTGCAAAGCGTGCCAGCCCTCGCGCGGTCTGCCATAGTGTCGCGTGCTCCAGCCGCCTTTGAACCGGCCATCGACGACAGACGAATAGCCCGGGGCTTTGATGGCAGTTGCAACGGCCTGTGAAAGGGTCGCGTCACAACTCGTCCCATCATTGGTACCAAGGTTCAGATCGGGCAATATCCCCTTGAACAAAAACGGAATTTGCGACCGGATCGAATGGGCATCAAACAGGATTGCAACACCATGTCTGGCGCGAACCCGCTCCATCTCTGCCTGCAAAGCGCTGTGATAAGGAGCGTGATACTGCGCCAAGCGACCTTGCGTTTCTGCCTCGGTAATCGGACGGTCCCAAATCGGATGGCCGTCAAAATCGGTCGCTGGCACAAGGCCGGTGGTGTTCTGACCGGGATAAAGACTTTGCCCCTCCGGATCACGGTTCGCGTCGATCACATAGCGATGAAAGGTGGCCCGCACTGTGGTAACATCGGTCCGCAAGCCACTGTAAAGCCTGTCGATATGCCAGTCGGCATCGGCCAGCTGACGCCCGTTCCGATTAAGCAAAACCCCGATCGCGGCGTCGACATGCGTACCGGTATGCGGCAGGCCGAGAACAATCGGGCCATTGCCCCGCGTCACCTCGACCGGGTTCACAGCACGACCCCTGCGGCGTCGATCAATCCGCCGGCCGAAATCAGGGCCGCTGCGGCGGCGATGTCAGGGGCAAGGTAGCGGTCCTGTCCCAGCGTCGGAATATCCGCGCGGATGCGGGCAAGGGCGGCCTGCAGCGCCGGACTGGTCTGCAAAGGCGCGCGAAACTCGATCCCCTGCGCGGCACAGATCAACTCGACCCCGAGGATGACCGCGAGATTCGCGTTCATCTTGCGCAATCGGCGCGCCGCATGGGCGGCCATGCTGACATGATCCTCCTGATTTGCGCTGGTCGGGGTGGAATCGGTCGAACATGGATTGGCGAGGTGTTTATTCTCACTCATCAACGCCGCAGTCGTGACCTCTGCGATCATCAGGCCAGAGTTCAGGCCGGGTTCGGGGGTCAGGAACGGCGGCAGGTCGAATGACAGTGTCGGGTCGACCATCAGCGCCACGCGCCGCTGGGCGATGGCACCGATTTCGGCAATCGCGAGTGCGATCTGATCAGCGGCAAAGGCCACGGGTTCGGCATGGAAATTGCCGCCCGAGACGATCAGACCGGCGTCAACAAGGACTAGCGGATTGTCTGTCACCGCATTCGCTTCGATCTCCAACGTGCGGGCAGCAAAGGCCAAAAGGTCAATCGCGGCCCCGGTCACCTGCGGCTGGCAGCGGATGCAATAGGGGTCTTGTACGCGAGTGTCGCCGTCACGGTGGCTTTCCCTTATCTGCGATCCTTCCATCAGCCGCCGCATCGCAGCGGCCACCGCAATCTGGCCCGGATGCCCGCGCAGCGCATGAATGGCGGCATGCAGCGGCGCGGTCGATCCCATGATCGCATCTGTGGACAGCGACGCGGTGACCACGGACCCAGCCGCCGCCCGCTGCGCGTCCCAAAGCCCGGCGAGCGCGCAGGCAGTCGAAAACTGCGTGCCATTGATCAGGGCGAGGCCCTCTTTTGGTCCTAGAACGACCGGCGACAACCCGGCCTTGGCCAAAGCCGCCGCACCCGTCATTACCTCGGAGCCGATCCGGGCCTCTCCCTCACCGATCATCGCGGCAGCCATGTGGGCAAGCGGAGCCAGATCGCCCGACGCCCCGACCGATCCCTGCACCGGGATCACCGGAGTCACGCCCGCGGCCAGCATCGCCTCAAGCTGCGCAATGATCGCCCAGCGCACGCCCGAGGCACCACGCCCCAGCGACAGCATCTTGAGTACCATCATCAGCCGGGTCGTCGCCACGTCGAGCGCCTCACCCACGCCGCAGCAATGCGACAAGATCAGGTTGCGCTGAAGCGTCGCCGTGTCGCAGGCGGCGATCTTGATGCTGGCGAGTCTGCCAAAGCCGGTGTTGACCCCATAAACCGCCGTCTCACCCGCCGCAGCCTGCGCCACCAGCGCCGCCGCCGCCGTCACTGCCCCTGCCGCAGCGGGGTCAATGGTAACAGGCGCGCCGCTGTGCCAGATTGCTTCCAATTCAGCCAGACTGGCTTTGCCCGGTGTCAGGATCACGTTCATGCGATACCTCCGAAAATGCGACCCTGCAGCGCGGTCGCGCCGATACAGTAGCTGAGTTCGGCAGGGTGTCCGGCCTCCCAGATCGCGAGATCGGCGCGCAGGCCGGGCCGGATCCGGCCACAATCGGCCAGACCCAACGCCCGCGCCGCCTGCACCGTAACCCCGGCCAAGACCTCGAGCGGGGTCATCCGGAACAGGGTGCAGCCCATGTTCATTGCCAAAAGCAGCGATGTCATCGGCGACGACCCCGGATTGCAGTCGGTCGCGATGGTCATGCCGACGCCATGCGCGCGAAATGCCGCAATCGGCGGCAGTTGCGTTTCGCGCAGCGTATAGAACGCGCCGGGCAGTAGCACGGCGACGGTCCCGGCAGCGGCCATCGCAGCCGCGTCGGCCTCGGTCGCATATTCCAGATGATCCGACGAGAGCGCGTCATAGGAGGCCGCCAGCGTCGCGCCACCAAGCGGGCTCAACTGTTCTGCATGCAGTTTCACTGGCAAACCAAGGCTGCGGGCGGCGTCAAAGACGCGTGCAATCTGATCCGGGTTGAAAGCGATCCCTTCGCAGAACCCATCCACCGCATCGACCAACCCTTCGGCATGGGCGGCCCGCAGCGCCGGCAGGCAACATTCGGTCAGATACTGATCTGCCCGGCCGCTGTATTCGGGCGGTATCGCGTGCGCCCCGAGGAAACTGGTCCGCACGCGCACTGGACGGAGCCGTCCAATCGCACGCGCGGCGCGCAGCATGCGCAGTTCGGTTTCCTGATCCAGACCATAGCCTGATTTGACCTCGATCACCGTCACACCCTGCGCGATCATCGCATCGACCCGTGGCAATGCGGTGGCGATCAACGCAGCCTCGGTCGCAGCACGGGTAGCCGTAACCGTGGACAGGATCCCACCCCCTGCGCGGGCGACCTCAGCATAGCTCGCCCCGTTGAGCCGCATCTCGAATTCGGCCGCGCGGTTGCCCGCATGCACAACATGGGTGTGGCAGTCGATGAGACCGGGGGTGACGAGCCGCCCCTCCAGATCGCGTCGGTCCTGCGCGGCATAGGCGGTGGGCAGGTCGGACATGGGGCCAACCCATGCGATCTCTGCGCCGTCGGTCACGATGGCCCCGTCCGGTATCAGGCCATAGTTACTGCCCTCCATCGTTGCGACCGTAGCATTGGAGAGGATCATCTGCGCGCTTTCCGAGCTTGATTTCTGTCTGGCTGCCGATAATATGTCTGCACATAATAACTCTGTCAAGGCGGTGACGATGACGGTTCTTTGGGCGAGGCAGGCGCTGTTGGCCGATGGCTGGGCGCGCGATGTGAGCGTCGCGATCACTGCAGAAGGCAGAATTGAGTCCGTCACACCAGAGCAGCCGCAGACGGGGCAGCGCGTTGATGTCCTGCTACCCGCCCCTGCGAACCTGCACTCCCATGCGTTTCAGCGCGCCATGGCCGGTATGACAGAGGCGCGCGGGCCGGATCCGTCAGACTCTTTCTGGACCTGGCGGCAGTTGATGTTCCGGTTTCTGGACCGGCTGACGCCTGATCATGTGCAGGCGATTGCCGCATTTGTGCAGATGGAAATGCTCGAAGCCGGCTATGCGACCAATGTCGAATTTCACTATCTGCACCATCAGCCCGGCGGTATCCCCTATGACGATCCGGCCGAAATGGCAGGGCGCATCGCAGCGGCGGCGGCGCAGTCGGGGATCGGACTGACGCTTTTGCCGGTGCATTATCAGTTTGGCGGCTGTGACCGACGGGCGCTTGGCCCCGGTCAGATCCGATTCGGGACCAATCCGGCGCAGTTCGCGCGGTTGCATGAGGCGGCGCGGGCGGCGCTGCGCGGCCTGCCTGTGGATACGGTCCTTGGCACCGCCCCGCATTCCTTGCGGGCCGTCTCAGCGGACGGGCTGGCTGCGGCAATCGCGCTGGGTGACGGGCCGGTTCACATGCATCTGGCCGAACAGCGCGCCGAGGTGGCGGAGGTTGAGGCGACATATGGACTGCGACCTGTGGAATATCTGCTGGATACCGCGAACGTGGATACGCGTTGGTGCCTGATCCATTGCACCCAGATGCTGCCGCATGAGACGCGGCAACTGGCCCAGACCGGGGCGGTGGCTGGGCTTTGCCCGATTACCGAGGCAAATCTGGGGGATGGCATCTTTGACGGCGTGCGTTGGTTGGAGCATCATGGCCATTTCGGCATCGGATCGGACAGCAATATCCGGATCAGCCTGACGGAAGAGTTGCGCCAACTGGATCATAGCCAGCGGCTGCGCGACCATTCGCGGGCCGCTTTGGCCAGCACCTGCCAGTCAACCGGGCGAAGGCTGTATGAGGCGGCCGCTTTGGGCGGCGCGCAAGCGGCAGGCCGCGCTTCCGGAGCGATAGCGCCCGGATTGTGGGCCGATCTGCTGGCGCTGGACGGACAGGCCACTGATTTGCTCGGGCTGCAGGGCGATACACTGCTCGATGCATTCATCTTTGCCGGATCGGACCGGATGATCACCGATGTCTGGTCAGCGGGGCGGCATATGGTGCGCGAGGGGCGGCATATCGCGCGGGACGCGATCACCACGGCCTACCGCGCTACCTTGCGTGAATTGCGCGAGGCGCTGTGAACGGGACCAAATCCCCCGGCTGGCAGGCGATAGAGGCCGAAGTTCTGCGACGCATCCATATTCGCGACTGGCCCCCCGGATCAGCCATTCCGAATGAGGCCGAACTTGCAGGTGAATTTGGCGTCGCGCGGGCGACGGTCAACCGCGCGCTGCAATCCCTGGCCGACGCGGGCATCCTCGACCGGCGGCGCAAGGCGGGGACGCGGGTGGCGCTGCATCCGGTGCGCAAGGCGACGCTGAGCATTCCGATCCTGCGGCACGAGATCGAGGCGCAGGGGATGGTGCATGGTTATACTCTTGTTTCACAAGAGCAATCTGATGCACCCCTGCAAGTGACTACCGCCCTGCTCCTTCCCGCGACCACGATGATGCTGCACCTGCGCGCCCTACATCTGGCCGATGCGCGGCCCTATGCTTACGAAGATCGCTGGGTCAACACGGCGGCGGTGCCGGACATAGCCAAGGTTGATCTGTCCCGGATCAATGCCAACGAATGGCTCGTCGCCAATGCGCCCTTTACCGCTGGCGATTTTGCCTTGAGCGCCTTCAATGCCGACGCGACCGAAGCGACGGCGCTGGGCACGCCGGTCGGGACCGCGCTCTTGACGCTGGAGCGGACGACGTGGAACGGGGCGGAACCGATCACCTGGGTGCGGCTGTGCTTTGCCCCCGGACACAGGATGCGCACCGCCCTCTAGCCCGCGACGGGACCCTGCCCCACCCGCGCCCGGCAGGGGCCGAAACCTGCGGTCAGGGCGAGGATCACACCAGAGACTGCCGCGATCATGCCTGCCGCGCTGACCGAATCCTGCGCGCCGAGCCAGAGCGGGCCGTAGCCCGCGAGTACATAGCCCAGCACCGCTGAAATGACTGCAAAAACAACGCTCCACCCGATCTGATGGCCAAGCCTGTTGGTCATCAGCCGTGCGGCAGCGGGCGGGCAGATGAACATGGCGATCACGATGATCGAGCCCACCGCGTCGAAGGCCGCGACTGCCGCGACTGCCGCGACGATGACCAGGCCAAAGCCCAGGGAAGCAGCCCGAATGCCCAGCGCCTGCGCGAAACCCTCGTCAAAGGTGCTGATGGTCAGTGGCCGCCAGAAGAGCCAGGTCAGGGCCGACACGATCATCGCCACCAGCGCGATGCGCGGCAATTCGGGTGGAAGGGTCGCCAGTGCGGCGGGATCGAACAGCGATTCCCAGCCCGAGGCGCCAAACCAGATCAGGCTTTCCAGATTGCCCATCAGCGCATGTTCAACGTCCAGATGCACGGAACTGGTGTCGGACTGTTCGAGCAGCAACACACCGCCAGCAAAAAGCGATGTGAATACAACGCCCATTGCCGCGCCGGGTTCGATCCCGCCCAGCCGTTTGATCGCTTCGATCAGGATCACAGCGACCACGGCAGCGCCTGCCGCCCCAATCAGCATCGGCACAGCAGCGACGGTACCGGTGACGAGAAAGGCCACGACGATACCGGGCAGAACCACGTGGCTGATCGCATCGCCAATCAGCGCCTGCCGCCGCAGGATCAGGAAATTGCCGGGCAAGGCGCAGGCGATGGCTGCGAAGATGCCGATCAGGATCGGGGTCAGGCTGAGCTGAACAAATTCCGGGCTCATGATTGCACCCCCTGTGGCGGGCCGATCAGCCGGTCAAAGCCTGCGATCTGGTCGCGGGTAAAGACCGCATCAATCGGCGTCAGACCGTCGTAGCGACCGGTCAGCGCGGTATCCTGATGCGCGAAGCGCGCCATGTCCCAGCGGCGCTCGTCGCGGGCGGCGCGGGCTGCTTCGGCGCGGCCTGCATCGGTTGCCACACCGTCCGCGCGAATCAGACCGGCGCGGCGCAGGGTGCGCAGGGTCAGCGGGTCGTGGATCGGCTCAAGCCGCGCCAAGGCCAGCAGACCCTGCCGCCGGTGCACCCGCGCCTGAAACCGCTGGTGCCGGATCACGGCAGCCGCGACGCCGCGCAAAGGCGCAAAGAGCAGTGAAAACAAGAACAAACCCGCCGCGATCAGCACGATGATCGGCCCAGTCGGCATTGCCGGCGCGATGGTCGACAGGACAGCGCCAAGATAGCCCGCGAGAGCACCCAATGCGCCCGCGATCCAAAGCATCGCGCCCGACCGTTCGGTCCAGAACCGCGCGGTGACGGCAGGGATGATCAGCAGGGCCACGATCAGGATCAGCCCCACGATCTTGAGCCCGATCACCGTGACCCCCATCACCAGCCCCATCATCGCCAGATCGATCCTCCGCACGTTGATCCCCATCGCCTGCGCGAAACCGGCGTCAAAGGCGACCATGGTCATCGGCCGGCGCAAGAGCCAGACCGCGAGCACCGCCAGCGCGCCGCCTCCGGCTATCACCAAGGCATCGGCATAGAGCATGCCTGCGGTGGAGCCGAGCAGGAAACCTTCGAGCCCGGCCTGCCGCCCCCCGTCCATCGTCTGGATCATGGTGAGGATCACGATGCCAATACCGAAAAAGACAGACAAAACAGCGCCGATCGCGGCATCCTCGGCCAGTCGTGTGTGCCGCGTGATCCAGTCGACGCAGAGCAGGCCCAGCCCCGCAGTAATCGCAGACCCGGCCAGCAGCCCCGCCAGATTACGCCCCTCGCCGCCCAGCGCGACCATCAGGATAAATGCCAGCCCGACCCCCGGCAGCGTCGCATGCGCCATCGCGTCCGAGACCAGCGCGCGTTTGCGCAGGACCATGAAACTGCCCACCGCACCTGCGGCAAAGCCGAGCAGGACGGCCCCCAGCGTGACCAGCGTGGCGTTGTAGCCCGCCTGAAACGTCAGCGCCTGCCAGAATGCGGACATCAGGTGCGGCCAAGTTTCAACTGGTCGATCTGCGCGCTGGCGAGCCTGCCGCCGTAGGTGGATTGCAGGGCAGCGGGGGTAAAGGCGGTGGCGATCGGCCCTTCGGCAATGCGCCGCACGTTCAGCAGCAGGACCCGGTCGAAATAGTCGGCCACCGTCGCCAGATCGTGGTGCACGGCGATGACAGAGCGCCCCTCGTCGCGCAGGGATTTGAGCACGGCGATGATCGCAGCCTCGGTCGCGGCATCGACCCCGGCAAAAGGTTCGTCGAGCATGTAGAGGTCTGCGTCCTGCGCCAGAGCGCGAGCCAGAAACACCCTTTGTTGTTGTCCCCCAGAGAGTTGGCCGATCTGGCGCGTGGCGAAATCGGCCATGCCGACCCGGTCGAGGCAGGCGCGCGCTGCGTTCCGGTGTCCGATACGGACCCGGCCAAGCAGCCCGAGTTTGCGGTACATGCCCATCAGGACCACGTCGATCACGCGGGTCGGAAAATCCCAGTCGACCGAGGCGCGCTGCGGCACATAGGCGATCCGCGCGCGGGCCTGCGCGAGGGGCTGACCAAAGACCATGACCTCGCCCGAAAGGCGCGGGATGACGCCGAGGGCGGCTTTGAGCAGGGTGGATTTGCCTGCGCCATTCGGGCCGACAATGGCGGTCATGGCGCCGGCGGCAAAGCTGGCGTCGACAGAAAACACTGCAGGTTTGTCGGCGTAGGAGACGGTCAGGCCCCGGACCGACAGAGCGGCATCCGGGTCTGGCTGTGGCGCGATCATCTGCCCGGCGGCGGTGGCGAGTGAAAGTTGTGCGGTGCTCATGCGGCGAGCCTGCCTTGCATGCCGCGATCCGCCACCGTGCCCCCCAGCGCACGGGTGATGGTGGTGACGTTGTGGTCGATCATGCCGACATATGTGCCCTCGTAACTGCCATCCTCGCCCATCGCGTCGGAAAAGAGCGTGCCGCCAATCGTCACCTCATGTCCCTGTGCGCCTGCCCCTTCGATCAGGGCGCGCATGGCGCGGTCTGAAACCGAGCTTTCGACAAAGACGGCGCCAATCTGACGGCTGACCAGCATATCGACCAGTTCGGTGATGCGCTGCACCCCGGCCTCGCTGTTGGTGGAAATCCCCTGAATCCCTACGACATCAAAGCCGTAAGCATTACCGAAATAGTTGAATGCGTCATGCGCGGTGACCAGAACCCGCGCTGCGGCGGGCACGGTCGCAAGGGTTTGCGTGGCATAGGCGGCGAGTGCCGCGATCTCGGTCTGATGCACGGCGGCATTGGCGGTGTAGGTTTCCGCCCCATCCGGATCAGCGGCGATAAGCGCGTCGCGGACAGCATCGACGACCAAAGCCCAGATATGGGGGACCATCCAGACATGCGGGTCGAAGCGATCGGCATAATCGTCATGTGCGATCAGTACCTCGCGCGGCAAGGTGTTTGCGACGGCGACCACCGCGCGGGAGCGGGTCATGTCGGCCAGGAATTCCTCAAGCTGCGCCTCAAGGTAGAGGCCGTGCCAGAGCACCAGATCGGACCCGGCCGTGGCGGCGATATCGCTGCGGGTCTGGCGGTAGGCGTGCGGATCGACTCCCGGCCCCATCAGGGCGCGCACCCTGACCCTGTCGCCGCCGACCTGCCGGGTGGCATCGGCGATCATGCCGGTCGTGGCAACGACGTTCAGCTGTTCTTGCGACAGTGCAGCGCGGGGCAAGGTCAGCAACACTGCAAGCCCACCGAGGAGGGTCCGTCGGTTAGGGTGCAGGAACGGCATGAAAGGCTGGACTCCAACAGTACGGGCATCAAGCGCACCGCAGGAGTGATATTGCGACTTAGTCGCAATAAGTCAAGTCAGTTGCGAACAATTCGCAATAAACGCGCGCGCGTCGGCGCTATTGCGCGGACAGTAGCGCGTCGATCTCGGCCCGCGATGGCATTGAGGGCGCGGTGCCGCGGCGGGTGACAGAGATACCTGCGGTCGCTGCGCCAAAGCGGACGGCGGTTACCGGGTCCATCCCTTCTGCCAAAGCGGCGGCAAAACCGCCGTTGAAGGCATCGCCCGCACCTGTCGTCTCTACCACCGGACCGGCAGGTATGACCGGGACATGCACCGTCTGGGTGGCGTCATGATAGAGCGCGCCCTTGTCGCCCAGCGTGATGATGACGGCCCCTGCCCCAAGTCCGCGCAATGCGCGGGCTGCCGCCTCGGCCTCGGCCACGGTCGTCACCGGCAGGCCGGTCAGCGCCTCTGCCTCGCTCTCATTCGGGGTGACGTAGTCGCAGAGTGCCAGCATCCCTTCAGGCAAGGCCGCCGCCGGGGCCGGGTTCAGCACAGTGCGCGCGCCCCCTGCCCGCGCAATCTGCAAGGCGCGCAAGGCGGCATCCATCGGTTGTTCGAGCTGGGTGATGAATACGGCGGCACCACCGATCAGATCGGCCGCTGCGTCGATATCCGCAGGGCTGATCGTGCTGGCGACACCGGGGCAAATGATGATCGCGTTATTGCCGGTCGCATGTTCGACAAAGATATAGGCCGCACCGGTATAGCTTTCGGAATGCCGGGTCACGACCGGATGCACCCCGGCCCTGGCCCATGTGGCGAGCGCCATGTCGGCAAAGGGATCGGTGCCGAGCCTTGTGATCATATGCACGTCACCGCCCGCCATCGCAGCGGCAACCGCCTGATTCGAACCCTTGCCACCGGGACCCAATGCGAAGCTGCGCCCGAGAATCGTTTCGCCGATGCGGGGGGCGCGGTCGGCGCGGTAGGATGTGTCGGCGACAAAGACACCCAGAATCACGATCTTCGGCAACTGAATTTTCCCTTTGGTGATCCACGCAGGATGGCATGAGGGGTAACCCAGCCGAGTTAAGCTGTCCATGACGCAGCGCGCGCTTGATCCCCGGCCTTGGTTGGAGGATCAAGAGCGGGGCGATGACGCGGGAGAGTGCAATGAAAACACGCGGCTGGGACCGGGTCGGCAATGGCGGCCTGCGGTTTACCGAATTGGGCATCGGCACGGCACCGCTGGGCAACCTTTACCGCGCGATCAGCGATGATGACGCGCAGGCGGTGCTAAGCCGGGCCTGGGACGCGGGGGTGCGGTATTTCGATACGGCGCCGCAATATGGGCTGGGCCTGTCCGAGACCCGGCTGAACCGGTTTCTGCGTGGCAAACCGCGCGATTCCTATGTCTTGTCGAGCAAGGTGGGCCGGTTGCTGCAATCCTGCACGGCGCAGGAGCGTGACGGGCTCGGCAAGTGGTTTGAGGTGCCAAACCGACGCGGCATCTTTGACTATGGCTATGACGGTGTGATGCGCTCGGTCGAATTTTCGCTGGAAAGACTGGGGATCGACCGGATCGACATCCTCTTTGCGCATGATCTGGATGTGTTCACCCATGGTTCTGTCACAGCCCGCGATGACCGGATTTCAGAGCTGATGGCGGGGGGCTATCGCGCCCTGCTGGGCCTGCGCGATCAGGGGGTGATTGCGGCGTTTGGTGCGGGGGTGAACGAATGGCAGGCCTGCCAGATCCTGATCGAACATGGCGATTTTGACCTGTTTCTGCTGGCGGGCCGCTATACCCTGCTGGAGCAGGAGGCGCTGGAGACGTTTCTGCCGATGGCGCAGGCGCGCGGGATCGGGATCGTGCTGGGCGGGCCCTATAATTCCGGCATCCTGGCGACGGGCGCGCGGCCGGGTGCGTTTTACAACTATGACCCGGCCCCGCAATCGGTGCTGGAGCGGGTGGCGCGAATCGAGGTGATTTGTGCGGCGCATGATGTGCGCCTTGTCGATGCCGCGTACCAGTTTGCGCTGCGCCATCCGGCGGTTGTGTCGGTCATTCCGGGTGGGCAGGGTTTAGGCGAGATGGAAGGCAATATCGCCGCCGCCCATGCCACGGTGCCGGAAGCGTTATGGGCCGCGTTGAAAGAGGCGGGACTGCTGCACCCCGAAGCGCCGGTTTGAATTGCAGTGTTTTTGAGAGATGGATGTTCCGATGACAGCTATGACTACGCAGGCCATTCGCCTGCATCCACAGGATAACGTGCTGATTGCGCTGCGCGATCTGGTGGCGGGTGAGGTCCTGCCTGACCTTTCGGTACCGCTGGCAAGTCCGGTGCCGCGCGGACACAAGATCGCGCTGGAACCGGTGGCGTTGGGGGCCAATGTCATCCGCTATGGCCAGATCATCGGCATGGCGACGCAGCCCATTGCGGCCGGCGCGCATGTGCATGTCCATAATCTGGGCATGGGGGCGCATGAGCAGGATTACGCGTTTTCGACCGATCTGCGGCCCCTGCCCGCGATCGGTGCCGCGCGGCATTTCATGGGTTATCACCGGGCCGATGGTGGTGTCGGGACGCGCAACTATCTGGGAATACTGACGTCAGTGAACTGTTCCGGCTCGGTCGCTCGCTTTATTGCCGAGGCTTGTGACAGGCAGGGCTGGCTCTCGGAATTTCCCAATGTCGACGGGGTGGTGCCGATCGTGCATGGCACGGGTTGCGGCATGTCGGGCAAGGACGAGGGGTATGACACCCTGTTTCGCACGCTGCAGGGTTATGCGCGCAACCCTAATTTCGGCGGTATCCTGCTGGTCGGCCTTGGCTGTGAGGTGATGCAGATCCCCGATCTGATCGGCGCGGGCCGGATGCGGAAAGACGGCAATTTCAGATACATGACGATCCAGCAGACCGGCGGCACGAGGCGCACCGTCGACAAGGGGGTCGCGATGCTGCGCGAGATGGCTGTCGTGGCGAATGCTACAGTGCGCGAAAAGGCCGGGCTGGAGCATCTGATGCTGGGCATGCAATGCGGCGGCTCTGACGGCTATTCGGGTATCACCGCGAACCCGGCGCTGGGTGTGGCCTCGGACCTTTTGGTGGCGCATGGTGCCACGACGATATTGTCGGAAACCCCTGAAATATATGGCGCCGAGCATCTGTTGACCCGCCGCGCGGTGACCGTGGAAGTGGGGCAGAAGATTGTCGAGCGTATCCGCTGGTGGGAGGATTATACCGCCCGCAACGGTGGCGAGATGGACAATAATCCCAGCCCCGGCAACAAGAAGGGCGGGTTGACCACCATCCTTGAGAAATCGCTGGGTGCGGTGGCCAAGGGCGGCACAGCGCCACTGACGCAGGTCTATAAATTTGCCGAGCCGGTGACGGAGCGCGGCTTTGTCTATATGGACTCGCCGGGCTATGATCCGGCCTCGGTTACTGGCCAGATTGCCTCTGGCGCGAACCTGATCGCCTTTACCACCGGGCGCGGGTCGGTCAGCGGTTACAAGCCCACCCCTTGTATCAAGCTGGCCACCAATACCGAGATGTATGACCGGATGGCCGAGGATATGGATATCAATTGCGGCGATATCGTAAGCGAGGGTGTGACGCTGGAGGCCAAGGGGCAGGAGATATTCGAGCTGATCCTGCGGGTGGCGTCGGGGGAGTTGACCAAGTCCGAGGAGTTGGGATTTGGCGGGGCGGAGTTCGTGCCATGGGTGATGGGGGCGGTGATGTGAGGAGTTGAGGCGAAACAAGCACGCGGGTTAGCCTTTGTTTTTCTTGCTTGCTTTCCCGATTTGTCACCAGACAAATCGGGACGCGCCTGCCTGCCCCCGGCAGGCGCGTTTCCGCGCCAGCCCAGTCAGGCGCGCCCCGATTGCAACCGTCACGACAGCATCACAAAGTCGTTGCCTGCAGGCTTGCGACTTTGGAAATGCACCGATCGTCTCGCCACCGGCGAGACTCTTGTTCGGTGCTGGTCGATGTCGGTATTTCAACCTGATCGGTGCCTGAGCCCCGAATCAGGGTTAATTCCCATATATTAATGGAAGATTCAGCTGCGGTTTAACGTCGGTATTTTGGCGGTATTCCAGCGGGTCGAAAATCGCCTTTGGCGCGGTTAATGCCCCGCGCGCTGCGTTTTTGGCAGGTGCTCTTGCACGAAACCCGAAATTTCGGCTGCGGGTCGTGCGCCGGGCAGACGCCCAAGTTCGCGCCCCTTGTGCCACAGGATCAGCAGGGGGATCCCCCGGATGCCGAGCCGTTGCGAGATGGCCGGGAAATCCTCGGTGTTGATCTTGGCAAAGCGCGCCTGACCGGTGAGGGTCTGTGCCGCCTTGGCAAATTCGGGCGCCATCATCCGGCAGGGCCCGCACCAGGGTGCCCAGTAGTCGATCAGGATCGGCAGGTCGTCGCCGGTGGCCTTGTCATGGATGCGGGGGTCAAGCTCGGTGACCTTGCCATTGGCGAGCGGGTCGCCGCAGGTGCCGCATTTCGGCGCTTCGGTCAGTCGGGCGATGGGCACCCGGTTGCCCTGACCGCAGGTGGTGCAGGTGAGTTTGACGCTGTTGGCGGTGTCGACGGTCATGGCGGGCCTCGCATGCAGGATGATGCATAGGTAGGGGGCGCCAATTGCCGTCGCAAGTGTTTGGCCGACGGGTAGCGCCACTTTGCCCGGAATCAAGGCGCGAAGCGCCGCCGGGCAGCGCACGACCGCCCCCTCGGGCGTGCGCTTTGGCTGCCATTTCGCGCAGCCTACCGTAGAGGGGCTTGGCGCTATCAAGTGCATCGTTCATTCGTTGCAGCGCCCACCCGGCGGTCGTGCGCTGCCCTGTGTTGCGTGGATTGCCAAGCGCGGATTTTGTGACGCTTGGCTCAATGTCTACTCCGCCGCGTCCAGATAGCTTTCCAATGGCGGGCAGGTGCAGATCAGGTTGCGGTCGCCAAAGACGTTGTCGACCCGACCGACGGGCGGCCAGTATTTGTCGACACGGAACGCGCCGGGGGGAAAGCAGCCATGTTCGCGCGGATAGGCGCGGGTCCAGTCGGCGACGAGGTCTTCGACGGTGTGCGGCGCGTGGCGCAGGGGGGAATCGTCGCTGCTGATCTCGCCCATCTCGACCGATTTGATCTCGGCCCGGATCGCCAGCAAAGCGGTGATGAAACGGTCGATTTCGGCCTTAGTTTCGGATTCTGTCGGTTCCACCATCAGCGTGCCCGCAACCGGCCAGGACATCGTCGGTGCGTGAAAGCCGTTGTCGATCAGCCGTTTGGCGATGTCATCGACGGTGACCCCATGTTCGGCAAAGGGCCGCGTGTCGAGGATGCATTCATGCGCGACCCTGCCACGGTTGCCCATGAACAGCACCGGATAGGCGCCGCGCAGGCGGGCCGCGATGTAATTGGCATTGAGGATCGCCACGCGGGTCGCCTGCGTCAGACCGGCCCCGCCCATCATCAGGCAATAGGCCCATGAGATCAGCAGGATCGAGGCGGAGCCGTAGGGCGCGGCGCTGACCGGCCCCGCATCCCCGTCTTGCAGGCCTGCGCCTGCGGGTCCACCCGCCTCCGGATGCCCCGGCAGATGCGGGGCCAGATGTGCGCGCACGCCGATCGGTCCCATGCCGGGGCCGCCGCCGCCATGCGGGATGGCAAAGGTCTTGTGCAGGTTCAGGTGGCTCACATCGCCGCCGATCTCGCCGGGTTTCACCAGTCCGACCATCGCGTTCATGTTAGCCCCGTCGATATAGACCTGCCCGCCGTGTTCATGGGTGATGTCGCAGATTTCGCGGACGGTTTCCTCGAACACACCATGCGTGGAGGGATAGGTGATCATGCAGGCGGCGAGGCGGGGGCCGGCCTTGGTGGCCTTGTCGCGGAAATCCTCGATATCGACGTCGCCGTTGGGAGCGGATTTGACCACGACCACCTCCATCCCGGCCATCTGGGCCGAGGCGGGATTGGTGCCATGCGCGGAGACGGGAATCAGGCAGACCTTGCGGTCATGGTTCCCCTGCGCCCGATGCCAGGCGCTGATGGTGAGCAGACCCGCATATTCGCCCTGCGCGCCGGAGTTGGGCTGCATCGACATGGCGTCATAGCCGGTGATCTCGCAGAGTTTGGCGGAGAGGTCGCTGATCGCCTCGCTATAGCCAGCGGCCTGATCCAGCGGCGCAAAGGGGTGCAGGGAGCCGAATTCGGGCCATGTGATCGGCATCATTTCGGCCGCCGCGTTGAGTTTCATCGTGCAGGAGCCGAGCGGGATCATCGCCCGGTCGAGTGCCAGATCCCGGTCGGAGAGGCGGCGCATGTAGCGCATCATCTCGGACTCGGCCCGGTTCATGTGAAACACCGGGTGGGTCAGATAATCACTTTCGCGCACCAGCGCCTCGGGAAAGCCAAGGCTGCCCCGGTGCGGCGGC
>Ga0105054_10004412_pt1 | contig 21040 bp, 24 predicted proteins | sample BON02_FD_78091 | JGI IMG/M metagenome (GOLD analysis project Ga0105054, IMG submission 78091) | Freshwater microbial communities from Lake Bonney liftoff mats and glacier meltwater in Antarctica - BON-02 (megahit assembly) | ecosystem: Environmental > Aquatic > Freshwater > Ice > Glacier...
AGCTGGCAATGACGGCAACCGCCTGATTTCGGAGATGATCGCAGCCGATGCCTTTGGCCTCAATGGGTTTCGCGTTGTCCAAAGCTCGGAACAAGGCATGCTGGCCCAGGCCGAACGCGCCGCGCGCAGTGGTGAGGGCATTGTTTTCCTTGGCTGGGAACCACATCCGATGAATGCCAATATCGACATGACCTATCTAACAGGTGGTGATGATTGGTTTGGCCCGGATCTTGGCGGCGCAACCGTTTATACCAACACCCGCGCTGGCTATGCCACAGAATGCCCGAATGTGGGCGCGCTGCTTGGCAACCTGAAATTCACACTCGCGCTTGAAAATGAAATCATGGGCGCAATTTTGAATCATGGCACAGATCCCGAAGATGCCGCCGCTGCCTATTTGGCTGCCAATATGGATGTGCTTGGCCCATGGCTTGAAGGCGTAACCACCATGGATGGTGGCGATGCGATGGAAGCTGTCACCGCAGCGCTAAACTAAACCACAAACTGCGCCGGGCCATCTGCCCGGCGCAGTTATTTTGGGGCGCCGCGTGGCGCCCTTAATTGTAGGAGGTGGCGATGGATTGGCTAACGGATGACAAAATTCCGGTGGGCAAAACGGCAAAGGCCGTTGTGGATTGGCTGATTGATAACCTTGGCTGGTTTTTTGATGCCATTTCCGATTATATGAGCGCTGCCATTGAAGCGGTTTTATGGGTTTTGCAGTATCCAAACCCACTTGTCAGCATTGCCATTGTTACCGCGCTAACCTACGCCGCACGCCGCCGCATTGGCACCACAATTTTCGTTGGTCTTGGCCTGCTATTCATCCTGAACCAAGGCTATTGGGAAGAAACCACCGAAACGCTGACCTTGGTGTTAGCAGCTTGCATTCTGTGCATGGGCGTTGGCGTGCCAATTGGCATATACGGCGCGCATCACCCCAAGTTTTATGCAACCATCCGGCCCTTATTGGACCTGATGCAAACCCTGCCAACATTTGTTTACCTAATTCCCGCGATTATTTTCTTTGGCCTCGGCATGGTGCCCGGCCTGTTCGCCACGGCCATTTTCGTAATTCCCGCCCCGATACGCCTAACCCAACTCGGCGTTGCCGCCACCCCGAATGACCTGTTGGAAGCCGGGCAGGCCTTTGGCTGCACGCGACGCCAATTGCTATTCCGTATCGAACTCCCTTATGCCATGCCCCAAATTATGGCCGGGCTAACCCAAACGATTATGCTATCACTTTCCATGGTCGTTATTGCGGCCCTTGTGGGGGCTGATGGGCTGGGCGTGCCGGTGGTGCGCGCGCTAAACACGGTGAACACCGCGCTTGGATTTGAATCTGGTTTGGTGATTGTGGTGTTGGCAATTTTGCTTGACCGCCTGTTTCGGCGCGAGGACTGAACCATGGCTTTGATTGAGTTTGATAAAGTTAACATCATTTTCGGCGACGACCCGGCGGTCGCGCTGCCCCTAATGGACAAAGGGCTAAGCCGCGAAGAAATAAAAGACCGCACGGGCCAAATTTTGGGTGTGCATGATTGCTCGCTTAAGGTTGAGGAAGGCGAAATTGCGGTGCTGATGGGGCTTTCAGGCTCGGGAAAATCTACATTGCTGCGGGCCATTAATGGGCTAAACCCAGTGGAACGTGGGCAGATGTGGGTGAATAACGGCACGGATATGGCCGATATTGCCATAGCCAGCCCAGAGGCGCTGCGCAAACTGCGCCAACACCGTGTTTCAATGGTTTTTCAGCAGTTTGGCCTGCTGCCTTGGCTCACTGTGCTTGAAAACGTATCCTTCGGGCTAGACGTGGCTGGTGTTCCCGCCGTTGAACAGCGCGAACGCGCCATGACCGAGTTGGAACGCGTGAACCTAACTGAATGGGCGGGACGTAAGGTGCGTGAATTGTCAGGCGGTATGCAACAGCGCGTTGGCCTTGCGCGCGCATTTGCCACCAATGCCCCAATTTTATTGATGGACGAACCGTTTTCAGCACTTGATCCGTTGATCCGTGCCAAGCTGCAAGACGAATTGCTCGAACTGCAACAATCAGTGCAGCGCACGATTGTGTTTGTCAGCCATGATTTGGAAGAAGCAGTGAAAATCGGCAGCCATATTTCGATTATGGATGGGGGGCGAATCGTGCAATCTGGCACACCGGAACAAATTGTGCTTAGCCCCGCCACGCCCTATGTGGCCGAGTTTGTGGCCAACCTAAACCCCCTGCCACTCATGCGCGCACGCGATGCGATGCGCGATCTGCCCGCCAGCGAGGGCGTGCCAAGCATTGCGCCGGATATGCGCGCCGCAGAACTGGCCGCGCTGTTTAACGCGCATGGCGGCAAGCGGTTGCCTGTGGTGGATAACGGCACGCTATTGGGCAGTATTGGGGCCGAGGACGTATTGGCGCGGCTAGCCGCGCGCCAAAACTAGCCGCAGCAGTTTTGCCAGCACAAGCAGCCACGGCACACCATGCAAAGCCAAATCAAAAATATCGACCCCGCGCCGCAAATCGCCGGCAAACAGCATTTTTAGCTTTTCCCAAATATGTGGTTCGGGAAAGAATGGCGCGAGTCCAAGCGTCAGCGCGGCCAAAATGGCGATTGGCCATGAAATTTGATCCAGAAATGCCATGATGACCTTGTGTGAAAGTGGCGCGGTTGACGGGGCTCGAACCCGCGACCCCCGGCGTGACAGGCCGGTACTCTAACCAACTGAGCTACAACCGCGCATTTTCAGATTCCTAAGCAATGGCGCGGTTGACGGGGCTCGAACCCGCGACCCCCGGCGTGACAGGCCGGTACTCTAACCAACTGAGCTACAACCGCTCATTGCTTCGGAATCCGCCCCAGCAAGCCAAGGCGTGAGAGGCTGTTTAGAGACGCATGCGCCATGCGTCAAGCGGATATCGGGGGGTATCGGTGAAATTAAACTTCGGCTTCAAGCTTAGCCTGCCTACCGGCCTGCATATGGTATATAGCCCCCTGCCCACCGCCCAATTCACGCATGGCATCAAAGCCAACGCCCAGCCAAAGCCCCCGCAACACGCGCGAGAATATACCATAAATTACAATTACCGTTGGCCCGGTCAGCGCATTTAACACAGCTTTGGCGCGGGCGGCCAATATGGAAAAATCTTCACCCCCCGGTGACATAAAATTCCACGCGAGCGGCTCATGTAATTCAGGGTCAAGCGCTGGCCATTGCGCTGCAATTGCAGCACTTGTTAAGCCCTGCCAAGCGCCAAAATGCACTTCGCGCAAACCCTTGTCATATTTCGGGATTAGCCCGGTATCTTTCAGTGCGCTGGCCGCTGTTTGAACAGCCCGGACTGAGGGGCTACATGCTGCTCGCCAACCAGACAAATCAAACCTGCGCAAAATTTCGCGTTGTGCTGCCGCCTGTTGGTGGCCAAGCGCGGTCAGCGGTGAATCAAGCTGCCCCTGATGGCGCCCAGCGGCATTCCATTCCGTCTGACCGTGCCGCAGCACAAGAAGTTCGGGATAGGCCATAAGGTGTCATCCCTAACAAACATGCCCCCGCGTTAAGCACCCCATAGCGCCACTAGCATGGTTAAGTCTCAGCACAAACCGGTGCTGTGCACTAACCCCGGCCACACAGGTCACACGACCTTACAGATTAAATAGTAGGCTTAGGTCGTTCGGGGCCGATCAGACCCAATATCTCATCAAAAGCATATTTATGCAGGTGAACATCGCTTTCACTTGCGTGGGCACATCTGACTAACATGCTCAATTTTGATTGAGGTGACGAATTGGTGTGGAGCGCCCAAACAGGCGTGACCAAACTGGCGCTGCAATAAACCTAAACCTCTGATGAGGCAAGCTTCACTTTGCCCCGTAAAGGGTTGATTTTAAGATTTAAACTGGGGTCGGTGGTGGGTGATGACGGGCTCGAACCGCCGACATCTTCGGTGTAAACGAAGCGCTCTACCAACTGAGCTAATCACCCGACGGCGCTTCAATAACCCGAAGCGCGGTATGGGGCAAGCCTATATTTGCTATTTAGTTTCAGCAAACTTAAATCGCACCGGGTCAGCCAAAAAACTGTTAAAAACAATCGCCCGCGCCACCACCAATGCCACAATAAAAACAACTAACCCGCCAAATATATCAAGCAAATGGTGCCCGCCATGCAACAGGGTTGCAGGCGCCATTATGGCCGCCAAGGGAATTACAACATATCCGGCCCAATGACGCCATGAAAACCACGCCGCAATAAGCGCCATAACCATATGAAAAGATGGGAAAGCAATAAGCCCGCCGAGCGTTGCATTGGCATTGCCGTCAATCCCGCGCGCCGCAAAACTGCGCAATACGCGGCCATAATCAACATTAACCAAAATATCAGCCTGCGCGACCTCTGGTCGTGGTGTGGCAATTATTGCGGTTGGCCCAAAGGTCGACAACGCCGACCATATTATTAAGGTTAGCATACCCGCTATTGCGGCGGTCCAAACCATGTGTTGCAATTTGCGGGCCTCACCAGACAGGCCGAGCGACAACACGGTGACCAGAAACATAGAAAACACACTGACATAAACAATCCGCAGTGCAGCAATAAGGTTAAGGTAGTCTGTAAAGAAGGCCACATAGCGCTCCCAAACATAGCCGAAAATGGCCGCATCAAGCTGCATTAACCACTGGTCGTTGATAATACTGCCTGTCGGCATTAGCGCCACATTAACGTCAGTGATCAGAATCACCAAAAACGCGAAATGGCAAAGAGCGATTAGCGTTAACGCGACGCGGGGTAATGTGTCCAAAAGCCGAAGCGCCAGCGCGAAGGCCATCATAACGACACTGACCAATAAAAGCGGGGTATATAGAGAGGGCCAAGCTGGCATGCTGGCGTAAAACAGCATGATGACGACCAGAAAAATCAGCCCAATCGCGTGAATGACAAACAAGTTCTTTTCAGAGCGTAGCATCGCGCAGCACCGTCGATTTTAGTTTGCCTTCGGCTAGATATGCCTATCAGCAGGTCCAATGCCACGTTTTCAGATGACAAAGTTTGCGCGATCAATCTTAAGGGCCAAAGTGGTTGAGATTGGCTTTCAGTCGCGTCATTGCCAATTTGGCGAAATGGATGATGCAGCGTTTAAGTACCGAATATCAGCAATATTAACATTGTGTCATGGCCAACGCGGCCACCCATTCAAATGCCCCTGAATGGCTATTTAAGCTAGGTTCGGGGCGCCTGCGCAAGCAGGCGCCCCGGTGTTTAATGCGCTGTTGCGCTGGTTTCAGGCCTGCGTGCCGCGGCCGCAGCAGCCTCGGCGGCCTCGTCCCATTCAATGGGCTCTGGCGCGCTCACCAGCGCCACCTTCAGCACATCCAAAACATGGGCCACAGGAATAAGCGTTAACCCGTCCTTTACAACATCTGGCACTTCGGCGAGGTCTTTTTCATTCTCAGCCGGGATCAGCACTGTTTTGATACCCCCGCGCAGTGCCGCCAGCAGCTTTTCTTTCAGCCCGCCAATTGGCAGCACATTGCCGCGCAACGTCACCTCACCTGTCATGGCAACGTCACGGCGCACTTTGATGCCGGTCAGCACCGAAACGATACTGGTCACCATGGCCACACCTGCGCTTGGCCCATCTTTGGGCGTTGCGCCTTCCGGCACGTGAACATGGATGTCAATCTTGTCAAACTCGGTCGGTTTAATCCCAAACGATACCGCTTTGGAGCGCACAAAACTTGCCGCGGCCTCGATGCTTTCCTTCATGACATCGCCCAGCTTACCGGTCGTTTTCATCCGCCCCTTGCCGGGCAGTTTCAGGGCTTCGATCTGCAGCAAATCTCCGCCAACCTCAGTCCAGGCTAAACCAGTTGTTACACCAACCTGATCATCGTCTTCAGCAAGGCCGAATTTGAAGCGCTTCACGCCCAAATAATCCCCAATATTCTCGGCGGTCACCGAAACCTTGGCTTCTTTATCCTTGATGATCGCGGTTACTGCCTTACGGCAAAGCCTTGCAATTTCACGCTCCAATGACCGCACACCTGCCTCGCGAGTATAACGGCGGATAATTTCTTGCAGTGCACCGTCCGAAATTTCCAACTCGCCCTTTTTCAGACCATTGGCTTTTTCCTGCTTTTCAATCAGGTGCTGGCGCGCAATCGCGGCTTTTTCAACCTCGGTATAACCCGCCAGAGTGATAATTTCCATCCGATCCAAAAGCGGGCGTGGCATGTTATAAGTATTGGCAGTGGTTAAAAACATCACATCTGAAAGGTCATATTCGACTTCCAGATAATGATCGACAAAAGTCGAATTCTGTTCCGGGTCCAACACCTCCAGCATGGCACTGGCTGGGTCACCGCGAAAATCTTGGCCCATTTTGTCAATTTCATCCAACAAAATCAGCGGATTGCTGGTTTTGGCCTTTTTCAGCGCTTGGATGATTTTGCCCGGCATAGACCCAATATAAGTCCTCCGATGGCCACGAATCTCGCTCTCATCGCGCACGCCGCCAAGGGAAATGCGTATAAATTCACGCCCTGTGGCCCGCGCAACCGATTTGCCCAAGCTGGTTTTACCCACGCCCGGTGGGCCGACGAGGCACAGGATTGGGCCTTTCATCTTTTTGCTACGGCTTTGCACGGCCAAATACTCGACAATGCGTTCTTTAACTTTATCAAGGCCGCAATGGTCCGCATCCAGCACAAGCTGCGCGGCATTCAGATCTTTCTTGATGCGGCTGCGCTTACCCCAAGGCAAGGATAGCATCCAATCCAGATAGTTGCGCACAACTGTAGCTTCAGCTGACATGGGCGACATGTTTTTCAGCTTTTTCAACTCACCAATCGCTTTGTCTTTGGCCTCTTTGGAAAGCTTGACTGTCGCCAATTTGGTCTCAAGCTCTGCCAGTTCGCCTTCGCCTTCCTCACCGTCACCCAATTCGCGTTGAATGGCCTTCATCTGCTCATTCAAATAATATTCGCGCTGGGTGCGCTCCATCTGGCTTTTGACGCGGGATTTGATTTTCTTTTCAACCCGCAGCACCGAGATTTCGCCCTGCATAATGCCGTAAATCCGCTCCAAGCGTTCGGCAATATCCAGCATTTCCAGCAGGTTTTGCTTTTCGTCCAGATCAACGCCCAAATGCCCGGCCACGGTATCGGCCAGCTTGGCGGCACCTTTGGTTTCGGCTACAACGCTCAGGGCGTCTTCGGGGATATTTTTGTTTAGCTTTGAATAACGATCAAATTCCTCGGCGACCGAGCGCGTCAGCGCGGTCATCGTATCCGCGTCACCTTCGGTTTCGTCCAGCAATTCGGCTTCAGCTTCAAAATAGCTGTCATTGTCCAAAAACTTGGTTAGCCGCACACGCTGGCGGCCTTCGACAAGCACTTTTACGGTGCCATCGGGCAGTTTCAGCAATTGCAATACATTCGCCACAACGCCGATTTGGTGAATGCCTTCAGCATTCGGTTCATCATCGGCAGCGTCGGTTTGGCTCGATAGCAATATCTGCTTATCGTCTTTCATCACCGCTTCCAGCGCATGCACAGATTTTTCCCGCCCGACAAACAGCGGCACAATCATATGTGGAAAAACCACAATATCGCGCAGCGGCAGAACCGGAAGTGTCACTTTGGTGGGTTCACTCATGTCATTTCCTTCATTAGCAAGCCGCGCGCCCCAATCTGGCAGCGCCGCGACTCCTTTGGCTCTTAAAGATGGACTGCGCTGCGGCGGGTTTCAAGGCATAGCGCATCAATTCATAGGCTCAATATCGCCCTGCGCGCGGCGCGCATGAAATGCAGCGGCAAACCCATCGAGGTCGCCTGCAGCAATTGCGCCCCGCAACCCGGCCATAAGTTCCTGATAATAATGTAGGTTATGCCATGTCAGCAGCATTGAGGCGATGATTTCTTGGGCTTTATGCACATGGTGCAAATAGGCGCGGGAATATTGCGTACAGCAAGGGCATGTGCATTCGGCATCGAGCGGGCGCGAGTCGTCTTGGTGGCGGGCATTGCGTAGGTTAATCGCCCCCATCCGCGTTTGCGCCTGCCCGGTGCGCCCTGATCGGCTCGGCAGCACGCAATCAAACATATCGACCCCGCGCTGCACGGCGCCAACAATATCATCTGGCTTGCCAACGCCCATCAGGTAGCGCGGTTTATCCTCGGGCAATTGGCCGGGCGCGTAGTCAAGCACGCCAAACATTGCCTCTTGCCCCTCGCCCACCGCCAACCCGCCGATGGCATAACCATCAAAGCCAATGGCGCGCAGGGCTTCGGCGCTCTCGGCGCGCAGCCCTTCGGTAACCCCGCCTTGCTGGATCCCAAACAGCGCATGGCCAAGGCGGTCACCAAATGCCTCGCGTGACCGCGCCGCCCAACGCATCGACATACGCATGGATTTTGCCACTTCGTCATCAGTCGCAGGCAAAGCCGGGCATTCGTCAAAGCACATCACAATGTCACTGCCAAGCAGACGCTGGATTTCCATGCTCCGTTCGGGCGTAATTTCGTGTTTGGACCCGTCAATATGGCTTTTGAAGGTCACGCCTTTTTCGGTCAGCTTGCGCAGGCTTGAAAGGCTCATCACCTGAAAGCCGCCGCTATCGGTTAGAATCGGTTTGTTCCAATTCATAAATTTGTGCAGCCCACCAAGCCTATCAATCCGTTCAGCCGTAGGGCGCAACATAAGGTGATAGGTGTTGCCGAGCAATATATCAGCCCCGGTGGCCGCCACGCTTTCGGGCATCATCGCTTTCACGGTTGCCGCTGTACCAACAGGCATAAAGGCGGGCGTGCGAATATCGCCGCGCGTGGTTTTCACCACCCCGGTCCGCGCGCGCCCATCACGGCCATGGATTTCAAAGCTAAAATGTTTTGTCATTGCCACCTCTGGACGTTTGGTCGTAATACCCTATATAATCTATCAGGAATTATCACAAACCGAGATGTTGGGATGAATGTGACCCCCGAAACCCCGATGGAAGGCGCGCCACTGATTGCGCCATCAGATACCGACCATCCGCTCTACGAGCCGATTGTCGAAGCCTGTCGTACTGTGCACGACCCGGAAATTCCTGTGAACATTTATGACCTTGGGCTGATTTACACAATCGCAATCGACGATGAGGCGAATGTTGCCATTAAAATGAGCCTGACAGCCCCCGGCTGCCCGGTGGCAGGTGAAATGCCCGGCTGGGTAGCCGAGGCGATTGAACCCCTGCCCGGTGTAAAAACCGTCAATGTGGAACTGGTTTGGGAACCGCAGTGGGGCATGGATATGATGTCGGATGAAGCGCGCTTGGAAATGGGATTCATGTAATGGGCGCCTTTTTATCACGGATCACCATGTCGGCCATAGTCGGCGCCCTTGTCGCAGGCGGGTTGATTTATTTGAACATGCGTCAGGGGATGGACGGGCTGGCCGCGCAATCGGCAGCCACCGCCACAGCCGAAGCACTTGAAGTTGCGCGCGCTGAAAATGCCGCTATTTTAGGTGGGCTTGAAAATGATATGGCTGACTTGGCTGCCGAAATTATGGCTATAAAACAAATCCTTGCCGCACAAGCTGTTCATAATGCCGAACAGCGCGCCGAATTTGCCTTGGCGTTGGACGCCATTGCAAGCCGGCTAGAACTCCCGCTTAACACCACGCCCGCACCTGAACTCATAGCACCGACGGAATAAACACATGTTTGCCATCCCCGGAAAACCACCCGTGACAATTACCCCGGCAGCCGCTGCGCAAATTCGTGCGCTTATGGATTCTGGCCACAAGGCTGGGCTTAAAATTGGTGTCAAAAAGGGCGGCTGTGCGGGCATGGAGTACACAATGGACTATGTGGACACCCCCGAAGCCCATGACGAAGTTATTGAACAAGACGGCGCGCGCGTGTTGATCGCGCCAATGGCGCAAATGTTCCTGTTTGGCACCGAAATTGACTATCATGAATCGCTGCTGGAAAGCGGATTTCGCTTCAACAACCCCAACGTGACCGAAGCTTGTGGCTGCGGCGAATCGATCAAATTCGCAGGCATGTAATGGCGGTTTCTGCCGATCAAATTGCCCATATCCATGATCTATTTGCCGATTTAGGCACAATTTCCACGCGCAAGATGATGGGCGGGCTGTGTATTTATGCCTCCGGCCAAATTTTTGCAATCGTCAGTTCCGACGGCTAGCCATTCCTCAAGGCTAAAGGCGCGCTTGCTGATGAACTGGCCGCACTTGGCCAGATCAAATTCGCGATGGCGAGTGAGAGTAAGGCTGGCAACATGCATTATTGGACCCTGCCCGATGATGCCACCGACGACCCCGAAGCCGCATGCCATTGGGGCCGCAAAGCACTAGCCGCAATTTCATAGGTAGCTTGAACGCCCGCGCAGGTCTGCTAAACCCAATTCAACGGTATTTTGAAAGGGTTTGATATGACACGTCGCGCTATGGTGGCTGGGAACTGGAAAATGAACGGGACAAAGGCCGCACTGGCCGAATTTGAGGCCCTGAATGCCACGCTCAGCGCAGCGACTTGCGATGTCTTAATCTGCCCGCCGACAACCCTCATCGCAGCCGCTACCGCCAATTCCGGTGCAATTGCCATTGGTGGGCAGGATTGTCATATCGCGGCTAAAGGTGCGCATACGGGTGATATTTCAGCCGAAATGCTGGCCGATGCAGGCGCCAGCGCCGTTATACTAGGGCATTCAGAACGCCGCGCCGATCATGGCGAATCCAGCGCTTTGGTGGCCGAAAAAACCCTTGCCGCCTGGCGCGCTGGCCTATTGGCGATTGTTTGCGTGGGCGAAACTGAGGCCCAGCGCGTGGTCGGCCAAGCGCTTGAGATCGTGGGGGCGCAATTGGCGCAATCCCTGCCCGATGGCGCAACTGCGGCCAATACAGTCATCGCATATGAACCCGTTTGGGCCATTGGTACCGGCAATGTGCCAACTCTTGCTGATATTGGTGAAATGCATGCTTTCTTGCGCGGACAGCTCACAAATCGCTTTGGCCCCAGCATCGCTCAAGGCATACGCCTGCTGTATGGTGGCTCGGTCAAGGCTAGCAATGCTGCCGAAATTTTTGCGGTGGCCGATGTTGATGGCGCATTGGTTGGCGGTGCATCGCTTAAGGCGGCAGATTTTGTTCCCATTATCGGCGCAGCTACAGCATAAAAGCGCGGTGCGGCTTGGGCGTTTCGGCACCAAATAGGCTGCCCTTCCCAAGCCGCCACCGTCAAGGCCGACCCCCGTTTTTCAATCGGGGCTAGGGCGCGGCAGAACCTAGCCTGCTTTGCGTTCGGGCGCTGAAACCTGCAATCCATAATGGTTGGCCAAGCGTTGCAGTGAAATTTTTAGCACCACTTTGCCCGATCGCGCCGACCAACCAAGCCGCTTTTCAGCCTTTTCCAAACCTTCCAAAAAGCAGCATACCCGAAAGGCAATATCAGCCAAACCCGGCCCCAATGCGGCCAAGGCTGCCGAAACGCGCTCCCGCGCTGCCGCTGGCCCTTCACCAGACCCGCCTTGCACAAACGCGCCGCGCGCCCCAGCGGTTAAAAACCGATCCCAATTTTGTGCAACCCGCGGGCCAAGTTGGGCAACTTCAAAATCTTCGCGCAGCCGCTCGCCTGCCTCAACCAATTCTGGCGCTAAAAATGCCAAGCCATCAGCGGCGCGTTTGCGGCCAAGCAGTGTTAGTGGGCTTTCAGCGGCATTGTATCGCAGCCGCGCGACCTTTCCAGTAACATCATCCAACACGTCCCGTTCGGCATAGTCGCGATGCTGGTCTTGAAACCCAGCATCCGCCGTGTCTTTCGACAATAACCGCTTCAAAGCAGCGCGGCCAACAGACGTAATTGTATAACGCATTAACACGCCAACCGCCTCACCTGTGATCCAGTCTAGCAATACAAAAGCACGCGCCACATCGCGTTTAACCGTTGCAATTCTTCGGCGTGATCCATCTGATTGGTCACGAAATACAGCGGCCAGTTCCAATTGCGGCGCCACAAGCAAATAGGCATCTTTTTCGCAAAGGCGGCGCAATATTCGCCGGGCTTCGCGTTGAATTTGGGGGTCGTCTGCACGCAGATTCGGGGCTGATTGCATGGGCAACTTCTCCTCTGTAGGTGTCAATTGGGTGGAAATGTAGATTTGCGTGAGTTGCTCAAGCGCCTCATCCATCAGCGGATCATCGCGCCGTAATTCTAGCTTTCGAACCTGGCGCATAACGGTGGACGCATGGATACCCTTGGCCCGCGCAATTTTTCGCAACGGCACACCGTGGCCAACATGGTTTAGATAGGTCACGGCCAAGTCCGGAATCCAGTCGGGCAACTGTTGGGTGAGCGGAAGCAAAGCGTCTTGTCGAGGGGTATCGGTCATTTGGGTCGGGCGATTGGCCATCACCTGTCGCCTTTGTTTAAAATTTTATGAAAACTCTACTTAAACGAGAATTCCTAAAATTAACTTAATTAAAGGCGGCCAACCAGCATAAATACTAAACGTTATCAAAGGGTAACGAAACCGCGCGGCATATGCCCATGTTGCGCAACACCGCTCAAACATCGCTCAGTATCAACACTCCTTAACAAAACGGAGTGCTTTGATGACCGATTTTTCCGCCGTAATAGCCAGTTTGAAACGCCCCAAGCTGCTTATCCGCGCTGCCCGCATTGGCGCGGCTGACTATAGCCGTAGCCGTGATTTACCCGCAGCGCAGGGCCGGTCAGGGGCTGGGTTACTAGATTGGCTTTTAGCCTGCGAAGCCACACAAAATGCCGAGCGTTTAGCACAACCTGCGCTATACGACCCGGTACATCATGTGCGCTTACTTACAGCGTTGCTGGCAGAATTGCGCAATTTTAAACCGGTACAGATGGCAGAGGCTTCTTGCGCGATGCGACAACTAGGTTAACTAAATTAGCCAAGACGATGAGCGCGGCCCCGGCAAATACGGCAACTTCAAACGGTTCCCCATAGGCCAGCATACCAATGCTGGCCATTACCGGTAGGCGTAAAAACTCCATCGGGGCCACAATTGTAGCTGGGGCGGCCGCCAAGGCTGATGTTAGCGCGTAATGCGCGGTTAGCCCGCATACACCGACCAAACCAACCCAAGGCCAAAGGCTGGCACTTGGCCAAGTTAACCCACCGGGAATAGATAGCCCCAAGCCCATGGTCATTTGCAACAATGTCATCCAAAACAGCACACAAAGCACCGTGTCATACCGCATAATTTGCTTGGTAAAAATCGTGTTTAAAGCAAATCCAAGCGCGCAGCCAGCCGCAGCCAGATGGCCTAGGCCCAGTTCTGTTTGTCCCGGCCGTGCAACAACCAGAATGCCTATAAACCCAACCAAAACGCAAAAAACGCGCACCTTTGTCCAGCGTTCGCCCAACATAAAAGGGGCGAGTAATGCCACCCAAATTGGGTTGGTAAACTCAAAGGCCACGACCTGTGCAAAATCAATGACTGCAACGGCATAAAACCACAGGTTTTGCCCTGCGAAGTGAATGATATTACGCTTAACATGCAGCCCGGCATGTTGGCTTTTGATTTGCCCCCAACCCCGCGCCGAGCGTGCCAACAACATGCAAACGATGATCAACCCAATCGCCGAGCGAAAGAACATCAGCTCAAATGTTGATAGTTCGGCATATGTAATCCGGCCCGCCACAGCCATTGCGGAAAACGAGACGACAGCCCCCAACATCCACAATGATGCAACGATTGGGCGCGCAGGCGCTTCGGTTGCGAATCGCATAGTCACCAAAGTTATTCGACCCGCTTTGTGAAGCGCCGTTCCAGTGCTTCGGTTGCTTGGCCCCATTCGCTAGCGGCAGCACGCGCCTGATGTATGGCAAACGCCTCTTCGCTCGAAAATATCTCTGAAACTACATAGTGGTATGGGTTGTTCGCATCTGGAAAAGCCTCAAACTTCTCACAACCGGGCTCGGCCCGTGATGCAGCTATATGGTCATCCAAATACATTTCGATAACTGCCAGCATGGCCGCACTATTTACGATCAGCGTGCCATCTAAATAGACTTTTGGCATGTTCAAATCTCCCTTGCGACGCCGTAATGCTAAGGGCAATGCAGGGCAAGGTCCAGCGCCAAGCGCGCGCAAAGTTGGCACAAAATAACCCGAGGTGGCTTTGCGAACAGCGTTAGGTTAACATCCATTAAAGACGCTGCGGCAATCCAACCCCTAATTGAAGGAGTTTTCGATGACAAATTCACAAAAAACGCCAGATAAAAGCTCACAATCAGATAAAGACGCCAATAAAACCTCCGCTGACGATAATACTCCGCACGAAAAGCCTCATCGCGAATCGAAGTTATTTCTTGGCGCCGAAGGCACTGTTTCTGGTCAGGGCCGCTCAGGCGGTCGATTAGCGCGTGATATTGGCACCCGTGACGAGCTTAAACGCTCTGAAGAGAGGCCAGCCGGCAAAACCCGCGTGCGCAAGGCCGATGAGTTGGACAAATAGCGCGCAAACGACGCGCCGTCAATTTGTGGCGCTATCCAGTGGAGTTTTGCTGAAAACATGGGCGCTGGCCCAGCCGATAATGATGCCAAGCACTCCCGTCTCAACAACCAACAGCCATGGGCTTTGCAGCGAAACGGGTAAATACGTAGCCGTGAATTGCGCAACAACACCGTAGGAAAACAACACCATCAGCACACCCATCCAAGCCCCCAAAGCGCCAGATATCAGCCAATTGGGGAGCATGGAAAACACTGGGCCAAACCGCGGGCGGGCAAGAACGGCCATGCCAATCATTCCGCCCACCGTAATGGCCCAACCCAATATGCCCTAGCGCAGCAGCGGGTCAGCGCTCGGCACCGCAAGCGGGAGCGTAAAAAACCAAACCAGCCCATATATCAAGCCAAGACATTTTCCCAAGCCGACTTTCAACATGTAATTTTTGAGTAGTCCCATGATGAGATCATCCTGCTACTAGCTTGCAGGGCGCGGCCGATTTTTATAATGACTTAGATCAGTCAGCCACAAAAGTTTAAACGCCGGGCGTGCACCTATGCAAAGTTACCGTAGGCGTCATTTCAGGCCAATCAGTTCGGCGCCAACAAAGTCTAGCCATCACTCCCACTCAATTGTTCCCGGTGGTTTTGAGGTTATGTCATATGTCACGCGGTTGATTCCCAGCACTTCGTTAATGATCCGCGTTGCTGTTTCGCCCAGAAAATCATGGGTAAACGGGTAGTAATCCGCCGTCATCCCGTCAACCGAGGTAACAGCCCGCAGCGCGCAGGCAAAATCATAGGTGCGGCCATCGCCCATTACACCAACGGTGCGCACGGGCAGAATGGCAACAAAAGCCTGCCAAATTTCATCATACAACCCGTGTTTGCGGATTTGGTCGATATAGACGGCGTCAGCTTTGCGCAAAATTTCTAGCTTTTCGCGGGTAATTTCGCCGGGGCAGCGAATGGCAAGGCCCGGTCCGGGGAATGGGTGGCGGCCAATAAAACTGGCAGGAAGGCCAAGTTCGCGACCCAAAGCGCGCACTTCGTCTTTGAATAATTCGCGCAGCGGTTCGACAAGTTTAAGGCCCATTTTTTCGGGCAATCCGCCCACATTATGGTGGCTTTTGATGGTGACCGACGGGCCGCCTGAAAAGCTAACCGACTCAATGACATCCGGGTAAAGCGTGCCCTGCGCCAAAAACTTGGCACCGCCAACAGCGGCTGCATGTTTTTGGAACACATCAATAAACAGCCTGCCAATAATCTTGCGCTTGGTTTCCGGGTCGGACTGGCCGTCAAGCTCGCCCAAAAACAGCTCACGCTCATCGGCATGGATCAGTGGCATGTTGTAATGGTCGCGGAACATGGTCACGACCTCTTCAGCCTCGCCCTGACGCAGCAACCCATGGTCAACAAACACACATGTAAGTTGATCGCCAATAGCCTCATGGATCAGCACGGCGGCGACCGAGCTATCCACTCCACCCGAAAGCCCGCAAATAACCTTGGCATCGCCAACTTGGTCACGAATTTTCTGGATCGCTTCTTCACGATAAGCGCCCATTGTCCAATCACCGGTAAACCCGGCTTGGCGCACAAAATTCTCATAGAACTTAGCGCCGTTCGGCGTGTGGTGCACTTCGGGGTGGAACTGCACGGCATAAAAATTGCGCGCTATATCAGCAGTGATGGCAAATGGCGCATTGGGCGAAGTGCCGTAAACCTCAAACCCTGGCGCAATGGCGGATACATGGTCGCCATGGCTCATCCAAACCTGTTCGCGATCTTGCGCAAACCAGCCCGCCAAAAAATCGGGGCGTGCACCTTTTGGCGTAACATATGCACGGCCAAATTCGGCGGTGCCATGGCCGCGTTCAACTTTGCCACCAAGGCAATGCATCATCACCTGCTGGCCATAGCATATGCCCAATACCGGCACGCCCAAGGTAAACACACTGGCCGGCGGCATCGGCGCACCTTCGGCAAACACCGAGGATGGCCCGCCAGATAGAATAATCGCCTGCGGCGCAAATTCGGCCAAAAAAGCATCATCCACCTTATTAAAGGGGTGAATTTCGCAATAGACTTTTAACTCGCGCAGGCGACGCGCAATTAACTGCGTCACTTGGCTGCCAAAGTCGATGATAAGCAGTTTTTTGTGGGATGTCTGTGTCATGTCAGGTCTTTAATTTAGCGCGCGCCTCTCTGCAAGCCACATGACAAATGTCGCGGAAAGTGAACAGCGGGGCGGATTCGGAAACAGCATGAGGCGGTGGTCTTGCTATGCAGGCTCAATCACTTGGCATAGGAAGCTCAAATGGACGCAGATATACACGCCCCCGCCGAAACTCACCGTGGCCGCAGCGGCGGTGGTGCCGCGCGCCGTGCCGAGCGCACCGCCCCAAGCACCGAGGTTGCAAAATATATTGAGCGGAATATCCCGAATTTCGAGATTTTGACGCCCGAAGCGATTGAAATCATCGAAGCCAATGCCGAAACCGTGCTTTGGGAAATCGGTGTTAAATTCCTTGAAAACGCTCCCGCACTTGCCAAGTGGAAAGAGGCTGGTGCCGAGATTAAAGGCGAAACCGTGCATATTCCGCGTGGTTTGGCCCGTAAACTATGTGCAACAGCACCTAATCGCATCATTCAGCACGCCCGCAACCCCGAGCGGAATGTTGAAATTGGCGGTAAATCATTGGTGCTGGCCCCGGTTTATGGCCCCCCATTTGTGCGCGATGCTGAAGGCGGTCGCCGCTATGCGACGATTGCCGATTTCCAGAAATTCGTAAAACTTGGCTATATGTCCAAATGGCTGCACCATTCGGGTGGCACCGTGTGCGAACCGACCGATGTGCCTGTAAACAAGCGCCATTTGGATATGCTGCACGCGCATATGACCCTGACCGACAAGCCCTATATGGGCTCAGTCACCGAACGGTCACGTTGCGTTGATTCGGTCGAAATGTCGAAAATCCTGTTCGGCGCTGACTTTGTTGACCAGAACACCGTGATGACCAACCTCATCAACATCAACTCTCCCTTGGTGTTTGACCCGATTATGATGGACGCGCTGGAGGTTTATGCCGCCGCGAACCAAGCCTGTATCATATCGCCCTTCATCGTTGGCGGCGCTATGGCCCCGGTTTCGGTTGCGGGCACGCTAACCCAAGTTTTGGCCGAAGTTCTGGCCGGTGTCGCCTATTCGCAGCTTGTGCGCCCCGGCGCGCCGGTTATTTTTGGTGCCTTTGTGGCTTCAATTGACATGAACTCGGGCGCGCCGACATTTGGCACACCCGAAGCCAGCAAAATCCTGTGGGGCGCTGGCCAATTGGCCCGCCGCCTTAACCTGCCATTCCGTTCCGGCGGTGGGCTATGCGGGTCCAAATTGCCCGATGCGCAGGCCGCCTATGAAACCGCCAATACGCTGAACGCGGCGCTGCTTGGTGGCGTCAATTTCATGCTGCATGCCTGTGGTTGGCTTGAAGGCGGGCTTGTGTCGAGCTTTGAGAAATTCGTGCTAGATGCCGACCAGCTTGGCGTGTTGCATTCCATCGCCAAGGGCATTGATATCAGCGAAAATGGCCAAGCCATGGACGCGATCCGCGAAGTCGGCCCCGGCAGCCATTATCTTGGCTGCGCCCATACGCAAGCCAATTTTAAAACCGCGTTTTGGCGCACCGAAGTTCTGGATTACAAACCGTTTGAAACTTGGGTTGATGATGGTAGCCGTGATTCGGTTGCGCTGGCCGGTGCCCGTGTGAACAAAATGATGGCGGAATATGTGAAACCGCCCATTGATCCGGCGGTCGAAGAAGCGTTGGACGCATTCGTAGCCAAGCGTAAATCAGAAATGCCCGACGCGTTTGTTTAATTAAAAAGGCCCCCAGTTTCGGGGGCCTTTTTATGTGTCCAAAGCCACCGATACACCTGCGGCCTGCATATCCAGCCCGGCCAAATCATGGCGCAGGTAGGCCAGCGCCTTACCATTAGCTTGCGTATAAACCTGACCAATTCTTCGCCCATCGCGCGTTAAGTCACTGCCAATCGGAACCACGCCGCCAATCTGCACGCGCACCAAGCCTTTGCGCAATTCGGTTTTGTGTTGCATGCGGGCGGTTACCTCTTGGCCGACATAGCAGCCCTTGCGAAAATTCACACCGTTCAACCGCTCAAACCCCATTTCAAGGATGTAACTGTCGTTGGACAGAAGTTCGATTCCGGTTTCTGGCACGACGGCCTCTACGCGCGCCGCATCAAAATACCCGGCTGGTAAGGTAGGGCTGTCATTGGCTGCAACATAAGCGCGCCACCCCAGCAGCGGGCTGCGTGGGTCAGCGAAAGCGCCAGCGGGGGCCTCACCCCCGCCGCGCATAACGACAAGTGCGCTTGGCACAACTTCCACCTTGGCGCGCAGCTTATACATGTTTAGCCGTGACAATAATGCCGCTGCTTGATCACCGGCAATGTCGAGCAATATCGCGTCACCTGAACGCTGCGCGATAAAATCAAATAAATACTTACCTTGCGGAGACAGGATAGCGGCATAGAGCGGCCCTGCGGACAGCGCCTTGACATCATTGGTAATCAGCCCTTGCAGAAAGTCATCGGTATCCGGCCCGCTCAGTGCTAGCAATGCGCGTGATATATCGTGAAAGGCTGTTGGTTTCATCTCATCCTCGGCTGGGCTATGGCTTATCAATATAGGCTCGCAGTGAAAGATCAACAATGCCCGCGCCACTTTCAGTAATTGTCCCCACGCTGAACGCAATGCCCTCGCTTGGCCCCTGCCTTGCGGCCTTGGCTGAAGGGCTGGATGCTGGGCTGATTGGTGAGCTAATTATCAGCGATGGCGGCTCAACCGATGACATTGCCGCATTGGCCGAAGCGGCGGGCGCAACGCTCATTACCGGGCCAGCCGGGCGTGGGCCACAATTGGCGGCAGGTGCCGCCGTTGCCCGCCGCGATTGGTTGCTATTTCTTCATGCCGATACATGCCTTCAACCCGGCTGGGCTGCTGCAGTTTTGCAGCATGTGCACAAAGGGCCAATGACGGCAGGCTATTTTCGGTTAAAATTTGATGTGCAAGGATTTGCGCCCGGCCTTATTGCAGGTGGGGCCAATCTGCGGAGCCACTGGCTTGGCCTGCCGTTTGGCGATCAGGGCCTGCTCATTTCACGCGCGCTTTATGATGGTATTGGCGGCTACCCACCTTTGCCGTTGATGGAAGATGTTGCGATCGCGCGGCAATTGCGCGGGCGGATTCGCGCCCTCCCGGCCACAGCGCAAACAAGCGCCGCGCGCTATCAACGCGATGGCTGGTTGCGACGGCCGCTGCGCAATATTTGGCTACTTTGCCGCTACCTGCTGGGGGCTGATCCCAAAACGCTTGCCGCCGCCTACCGCGCCCCATCGGCAAATTGAAGGCGGTAAAGCTCGGCATATAGGCCAGTTTGTTGCAATAGGTCTTTATGGCTACCTGTTTCCACCACCGTGCCATTATCCATCACGACAATCCGATCAGCGTCCAAAATGGTGGAAAGCCGATGCGCGATCACCAAAGTTGTGCGACCCTTTGACAAGCCTTCTAATGCCGCTTTTATCGCCGCTTCTGATTCAGCGTCTAAGGCGCTGGTTGGCTCGTCTAGCAACAATATCGGCGCATCGCGTAAAATTGCTCGGGCGATGGATAAACGCTGGCGCTCTCCACCCGAAAACGCCCCAGCACCGGGGCCGACCAACGTGTCATAGCCAAGCGGTAGCCGAGATATAAACCCATCCGCCGCCGCCGCCTGTGCCGCCGCCTTTATGTCTTCAACCGATGCGCCCTGTTTACCAAAGCCGATATTCTCAGCAACCGTCCCGCTCAGCAGCACCGAATCTTGGCTGACCATAGCAATGTTTTGGCGCAGACTGGCCAATGTCATGGCGCGAAGATCAACACCATCAAGTTCAATCGCGCCTGTGCTCACATCAAACAGCCGTGGCAACAGGTTAAATATGGTCGTTTTTCCAGCACCGGAACGGCCGACAAATGCAACCTTTTGACCGGGCTCAATGTTAAGGCTAACACCATCCAGCGCAGCTTGCCCATTAGGGTATGAAAACCCAACATTGCTAAACACCAACCCACCCTTGGCCCGCCCAATAGCCTGCGCATCAGGGCGGTCAGTGATCCGGCGTTCCAAATCAAGCAGCGTATAAATCCGCTCCAACGCCGCCTCGCCTTGGCGGGCCAGCGCAAATGTTTGGCCCAAATGCCGTGCGGGTTGGCTGATCACGCCAAACCCGGTCATGAGAGCCATAAAATTTGCTAGGCTTGTGGCCCCTGCATTTAGCCGCCAACCCACAATCACCAACAGTCCTGCAATCGCAAAGCCTGAGAACATTTCCATCATCGGGGCAACCCGGCTTTCCGATGCAATGAGCTTGAGTTTCAGGTCGCGCAAGCGTTCAAACACATTGCGCGCACCACGCTGCAGGTGGCTTTCCAGCTGATAGGTGCGCGCCATGCGAATACCATCCAACGCCTCGGCCACATCGC
>Ga0105054_10004414_pt1 | contig 21034 bp, 23 predicted proteins | sample BON02_FD_78091 | JGI IMG/M metagenome (GOLD analysis project Ga0105054, IMG submission 78091) | Freshwater microbial communities from Lake Bonney liftoff mats and glacier meltwater in Antarctica - BON-02 (megahit assembly) | ecosystem: Environmental > Aquatic > Freshwater > Ice > Glacier...
GTCGTGTTGACACTGCATCGAACCGAGGAAGAACATTGGTCTGCATGATTCACCTCCATTTCAAGGAATGAGTCCATGCCCGATCGGGGCATGCCACATTGATCGGCGACAAACGCGGGCAATCATGGCCATCCTGCGGCGCCCCCCGCGCAAGACGCATCAAACAAGGGCAAACCCGCCGCCAATCCGACCACATCGGGCCAGAAATGGCCGCGTTACCTCCCTAAACCCGGCAAAATCCCCCTGCATATTCAAGATTGTTCCCAGAACGGGATCAATCCGGGGGATGCGATGCCGACGACCTACAACGATCAGTTCTTTGTCATGGATCCCGGCAATCCGCCGCCCAACGGGACCGCGCTGTCTGTGCAGCGATTCGATTTCATCGACCAGAACAATAACGGCTTCATTTCGCCTTCTGGTGACGACAGTTTCAACGGGATCGACATCACCTCGGTCTGGGTCAATGACACGATTCGGGTGGCGATGAATGGGGTCACCGTCCGGATCACCGGAGTCACCTTTTATACCAACAGCGGGCCCGCGGTCTTTACGCCTACCGACGGGACGATCCTGTCCAACGCGACCTTTCTCAGCTCGACCTGGGTGCCCAACAGCACCCAGGTCCCGGTTGGGGCCTTCGGACCGCCTTGCTTTGTCGCGGGCAGCCTGATCGACACGCCCGACGGGCCGCGGCCGGTCGAGGATATCTGCGGCGGCGATCTGGTGTTGACGCGCGATCACGGGGCACAAGAGGTGCGCTGGACCGGACACCGGCGGGTGGCAGGCACCGGCGATTTCGCCCCGATCCGCTTTGCCCCCGGCGCGCTCGGCAACAGCCGCGCGCTGCTCGTCTCGCCGCAACACCGGATGCTGATCGCAGGCTGGCGGGCCGAGCTTTACTGCGGCGCGGATGAAGTGCTGATCGCCGCCACGCATCTGGTCAATGGCGACACGATCCACCGGATGCCGATGGCCAAGGTCGACTATCACCATCTGCTGTTCGACGATCATGAAATCCTGATGGCCGAAGGCATCCCGAGCGAGAGCTTTCATCCCGGCGATTATATCCTGATGGCGGATGCGGGGATCCGGTCTGAACTGCTGGCGCTGTTTCCTGATCTCGATCCGCTGCCCGGCCATGGCGGACGGCGCACTGCGCGGCCTGTTGCACGCGGCGCCGAAGCGCGGGTGCTGCAACGCGAATTTGCGGCAGCGGCCTGAGGCAGACTTGACCGGAACAGGGGGGCATGGCTTATGACGACATGGCAAGACCGCGCAAGAAAGCCCCCGCACCGCCCCGGTTCCGACCGTTGCGCTGGCTCCTGCGCTGGATCACGCGGGGGGTGCTGGTGTTTGGTTTTCTGATGGTGCTTGCGGTCGTGTTTTACGCCGGGCTCAACCCGCCCACGACACCCTATATGTATGGCGAAGGGCGCAGGCTCGGCGGGGTCGAACAGGACTGGGTGCCGATGGACCAGATCGCACCAGTGATGGCACGTTCTGCCGTGGCGGCCGAGGATGCCAATTTCTGCCTGCACTGGGGGCTCGACCTCGCGGCAATTCAGGCGGCGCTCGATAACGGGTCCGGTGGCGCCTCGACAATCAGCCAGCAGGTGGTCAAGAATGTTTACCTCTGGCACGGGCGCAACTGGGCGCGCAAAGCACTTGAGGCCGCAATTACCCCGGTGATGGAAGCGATCTGGAGCAAAAAGCGCGTGCTCGAAGTCTATCTCAACGTGGCCGAATTCGACGAAGGGGTGTTTGGGGTCGGTGCTGCAGCACAGCATTACTTCGGTGTCGATGCCGCGGATCTGACAGCGGTGCAGGCGGCGCGTCTCGCCGCAATCCTGCCAGACCCCAAGGGACGCTCTGCCTCTGACCCCAGCGCACAGGTGCGCGCACGCGCCGCACTAATCGTCGATGGGGCAGCAACGATTGAAGCTGACGGGCGCGCCGCCTGTTTTGAACGCTAGGCCAAACCCGGCCACCATGCGCTGATCACCAGTCTGGCTCACCAGTCTGGCATTGAACCGCGCGCCCGGTTGTTGCAGTAAAGCAGGATGCAACCGGACCGGACCCCCATGAACCGCCTCTATCATTTTCCGCTCTCGCCCTTCTGCCGCAAGGTTCGCCTCTCGCTCGCGGAAAAGCGGATCGAGGTGGAACTGGTCGAAGAGCGCTATTGGGAGCAAGACCCCGATTTCCTGCGACGCAACCCGGCGGGCAAGGTGCCGATCCTGCGGCTGGGGCCCAAAACCCTGTCGGAAAGCTCGGCCATCTGCGAGTATCTCGAAGATACGCACCCGACCCCGCCCCTGATCCCGCGCGACCCCGAAGGCCGCTATGAGATGCGCCGTCTGGTCAACTGGTTCGATGACAAGTTCCATGCCGAAGTCACCCGCAAACTGATGGGCGAACGGGTGTTCAAGAAACTGCAGGGCGGCGGCTATCCCGACAGCGCCAACGTCAAGGCCGGGTCGCGCGCGATCAAGTACCACCTCGACTACATGGCCGTGCTGCTGGACCAGCGGCGCTGGCTCGCCGGCAACGAGATGACGCTGGCCGATTTCGCCGCCGCAGCCCAGCTGAGCGTGCTCGACTATATTTCGGACGTGGACTGGAACCGGTCGGAAGTCGTCAAGGACTGGTATGCCAAGATCAAATCCCGCCCGGCCTTTCGGTCGCTGCTGGCGGATCAGGTGCCGGGTTTTCTGCCGGCATCGCATTATGCCGACCTTGATTTCTAGGGCTGCGTCCGGGGGGCTGTCTGCCCCCCGGACCCCCCGAGGATATTTGTGGCCAAAAGATGCAGAAAGTACAGCATGAAGGTCCGGCTCGCCCAATTCGCCCGTGAAACTGGTTTTGCCCGCATGGGCATCTGCCGCCCGGATGCCGTGCCGGAAACCGCCGAGAGACTCGCGGCGTTCATTGACGCAGGTTACCACGGCCAGATGCAGTGGTTGGCCGAGCGTACGGCTTGGCGCGGCAATGCCGCTGCACTCTGGCCACAGGCGCGGTCCGTGATCATGCTGGCCGAGGCATATACCCCGACCCATGACCCTCTCGCTGTGCTGTCCGAACGCGACCGCGCCGCGATCAGCGTCTATGCCCATGGCCGCGACTATCACGATCTGGTCAAAAAACGGCTCAAGACCGTGGGTCGCTGGCTGATCGCGCAGGCGCCCGAGGCCGAGATCAAGGTCTTTGTCGATACCGCCCCGGTGATGGAAAAACCGCTGGCACAGGCCGCAGGTCTGGGATGGCAGGGCAAACATACCAATCTGCTGGGCCGCGATCTGGGCAACTGGGTATTTCTGGGCGCGATCTTTACCACGCTCAATCTGGAACCCGACGCGCCCGAGACCGAGCATTGCGGCTCCTGCACCGCCTGCCTCGACATCTGCCCTACGCAGGCCTTTCCCGCCCCTTACCGGCTCGACGCGCGGCGCTGCATTTCCTATCTGACGATCGAACACAAAGGCCCGGTCGACCCGGCGCTGCGGCCCCTGATGGGCAACCGGATCTATGGCTGTGACGATTGCCTCGCCATCTGTCCCTGGAACAAATTCGCCGTCGCCGCGACCGAGATGCGCTACCAACCCGATAACATTCCCCCACGGCTTGGTGATCTGGTGCGACTGGACGATGCCGCATTCCGGGCCATGTTTTCAGGAACCCCGGTCAAACGGATCGGACGCGACCGGTTTGTCCGCAACGTGCTTTATGCGATTGGCAATTCCGGTGACCTGTCACTTCTTCCAGCCGCGCAGGCGCTGCTGGACGACCCGGATCCTGCGGTTGCCGACGCGGCACGCTGGGCGTTGGGGCAACTGAAGGAAAGATGAGCATGTTCCGACTTCTCCCCTTGTTTCTGCTGCCGACTGCCGCTTTGGCCCAGAGTGAACCCGTGTCGCAAGGCCCGGCCAACACCGATTATGCTCCGGCCTTTGCCGAACAGACCCGCGCGCCCGCGCTGGCCGACACATCGGTCAGCACAGCTGTCTTTGCCGAGGGACTTGAGCATCCATGGGGCATCGCCTCCCTGCCCGGCGGGCAATATCTGGTGACCGAACGGCCCGGCCGGATGCGCGTCATCACCGCTGATGGCGGGCTCTCTGCCGAGATCGGCGGCCTGCCGCAGGTTGACCCGCGTGGCCAGGGCGGCCTGCTCGACGTCGCCGTCGGCCCCGATTTCGCCACCGACCGCACCGTCTGGTGGAGCTATGCCAAGCCGGTCGATAGCGGATCGGTCACGGCGGTCGCGCGCGGCACCCTCGCCGCCGACTGGTCCGAAATGTCCGATGTGCGCGACATCTGGCTGCAAAGCCCGGCGGTGGATACGCCGCAACATTACGGCTCCCGCCTCGTGTTTGACGGGCAGGGCAATCTTTATATCACGACTGGAGAGCGGTCGTCCGTGCGGAACCGCGTCCTCGCGCAAGACCTTGACGCGACCTATGGCAAGGTGATCCGGATCACCCCGGACGGCAGCATCCCCGCCGACAACCCCTTTGTCGGCCTGCCAGGTGACGGGTCGATCTGGTCCTTTGGCCATCGCAACATTCAGGGTGCAGCGCTGCAACCACAGACCGGTGCGCTCTGGACCGTCGAACACGGCCCCGCCGGCGGTGACGAGTTGAACCAGCCGATGGCGGGCTTCAACTATGGCTGGCCAATGGTCAGCTACGGGGTCAACTACAACGGCAGCGCGCTGGGCGAAGGCCAGACCAGCATGGAGGGGGTCACCGAGCCCGTCTATTACTGGGACCCGGTCATCGCCCCCGGTGGCATGCTGTTCTATCAGGGCGAAAGTTTTGCCGACTGGCAGGGCGACCTGCTGATCGCCGGGCTCAATCCCGGTGCGCTGGTCCGGCTCGAGATGCAGGATGGGCAGGTGACCGGCGAAGAACACCTGCTCACCGATCTTGGCCGTATCCGCGATGTGGAAGAGATGGCAGATGGCGATCTGCTCTTGCTGATCGACGATGCCGATGGTGCGGTGATCCGGGTCTCGCCGGGGGAATAGGCCGGTTCCGGCGCATTTGCCGCCAATCCTCTGCAGGTTGATGCAGTCACAGGGCTACACATATGCTATCGATGACTCATCAACCTGGAGGAGAGATCATGTCACGACATATCACCGACAGACCCAAGGCAGCACAGAGCAGCGCGCGCCTGCGGGAGTATCTGCGGCTCGAGCGGGCCGATGGGCGGCACCCGGCGACCACGGCGCTGCATCAGCGACCACGCAGCAGCACGCCGACCGGGAAAATTCGGCAATATTTGCGGATTTCGCGCGGGCAGACCGCCTGACACGCAAACTCGTGCTATTGCGGTTTTAACCGGCGGGGTTGCCGACTAGGATCGGGGCAGAGTCACCAACGGACCTGCCTCATGCATCCTTTGCGCGGTATCGCCCTCAAGATCATCTCGGTCTGCGTCTTTGTGGCAATGGCCAGCCTGATCAAGGGGGTGGCAGGCCGGGTACCACCCGGTGAATCGGTGTTTTTCCGGTCGCTCTTTGCCACCCCGGTCATCGTGATCTGGCTGCTGATGCGCGGCGAATTGCGCCACGGGCTCGAGACGAAAAACCCGATCGGGCATCTGTGGCGCGGGCTTGTCGGCACCGCGGGGATGGGGCTCGGCTTTGCAGGGCTCGGGCTGTTGCCGCTGCCCGAGGTGACTGCCATCGGCTATGCTGCGCCACTGCTCGTCGTGGTCTTTGCGGCGATGTTTCTGGGCGAACAGGTGCGGATATTTCGACTCTCTGCCGTCGCGCTGGGCATGGTCGGCGTGCTGATCGTGCTCAGTCCGCGGCTCTCGGTCGATGCCGACGCGCTCGGCACGCGCGAGACTCTGGGCGCTGTCGTCGTTCTGATGGGGGCGGTCTTTGCGGCGCTTGCCGCAGTCTTTGTGCGACGCCTGGTCGCGACAGAGGGGACGGCGGCAATCGTATTCTGGTTTTCGATCACGGCCACGGTCCTGTCGCTGACGACGCTGCCCTATGGCTGGGTCTGGCCCAGTCCGGTCGAGTTCGGGATGCTGGTGCTGGCCGGAATTCTTGGCGGGGTCGGGCAGATCCTGCTCACCTCCTCTTACCGCTATGCCGATGCCTCGCTGATCGCGCCCTTTGAATATACCTCGATGCTGCTGGCCATTCTGATCGGCTACTTCGTCTTTGACGAGGCGCCGACATTGGTGACCATCGGCGGTGCGTCCATCATCATCGCCGCCGGCGTGCTGATCATCTGGCGCGAACGGCAGCTTGGGCTGGAACGCGCCAAACAGCGCAAGGCGATGGGGTTGGGCAACTAAGCAGAATCTGTTTGGTTTACCAACGCATTGGTTTTGTGATTCGATGCCGGAGGCGATTGCGGGAGGCACTGGTTGGCTGGGAAATCTCGGCTTGCGGCGAGCGAGACGCAACGTGTGGCTTTGGCAGCGCTTGCCGTGTCACGCGAGCGTGGCGAAGCAGACAGGGCGCGTGCCGTATTGCTCACGCTCTCGGGATGGACCAGTCCGCGCATCGCCGAGGCGTTTTGCGTGCGTGCAGACACCGTCCGCCCGTGGTGCCGCGACTTTGCGCCCGACCGCCCCGTCACGCCAAAGGCGTACCTGCGGCACGACGGGCGGGCGCGATTACCATGTCACCAGCAGCATACCGGTGGAAGGAACTGCACCATAAAGCGCTAATAACAGGCGTTGCAGCGCCCACCCGGCGGTCAAGCGCGGCCCTGTGTTGCGCTTGGAACTGAGGGTTTGTCTGGGTTGGGGCCTTTCTGACTATACTTCAGTAGTAGTTGTATGCAGAACTTGAGTGAATGACCGTGCCAAAGGTTACCTCACTATGACAGTCGCTACGCCACAAGTCTTAGAAGGAGTTTCGTTATACAACGAAGCCGATGTCCGCTTTCATGTTATTGACCCAATGTTACGAAAGCTCGGCTATCCTGGCGGTGAGGATGTTTATCTCAAGCTGGAGGAGAAGCTCGGCTATCCCTATTTCCACATAGGGCATAAAAACAGAAAAAAAGACTTATCACTCGGCTTTCCAGATTATCGAGCGGGCCTAAAAGGCCGGCGAGGCAGCTTCATCATAGAAGGGAAAGCCGCAGCAGTCGGCATAGCAAAGAGTGACGTCGAACAAGCACATTCCTACGCTGCGCACTCCGAAGTTGGGGCAAACTACTTCGTTTTGAGCAACGGTTTACAAGTCGCGGTCTATGAAACACTGTCAGGCGGTCAGGCAACGCCAATCGTTCTTCTTGAAATTGGTGAGTTGGATGCAAGATTTCACGAGCTAGAGAACATCCTTTCGCCTACCAATCTCGAAAAAAACTGTCGCGTGGACTACGATAAAGGACTCAAACTCTGTTTCGGTTTGGGTTCATCGGTCAAGATCCTCTCAGGCGAGTACGAAATGAAGGACTGGGAATATCGGGCCATCTTAGGCGGGCAAGATTGTACAGAAATGCTAAAACGATCGGTCCCACAATTTAGTGAAATAGACAGCCAGCTTTCCTTGATGCAACGGGACTTCGAACTCCGGGTTGGAGGAGGGGCAATAGAACGTCAACCGGATGGGAGGATCATCGCGAACGTGAGATTGGCTGGCGTGACCAAGAATAACCAAACGGCAATGAAGCTTCTCGGAATCGACCAGATGGCATTTGCTACAGATGCTGAGTTCATCTCAACCTCTGCACATAATCCGACGGTTTTCGAGTCCACCGCAGAATTCACGCTGGAGAAAGGCACGATGATGCCTCCTTTGTTTGGTGATGCGGTTCCCATGGGTGCGAAATTAGACGGAGATTTTTTTGTCACTTTAAGGTTGCACAAGGATGGTGACTTGATCTGCGGAGAATACGCGACCGTTGCTGATTATTGGTTTGACATGCCGATGATCGGCAAGTTGAGACTGGAACTGGATTCGATTGGTTCGTTCGTGCTTCGATTATTGGTATAGAAGAATCGGTGCCTATGTGGCTGCTATCGCCCCTCACCCCACCACATCCCGCGCCGGGGTCGGCAGCGCATCCAGCACCCGCAACGGGCGCCGCATCAGTTCCGGCAATCCGGGGCGTGTCGGTGCCACGACCTGTTTGCTCACCTCGACGATCAGGACACCGCCCGCCGCGAACACCGGCAGATGCTGCCCCAGCGTTTCCAGCAGCGCCGCAGGCTTGCGCCAGATCCGGCGATGCGACGGCGGCTGATACAGCGTCGACAGCGAGCGTTCGGCCACAAACCGGTGCAAGCGCAACTGCGCCTCAAGCTGGCCCAACGAATAGGGGCGGGCGATGGTCAATCCTGATCGCAACCCACTGAAAGACCTCGTTGAAATCGATGAAACGGAGATGCCGTTGCGGTCCCGGCACGATCCCGCAGACCACCGCGTGTTCTCCAACCTGAAGCGGTAGGCGAAAGGTGTGTTCCACGGCCTCAGGAAACGCCATCTGCAACGCTATCTGGACGAGTTCGGCCCTCCGGGCCTTCTCCGCCTTCATTCGATCCACCGGATCGATTGATCGCTGCGCGACCGGCTCCGAAGTCCGCTGGAACCGGCGGCGACACATGTGCGGCGCCTTCGACACGCTGCTCGGGATCGGTGTCGGTCTTGCACCGGCGACCTATCGCGATTTCGTCGATCATCGCGTCTGAAGGCCGTATTTTAACGCAAAAGCTGCGTTCTGCATGCTCAGGCAGCGCCCCAAATTGATCCGAGCCACGTCTCAAGCCACGATCAAGAGCTCCGTGACCTCAATTTATAGTTCTGCCGGAACAAAGAGGATAAGCCTTTCGGGGAAGAATGGGACCGGCAGACACTCAAGCTACACCAGAACAAGACCGGCGTTCCCCTTACTCTGCCATGTACGGCACACCTGAAGGCCGCCCTTGATACGGCGCGCGCGAATCTTGGATTTGCGCCTATGCCGCAAAGGCGAATCCTCACGAATGCGCATGGCGGCAAATGACTCACCGCACGATGGCCGATCACGTGATCAAAGAACGGAAGCGCCTGGGCCTAATGGCATTCGACCAACACGCGCTGCGCTATCGTGGCGTGATGGATCTGGCGTGGGCCAGTTGCGACGATGAAGAAATAGCCAGCTACAGCGGGCACACCACAAAGGCGATGATCAGCAAGTATGCGGGCGAGGCCCGGCAGATCATGCGCGCGCGGCAAGCGGCGGCAAAGCGACCATGAACAGAACAGGCGCAGAGCAGGCGCAGAACAGAAACCTGATGCCCGGAGCGATATCCTATGAGCAAGACAATTCTAAGTCATTGAAAAGCTTGGAGGCGGGTACCGGAATCGAACCGGTCTTCTCGGATTTGCAATCCGGTGCATAGCCTGCCTGCCCACCCGCCGATTGGGTGCAGTCAATAGGGTCGGGGTCGGCTGACGTCAAGCAAATAGCGGTGAATCCGGTGCTGACCCCGTCAGGAATATGTCGATCTGACGGTGCCGCAAACCCAAAATCTACGCAACACCCTGTGATATGGGGCGCCAGTCACTGGCGCCCCGGTCGCCAAATCACTGGCCAGCGTCAAGGGGCCAATCTCAGGCCGCCTTGCTGAAGAAGGTCCGACCTACATCCTGGCCCGTGGTGACGTGGTGGTCGAGGCCAGCGAGGAGTTTGCCAACCACCACGGTCAACTGCTTGCGCACCGCAGTCGCCCCCAGAACCTTTCCCAAGGAGCCGAACTTCATCACATAGCGTAGCGTCATCACGACCTCGGTGACGCCACCGGACTTGTCCTGCAACGCGATCTCAAGCTCCAGATGCTTCATCGGGACCGAGAACTCCGACAGCTCGACGCGCAGCTTGCGGTTCTCATCTGCTGCCACGACGTCCTCGCGCACGCTGGTGCCATCATGGAAGTTGCAGCGCCGCGCCGCGCCGATACCGGTCGCCTCATGCGTCAGCAGGTCGACGCTGGCGAGGTTGAAGTGCCAATGCGCGATTTCGCGAACATCGGCGATCAGAGGCCATATTTTTTCCGGACTTGCGTAAATTCGGCGGGACGCTGAAACAGACTGCATGGTTTATCCTTCCTTGATGTTTACAATATAAAACCGATCAGTTAGATATCAGAGCCGGTTTTGGCAGTCAATTGGAAAGTAATGGGACGCAAAAAGTCATATCAGCGCGACGACCTGATCGAACGGGCGATGGGGTTATTCTGGCGGCTGGGGTATGAGGGGACGTCGATCACGGCCCTGACCGAGCAATTGAACGTCAACAAGTTCGGGCTTTATGCCGAATTCGGCAGCAAGCAGGGGCTCTACGAGGTGACCCTGCAACGCTACGACGACATCGTGGTCAGCCGTCACTTCGGGCGACTCGAAACTCCGACATCAGGGCTGGATGATATCGCCGCAGGGTTTCACTTCTTTGCGACAGCGCCCGAAAACACGCCAATCCCGTTGGGCTGCATGTTGTGCAATGCGGCAACAGAGCGCGCGGCGCTCGATACGATGACCGCAGGCCATGTCGCGCGCTACATGGAACGGATGACAAATGCGCACCGCAACGCACTGGCCAATGCAGAGCGTGATGGGCAGTTGCGGTCCGGGACAGATATCCAGGCGCAATCTGCACTTTTCGTCACGCAGTTGCTGGGCCTGTTCGTTTTGCGGCGGTCGCAGGCTGACCTTTACATGCTGCAACTTGCCGGTGAAGCGGCACATCGGCAGATCGACGCGCTGCGGATCACACCAAAGCGCAGCTAGGTCAGCCCATCGCCCAGGGCCCATGGTTCTTGGCCCCGCCGGTGCCATCGAGCCGCGCGAATCCATGCGCGCCAAAGAAATCGCGCTGCGCCTGAATCATGTTGGCGGTGGACCGTGCGGTGCGCATCATGTCGAAATACGCCAGACCAGAGGCCAGCGCCGGCACCGACAACCCGGCCCGCGCCGCCTCGGCCACCGTATCGCGCAGGCCCTGTTGTGCGCCGCGCAACAAATCGGCAAAGAACGGCGCGCGCATCAGGTTCTGCCCGGGGTCCGCCGCCAATGCCTGTGCCATGTCGTCGAGCATGGCCGACCGGATGATGCAGCCCGCGCGCCAGACCTTGGCCACGTCGGGCAGGGGCAGTCCCCAGCCAAACTCCTTCGATGCAGCCGCCAGCAGGGTGAATCCCTGCGCATAACACAGGATCTTGCCCGCGATCATCGCCTGTTCCAGCGCATCGAGGTCCAGTGCCGCAGCAAGTCGTGGGGCCGGGCCAAACAGCGCCTCACCCGCCTGCCGTTCGTCCAGTCGCGACGACAGATTGCGCGCCATCACCGCCGCCTCGATCGCGGGGATTGGGGCGCCCAGATGTTGCGCCTCGATCACGGTCCAGCGGCCCGTACCCTTCTGGCCCGCGCGGTCCAGGATCACATCCAGCATCGGTTGCCCGCTCGCAGGGTCGGTTGCCAGCGCAACTGCGCCTGAAATATCAATCAGATAGGATTGCAGAACACCAGTATTCCAGCGCCCGAACACCGCACCGATCTCGGGTGCTGCCATCCCCATGCCGTCGCGCATGATGCCGTAAACCTCTGCAATCATCTGCATATCGGCATATTCGATGCCGTTATGCACAGCCTTCACAAAATGGCCCGCCCCCGCCTCGCCCATCCATGTGGCGCAGGCAATGCCCTGATACCGGGCGCTGATCGCCTCCATGATATGCGCCACGCGGTCCCAATCTGCACGTTTGCCGCCGCCCATGATCGAGGGGCCATGGCGCGCGCCCTCCTCGCCCCCCGACACGCCGATACCCAGATAGGGCAGATCGCCCGCCTCAGCCGCCCGCCGGTTTGTGTCGTGGAAATTGGCATTGCCCGCGTCAATGATCATGTCCTCGGGGCCAAGCAGCGGGCGCAGCAGTGCGATATGATCGTCCACCACCTGCCCGGCGGGCAGCATCAGGATGATGGCGCGCGGCACGGCAATCGCGGCCACCAGCGCCGCAAGGGTCTGTGTCGGGGTGATCCGCGCCGCCAGATCGCCCGCGCCCGCATGAAACGTCTGCGTCACCTCTGCCGTCCGGTTCCAGACCGCGATCCGAAACCCGCGATCCGCGATATTGAGCGCGAGCGCCGCCCCCATCGTGCCAAGGCCCACGAGACCGATTTCAGAAAGGCTCATCTTTTCAGCGCTCCATTGCGATTTCGCCCAATGCTATAGATAATGGCGCAGGCTGCAATCCTTTGCAGTCCGGGAGGTGTGATGAAGCTTTTCGATCTGGCCGGAAAACGCGCATTTGTCACGGGTTCGTCACAGGGAATCGGCTTTTCCCTCGCGGGAGGGCTGTTGCAGGCCGGTGCCTCGGTCGTGCTCAACGGACGCGACCCTGCGCGGCTGGCCAGCGCGGCGGCTCAATTGCAGCAGGACTATCCGGGGCGCGAGATCCTTCTGCTGCCCTTCGACGTGACAGATCACGCCGCGGTCCGCAGCTGCGTTGACGGGTTCGAGGCGGCGACTGGGCCGATCGACATTCTGGTGAACAACGCCGGGATGCAGCACCGCGCGCCCTTGCAGGATTTCCCGCCCGAGGCCTTCGAGCGGTTGTTGCAGACCAACATCGCCTCGGTCTTTCACGTCGGTCAGGCCGTGGCACGGCACATGATCGCGCGGGGCCGGGGCAAGATCATCAACATCGCCTCGGTGCAAACCGCGCTCGCGCGGCCCGGCATCGCACCCTATACCGCGACCAAAGGGGCGGTGGGCAATCTGACCAAGGGGATGGCTACCGACTGGGCGCGCCACGGGCTGCAATGCAACGCGCTGGCGCCGGGTTATTTCGACACGCCCCTCAACGCCGCACTCACCGCAGACCCGGACTTCAGCGCATGGCTCGCCAATCGCACCCCCGCCGGGCGCTGGGGCAAGGTCGAGGAACTGACCGGCGCCTGCATCTTCCTCGCCTCCGACGCGTCGAGCTTTGTGAACGGTCACACGCTCTATGTCGATGGCGGCATCACGGCCTCACTATGAGCCGCTATGTCGTCATGGGCGTCTCTGGCTGCGGCAAATCCTCGGTCGGGGCGGCATTCGCGTTGGCCATCGGTGGCACCTATCTGGACGGGGACGTTCTGCACCCGCCCGAAAACGTCGCCAAGATGGCGCGGGGCGAGCCACTGAACGACACCGACCGCGCGCCGTGGCTCGGGCTGGTGGCAAAAGCGCTGCGAACCCATCCGCTCCCGGTGGTGATCGGCTGTTCCGCGCTGAAACGGGCCTACCGCGATCTGATCCGCAGCGGCACCGACTATCCGGTCCGGTTCCTGCACCTCACGGGCAGCCGCGACCTGATCGCCACGCGGATGGGGGCGCGGGAGGGGCACTATATGCCGCTCTCGCTTCTCGACAGCCAGTTCGCCGCACTGGAACCACCCGGCGCCGATGAAGGCGCCGTCACCGTCGATATCGACCAGCCGCTCTCGGGGATTGTGACCACGCTGCTCAACCAGACTGGAGCAGCACAGCATTAGGCACGGCACGCGGCCTCGGCCATCGTTGCGTTTGCGGCACCCGGGCCGTTGACCGGTCCCGGGGGCCAGCCATTCAGAAGGATAGCCCACATGCCTGCCGGATGGCGATTTGAACCGGCGACGGTGGCAAAGCCGGGCCAAACCCGCCTTTCGGCAGCAGCGGTGTCTGTGAAATGAATCGCGGCCTTGCGCCCCGGTGGGGTTGTGCCGCATGGACAATGAATGGATGGCAGAGATAGACGGTACACGCCGCACCTGTTGCCAACGCAACTTCGCACCCTGCCGTAGTGGCGTAGCCGTTCGCGGAAAGCTGTCTCAGCGTCGCACCCGCTGCCTTGCCTTGCAAGGTCGGCGCTGAAGGCATTTTCGATTCTGACGAATCCATCGTCCATAAGGCTCTGGACCTGACCACAGGTCAGGCCGATATGCTGCAATTCGGGCATTATTCATTCTCCATTTGACCCCTGCGTCAGCAGGGCCTCTTTGATCTGATTGGCGCAGATGCGCCGCAACGGTCGGAACCGTTCAGATCAGCGGAAAGAATGTGGACATGAATATCATGGCTCAGACTTATATGCAGGGGGCGGACTGAATCAAGCCACGCGACGTAGGACGAGCGCTGGACCGCGGACCTGCTGAGCCTCACGCGCTAGGCCGACTTGTCCGCCGCCTCGGCCAGCTTGGTATCGCTCTGCCCGGCCCATGGGGTATCGGTACCGGTCGGAGGCAGGTCGCCGGGGGCGATATGGCGGTGGATATGCGTCTTGGCGATGAAATTGGCGGTGATCGGCGCGGTCAAAAGCAGGAACAGCGTGATGAGCAATTCATGAAACGACAGCCGCCCTTCGGAAAAAAGCGTGATCAGCATCGAGGCGATCAGAACACCGCCCACGCCCAGCGTGGTGGCCTTTGTCGGCGCATGCAGACGGGTCATCGGGTCGGGCAGTTTGATCAGGCCAAAGGACCCGACCAGCCCAAAGAGCCCCGCCACGACCAGAAAAAACACCACGATGATCTCTTGCCAGATATCCATTACACCCTCACTCGATGATGTTGCTGCGCAGCATGAACCGCGCATAGGCCACAGTGGAAATGAACCCGACCATGGCGATGATCAGCGACACCTCGAAATACACCGCCGTGCCGTTCAACACTCCGTAAAGCACAAGCAACGCGATGGAATTGATCACCATCGTATCCAGTGCCAGCACCCGGTCACCGACGCCGGGGCCCTGCACCACGCGCCACAGGTTCATCAACAGACCCAGCGCGAAACAGCTGATGGCGAAATAGATCGCGACATCAATCATTCAAAGATCTCCTTTAACCGGCGCTCGTACCGGCTCTTGATCTCGTCTCGCACCGCGTCCGGGTCGGGCGCGTCCAGACAATGCACGAGGAGGGCACGGCCACAGCGCGACAAATCGCTCGTCACCGTCCCCGGTGTCATGGTGATTGTCCCCGCCAGCACGGTGATCGCCTCCGGCGAGGTCAGATCGAGCGGGACCGTGATCCAGGTGGATCTCAGATCCTCGTTGCGGCGAAACACGATGATCAGCGCGACGATCACATTGGCCTTGCAGATATCCCACAGCACGATCAGGAAATATTCGATGATCTTGAATGGCTTGCGCAGGCTCGGGCGGTCCGGCCAATAGGGCGCGGTCAGGATCGGGATGATAATCCCCAGGATCAGGCCCAGCACCAGATTGCCGGGCGTCACCTTGTTCACGAGCATCAGCCAGACCAGAACCAGCAGGATCGTCAACAGCGGGTGGGGCAGGATACGGCGGATCATGACGCGTCTCTCTCAGGGCGCAACACCGCGCCGATATAGGCGTCCGTGTCATGCAGTTGTGCGGCGGTGGCACTCAGAAACCCGGTCACCGGCCCGGCAAAGATGGTCATGACGACGATCGCGGCCAACAACCCGCCGGTGGCCAGGATGGGCAGGCCCGGCGCCGGTGTCTCAACCACCGGCACCTCGGTCCGCTTCCAGAATGTCAGGCTGCCCGCGCGGGCAAATCCGACCACGCCGATCAGCGATGTGATCAGGATCACTGCCCAGATCACCCAGACCAGCGCATCGGCACGCGCCGAATCCATGATGAGCAGCTTGCCCAGAAACCCGGACAGCGGCGGCATCCCGGCCATCGCAATGGCGCTGGCAAAGTACAGCGCCGCGATCAGCCCGTTCTGCGCCATCGGTGCCTGCGCAATCAGCCGGTCATCCTCAGCCACACGCCGCGCCCGGACCAGGTCGACCACAAGAAACAGCGCCGCCCCCGCCAGCGTCGAATGCACCATGTAATAGAGGGTCGCCGCCGTCGCCTGCGGCGTAAACAGGCCAATCCCGGTCAGGATCGTCCCCATCGAGGCAATGGCCGCAAAGGCGGCCAGCCGCCCCAGACTGCGCGCCCCCAATATCCCCAGATTCCCCACCACCAGCGTCAGCAGCGCGAGCCAATTCAGCGCCGGCGTGATCAGCCCCGCCATCACCGGCACGTCGGGACCAAAGATCAGAGTATGCACGCGCAGAATTGCATAGGCCCCCACCTTGGTCATGATCGCAAAGAGGGCGGCCACCACGCCGGGCGCTTCGGCATAGGCGGCAGGCAGCCAGAAATGCAGCGGCACCAGCGCGGCCTTGACCGCGAACACTCCCAGAATCAGCACCGCGGCGACGCGGATCAGCGCGCTGCTCTCCGGCGGCATCGCGGCCACACGCTCGGCCAGATCGGCCATGTTGAGCGTGCCGGTCACCGCATAGATCGTGCCAAGCGCGAACAGGAACAGCGTGGAACCGAGCAGGTTGTAAACCACATATTGCACGCCTGCCTGCAAGCGGCGGGTGCCGCCCGCGTGGATCATCAGCCCGTAGGACGCAATCAGCAGCACCTCGAAAAACACAAAGAGGTTGAACACATCCCCGGTCAGAAACGCACCAAAGATGCCCATAAGTTGAAACTGTAGCAGCGCATGAAAATGCCGGCCCCGCGCATCCCAGCCGGAACCTATGGCATAAAGCACCACCGCCAGCGCCAGAAACGCGGTCAGCGCCACCATCAGCGCCGACAGCCGGTCAAGTACCAGCACGATGCCGAATGGTGCGGGCCAATTGCCCAGTTCATAGGACACGATGGCCCCGCCCGCGCTGCTCCACAGCAGGCTCAGCGCGACCAGCAGCAGGACCGACACCGTGGCCACAGAGAATATCCGTGCCAGTTCGAGGTGGTTGCGCATGGCAAGGATCATGATTGCGCCCATCAGCGGCGTGATCACCAGCGGCGCTATGATCCAGTGATCCAGTCCCGGCCCGGTCAGAAACCCGATCATGCCCGGCCCTCGTCATCGCTTGGCGGTGTTCCCGTCTCGTCCATGTCGATCCGGTCGGTCTTGGACGACAGAAAGGATCCCAGCGCCATCATCACGATCACCGCAGTCATCCCGAACGAAATGACGATCGCGGTGAGGACAAGCGCCTGTGGCAGCGGATCGGTATAGGCGGTTTCCGCGCTGATCCAGACAGGCGGCAGGTTGAGGGCCAAACGGCCCGAGGCGAACAGAAACAGGTTCACTGCATAAGTCAGCAGTGACAGGCCCAGAATGACCGGAAAGGTCCGGCGGCGCAGCACCAGATACACGCCCGCCGCCGTGAGCAAACCCACGGCGCTTGAAAACAGATATTCCATGTTATGCCTTCCCCCCGGCGGCTGTGGGCTCGGTCGCACGCGACGGGTCCACATCCATCGGATAGGGGCTCGGCCGCTCGCCCCGGCGATGCGCCAGCCGCGACAGGCTTTCGAGTGCGAGCATCACCGCGCCCACAACACAGAGGAACACGCCCACATCAAAGGCCATGGCCGTGGCAAGCTCGAACTCCTCGATATAGGGCAATTTGAAATAGCCGTAACTGCTGGTCAGAAACGGACGCCCGGCAAAGAAAGACCCGATCCCGGTCAGCGCAGCGGCAAAGATGCCGGCAGCAATGATCCCGTGATATGGAAACCTCTGGCGCGCGGCGGCCCAGTCATAACCGCTTGCCATATATTGCATGACAAGGGCAATCGCCACGATCAGCCCGGCGACAAACCCGCCGCCTGGGTCATTGTGACCGCGCAAAAAGATGAAAACGCCCACCATTACGGCAATCGGCATCATGACCCGCGTCGCCACCACCATCATGAGCGGATGGGTATCGCCCGCAAGCGTCGGGTCCACTGGACGATTGGCGAGCCATTTGCCCACCGGCCCGGCCAGCAGCGCCTCGGTCAGCGCATAGATCACCAGTGCGGCGATCCCGAGCACGATGATCTCGCCAAAGGTATCAAAACCCCGGAAATCGACGAGGATCACGTTGACCACATTGGTGCCCCCGCCCCCCGGCTTGGCATTGGCCAGATGAAAGGCGGAAATGCTCTCCTCGCTGAAATTGGTCACCTGAATCGCATAGGTCAGCAGCCCGGCGCCCAGACCCACGACCACGCCAATCGCGGCATCGCGCCACAGGCGCGCACCCGTGCTGTCCCGCTCGGTCGTCTTGGGCAGAAAGTTGAGGGCGAGGAGCAGCAATATTACCGTCACCACCTCGACCGTGGCCTGCGTCAGCGCCAGATCGGGGGCAGAGAAATAGACGAATGCCACCGACATCATCAGCCCGATGATCGCGATCAGAACCAGCGCGAGCAGGCGGTTATGATGCAGGATCACAATGCTCAGGGTCGCCACGATGACCAAAAGCCAGCCGATCACCGGCACCGCATCCACCGGCAACAGGTCACGCGTCTGCGGCCCGGGTGTCCCGCTCAGCCAGGCAAGGGTCCCGGCCCCGATCACCGCCAGCACAAACACCGCGCCATATCGCGCCATCGACCCGTCATGCACACCGTCGGTAAACCGGCGCGCGCCATTGGTCCAGATCCGCATCAGCGCATCGAAAATCACCTTGGCCTCGGGGCGCGGCGTGCGGTCCCACAGGCGGGAGAGCGGCTGATGCAGCGCCAGCAGCAGCGCACCACCCAACACCGCGATGCCCGACATATAGAGCGCCGGAGTCACGCCATGCCAGATTTTCAACGAATAATAGGGCAATTCGCCCCCGATCACCGCACCAGAGGCAGCAGCGACCAGTCCTCCGGCCACAGCCGCCGACATCAGGCCGATGAGGACGACCAGCCCCACGAGCAAGGCAGGCGCCGCCCACAGGCCAAAGCCCGGATCATGCGGCGTGCTAGGGTAATCCGTCCGCCTGGGGCCATAAAACACATGGATGATAAACCGGAACGAATAAGCGGCCGAGAACAGCGACCCCAGCGTTGCCAGCCCCGGCACCAGCCACGGGTTATCCAGCCAGACGGTATGCGACGCCTCCTCCAGCATCATTTCCTTGGACAAGAACCCGTTGAGCAGCGGAATCCCCGCCATCGACAATGCGGCCAGCGTGCCGATCACGAATGTCACCGGCATCAGATGGCGTAACCCCCCCAGACGGCGGATATCGCGCGTATGCGCCGCGTGGTCGATGATCCCGGCAGTCATGAAAAGCGCGGCCTTGAACGTCGCATGATTGATGATGTGAAACACCGCCGCCACGGCGGCAAAGGGCGTGCCAAACCCGAGCAGCATGGTGATCAGCCCCAGATGGCTGACCGTGGAAAACGCCAGCAGCGCCTTCAGATCGTCCTTGAACAGGGCAATGACAGCGCCCAGCACCATGGTGATCAGGCCGGTCGTCGCCACGATGTAAAACCACTCCGGCGTGCCTGACAGCACCGGCCACAGCCGCGCCATCAAAAACAGACCGGCCTTCACCATCGTCGCCGAATGCAGATAGGCCGACACCGGCGTCGGCGCAGCCATCGCATGCGGCAGCCAGAAATGGAACGGAAACTGCGCCGATTTGGTGAATGCACCCAGCAGGATCAGGATCAGCGCCGGCAAATATAACGGACTGGCCTGAATCACGTCCTTCTGCGTCAGAATGACCGACAGATCGTAACTGCCCGCGATATTGCCAAGGATCAGCATCCCCCCGATCATGGCCAGCCCCCCCATCCCGGTCACGGCCAGCGCCATCCGCGCGCCCTGCCTGCCTGCGGGCAGATGGTTCCAATAGCCGATCAACAGGAATGACGACAGCGAGGTCAGCTCCCAAAAGATCAGCAAGAGCAATATGTTATCCGACAGGACGATCCCCACCATCGCGCCCTGAAACAGCAGCAGATAGGTGTAGAACTGCCCCATCGGGTCCTCGCGGCTCAGATAGAACCGCGCATAGATGATGATGAGCAGACCGATCCCCAGGATCAACCCGGCAAAGAGCAGTCCCAGCCCGTCGAGCATGAAATTGGCGTTCAGCCCCAGCACGGGCAGCCAGTCGAGCTTGTAAAGGATCACCTCCCCCGCAATCACCGCAGGCGCATGAATGAGCAGGCCCAGCAGCGCCATGCCGGTCACCATGACCGCACTCCAGGCACAGGCATTGCGACCCGCCCGGATCATCAGACCGGGCAGCAGAGCACCCAGAAACGGCAGGGCGGCAATCAGGATCAGCGGCAAGGGTCGGGCACCTCTTTGTCAGGTCTTGGCAAAAAGGCACCAAGGGTCCGGCACGATAAATTGATCTCGCATGGATTTAATATCGAAATCCGAAAGAAACAGACCCGGGAAGCGAGTTCAAGGGCTGCAGCCCACAGGTTCCTGCCGAATTGCCCGCTTTGTGGCGAAGTGATGCATGGCGCCGCGACTGGCATCCTGCCGCCGCCTATATTTTGCCCTGCGCCGCACTTCTTGCACCTGTCGGCATATCGTTCCATTGCTTGGTCCCGCCGCACAGCACCCAAACAGGATTCTGCCATGCAACTTCTCATCGCTCCTGCCTCGCCCTTCGTGCGCAAGGTCCGCATCCTTTTACGCGAAACCGGACAACTCGGTGATGTGACCGAGGTTAGCGTCTCGACCACGCCCATAGCCCCCGACCCGCGTGTTGTCGCCGCCAATCCGGTGGGCAAGATCCCGGCGCTGCTGCGCGACGACGGTCCCGCGCTGCATGACAGCCGCGTCATCACCCGCTTTCTGGACGACCGCGCGGGCGCCGGCCTCTATCCCAAAGCCCGGCTCTGGGACGTGCTGACGCTCGAAGCCACCGCCGACGGGATCATGGAATCCGCCGTGCTGCTGGTCTACGAAGGCCGCTTCCGCACGCCCGAGGCGCAGTCGCAGCCCTGGATCGAAGGCCAATGGGCGCGCATCACCCGCAGCCTGACCACGATCAGCGAAGTCTGGACGCCGCTCCTCGCCGGTCCGCTGCACATGGGCCAGATCGGCACCGCCTGCGCGCTGGGCTATCTCGATTTCCGCCAGCCCACCTACGACTGGCGCAGCACCCACCCCGCACTGGGCACTTGGTTCGCCGGGTTCAATGCACGGCAGAGCATGGTGGATACCGCGCCGGTGTGATGGATGCGACGGCACCGAAAAGGTCTCTCTCCAGTGGAGAGAGACCCGGTGCCTTGCCAAAGGCGCAAGCCTGCAGGCAAC
>Ga0105054_10004419_pt1 | contig 21023 bp, 18 predicted proteins | sample BON02_FD_78091 | JGI IMG/M metagenome (GOLD analysis project Ga0105054, IMG submission 78091) | Freshwater microbial communities from Lake Bonney liftoff mats and glacier meltwater in Antarctica - BON-02 (megahit assembly) | ecosystem: Environmental > Aquatic > Freshwater > Ice > Glacier...
TAACTATTTCAAGTATGAATTAATATTAAACTAGACAAATGTGAATTCTAAATGAATGGTTCCAACATCCAGAACCATTCATTGATGTTAAGTGAATATTTACATAATATCCAATATATAGATGTTACTATACCATCTAACTCAATAATCCCTCGACTTGAAGACATTTCCCCAGGTTTTTGTTTTTAAAATGAATTATTATTCAAAATTTGCTGATAATTTAATAGATTTAAAAATGTTTTTTGTATTATAAGAACAATACATGTGGAAGCGAACATACAGTTCATGGTCCACTTAAGGTGGCAATCACGAAATCCATTCCCGAGGCCAATTGAAGATGCTCTTCTTCATCCCAATAATCCAGCGTGTCCGTTACTGTAGGCTGCTTCAGTATGTTTTATGCGTTCCCTAAGTACTGCTGTGTTGGTCAGGGTACTGTTGTCACCCAGTGCTTCCAATAGCTGGAACCACTTTCAATTCTTGTCTTTGCTTTTTTGCGGCAAATTTCAATGTTTCACTGCATCATGCTTGCGATCACACACTCTTTCCTCCGGTATAGTACCTAATAAGGAAATATCCTTTACCTCAAATAGTTCGCAAATACATTTCAATACAGATTGGGACGGGTTGGGTCCCTTCAAAAGACAGTTGTGTACAAAATCGACAACAAGGTCACATGGAAGATCACCCCGTGAGTGTCGCTTTCGAAGCAAGACACAAAACATATCCTCTTTAGATAGTTTCTTAAACCGACTGTAGACCAATATGAGGCTCGACTTTATATCTTTAATAATACAACGAGTTACCACTGTATTGCGTCGAAGAAGGCGGAGAACGTATATATCCTGCCATATAGATCCCACTCTTATCACGAAAGTTCGAGTGAACGGGTCTAAGGTAGTGCGAGATTTGGTCCCTTTCCCTTTCTCGATAAAACATGAAACAGCAAATACAATCCAAGACATGAAATAAGCATGTACACCAGCCTTTTTCAAAAGTACTAATCCTCTGGTAATCCCACCCATATCGTTGTGATAACGATAGTGCGAAAACTCCTCTACGTACGCTCGAATATACGATACAACTAATGGATGGCGTGGTGGAGTGCCAATGGTGCTCACATCAGTGATGTAATTCTCAATCCATCGTTGGTCGTCCATTCCCCCTTTCGGATTCCAATTAGTGAAGTCACAAAGTGCCGAAACCAGGATAGTCCCCCGCAGCGATGGGTCCCAGTTACAAATTTTGTGCGGGACTATCCGTTTCTGTCTAGGAGTATCTATGACAAAACAGTACTGTGAAAGGAAAACGACTTTACTTCAAACTTGGAACAAATCGATAAAGAGCAGAGCATGGCAACATTTAAACGAGCAACAGCACCCATTTCGAAAGATTCGAAGGAGAGAGCTGATGCCACTAAAGAGTTCCTTGAGCAGCGCTACCGTGATCTGAGGACCCAGCGGTCAGAGCGTGACCAACGTCAACGCCTGCTGGAAGTGGAGATGGATAAGGTAGGGCTTGATGAAACCCGAAAACAAGATCTTCGTGATCAGATGATGAAGGAAGAAATGATGAAGACGAGATCCCAACGTAAGCAAATGACCACGGATGATTTCGTGCCGTTGAGGATTGTAGGAAAGGGAGCATTCGGACAAGTTCGGTTGGTCAAGAAAAAGGACACGGGAGAAGTGTATGCGATGAAGACTATGGTGAAAGAGGGCATGGTTAAGAAGAACCAGGTATCTCATGTTCGTGCGGAGAGAAACATTCTAGCGCATGCCAGTCCGAAAGATGCCGCTCAATGGCTCGTCGAGCTGCATTATTCGTTTCAGGATGCCCATAACCTGTACCTGGTGATGGAATTTCTCCCGGGCGGGGATCTGATGGCCTTGTTAATGAAGGAAGATATTCTGAGTGAAGAAGCGACGCTTTTCTATTCTGTTGAAGCCATTCTTGCCATTGAAGCAGTTCACTCCCTTGGTTACATCCATCGTGACTTGAAACCAGATAATTTACTGTTGGATTGGCGAGGACATCTTAAACTGACGGATTTGGGTCTATGCAAAAAGGTAGATATTGGACCAATGACTCAGCTAGCTTCTGAATCCAATATATTCAAAGCTTCGACTGATACAGTAGTAGACAGTCACGCCCCTCACAGCAAGTATCGTAGGGATCGTAAATTGGCGTTTTCAACAGTTGGAACACCTGATTATATAGCTCCTGAAGTGCTCTCTCAAAAGGGATATGGAATGGGTTGTGATTGGTGGTCTTTAGGTGTTATTTTGTTCGAGTGTATTGTAGGGTACCCACCGTTCTATGCCGATCAGCCCATGCAGACATGTAGGAAGATCATCCAGTGGCGAAATCACTTGGCGTTTCCTAGGGACCGTGTCTCCGCTGTCAGTCCAGAATGCATTGATTTCATCAGACAATTGATATGCGATCCTAATGAACGACTTGGCGCGGAAGGAGATGTGAAAGGTCATCCATGGGTGAAAGGTTTTAACTTTTCTGATGTACGTTCGATGGAAGCACCCCATATTCCATCGTTTTCGAATGAAGTCGATACTATATTTTCCAGTTTGAAATTAATGGAGCACACTGAAGATAAATTCAAAACTTTGATCAAGGGCATTACGGCTAACTTTGACGACTTTCCAGACGAGCCTCTACCCGGAGCACATGAAGGCCGGATCGGTAAAACCTCCAAGGCTGGAAGGGGTCAAAGGGACTCTAAATTCCTGGGATACACCTATACCAAACCGAAGACGACCCAGCCTCACGAATTGGTCGAAAATGTGGTGGCAGAAATTGCCACTGATGGCGGCCTTAAGTAGAAATTGAATAATAGAATGGATGATAATAACGAATGTTTTTAGTTTTCTTTATTTGATCCAAGCTGTTTCTTCTTGTGCGTTGCTGAAGAAATCATTAATTGGACTATTAATAATATATGTCGTTGTTCCTGAAAGGTTATAAATTACAATGGATGTTTGAAAGAACTCTTTATATTTTTTTAGCTTTCTTTTTTCCAGACTGTTTCTTCTTAGGACTTGTCGAAGTTTCATTGTGAGGGAATAAGACTTGTTTGAAATTCGCCATGATGCCTAGATTATAAATATTTTTAGGTATCAAAAGTGGGAATTGGGACGCAGTTCTCGCTTCTATTGGTGGCATAATATTAGGGTTTAAGAGAACCAATTGGTCCCCATGATCACCGGGATTTTCTTTCCGATGTTTATTTAGCATCTCGTAGTAGCTAAACACCATTCCCCATTTGGAACTCTCATTTGTAGAAGTTCCTTTCGCGATGAGATAAAAGTGATATCCAATAAAGCCAAACATCACCATACCCATAACCATGCACAGTACCATTAGCGCCAATAGCAACCCCTTGTCGAGAAATAGGAACTGCATGACTATCATAGTATCCGCTTTGAAGCGCTCTCCGGTTTCATGGTTAATAAACACTTTATCAAATAATGCGTTTTCTTCTACAAAATTCAAAAGGATCAAGAATATAACGATACCTGCATACCACAGTAAGCATAAGGTACAAGTGAGAAACAGCAGAAAGTAGCGGTAGTTCATTTCCCCAACACATAAATTGATCCACGGACAATGATGATCGAATTTTGAAACACAAACTCCGCAGATGGAGCAATGTTTAGATCTGGCTGGCTTGGGCCGTTTGCAAGTTGTGCAATCCCTTTTTACGTATAAGAACCCGTCATACTCAAAATGATCATGTTGAGAAACTCGACATATGAATCCTGGATCGGTGCTTGAGGCTTTTAAAAAGGAAATAAGAGTGCCGATGACAGCTACATGCGCGGTGTAGGCGTGAATGGGACCCACATACTTATTCGGTATATGATGCATGCCTTCGAATTGAAATAGAACGTATCCCCCAATAACCAGAGTTAAATACACCAATTGCAAAATGGGATTTGGGCAATAAAACATATAATGATAGAATCGCTTCACAGCGTTCAGTACGGCGCGACCTCCTGGAAGACACGCCATCACTTTTTCCAGGCTACTTGGGAGAAACACTGTGAGTAAATAGCTAGCCTTGCCAAGTAGACTGTCACTCGTAGGGTCTCCCATCAAGAACACAATTCCGCAGCATGAAAGCACAGCGAGATACACGAACGTGATCACCAAAGCTTGGAACATCAAAACAAAACATAGGTCCCCGCAGTAATATCCAGTTGAATGGGATTCATTGCATTTTATTTTCAAAATGAACCAATACGACCAATATATTTATAATATACATAAGAAGTAAGGGTCTAATAATTTGGCTTTAGCTTTTTATTTTAGTAATACAAGAAATCAAAGGGCAGGAAAGAGAAATTAAGTATTTGAAAAATCGGGTGGATATTCAGTAGATACTTTTTGAAAACAACTTTTTTCAAATCAAATACTAAACAGAACAGAATGATCTCTATTACTTTATACACCGGTTTACTTTTGGCTGTTGTTTCTAACGCAGCACCAATCATATCAGAAGAATGCAAAACCGCTTTTAGGGATCTCGGATGCCTGCCAACATATTTTGAAAACATAACATGGGATGAAGCAACGGCACCGTTGGCTGTTGATTGTGCAAATAACAAAAACGTTCCAAAAATTGTTGATATTTCTTCTTTAAAGGCGTGTGGCGAAGGAATTACGCATTTGTAAGTAGTTCAAATAGGACTTTAGCATCTAACTGAGGAGAACAGAGACCTGGAGGGAAATTTCATTTCGTCACTTGAAGGACTCGAGAGAATGTTAGACTTGCAATGGCTGTAAGTTTCAATATTAAGGTTTAACGTATCTCTGGTGACATACTTCGAACAGGAGCGCTTACGACAATAGGGTTACTTCGGTGTTAGGCCTACACGATATGACAAAGATGGAAACGTTGTAAGTGCATTGAATCCGATACTTTTTTGTTTTAACACGCATTTTGCATCTCAGAATCCTTGATTTCAATCCATTGACGACTTTTCGTGGATTAGGACCGACGCCATTGTTGAAGGAATTGTAAGCAAGATATTTTATTGGATGTACCATGTATTAAACAGTATCGTAGATCCTTCGCCAGAACTGGGCTGACCGGTCAAACTTTGAACAGAGAACCAGGAATTGAATCTTTGAAACCTTTGGAATCGGCACTTGGCCAGCACAAAAATGCCAAATTCTGGTGCAAGTTGTAAGTTGATCTTTTTTTTAATAATTAGTATGGGAAACATTATAAACATTATTGATAGGCGATACGGTTATTATCGGTCGGACCAGGCTACCATGGACTTTTACAAGCAATTGAAAAAGGATTTCGGACCAAGGATCCTTGTAAGTACAATGTCGAAACACTTGCAAATATCTCATTTCAGTTATTAGCTACTCCCAATAGGCATGGAGGATGATGAAACTCCAGAGTTCGATCTTCAAGAATATCTTGACCCTAAATACCGTCAATAAAATAATAAAGAAATATATAAATAGTTAAAGGTCAGTCAATACATGTATAAAAGGAAGTCGTGACTCAAACTACAAAGTGGCTTCCTAAATGCAACCCACCGAGCTGAGATTTTGATCTACATGAAGGTGTCGAGTACTTCAGTTGCGATTTTGACCCGCACGAAGGCGCTGTTTGTTTAAGCTGAGAACTCGATCTACATGGAACTACTGTGTATTTAGGGTGTGCTTTTGATCTATATGATGATACTGTGTGTTTTAACGAATGTTTGCGGTTCGAAGGAACTACTAGCTCTTCCAGCGTCTGAAACGATTCACCAATGACGGACTCGACGATATCCATGACTGAATTGAATCTCTCCCAGAGAGAAACAAGGCCATCAATGCCTCTGTGAAACTGCATCATTTGGTCCTCCGTCCATGGCTCATCCTCTCTAATACAGGGTAACATCTTAAACAAGCAAGATCGAACAATGAAATAATAAATATATTGTCCTGGCCGGCATTTCCCGAACGAAATGCCGACTAGTAGTTATATATAGATTACTCTAAGGAAACAGCGTCGGACGGAGGGGTACAAATGAATGAAAGAAAATCAACGAATGAAATTAAATTCAGAGAAATTTCTTCAAATGAACCACAAGATAACGAAGTTAGCTAGGAAGAATGGTAGGTAGTTCCGACGGGTGGATTGGTAGTTCAAAATAATCAAAAATTCACAAGTCGAGGGTTATAGCAGGCTTTATTCGGGGTAAATTTTATATTGTTTCAAAAATAAAAATTCGATACAGTTATTAATTCAGTTTCGAACTGGTTTTCTTTTTTGTATCGAAGGACATTCGATTAAATTTTGAAAATTCATGATATTTGGTCCTCGAAATGCATCAAGTTCCTGCGTTTTAACTCTATGACATCTGTGCACAGATTCTCTGCTAGTGCCTGCTTATGGAGCTCCATGTGAGGAGTAACTCCTTTTCTCCATTGAATCTCCTCCGGCGGAACTGGAACTCGTCGAGTATGCATCTTGGCACTTCCACAGGAATGCACAATTTCATCACACTCCGAGCAGAATTCCAAATCACATTGTGCACATCTTATTTCTGCTGTTCCTCCACAAACTGGATCCTCACAAATACCTGAATAGTTTTCCATCTTTGGGGGATGCCAAACGGTTGCTTTTATTGCAGGACAATAATAGTAGTACTTTTCCGAACTTGGATCGACAAGCTTCTGCCATTGCCAAATTGGTAACACGGTCTCTTCCTCTTGACGAAGCAAGTGAAAGGAAGCAAAAATGTCTGAGGTATTTTCGATGTGCTGTTGATTTAGTTTCATGAACTTTTCATGGACGAGTTTCGTAGATTCTTTTGATTTCCTTGTGATGTATTCATTTCTGGCTTTCTTTTCTCCGCGTTTTAATTGGCTTTTATTCAAAATACCAAATGCATTTGAATTCCTAGGGTCTCTTAGAGCGTGTTCTTTACCTACAATTTTCAAATATTCTTTGCCTTGTGATTCTTGGAAGAAATCATCTGCAAGTTTTTGCACCTCGGTCAGAGCATTTTTGTAGTACGACTCTTCTGCTTCTACAAGTGCTTTTAAACCTAAAGCCTTGAAATCATTCACTGCCGATTGAAGTTTTTGTTTCGAAACTGCTGCGTTTTGAACTAAATGTTCGGATATAGGAATACCGGCAGCAAAATTATTCTGTTGCTCTTTTAGATAAGGTTCCATACTGACAGTAAATGCATCGCTAAGTTCTTTCACTCGTCTTTCCATCTCTTGAACTTGCAATTGCATCGGAGTGATTGGAATCTGTCCGTGGAATTCGAATAGAGCGTCGTCGTCGTTTTCTATTATTAATACACCACTCATTACAGGTGAATCCGGAATAATTTTATTATTGTGTGTACCTTTTTTACCGACTGGGTTTGCTCTGGGTTTGCTTATTAATATTGTTTCAGCGCTGGTCAATTCACCATGCATTTCGGACCTTTTTTTACTGTGACTTTCCCAGAATGTTGTCCCAATAATTTTCTTTTGAAGTATAGATTGAAATTCAAACCCAGGTTTTAAAATAGAAGGATTCTCTAGCGTCAACGTGTTGAATGTTTCTAGATTTACCGATTCCGTTCCCATTTTCGCAATGTCGTTGCGAACTTTTTCAGAGTTGAAAGTCACATCATAAAGCATCCGACACAAGGCATCACATTGGTAGCAGTTAATAAGCCCAGATTCATCTTCTTCAAAAATGGAGATGCAAAACTGGACCATACGTTTGTTGCTAAAAGTGCAGAAATTCCAAATACCTACTACGAACTCCTGAAAATCTAACTCATTACTTTCATCAAAGTCAAAGTATCCGAACACCCTGTCGACAAATTTAGTCCTATGTATATTATAAAACTTGCATAATTCCTCGACGGAAACACTTCCAGAACCACTTAAAATACAATGTAAGTCATGATGCCAAAACTGAAAAGAAGACTTACTCTTTGTCAATCGATACAAAGACATTGAATAATTTGCGAGCAATAGCGGCCTTCTCTTTCTTGTTTTTGCATCCAACTATAATTCGTTAGAAAATGAAGCATCTAAATAATTCCTTGGACTTACAGAGAACAGCATCGAAAGTGGTGTTCATTTGTGGCTTAACGTGTAATTCGTAATATTCATTAGGACGCATATTCTTTAAGCATATTAAGCACACAAGGAAATAATAATGGTCGTTTAACTCACTTTCATGTACGTCGGCTTCTGTTTTCGAAACCCCATCCCCACGTATTCAAAGGATCCGTTAAAAATATAATAGATAAAGTTCCGTTGAAACCAGCAAAGCTTTAGTTTCATTTTTTGCTTGGATGATTAAGAGGCTATGCGTGTGGGCAGTGCTCACCATACAAATAGCTCTGTTCCTGTATCTCTGTACCCCTATGCCTTATTGTATCGGTGACCGAATATATCTGTGGTTAAGTGCAGATATGTCACAATACCAAACCTCATTATTCAGTATTGTAGTAGCCAGCACAAGCTTGGCGTACTTTCTTGACATAGAAGGATGGCGCTCACTATATGTGAAAACAGCAGTGATTGGTATGATTGTGTCGCTCGCGTTGACTTTCTTACTGACACTAACACGGACCAAGGCTGCGATGCCGATGATGGTGTTTGTGGTAGTGGGGACCTTTTCGACAGTCCCGTTGCGAAATCTCTTTAAAGAACAGCAGTTTTTCAATACGGCTTCAACGTCTCTTCTATTGAATGGACTCGTGGTGTTATTTCTATGGCTGTTCTGGCTCAGTACTATTGGCAGTGAAAGCGAGAACTGCGCAAACAACCACCTTTGGCATCACTATACGAGAGATTTTCTATATCCGAAATACAAATGTCCGTTTCAAATTGAAGTGATCTCGATATCTTCTGAATCTCCTATCAAGTATATTCCATGTACGTTCGACATCGGGTGCGTACTCGACAACAACAGAACGGTATCTGCATCGTTTCTTCAAAATACTTCAGTTATATTGAATGTAGCCCCTTTTTGCAATCTCCGTTCGAGACAAATGCTGACAAAAGTGGCGGAGCTTCTTAAGAATAACACTGAAACTATCGATAAGGTGGTCGATGATGAGTATGTATTTCTCCTAGACAAAGTAACCAAAGTGCCTCAAACACGATTGCGAATACGTTACAATGGTTGTTTCTCCGTTTTTATTCAATGGATATCTCCTTTTATGTGTTCGATGTTATGCATTTGGTATGCATGTTCTTTATCCCTTGTCAGTTTGAATCCATGTAGACAAGCTCTGTTGTTACAATCTAGTGGTCGAGAAGATTGGGCAGCTCAAATAGCTGAAAACGAAGCCCAACAAATCACTGAAAAGGCAAAAAGAATAGCCAAGTACTTGTCACGAGTATTTTTGGTGGTTCTTGTGGTTTTGTGGACAACTGCAGGTATCAATGGCTCTGATATGGGCTTTTCAAACGTGGTGATTGCCACAAGTGGTGTAGCCATCGTACTGCTTGTAGTTAGTGCGACATTTATAATAGGTTTGCATGAACTCTGGATTGGTTTGTGCAATTCCAACATCAGAAAAAAAGTTAAATGGATTGTAGGTTCTGATTGGGGCAAAGCGTTCGGAGTATGGACGATTGGTCCATTAATAGTCTTATTTGTTTATGCAGAAAAATTCAAATGCAAAATTCAAATGTATCGCTTGATTCCTGGTCATCGAGCAGTTCCGAATTACGGTTCCCATGTTACAATGTGGGCTAGTTCTTGGAACTGGACGAATGTCGCTCATAAAACGGTGATACTAGGTGTCGCGTATATGACAGTTAATGTGATCATCAATAAATTCACATTCATCTTGTTTAGCGTCATCAACAATTGGGTTGCTGGCCAGAATATGACACTCTTAGCGGTGACTATGCTGTTTATGGCTATTGGAATTTTGATGTTTCTGAATCCGGCGATTCCTGGCGTGCCTGTGTATGTGAGTGGAGGTATCATGCTGGTGGCTGCTATGAAAAATGATTTCAATTTCTGGATTTCTATTTTGTATACATGGTGCATTTGCTTGCTTCTCAAGTTAACAGCTGTTGTATTCCAGCAAAAGATCATTGGAGAGAAGTTTGGGAGTTATGTTTCAATTCGGAAGTTTATCAGCGTTAATTCCAACGCCGTGAAATCACTGAGAATTATTCTTGAAGAGCCTGGTTTAACAGTGAACAAAGTATTGGTTTTATGCGGAGGTCCTGATTGGCCTACTTCAGTAACAACTGGCATTTTGAAGCTCAATGTTTTTCAAATGTTACTGGGCACATTGCCCGTTGCATTCTTAATATTGCCCTGTGTTATAAGCGGGGCTTTTTTACTAAGAGTTGATGAGGATCCGATATGGAGTTCACTCAGCACGCTTGCCATTGGAATCTCCTTTGTCATCCAAATGGGGTCGATGCTGGCTGCCGCGCATGCCATAGAGTCAGTTGCCTCCAGAGAGACTGAAAAGATGGGCATGATACCCATAGATGACGAAGTTCATAGGTATACTTTGTCCAAAAGACATATAAAGGTAGCCAGATTACATGCTAGTTCTTGGCAAAATGTGCCCTGGCCATGTAAACTATTGAGCATTGGTTCCATTGCGATAATCATAATATCCACCGATTTGAGTTTCTTTCTAGGTAGCTTGTGTTTCAAGGATTTTCAAATTCAAAGTTCAGTGGAAGTGGCATTGGACGGAAATGCCATGAATATAGTGATCTATCCTTTTGGCTACGTATCCATTGGACTCATTGCGCTCTCTTTTGCCCTTGATTTGATCAATAGAATGTATTTTAGATTCGCCACCAACCGAATATTAAAAACTGTCACTCCAAGCAATCATGTCGGAAGTCATTCTAAATTGATCCATTTGGGGGGGGTTAAATTTTAATTATCTTCTGTTTGTTCAATAAAATGTTCATAATTTTATTCTTATATCCTCCTTGTTTGTATTATTAGAAACAGTAGTAGTCCTATTAATACTGTTAGGCAGAGGAAAAAAGTTATTTACAAAATCAATTCCAATTCCTAATCGAGCAATGGCAAAAGCTCCCAGTAAATCAGCTGCGAAAGCAAGCTCGAAAGTATCCGCGAAGAAGAGCAAAGACCGACCCCATAGACGTAAGAAGAGACAAGAGACGTTCAGTTCCTACATCTACAAAGTGCTGAAACAAGTACATCCAGAAACAGGCATCTCACGAAGAGCCATGTCCATCATGAATTCTTTCGTGAATGACAGTTTCGACAGACTTGCAAACGAAGCGATCAAGCTTGCAAGATATAATACACGTGCCACCCTCACATCAAGAGAGATCCAGACGTCTGTCAGGCTCTTACTCCCAGGAGAGCTTGCCAAGCATGCAGTATCGGAAGGAACGAAAGCAGTTACAAAATACACTTCTTCGACTGCCTAAACTGTCGCCATAGATTTATATATATATATTGATTTATCGTGTCACGCTACATAAACATACAACCATATTTGTTTTCCATTTGATGTTGCAGAGTAATAGAAGGACTCCATAGTTTCTATAGCCTTCACTATAAGCCACCTATATAATATTTAATACATGCCATGCATAAGTGAAATTTTCATTTGAATCACCTCCTTCCTACATTGTCTCCTTCAGAATTTTCTGTTGGTATTTTATTCGATCGATTATTTGGAGGATGAGTGAGGATGACTTTCGCTTACGTGCTCAATCGGAACTGGTATTTACATATGGAGTTAGAGAATTGGCAGACCACAAAGGGCACAAAGTGGACATCGCTAGTGCCTTGAACGAGAAGAAGGTCGGTCTCCTCTTCATGGACAAATCGTAAGTTGATTGAGAAAGTGTCTAGTATTTTGTTTGAAGTCTCTAGATTGAACGATCCTATTGTGAAAGGGATATCCTTCATGCAGCACTTGTGCGATGTGGTTCAAGCAAACGAATCCAAATTTGCAGTTGTGCTTGTTTGCGCTGCGATACCCGATGAAGAATCTGTAGCTTTCCTGGAGGGCAGAGGTTGCAAAGGCTTTTTTACACTTCTCGAGGAAAACAATGAAACCAAATTGACAATGAAAGAGGAATATTTTGGTTTGGGTTCAAGCTTTCCTCATCTTGTAATTCTGGACGAACAAGGAAGATTGATTTCAGATTGGGGACGTAGTGCTGTTGTTTGGAATTCAAAAAAGTGTTTTAATGAATGGACACTTGGAAAACCGGGAGTGTCATGGACGCAGATTCTATTGGGAAACGCTTTCAAATCATTGTGATTGAGTTCCTAATTTTAATTATAATTGATCAAAACATTGAAAACATCCTCCGACTTGATATATGTTCCTTCTTGGACAAATGTTTCCTTCACAGCTCAAGTAGATTTCTATTTATTAACTTATTGATCAATTTTAAATCATCCTCCAAAGTTAATTCACAACTGACCCGTAAGAATGGTACTTGTGTGCGAATACTTCTTCAACCGGTAGATCTCTGGCTGAGATCCTCGTTTTACTCAGCAACCAACCACTGACAGCAAGAAAGCAGAAGACATTTGCCCATAAAGAGAAATTTTCGATAGCTGCCACGTCAGTATCACTCCAATGCTCAGATTCATGCGCCCTAAATACCACACACGTTTCCAACACAGACGAAGCGATGGTTCCGAAACAAATGGACATGTATGTATCAAGTAAGGTCATATACGGCACACGTGGCAGCGACTCTAACGCTACAAACTGGAATGCTACAGCCGTCAATGCTAGTGTAATAGATACCTGCAGTCGATTTCCTATATCATCAGCATCACATAAATATACCGAAAAACTCATTAGCCAAATCAAAGCAACGGTCAGCCCTATTCTGTTGATATAATACCCCGTTTGTCGCACTACTACTACATCGATTTGAAGGTATGGATAAGATATATTATCATACTCCCACTTGTAATCGGAAGCATGGTGATTTACATGGTGCAAACGCCATTCACCAAGCATGTGCATCGTTCTTAGCAATTTTCCACATCGTACAGTCCCATCCACGTCTGAAACTAATTGAAGCTCATTAGCATCATGCGAACTGGACTCAAATCTAATTCGCAATGTCTGAAAATCGCATGGAAACAAACGCAAGTCCATCGAAGATGATACCCACGCTTTGACGCGATACCAATGGATCACAGAAGCTCCAGTGATGTAAAAATGCTCCGATTCTTTGTTGCATTCCAGACCGTCAATAAGCTCGACGTCAGGCCACCAAATCTTCCCTTCTCTCAAACCTTGGAGGCATTCTTCTTCCGAGAGTGATTGTAGTCGGTCATCGTCCCAGCGACTTTCAACGTACATGTCCACCATAAACTTCTGATCCGCATCGGAAATGGCGGGAATCTGGTTGATGAAGTAACTCATTTTCACAGTCACCAAACCATCCTTTTTATACCGCAACATATCCACGCAAGCCATCAAATGCTAATTTCTTAATAAACAAGAGTATCTTGTTGAAAGAAAAGAGCCTGATGGAAGCAAAAAGCAAAAAGCAAAAACAAAGGCAAGCGACTCATAAGCGGGTAGGTCCCCTATTGTTCTTGACATTTTCGATTTGACGAATGCATAGCTGTGGAGACGAGAGTCATGAGGCAGATCAACACGGTCACTCGCACGGTCATGGGCATTCTTGCTGCCCTGAAGATTCTTCAGGGAATTCCCTACTGCCTTACATTGACACGTTTAATATAATTTGTCTCAATGAAAAAATCCAGGACACCGGTAAATCGGTGTTCAAGTCGTGGTGCGATAAACTGGAAGAGTCCAAGTTCGTGATCAGCGAAGATGATGATCCGGAACTGTTGATTCATATTCCTTTCACAGTTGCTGTCAAGTTGAAGTCATTTTGCCTCGTCGGGGGCGTACATGGAGAAGCTCCGTCTAAAGTGAAGCTGTTTATCAATCGAGATGATATCGATTTCTGCGCTGCGCAATCAATGACGCCTACTCAAGAATTCGAACTTGCTGAAGATTTTTTAGGAGAGATCGACTACCCTGTGAAAGCCTCCAAGTTTCAAAATATTAGCAGTCTTACCATGTACATACCAGAAAATTTTGGGGCAGATTCTTCCCGAATCAACTTTATTGGCTTGAAAGGCGAAGGGACCACTATTAGACGTGGAGTGGTTGAATGCACTTATGAAGCATCAGCCCAAATTAAGGATCATCAAACCACCCGGGCGGACAAATTCACAGGCTCTTCGGAGCTATCCTAATTTCATTCCCCTAGGATTTTTATTATAATAGAAACAAAATCATTTTTGAATTTGATCGCAACCACTGGCAAGCTAGATAACCAAAACTTAATGAATCGAAAATCGAGTATTAGCTTTGTGTCTCCCGATTCTATTAGGGAAGACTTGCGTCAATAGTACATACACGGGTTGAGTTATTATGAAGTAAAATAGGGGTCTTCTAATGCTGCTCTAGCAGTGATACGAGAGTCTGCTTGGTAATCCAACATAGATAGTAATAAAATCTGACCAGCTGGACATTCGTTCAGTTTAGGACACCATTGGTTCATCGACCGAGGCAGCCATTTCGGAAATTCTTCTGAATAATTGGGTAACGCTTTACATTCTGAGAAACTCGCTTCGGTCGGTGTACCCAATATAGAGAAGATCTTGAACAACTGCTCGATTTCTGATTGACCTTTGAACAATGCCTGGTAATTCAGCATCTCGGCAAAGATGCAACCTGCACTCCATATGTCCACCGAAGTAGTATATCGTGAAGCAGCTAGAAGAATCTCTGGTGGCCTGTACCACAAGGTAACAACTTCACGAGAGTACTTTCTGAGTGGAAGTCCGAAAGCTCTCGATAAACCAAAATCTGCTAATTTCAGGTTGCCGGTTCTTTGGTCCACCAATATATTCTGTGGTTTCAAGTCTCGATGCAAAATGCCGCATGAATGACAGAATGCAATTCCACATAATATTTGAAACATACACGACTTTACTTGCACCAAGCTCATACCTTCATCTCCAAAAGTTCTCATGTAATTGTATAAATCATTGTCCACATACTCGAGTATTAAGTTAACTAGACCCCCCTCGATAAAAACTGATTTAAATCTGTCTCAAATAAGGAACCATTTTAATAATTTTCAAAATTCCAACTTACCGGACAATATTTCGGTGGTCCAGCGATTTGAGAATGCTGATTTCTCGAATCGAAGTGGGAGGAACGCCTTCCTTTCGATCAATCTTGATTTGCTTGATAGCTACGTGTTCATTAGTGCGAGAGTCGATCGCTCTGTAAACCACCCCGAAGCTTCCAGTGCCTACTTCTCTTAAACTCGTATACCTTTTCATTTTGTTTCCAAATCAATTCAATCTCGTTTTTCAGCCACCACCCCGTTTCTTCTAATTTTTTTCAGATCGTTTTTCAAAATCAATAGAAATTGGAATGGAAAGACCACATGATGTATCCTATTTTTTATTATTGGAGTGATAATTAAATTAATTAAACTGAGCATGTTATTTACATTTATCTCATTCCTCTTAAAGAATCGAAATACGGGCTCAGCAACGCCTCGCGAGCTGTGATGCGTCGCGACGGATCGTAGCAAAGCATATCCATCAGCAACTGTTGTCCGTCAGGGCATGAAATACTTGAACATACCCGATTCACCGGTTGCGGAGACCACTTGGGAAAGCTCGGTTTGAAGTCAGGTAATATATCGAGTTCTGGCCAATCTTCTGAAGTGGGAGTTCCAAGCTTTTGAAATATTTTGAATAACTGATCAATTTCAGAGTCACCCCGGAAGAGAGCTTGACGAGTTGCCATCTCTGCAAAGATACAGCCCACGCTCCAAAGGTCGACAGGAGTTGAGTAGTGCTTGGCGCCCAATAGAATCTCAGGTGCACGATACCATAGAGTTACAACCTCATGGGTGTACATGCGAACAGGAATACCAAAGGCTCTGGATAAACCGAAATCTGCCAATTTTAAACGGGACGATCGGTCAATCAATAAATTCTGCGGCTTCAAATCTCGATGCATGATGCGATGAGAGTGACAGAAAGCCACCCCTTGAAGAAGTTGAAACATGTAAGACTTGATCAAGTCTGGACTCAGTCCGTCCGACCCGCATGTGTCCATGTACTTCTTGAGGTCCTGGTCCAAGTATTCAAATACCAAATACAATTTGTGCTCGTTATAAACCACGTCCTTCAGCCTGAAAATATGTATCAATACTATAAATCAAAAGTTTAATACAAGACACTTACATTACGATATTGTCATGGTTCAGCTCCTTAAGTAGACTAATTTCGCGGATGGCTGTCGATGGCACCCCTTCATCCTGCCCAGCGAGCGTGATCTTCTTCAGTGCGAAGAAGGACCCGCTCTGCTTGTCTCTGGCCTTATACACCACTCCATAAGTGCCTTCGCCTATTTTTTCCACCTTTTGGTACTTGTCCATCACACTGTTATCGCCACAAGCAGATGTTCGACGACGATTTTTTTGGGATTTTTCAAAACAACAACAAAAATCGATTTTTTTTAAAACTACTAGTAGTGGATAAAAGCCATCAAATGCTAATTTCTAGATTTTTTTTTTAAACAACAACAAAAATCGATTTTTTAAAACTACTAGAAGTGGATAAAAGCCATCAAATGCTAATATTTTTCAAAACTGCCGATTTAAACATACAAATTGCGTCGTTTCCTCTTTTTATGATTTCACCATAGTTTAAAAATATTCAAGATTCGAAGTGATCCAATTAATTGAGATCAATTGGCATGATTGCGTAAAATTGACAGGATATGCTGCGGATATTCACTCTGCAATGCGAAAAAAGTCACAAATACAAATCTACAGAAAATAATTATTATTACAATTTTTGGTGATGATATAATGGGTGTATGATTTCGCCGTGCCAACAAAGATACCTTGACAAATCTCTATCCCACCAGGCAAGCATATTTCAGGCACTTGTATATTCGAAACAGCATCAACAATGAAGCCTCGTGACTCGAGAACAGGTTTAAAATCCTCAACTCCATATCGAGAGTCAGCAGACCCTAAAGTGATCCACGCTACAGTGCATGGTTTGAATATCTTCAACAAAACGCCGGCGATCAAATCGCAGTCCGAGGATTGACATACAATGTCACTACCAATAATCAGATCAAATTCTCCCAGATCAATCCTAGGATTTTCCCAGTCCAATATTTCCGCCTCACACGCCAAGCGATTGATGCATGAAATATATTGGATATTGTCTACCACGTTGCAGTGGAAATCAGTTATAACCGTTCTAGACGAACCAACTTTGGATGCTACCAAGCCACATAGTCCAACCCCTGCTCCTATTTCAAGCACCTTCTTGCCGCGCACGAACTCCTGATGTTGGAGGATGTATAGAGACAGAACCAGGGAAGCTCCCCATAGCCGATATCCCACAGTGTAGTTGGCTCTATCTCCAATACCCCTTTCATGAACAGTTGGCTCCAATTGTCGAAGTAGAATATCAGTATTTTCTAATCGAACTATGAAGGGTCGAATTTTATTGTCGAGAGAATCTATGCATGCAGGTCTTGTACTCTGATGGCCCAAAATTAGAGACATGATTTCTGAGGCTTCTTCTGAAAATTCGCCATCGAATAGCCGCTTGAATACAGAATTCCCTCCACAAAATACAACCTCCTCTGCACAGTCCTTGTCTTTGCAAATCACGTAAAAAGTACGCAGTAACTCAGGCATCAGTATAGTGGTTGAAATAGTATGAGACTCCTTGATTAGCGCGGCAACCAGGGATTCGAGGCCTCCAGAAATCCTGAGGTCCATCAAATCCTTGCAATCCATCAGCTGGATTCGACGTAAAACCTCGCAAGTAAACGAAGCTTCCATCGAACCAACAGGCTGGTACCATTGAATCATTTGAAAATAAATGTAGACCATATGAGTACACACTTATTAAGAACTGGAACTGTTTTCTACACGATGAAGGATGATGATATGAGTGTGAGTACAGTAGCCCCATCGTCCTATCCAGAACATACGCAAGTTGATCTCTTGGAAGGCGGAATTGTGGGAGGACTTGGAACTCGACTGGAGGAGCGATTGAACAGTCCTGCTGAATTGGATGCTGACGACGAGGCTTTGAGAGACCAAGCACGGGAAGTTGCTGCGATTCAGGATAAAGAAACCGGAATTGCTCATTTGAAAATTGATTTGACTGCAGAGTATAAGCGGCCCAACATATCTGAAGCCAAAGCATTCCGCGTGCGGTACCATCCAAGTGATGGCCAAGGCAAGCCACTTAGTTGGCTGAAAACGAATACTGGAAGCTACTTTTCAAAAACAACGAGTGGAATTCTGCAATATGGTGCTGGAATATCCAACTACTTTAAATGGCTTAAATGGATGGGATGGGTCTACTTTCTGTTGAGTCTCATTCAGCTCCCATGTATCTTGATCAATGTATTCGGAGGTAGCTACTTTGATGACTCTGGGGTCATTTTCCTGAAAACCACATTAGGGAATCTTTTTGTAGAACCTTTATTTATCAACGAGACAGATTTTGTGGACGTGGAATTAGCATTTCAAATCCCATTCTCATCATGCACCAACAACACCTGCAACTACAAAAGGAGTAATGTGCTCTTATTCTACAGTCTCTCAGATGTGTTTGCCACGGTGGTGCTGTTACTCATGATATCCATTGGAACTCAATCTGCTGTTCTTGAAGCTCGTCGTTTTAAAAGACTTGTTTTAAAAGTAGAACATTACAGTTTGATGATCGAAGGGGTTCCTAGCAGTTGCACCAACGAAGAGTTACAGGAACATTTTGAGAATCTTTTGAATTGTAGGATACACGATGTGCAGTTGGTGCAGTCAACTGGCAATGCAATCAGTTTGTGTGTTCAGCGAGGAAGACTGATTAAACGGTTGGCCCGACTGGATAGTTATCGAAAGTATGTTGATTCTTCCAACGGATCTTTAGCTAAACGGGAAAAGGCCGCCAGAAAATACGATGTACTAGTGGAAAAAATAGCAGAACTAGACCGAGAAACATCTGAAAGGGCAGAAAAAGGAACAGTATTATTTGCATTCATCTCGTTTGAGAAGCAACGAGATAGGAAACGATGTTTGGAAATGTACAACGCGTTTACTTGTTCGTGGGGACAAGCGAAGCATTTGAGATACAACCATGAGCATACGCTATGTGTGTCGATAGCTCCAGCTCCTTCCACGTTACTTTGGGAAAATAACGAAGTGAGCACAGTATCCCGAGTTGCTCGACGATGGGTGACCATCACGTTCATGTTTTTGCTCCTGCTCCTCACTGCTACCATCACATATGTGAGTGACCCTTACAAGCTGTCCAAGAGTTTTTACGATTCAATAGGGGACACAAGTACCACCAGTACCATTTGTGGTGGTGTATTTGCCAATATCACATCCTTGCAAGAGGCTTTGACTATTGCCGCGCTAAACGAAGAGACTCTGGATTGCCTGTGCAAGAATCAGCTGGACCCGTTTTCAGACAAGTTTGAAAATAGCACTTTGACCAACGGCGAGCCTTTATATGGCGACAATCAACCTTGTAGTGGCGCATTGGAGGGGTACACTGACAACCTCGAAATCTCAGTAGGGGTTTCATTTGCCACGCTCCTAGTTAACGTTATCGTGTTTTTTGCCCTGACTGAAGCCACTTTCTTCATGAAGTTCACGTCTGTGCTACAGCGAGAACTGACAACTTTGCGACGGCTCTTCATCGTCACGTATATCAATACAGCCATCATGCTTCTCGTTGTAAATGCTGATATTGAAGCACTTTTTGGATTTCGATTTCCTTCTAATCTTGAGAAGCTTTTTGGAAATGGATTATTCGTTGATTTCTCATCTTCGTGGTATGGTAGTGTTGGATTTGAGGTGGTGGTTTTGGGTGTCTTGAATATATTCGCTCCTCATATGTATCCGTTGCTTATCTACTTGATAAAACTATTTTATTTGAAGGTTCACAAGCCGATATCGCAAGCAGAACTCCATGAAATGTATCTTGGACCGGAATTTGTGTTGAGTTATAGATATGCTCAAGTCCTTATGGGAAGTTATTTTGTATTGACGTACAGTACTGGGATCCCCATCCTCTATCCCATAGCATTCTTTGGGATCGTTATTTCGTATTGGATTGACAAGTTGTTCTTCACGACAGTTTGTAGAACTCCAATTCAATTTTCGAACCTGCTAAGTTTCTGGACTTACAACATGCTACAATGGGGAGCGATTCTTCATTTAGCAATGGGAATTTGGATGCTTAGCTCACCAAGTTTGTTTCCTGAAGATGCAACTTCTAATTCTCTTGCCTTTATCGAGGATGTTGGAAATGCTGCTGGTTTTAATAGTACCTTTATTGAATCAGTTGATCTCAGTGGGTTATCTTGGAATGGCTTTCAAGTTGCAGAACGAATATTCAACCCGCGTTGCATCCCTGCTTTACTTGTGATCATTCTGTTCTGTATCATAAAAGTTCTCACGAAATTCCAGTTGTTTCTTCACATATCCAATAAACTGGTGAAACAAACATGGCGAGTCCTAAAATTCCTCCTCAGATCTACAGCATTTGGTTTGATGGACGACTATAAGAATGACGGAAGTTTAACTTTACAGCAAGCCATTGATGTTGGCATGTTATCCGGAATATCTTCGTATAATATATTAGCGAACCCCACTTACTCCCGAGCATTCCAATTGGAAACCGACTCGAAAGCATCAGGGTTGTTGGATGTTCTCCGAAAGAAAGCTGCCGATGGAGCTTCATTTACATTTGCATCGTCCTCTAACTCAAGTCAAAAAAGTTAACCAATATTTTCAAGATGTCGCTGAGCAAACGTTTTTAATCACGGTAAATACATTGTACTAAATCTGTAGTACGCTTGGAGTTTTTTTAGAGTGCGTTTTTTTTTTTAAACAACAAAAATCGATTTTTTTTTTTTTTTTAAACAAAAAAAAAAATCGATTTTTTAAAA
>Ga0105054_10004430_pt1 | contig 20990 bp, 17 predicted proteins | sample BON02_FD_78091 | JGI IMG/M metagenome (GOLD analysis project Ga0105054, IMG submission 78091) | Freshwater microbial communities from Lake Bonney liftoff mats and glacier meltwater in Antarctica - BON-02 (megahit assembly) | ecosystem: Environmental > Aquatic > Freshwater > Ice > Glacier...
ATGTGCTTCTCGGAAGGGGCACATCAAGCACTTAGTGGATGAAGCTGCTTTTATTTGTTCCGCTATTGGTTCTCGAAATGTTTTTCGTAATCGTCTTTTTAAACATCTTGGCTGCCTAATTCGACAGGCTCGTTGTGCGCTCGATGCCCGAAGCGGGAGGTTAAACTCGGACTCCGACAGGCTCAGTCTGGTTGAAATGCGTTGTTATTTGTAATAAATAACTATAACATTGAAAATTTTGAGGTATTCAAGATAAAAAGTAAAACGAACTTGCCTGTGTTATGGCAGCTTACGTTTACCTATTACAATGTGCTCACGGGTCCTATTATGTGGGGAGCACCTGCAATATTGAAAAAAGGCTAAGTGAACACTTGGCCGAAACCGGCGCAGCTTATATAAGAACAAGGCTTCCTGTTAAATTGCTGTATTCTGAAGAATACGCAGATGTCGGTAAAGCCTTCCTGCGCAAAAAACAACTACAAGGCTGGAGCAGAGCAAAACGCGAAGCACTTATCGCGGGGGATTTTGAAAAATTGAAATGCCGCTCTCGCTCCAAATCACAGTAAGACATACTGGTCGAGCTTGTCGAACCCCCCTTTTTTCACCCTGCATCGGTCAACGAACCAAATCCGCCTGTGGCGAGCTTGTCGAAGATTTGAGTCGAGATGCTAAGAAAGACGAATGCCGAGCTTACCAAAACATACTGGTATAAAACGGACTGTAAAAGGTACTTTCTGAAGCCATTGGAATTTTGACTGCCAGAAGACAAGTGCTTCCTGTATTTTTGCGCCATGAAATTGTTTTTTCAGGAGATTGGCCAGGGCGATCCGCTCGTAATCTTACACGGTATTTTTGGCTCTGGCGACAATTGGCTCACCTTAGGCCGACAGTTTGCCGAAAACCGACGGGTTTTTCTGCTCGACCAACGCAATCACGGCCGCTCGCCCTGGGAGGACGCCTTTAGTTACCAGCTTTTGGCCGATGATTTACTGACTTTTTTGGATGCACATGGACTAGATCAAGTCGATTTAATCGGTCATTCTATGGGCGGTAAAGTGAGTATGCTTTTTGCGCTGCAACATCCTGAGCGCGTAAAAAGCTTAGTAATCGTAGATATCGCCCCAAAAACGTATAATTTGCAAGAACACAAACATATTTTGGGCACTTTGGTCGATTTGGACCTCAACCGCTACCAAAGTCGTACGGAAATCGACCAAGCTTTGACCGCTGATTTACCGGAATACAGCACGCGGCAGTTTATACTCAAAAACATCTATCGCAACGATCAACAGCAATTTGCTTGGCGGTTGAATGTGAAAGCACTGCAGGCCAACCTCGCTGAAATTGGCATGTCGCTGAACAGTGAGGCGCGCTTTCAAAAACCGACCTTATTCATTAATGGTGGCAAATCGCGATATGTGCAACCAGAAGACCACGCCCGTATCCGCACCCTTTTCCCGCAAGCCCGCATTGCCACGGTGCCCAATGCTGGCCATTGGGTGCATGCCGAAGCCCCCGATACGCTATTCGCATTGGTAAACGATTATCTCGACCACGGAAAATGAAAAAAGCCCGCTATAAAAACGAGCCGCATGCCGCGGTAACCATCATCGATACGGCCAGCGACGGCTTTGGCATTGCCCGCATAGGCGAGAAGGTAGTCTTTGTGGAACAAGCCATTCCCGGCGATGTCGCGGATATTGTCATCTATCAGGAAAAGAAGAAGTTTGGTCAAGCCCGCCTAAGTAAATTGGTTGAACCCTCGCCTTATCGCATTGAGCCAGTTTGCGAACACTTTGGTGTTTGTGGAGGCTGTAAATGGCAGATGATGGATTACGCTGCCCAGCTTAAATTCAAAGAAAAACAAGTTTTTGATGCGCTGACACGTATCGGCCACCTCGAAATACCAGAGCGTACCGCTATAATCGGGGCCGAAAAAACCTTAGAATTTCGCAATAAATTGGAGTTCACCTTTACCCACAACCGCTGGCTTACCGCGACAGAAATCGCGGACACTGCTGTCGAAAAACCTTTGGCAGGACTGGGCTTTCACCTCCCTGGCCGTTTTGACCGTATTTTGCAGGTAAACCACTGCCATCTGATGGATAATCGCATGAATGAAGTGCGGAATAGCGTTTATGAACTCGTTCAAAGGCACAAAATCCCCTGTTACGACATCCGTGGACACCAAGGTTTTCTGCGCACACTCACCATCCGAAACACCAGCCTCGGGCAATGGATGGTGCTCGTAATGTTTGGCCAGCCAAACGACACTTTCATACCCCAGGTCATGAAACATCTCGAAACGGAATTTCCCTGGATCACGAGCCTGCTATACGTCATCAATGAAAAGCCCAACGAAACCCTCGACGGCCAAACGGTGATTTGCTGGAGCGGTGAACCGCAAATTGTGGAGCGTTTTGAGGATATTGAGTACATCATCTCACCCAAATCGTTTTTCCAAACCAATAGCGATCAAGCCTTAAGACTTTACCAGCTTACACGCGAATTTGCTGGTTTAACAGGTAAAGAGAACGTATACGACTTATATACCGGCACCGGTTCTATTGCTTTGTTTGTTGCGAAAAAAGCAGCCAAGGTAGTGGGTGTAGAATATGTGGAGGATGCAGTTGTAGACGCCCGTAAAAATGCCGAGCGCAACGGCATAACCAATACCAGTTTTTTCGCTGGCGATATGAAAGACTTGCTCAACGATGAATTTATCGCCACACACGGCCGTCCTGATGTAATAATCACCGACCCTCCCCGTGCCGGTATGCACCCCGACGTGGTGGCCATGCTCAACCGTTTGGGTGCGCCCCGCATCGTTTATGTAAGCTGTAACCCGGCCACCCAAGCCCGCGATCTTGATTTGATGCGCGAACATTACCGCCTCGTAAAATACCAGCCTGTAGATATGTTTCCGCAGACCGCACATGTTGAGAATGTGGCCTTACTGGAACGTATTGCCTAAGTAAACCGTTGAATTTGCTGTTATGGAAGAAAAAAATCCCCTCTTCGAATCCCTTCGCAACGATCTTCGTTATTATTCCGATTACCTCCAAGGCATGTCGCGGGAGATATTAGACAGTGGTACGAGCAAATACCCGGTTTTTGTAGCGCACCAGGAAAAAACCATAGGTGTCGGTAAACCCATTATGAACCACGACCAGCTCGAAACCAGCTGGAGTATCAATGTTAGTTTGTTGGAGGAGTTTGTGAAACGCGGCATCGTGCAAATGGAGCGCATCGGCGACTTCAAGGCAAGCTGGCGTGATCCAGAGACCTATATGTGTGTTTTTGTGGTTGCCGGCGAGGCGAGTTCGTTTGTATTTTTACCCTACGATTTGCCAGAAAATACCGAAAGCACCGAAGAAGAAGGGTAAAGCCCAAAAAATGCACGGTAGTGTTGTGCAATATAGTATGCTGCTTATCTTGAGGGATGGAAAAGCTGATGCGCAACCCCTTTTTATTCCGATTTTTTTTGATGCGCAAGCTTCCACTGGCTTGGCTCGCTGGATTAAAGGTGGTGCAATATGATAAAACGACTTGCGAAATAGGGGTTCAGTATGGCCATTGGACCCAAAACCCTTTCCGAAGTATTTATTTTGCCGCTATGGCAATGGCTGCCGAGATGAGCACCGGTCTCCCTGCTTTACTGCTTTTGCGTGAAAGTGGGAAACCCGCGTCTATGCTAGTCACCAACCTCGAGGCCAGCTATGGGAAAAAAGCAGTGGGGAAAATCCGCTTCCGCTTTCAACAGCTCCCTGAAATGAAAGCAGCTATCGACCATACGCTTGCCACCGGCGAAGGTGTTGTTTTTAAAGCCGAAAGTATAGGCACCAACAGCCAGGGCGAAGAAGTGGCTCGTTTTCAAATTACTTGGTCGTTTAAGCGGAAATAAGGGGTATTGTGCTGATAAAATGTTTCGCAGGACTTGCTCTGGGAATGATCTAAGGTTATAAAGCGATGTCTTCCTAAAAAAGGGTGACAGTTTTTTAATTAAAACGGAATTTGTACACAGGCACATCAAAATGAAGCGCCACGTTAGCACATGAATGTGGAGCGCTCCCTGACTGACCTATCGAGCTTAACGAGATGCAAAGCCCCTGCTAAAATCTAAACACTACATTTTAGCAACAACTGCATTGGCACGTCAGCACATCCAAACGAAGCGCAATAATAGCTCATGAAAGGGTCCCTGATGAGCGCATAAAAAAATTTTAAACCTAGTCAATCCAAGAAGAAGGTGCGTGCCGTAAGTGTGTCAAATCACTTAAACAAAAAACAATTTTACGCATGAACAAATTATTTGTAACCCTTCGCAATGCTGCTTTTGCAGTTCTTCTTTTCGCCGGCGCAGCTGCTGCCCAAACTACTATGGTAGGCAGTGAAGCCATGTATCCTAAAAAGAACATCGTTGAAAATGCCGTGAATTCGAAAGACCACACCACCTTAGTAGCAGCGGTAAAGGCTGCGGGCTTAGTGGAGACCTTACAGTCCGCCGGCCCATTCACTGTCTTCGCGCCGGTGAACGATGCCTTCGAAAACCTGCCAGCTGGCACAGTCGAAAACCTACTCAAAGCCGAAAACAAAAGTCAGTTAACTGCGGTGCTTACCTACCACGTTTTGGCGGGTAGATACGACTTCGATGCCCTTTCAAAAGCAATTATGGCGGGCAACGGTAAAGCCAAAATGAAAACCGTTCAAGGCGCCGAACTCACCTTTATGATGAATGGCAAACGCAACATCCAAGTGATGGACACAAAAGGTAATGTCGCTAATATCTCAACCTACGATGTGTACCAGTCGAATGGGGTCATCCAAGTGATCGACAAAGTATTGCTACCATAAGCAATAGGTGGTGGTTCAGTGTCGACAGGCCGCCCATCGTGGCGGCCTGTTTTTTTAAAAGCTGAAATTGCCCGGCAACTTTTTAACCTTTAATCTGTTTACATATCATGAAGACTTATTTTTTGCTTCTTGGTCTACTCGTCAGCGTTGCCTGTCAGGGTCAGCCTCCCAAAACTATCAAATCAACTGCTCCCGCTAAATCTCTTACTATGGTGAACGACACAACCGATCTCAGTAAAATGAGTGATGCTGACTGGAAAAAGAAACTCAGCTCCGAAGAATACCGCGTTTTGCGTTCGCATGGCACCGAAAGGCCGTATACCGGCGAATATGATCAACATTGGGAAGCTGGCACCTACGTCTGCAAAGGATGTGGTGCGGCTTTGTTTACCTCCAATACCAAGTTTGACGCTGGTTGTGGCTGGCCGAGCTTTTATGAGGGCATAGATAAAACTAAAATCAAAGAAATTACCGACCGTTCCTTTGGTATGGCACGTATAGAAGTGCGATGTGCTAAATGTGACGGCCATTTGGGCCATGTATTTGATGATGGTCCAAATCCAACCGGCTTGCGTTATTGTATCAATTCGGTGAGCTTGGGTTTCGAGAAGCAAAAGCCTTAAATGCTCAAATTGGGTAATTGGCTTGCGTTATGCAACGCATGGCCAAGCTCATTTTGGACTTAGAGTAAAGCCCGTTCGCTGGCAAATTTGGCCAGGCCGACTGCATTTTTGGCGTCAATTTTCCGAAGTAAATGTTTACGGTGGGTCATGACGGCGTGCTCCTACATAAAAAGTGCATCTGTAATTTCGCGGGTGATCATTTCACGGGCTGCGCAACGAATGATGGTTGCCTTGCGCCGGGTAAATGAAAGTTTGCGCAAAAAATCGGCGGTGAAATAGTTTTTTTCTTTCTCCTGTGGCGTGACCTTGTTTTCAAAGAACGCCTGTGCGCCAAGTCGAATATGCTGAATGGCATCAATAACGACTGAAGTGGAGCTGTTTTTAAGCAAATAGCCACCGGCACCCAAGTGCTGCACTTCGCGTTTGAATTAAGGCTGTTCGTAGTTGGAAAGCATGATTGTCGACGAGTACGATGCGCATAGGTCTTAAACTACATTGCAATCGGCAGACTTGTGCGTGCTTTTGCGGTAATCTTAGCTCAACAGCGGCAATTCTATGGTAATGAGTGTTCCCTGGCCAACGGAGGTCTCTACCGTCATTTTGCCGTTCATCAGGTGAATGCGCGATTCAATGGTGCGCAAGCCAATGCCGTCGGCACTGTTGTCCATAGGTTCGAGTCCCTTGCCATTGTCTTCGACCATAACAACCAACTGATTGTCGTGCTCGACCAATTGAATAATCACGTTTCTCGCTTCGGCATGTTTTAGGATGTTGTTGCAGAGCTCAAGGAGTATGCGGTAGGTGCTGAGCTCCAATGTTTCGGGCAGTGATTTTTCAAACCCGGTAATCAGCAAGTCGAAGTGTATTTTACCGACCTGGTTGAGCTGCTCAACATACAGTTCAACGGCTTTTTTTAGTCCGAATTTTCCCAAGCGCGTTGGCATAAGCAGATGGCTGAGGTTGCGCACGTCGGTGGCTACATGGTCGAGCATATCCTTGGCATTTCTCAAGCTCAAATGTGCTTTTTTCGAGGCCAGCTGTTCTTCAGCCTCAAAACGTTCGAGCTGTAGTCTGAGTGCCGAAAGCATGGAACCAACATCGTCGTGCAGACTTTCTGCGATACGTTTGCGTTCGGTTTCTTGTCCTTCGAGTAAGGCATCTATAAGCTCTAGCTTTTTGCGTTTTTCGGCTTCTTCAAGCTCCAGCACACGAATTTGGCGCTCCTTGTCGGCCAATAGTTCGGCTTGTTGTTTGCGGTTGCGGTACCAGAATAGGCCAAAACTACTGACCACCAAAAGCAGCAATAAACTCAACGCGAACAGATAAAACCGGAACTCGTTTTTCTGGAGTTCGGCCGTTTTGTATTTGTTTTCTGAATCGAGTAAAGCTGTTTGTTCGGCTTGGCTTGCCGAATGTAGGGAATCTTCGAGTTGTAAAACCCGTTCTTTTTCAGTCGAACGTGGCGGCGTATTTTCCTTTTTAGCAGTTATTGGTGTTTTTACCTTGGCTGTATCTTTCGCTAGTAAGGGTTGTTCGTTTTTTCGCCTTTGGTGCTTGAGCCAGGCTAGGTCGTACGTATCGCGGAAAGCGGCAGGGAGAAAGCGTAATTCAGACTTAAGGAGGCTAAAATGCTCCTCGGCTTTTTTGTAAAAACCTTTTTCGCTGAAATATTCTGCTACGATTAATCGGTCGGTGGCAACGTGATAGTTTGGCGGGCCTTTTTCGAGCAATCCGCGTTGCAGGAGGTCGATACCCCGCCCAAAGACGCCGGTTTCGAAGAGATACCTGCCCTTGATGAGTTGTACCGACGTTTTACCCTTGACATTACGGGTTTGTTGTAAGGCCTGCAGATTATCGATAATAGGGGCAACGCTGTTATAATCACCTAACTGCAGATACAGGCGGGCCAAGCGTAATTGCAAGTAAAACTGCCTATCGGGCGGACCAATATTTTTGCTCAAATCGGCAGCTGATTTGAGATAAGGAAGTGCGCGTGCATTGTCGTTCAAATCTTCCAATAATCCAGCAATTTCGAGAAGTGCTGTTGTTTGCATTTCCGTATCGAAGCTGGCTTCTGCTTTACGCAACACTTCATTTCTAACCCTTAACGAGGCTTCAAACTGTCCTATTTTTTGCAGGGCTTTTCCTTGCAGCAATAAACCTTGTTGTTCGAGTTTGGTGTCAGGGATTTTTAAGGCGATGTTGCTCACCACTTCACCCAATTCCAGCGCTTTTTCATAGTCGCCAAAGGCATAAACAGTATTGCCATAATTAAAAAGAGCGAGGGCTAATTCAATTCTGGTGGCTGTTTTCCGAAATTCAGGCAACAGCTCTTCATACAAAGCAATTGCTTTTTGGGGCTGTTGCTGTCGGAAATACAATCCAGCCAACATGAGCCGTAGGTTCATACGCTGGGCTTGGTCGCCCTGCTTTTCAGCTGAGGAAATGGCTTTTTGTAGGTATTTAAGCCCTTTTTGGTCGTTGCGAAAGGTGGTGTACAGCTGGGTGTAAATGCTGGCTTCAAGCTCCAGCAACTTGTATTGCTGGGCTACGGCTAGGGCTTTGAGAAAGTAACGCTCCGACTGCTGTGGATTGTTCTGATAAAACCTTCCCACATTGTAAGCAGCGGTAGTCCATTCTTTTGGGTTTACAACAGGCTTTTCTACGATGGCTAAATTCCGCTCTAAATCTATACGGGCGTTTTCTTGTGCCGCAAGATTTAGGGTCAGCAATACCGCCAACAACCACAACCGAAGCTTTAACCGCATCCTATTTATTGGGCATGTGCATCAGCAGCATCCGAGAGTGCCGCTTTGGTGTAAGCAACACTGGCCATAATTTCTTCGGGGCTCAACACTTTACCAAAGGCGGGCATACCACCTTTTCCTAGGGTGATACGCTCAATCATAGCGCCTTTATCGAGCATCGACAGCGTCAAATCTTTCGCGCCAGCACTACCCAGTTTACCATCTTCGCCGTGGCAACGCACGCAATAGTTGATAAAAACGGCTTTACCATGCACGAGAATGTCGTAATTATCGGCATTGGTGTCGTATTCCGATGCCAGGTAGCTAGGGGCATCATCAGCTGCCAGCTTACTGAAATAATCAGCTTTGTTCATGGTCACACTTTTGGTTTCGGAGATACCATAAGCATATACCAGTAATACGAAGCTGAGCAAGGCCAAGGCCTTTTTTTTACGTTTGAAACCGATAATTGCCAATGGAATAGCAGCGAATACGGCAATAAGCTTAACCCAAAACCAGTTTCCTGCAGAAATGCTGGGGGCTTGCGTGGCAAGATAAATTCCCGTCAGCAAAAAGAGCGTGGAAACCACCATTTCAACAATTCGGGTTTTTTTGGTGAATTTGTCCAGCAAATCGTTTTTTCCAGCCAGTAACAAGGCGGTTTTAACGAGATACAAAAGGAGAAATAGGCCCACCACCAAGGTGTGGGTATGCAGCATGCCAGTATACATGGTTCAGGGAGTTTAAGAAAGTGTAAATTTCATGAATTCATCGAGTAGCGCGATGGTTTTTTCAGCTTTTTCGTAATGCACCATATGCCCCGCTCCAGAAAAGCCGTGAAAAACAGTTATTGGGGCCAATGAAGCAGCTTTTAATACTGCAGTATAGGGTAAAATCGGATCGTCTATGCCGCCCACTACCAGCAGGGCCTTTGGCCATTTTTGTATTATATGGCTCCTATCGGGCCTATTTCGCATGGCTTGTAACTGCACAATGTGGGCCTCTGACGAAAATCCGAGGTTCATTGTTTTCAGGGTTTGTATCACCTCCTGCATCGCTGTAAGGTTTACAGATGCAAAAAGGCCGGGGATAAAACTGTTGATGAATTGTCCATGGCCTTTTTCCCGGATGAGTGCGATGGTACGGTCGCGGTTGGCACGTTTGACTTCGTCGTCGGCAAAAGGATGAGAACAAAATAAGCCGAGGGCAGCACACCTTTCTGGCTGCGCTTCTGCAAGCGCAAGTGCTACATAGCCGCCCATGCTGTGGCCAATAACGACGGCGGTTTGAATTTTTTCGTAATCAAGCACTGCTAAAATGGCTTCCGCCATTTTTTCCATACTGCTCCCGTCCTCCGGCCAGCCGCTGTGGCCAGATGCCTGTAAATCGGGCAAAATAACCGTATAACGCTTACTTAAGGCCGCGCAGCTGTGCAGCCAAACCCGGTGGTCTTCGGCAAACCCGTGCAGCAATACCAAGGCCGGACCCTGTCCTTGCCGGTACCAGCTGAGATCGACATTTTTAAAGCTGGTTTTTTTGTTCATTTTTGTTGACTACCGTTAACTCAACAAGTATACAAATAAGCATGAAGAAGCCCTTTGCTTTATTCTTTCTCCTCGTTTGCGCCGCTACTTTAGCACAGGCGCAACCCCACTTTCCTTACAACGGCGTACAAGACCAACGGCCCGATGGCTGGTTGCTTAAAAATGCCACTATCGTCTCGTCGCCCGGCCAGACGCTTGAAGGTGCTGATTTATTGCTGCATGAAGGGCGCATTGAGGCCATCGGCAAGGGACTAAAACTTCCCAAAGGCTATCGGGAACTCGATATGAAAGGGAAGTTTATCTATCCCAGTTTTATCGAACTCCACAGCAGCTACGGCTTGCTAAAAGGCAGTAGCAGTGGCCGCAACCGCAATGGAGGTCCACAACTTACCCCCGCCCGTGAAGGTGCGTTCGGTGCCAACGATGCTATAAAAGCAGATATGCGTGCCGAAATACTGTTTCACGCCGATGCCAAAGCCGCTGCAGCTTTACGTAAGGCCGGATTTGGTGCCGTGGTAACCCACCAGGCCGATGGTATTGCTCGCGGAACCGCTACCCTCGTGGCTGTAGGCGATGGCCCGGACCAGGAACAGCTCCTCCGCGCGTCGGTAACAGCACATTATTCCTTTAGTAAAGGGAGCTCTACCCAAGACTATCCCTCCTCACTCATGGGTAGCATCGCTTTGCTGCGCCAAACCTATTTGGATGCCCAGTGGTATCAAACGAATAAAAATAAACTCCAGCTCAACGACCTCGCCCTCGATGGTTGGTTGAGTTCGGCCGCGCTGCCTCAACTTTTCGAGACAAGCAACAAATATGATTTGCTTCGCGCAGATAAAATTGGCGACGAATTCGGTATACAATACATTATCAAAGGCACCGGCGAGGAATACCAATATCTCGATGCAGTGAAAGCCAGCAAGGCAAGCCTTATCGTGCCCGTGAATTTCCCGAACGCACTCGATGTTGAAGATCCATTCGATGCGATGGAGGCGAGTTTGAGTGAGATGAAACACTGGGAAATGGCACCTGGCAACTTGGCTGCACTGCACCAAGCTGGAATTAAATTTGCCATCACGCAAAGTGGCGTAGATGCCGCCGCAGATTTTTGGGGTAACCTCCGCCTGGCTGTGGAGTATGGCTTGGATCCAGCCGTGGCGCTGTCAGCACTCACCACTGTTCCAGCTCAACTCAGTCGCCAACTTGATCTGCTCGGCACACTCGAAAAGGGCAAGCTGGCCAACTTTATCGTCACTAGCGGACCACTGTTCGATAAAGAAACGGAACTTTACGACAACTGGGTGAAAGGCCAGCGCTACGAAGTGAACCCTATGCCCGAAGGCCGAGATATTCGCGCCAATTACAACTTCCGCCTAGCTAACGATAGCACCTACGAAGTGCAGATTAAAGGAAAAATGAGTCGCCCCGAAGGTGAACTGATTGTAAACGACACTACCAAGCTCAAATTAAGCTTGAGCTACGCCAATGGATTTTGGTCGGTGTGGTTTGAGGGTAAAAACGAACAACTCAACGGCGTACATCGGCTGAGTATGTGGTCGGTGGGTGCCGATTTGGAAGGTAAATACACAGATGCCGCTGGTATAAGCGGCGATGCCCGTTGGACCTATGTGTCGGCATTTAAAGAAAAAGAGAAGAAAGAAAAGGAACTGAAAAATGCTGTAATAGGCTATCTACCGCAACCTTTTGCTGATTTGGGCTACGACAGTCTGCCCAAAGCCGAAACCTTTCTTTTCCGCAATGCGACCGTTTGGACCAACGAAAAAGAAGGTATACTCACCGAAACAGATGTGGTGGTGAGTAAAGGGAAACTTGCTGCGGTAGGCAAAAAACTGAACGCTGCGGCTTATGGTGCCAACGTCCGGGTGATTGATGCCAGTGGCAAACATATCACAGCAGGGATTATCGATGAACATTCGCACATTGCAATTAGTCGTGGCGTAAACGAAGGCAGCAACAGCATAACCGCAGAAGTCCGCATAGGGGATGCCCTCAACCCCGACGATGTAAACATATATCGCCAGCTGGCAGGCGGGGTAACCAGCGCTAATCTGCTGCATGGTTCGGCCAATAGTATCGGTGGTCAGGCCCAACTCATCAAATTGCGCTGGGGTGTAGCCAATCCTGAAGCACTAAAATTTGAAGGAGCGCCTGGTTTTATCAAATTTGCCTTAGGTGAAAATGTAAAACAATCCAACTGGGGTGACCGCCAAACTGTGCGTTTCCCGCAAACCCGTATGGGGGTAGAGCAGGTGATGATGGACGGTTTTTTACGTGCCAAAGCCTATGAAGAGCAGCGCAAAACCAATGCTGCCGGCACACGGCGAGATCTGACTTTAGAAACCCTCAATGAAATCCGCAACAACCAGCGTTTTATCACCTGTCACAGTTATGTACAGAGCGAAATAAATATGTTGATGAAGTTGGGCGATTCAGTCGGTTTTAAAGTGAATACGTTCACCCACATACTTGAAGGGTATAAAGTGGCCGACAAGATGAAAGCCCATGGCGCCAACGCCTCTACCTTTGCCGATTGGTGGTCCTACAAAATGGAAGTAGCCGACGCTATTCCCCACAATGCAGGACTAATGGCTCAGCAGGGTGTAAATGTTGCCATCAATTCTGACGACGCCGAAATGGCCCGCCGACTGAATCAGGAGGCGGCAAAATCGGTCATGTATACCGGCATGCCGGAGGAAGAGGCCTTTAAAATGGTCACCTTGAACGCTGCCAAGATGTTGCGCGTAGATCAGCGTGTGGGCAGCATCAAGGTTGGTAAAGATGCCGATATCGTCCTTTGGAACGGCCATCCGCTATCTATTTACAGCAAACCGGATATGACCTTGGTCGACGGTATTGCTTATTTTGAGGCTAGTCGAGAAGCAGAACGCTCAAGCCGTATCGCTTCCGAGCGCCAGCGGCTGATAGAAAAGATGGTTTTGGCTCGGAAAAATGGGGCCAAAGCATCTAGACCCAAATTTAAAGTCGAAAGCTTCTGGCATTGCGATACGCTCGGTGAATTTGCCGAATAGCGCTTTACAGCGTGGCAGCAGCTGGTCGGCTCTTGTTTTGACGAAGTATTTTTGATTCGTTAGAAGGGCGGTACTGCCGGCAACGGCCCTTTCTGCAGAAGCCCTAACGTATACGCGGCTTACTTACAACCAACAACCCCATAGTGCAGTCCGGGTTGTTGGTTATAGGTTATATCTGAAAATGGGCTCCAAATCGTCGATTTCATGCATCATGACATCCAAATCGCGGACTAAGCCGGTATCTAGTCCGTACACCCAGCCGTGGATTTTCAAGGCCCGATTTTTCCAAGCTTTTTGTACGATGACCGTTTTGGCGAGATTGTGTACTTGTTCCATCACATTCAATTCAACGAGCCTGTTGCCACGTACTTTCTCCTCCCGAATAGCCTCGAGTTCTACATGGTGTTTTTCGTACACCTCTTTGATGTTTCGAAGCCATTTATCGACTAAACCATTGCTGTTGTTGCCCATAGCTGCTAAAACACCACCGCAGCCATAGTGACCGCAAACGATGATGTGTTTAACATGCAAAACCTCCACTGCATATTGTAGCACCGATAAAAAATTGAGGTCGGTATTCACCACCATATTTGCAACGTTCCGGTGTACAAATATTTCACCCGGATCGGTACCTGTGATTTCATTGGCAGGGACGCGGCTATCAGAACAGCCCACCCACAAAAATTCAGGACTTTGTTTGAGCGATAAATTTTTAAAATAATCTGGGTTGACTTCTAACTTTTGTGCTGCCCAGTCGGCATTATTTTTTAATAGTTGTTCATACGTATGTTCCATGAATAAGCGAATGATTAATGGGATGAGGTGGCTATGTTTTTGATTCCGCGAATTTCAACGGTAATATTCCGCCGGGCCGCGGTTTCTACAAAGTCGGAAACCAGTTCTAATATGTCGTAGTCAATGTAAGCAGATTGAGAGCCGTCGATAAGTACGCTGCTATTATCGGGAATTTCTGTAAGCATCTGTAAAATGCTGCCTTTGTTCAAGAAGGAAACTTCTTCGGCTAGGGTAATGGTGAAGTGGTGGCCATCTGTACCTTCTGATTTTTTAGCAAAGTAGGCATTGCGGAAGTTGTTCCTCAGAATGAAAAATGCCGCGAAAAACAAACCAATGGCTATGCCTTTGAGTAAATCCGTGAGCACTACCGCGATGATGGTTGCGATAAATGGCAAAAACTGATCCCATCCCAGCTTGAACATGCTTTTAAAAAGCTGCACTTTTGCTAGTTTATAGCCTACTACGATAAGCACAACCGCCAAGACAGCTAATGGAATTTGATTCAAAAACGATGGAATAAGGAGTACAAAAGCCATGAGATAAACGCCATGCAGTATCGCCGATAACTTTGTGCGTCCGCCTGCATTAACGTTGGCTGAGCTCCTTACAATCACCGCTGTCATGGGTAAGCCACCAATCATACCGCTCACGATGTTGCCAACACCCTGCGCTTTTAACTCCCGGTTGGTGGGGGTATTCCGTTTCCAGGGGTCGATTTTATCTGCTGCCTCTACACTCAGCAAGGTTTCAAGACTCGCTACGATGGCTATAGTTACCGCCACTATCCAGCCCTGGTAGTTTTGTAAGATGCTGAAGTCGGGCAAGGTGAATATCTCACCCGCTGAAGCGCCCAGCAAAGTGGGTAGGTTCACACGATGGCTGGCCCCCATGGCCCAATCAGGGGCTTGTTGAATAAAGTAGCTGTTGAGGGCTGCGCCAAATATAACGGCAACCAATGCAGCCGGAACCAAACGGAAAAGAGCAAAACGTTTTAACGCCTTCAATTCCCAGAAGAGCATTAAGCCCAGCGCGCCCAGACTAATGACAATGGCGCCCGGTGAGGAGTAACGCACCGCATAAACGAGCTCAGTGAAGGTATTGTGGTTGTCAATTTGGTCGAATGCCTCATCTCCCATGGCCACAACGTCGTACCCCAGCGCATGGGGAATTTGTTTGAGAATGAGAATGACCCCTATGGCCGCCAACATTCCTTTAATGACCGAGGACGGGAAATAATACCCGATGATACCTGCTTTGAGGAAACCAAAAATGAGCTGTAAAATACCGGCAATTACAACGGCCGCCAACAAACCCTCGAAAGAGCCTAGCGTTTGTATGGCGGTTAAAATGATTACTGTCAAACCGGCTGCAGGTCCGCTTACCGATAGCTGTGAGCCACTCAAAGGCGCAATGACTACTGCGCCAACTACGCCGGCAATAATTCCGGCTAACAAGGGGGCACCCGAAGCGAGCGCGATGCCTAAACAGAGTGGCAAGGCCACCAAAAAAACGACCAAAGCCGCAGAAATATCACCTCGGATATAGGGCAGGTATTGCTCCTTGAATGAATTCATGGAATGGAAAAGTTAAAAATAGGGTAAAAATGGGCTCGAAAACGAGGTATAAAAGCGTATGCTCTACACGAACTCCGGAGGCTGAAAACAGCAGAGCAATGGAATAAGCAAGCGCAAAAGAACATATTGGCCATGTTGAACACGCGTGACTTGGAGGCCAAACAACATTCGATATTTGGTCCACAAACACTGCAGGTCGTGAAGCTCTTCAAGTGAATTTTGCTGTGCCGTGCCGGAGTTCTCCTCTCCACCCTGTCCTGCCTCGGCTTGCATTTCTGTACTATAATCCAAAGCTTCTGTGCGTACCGACTGCTGGCTAGGCGGTCGTAGCGACATCAGTAACGTTGCAAAGGCAATTAAAAGCAAATATAAAATTCGAACGGGTACCATCGGTTGTGGTGAAGATACGCATTCGCTGAGCGTACAGAACTAATCAGTATAGACCGTAAGGTTTGTTTGCTTTGGGCAGCATTTGGGTCACGCTATACGCGGCGCCGTGAGTATAAACAGCCCTGCGAAAGGAAATGTCCGTTAACCATATCCACCCCCGAGGAAATCGAGCATAAAAAAAGGCCATCCGATGAAGGATGACCTTGGGTGCCGAAGGCGGGACTCGAACCCGCATGTCTGTGCGACACACGCCCCTGAAACGTGCGTGTCTACCAGTTTCACCACTTCGGCGTGAAATTAAGTGGGGCAAAGATAATATTTAAACCCCACAACAGGCCCCAGCCCCCGAAAAAAGAGCGATGCAAACACGAGGCGCAAAGTTGTGCGAAATATTGTGTCTGGATTCAGTTGCGCGGCACAAACTTGAGCAGTATAAGTGGGGTTTTCTTGGCTAAGTGCTGGGAGAGCTCACAATTACTTTTTAGTTTAACGTATTATATGCTAGCACGGAAAAAAATAGTACCAGAAGACGAATTGGTAAACGGGTTAACCTCCCGGTCCGAAGCAGTCATGACTGCTTTGTACGACCAATATGCAGCGGTACTTTACGGTATTTTATTGCGTATTGTCAAAGATGAGGCAGTTGCGCAAGATGTATTGCAGGACGCTTTTGTGAAAATTTGGCGCAATGGTGCGCGTTACGATGCAAGCAAAGGAACCCTCTTCACCTGGATGTTGAACATCGCAAGGAATACGGGTATCGATTATTTGCGATCGAAACAGCATCGTGCTGAAATCCAAACAGATTCGCTTGACGTAAGCATGTCAGGAGCAGATTGGTCAACACCCAATCAAACCGATACCATCGGACTTCGAGAGGTGATTGCGCTGCTTAAACCGGAGCAACAGCAAGTACTTGATTTGCTGTACTTCAAGGGAAACACCCATGAGCAAGCCGCCGAGATACTGGGCTTACCATTGGGGACGGTTAAAACCCGGGTGAGGACAGCGGTGATGGTTTTACGTGGAATGTTAAAAGAAAAGGATACACAGTGAATATCCAAGAATACTTAGAAAGCGGGGCCCTCGAAACCTATGTTTTGGGTTTAGGTACCGAATCTGAACGCCGGGAAACGGAGCGCTTGCTTGCGTTATATCCGGAGTTGGAGCATGAATTACAAGCTATAAAAGCTGGTATCGAAGTATATGCTTCGGTGCATGCTGTTGAACCGCCAGCAGCGCTGCGCGATAAAGTGCTAAACGCAATGGAGGCAGCAGTTCCTAGCACTTCAACAACAACTGAAAAGAAGAAGGTGCGCCAAGTGACTACGGCTCCTCGTTTTGGCTACGGCATGGCTGCGGCTTGGGCTTTGTTCATCCTGAGTTTTGGAGCAGCCCTCGTTTTCTATGGCAAATGGCAATCGGCAGAAGCCGGCTACCAAGGTTTGTTGGCCGAGAAAACGCAGTTGGCCGAACAATACGCAGTGGAACATGCGGGCTACAAGGCCCTTGCCGATTTGAATACAGCCCTGAACAGTGCAGACAACCAAATTATCCGCCTTGGCGGAACAGCGGACTCACCTGAGGCAAGTGCTGTTTTGGCTTGGAATACCCAAACCGGAGCAGTGAAATTGTGGGCACAGGCCATGCCAGCGAATACATCCGAGGAACAATACCAGTTGTGGGCCATTATTGATGGCAAACCAGTTGATGCAGGTGTATTTGATGTACAGCCCAACGCAATGACCATGCTTGATATGAAAACATTTGCGTCTGCGCAAGCCTTTGCGGTAACCCGTGAGCCACGCGGGGGGAGTATCAAACCTACTATGTCAGCGATGGTTGTGATCGGAGAAGTAAGGAGTTGAAGTACCCGAATAATGCTGAGATTACACAAGAAAACCCAGAGTGATTCCGGGTTTTCTTGTGTAAGCAATAGGCCATGACGCTGCTTTACGCCTGCTTTCTCTACCGCTGGGAAAAGCGCCTCTAAAATATTCCTCAATTTTTTAAAGGAGCATAGACGCCAACGAAAAGCGGTTCAGTGATTTATACATTAAAACTAAATAAAAATTTCGCCCCGACAAGCAAATCCTGAGTTAATTTGATTTTAATTGGAAGAAACGCCCTCAGTTGAGCTGTGGTAACTTTTTTAGCTTCCGGTCAGGGGGATTCACTTCAATCTCGTAGGTTTTTATACCCTCGGCGTTTGTTTTGGTGAGTAAACCCTCGGGCAATTCCAGCCAACCCCTGCTCCGGGTCAAAGCCACATACAGTAAGTTAATCTCTTCACGTATACGGTCGGGTTCCAGCGTTTTAGGGTCCTCTAGCTGCTTGTCTATTTTTTTAGTGGTAATAAAATCAGGCAAAAGTTTTACCGCATCATACTCCATACCCTTGGCGCGATGAACGGTACTGAAGATGATATCGGCCTGACTTGACGTTTGACATTGTTCGGTATGCCTACGCAAACGTTGTAGTTGTTCAGGCAAACTTTCACCATATAACTCTATGAGCTGTAAAAATATAGCCAGCTCCGCATCGCCAGTTTGTTCTACGTACCGTTGCAAGGCATCATAACTTCCTAAGGCCAACAGCAAGGGGTCACGAATTTTGGAGCGCATACCATACCGCAACAGCATTATTTCATGTAGGGAGTAGCCGTTGGAAGCGAAAGTGTAGGACTGGAAGCCACCTTCAAACCAAAGCCGTTGCCCATTATTTATATCGAGCTGATTTAAAGCGGCTGCGATGAGCGTCATATTGGTACGTGCAAGTAGTGCTCTACTACCAATCGTAGTTGGTAGCTTGCCTGCGCCCTGTAGTTGGATGGGCACGGCATCGGGTTGTAGTTTTTTTTTCCAACTCAAAGCCTCACTCGCCAACGCAGCTATTTCGGCAGGAAAACGAAAACTGGTACTTAGCTGCATATTCGGATAGGGCAAGCTGTTCATGGCGTTAATAGCATGGCGCCAACGGTAAATCTGCTGGTGGGGGTCGCCAACTAATAATTTGATGCCCCGTTGCCGCCTGAAAACATCGAGCATCACCGCTGAAGCATCCTGGGCCTCGTCGAAAAGGAGGTAGTCGTAGGGTAGCTTCACGTCTTTAAGCTGAAATTGTTTGAGGTAGTAGTCGTGGGTAAGCGGAAGTTTTCCGGCCTGCATCTGATCCAGCATGCGCTGACTTAACCTGACAATTTCTTCAAGGTGGCGGTCGGCGAAATCTCGGCTAGGTCGGTCGTCGAGATAGTGCATATAGTTGAGGTGGCGTAAACTGGCGGTGGGGTGGTTGCAGTAGAGGGTTACATAACGCAGTACATGACTGGTAATCGCATAACGCATGCCGCTATCACTACTTTTCCGGACTTTCAAGGCATCGGCGAGCTCATGGAATTTGAAGGCGTTTACAATTTTCGGCGACCGCATGCGGAGCTGCTTGAAGGCCAGCGAATGGGCGGTTTCAACCTTTACGTGCAATAGACCCGCCGTTTTGAATTTTTCTGCTGCCTCCATTTTTACCGACCGGTTGAAGGCCAAATAGAGCACTTTTTTGTTTTGTCCATGTGCACGGGCATAGGCGAGTAAGGTGGCGGTTTTCCCTGAACCGGCTACTGCCGAAATTTTCATATCGCCAGGCTGGTCGAGTATGGCTTGCTGCTGGGGCGTGAGTTGTATCATGACCCAAAATTCTGCTGCTGCAATCCGCTTATTCGGTGGTGAAACGCTTCTACCCGACTATAAGCGCTTAAAATCGGCTACGGCGAACTTACCATTTTAAGTGGGCCACTACTGGTGCGTGGTCGGAAGCATAATGGCCTTTTTCATCGACCAATAACGGCACTTGATATTCATTAACTCCTGACCAGCCTTTGTAAAAGATGAAGTCGATACGTTTGCTACGCGGATCCTTATCGGTAAAACCGTGAAAAGTGGCTGTGCTGCCAGAGCTGCTATCTGCATTTAGTCGGCTATCATTTAAGCCTGCCAACAGAAGCGTCCGAACCACTGCTCCATCGGGACCTTCGTTTAAGTCGCCGAGGAGCAGGACGGGTTGATGAGCGCACCAGTTTTGTATACTATCCGCCAACAATTGAGCACTTTTTTGGCGGGCAACCGTTCCGGCATGATCAAAATGGGTGTTAAATACCCAGAATATCGTCTGTTTTTCGATGTCTCGGAATTGTGCCCAACTGCAAATGCGGGGTAAATGTGCATCCCAACCCACCGAAACTTGACCCGGTGTTTCCGATAACCACAACACCCCCTGCTGTAGTAATTCGAGTTGGTGGTGATTGTAGCCAATGGGGCTGTATTCACCAGCTCGGCTGCCGTCGTCTCTCCCTACACCCAGCCAGGTATACCGTGCGCTGGAATTTGTGCTGAGGTCTTCAAGCTGGTTATGCAGCACTTCTTGCAGGCCGATGATATCGGGTGCTTGTTGTTTGAGGAAGTTAAAAACCCGCTCACGTCGGTTTTGCCAGCGGTGAACGCCATCGGCTGGGTTGTCGAAGCGGATATTCCAACTGATGACCTTAAGCCCCGGGCCTGGTTTCCGACCAAAAACAACGCTACCGAAGGCGGCCAGCACAAAAAATAAGGCAATGATGAGCCAGAGATTGAGTTGCATCGTTCAATTTCTCTCAATGTCGACAATTGTCGCCGAGCAAAAATTTAAACCTGCACTTTTTTCCATTTCCCACGTCTGAAAATGAGCACACTCACTACGGCATGTAAGCTGTGCGCAGCGGTAATCGCCCAAAAAACGCCATTGGTGCCCATGCCCATGGGGTGGGCGAGATACCATGCCAAGGGAATTTCGAAAACCCAGAACAAACCAATGTTGATGAGGGTAGGCGTAAACGTATCGCCGGCACCATTAAAACTTTGACTTATCACCATTCCGTAGGCGAAAAAAACATAACCCAAACAAAGGATGGCCAGCGCTTGTTTTCCGATGAGAATTACGCCTGCATCGTCGTTAAAAAAGCGGATGAAAAAATCACCGAAAATCAGGAAGATGATGGAAACACTCCCCAGAAAAATAGCATTATATAGGGCCGCCTGCCAAACAGAAGCCTCGGCGCGCTCGGGATGACCTGCACCCAGATTTTGACCCACCAAAGTGGTTGCCGCATTAGCCAGTCCCATGGCGGGCAGTAGGGTGAAAATGACAATACGTATAGCTACCGTATACCCCGCCAACGCAATGCTGCCCGATTCCGCAATGATGCGTGTTAGGAAAATCCAGCTCGCCGATTCAATGAGGAACTGTCCCATGCCGCCGCTACCTACCTTGATCAGGTTCCACACCGTTTTAGTTTCAAGCACCATGTTTTGTAGACCCAATTGAATGGTGGTATTCCCTTTCATCAAATGATAAACCTGGTAAACCACGCCTACGGTTCTCCCTA
>Ga0105054_10004431_pt1 | contig 20988 bp, 19 predicted proteins | sample BON02_FD_78091 | JGI IMG/M metagenome (GOLD analysis project Ga0105054, IMG submission 78091) | Freshwater microbial communities from Lake Bonney liftoff mats and glacier meltwater in Antarctica - BON-02 (megahit assembly) | ecosystem: Environmental > Aquatic > Freshwater > Ice > Glacier...
ATGATCACTGTGCGATAACGTTTCCATGACGCAGGGCACCTTCAGCTTTCCCGCTTTCCGCTGCACCGCCGTTCTGGCGGGTTTTGCTTGTTGCAGCATTCCTTTCGTGGCGGCGCCGTTGTTTGGCGGTGGCCCAAGGCCATTGCGCTGGCAAATTAGGGGTGACGAATTTGACCTTTAGCTCGATTTCCCGCCATCGCGGAAGCTGCTCCGCCATGGTCCTGCCGCGCGGCTTGAGGCGGGCACGACCGGGGAGCGCCGGGCGATGAAGCGCGGCGTTCCGCCGGGGGCAGTGGGCCGCGGCATGGCCGCCAACCTCCAGGTCCGACACGAGGCGGCTATGGCGCGTGCCCGTTCCGTCGTGGGTGAGATGCGGGATCGACACAGCCGGTGCGGCGATGGCCCCTGCCGCCTGCTGCTGGTCAGCGAACAGCCGGTTGTGCTGGCCGGGCTTTACGCGCTGCTGGCGGACGACCCCGCGTTCCAGCTTGTTGACGGCGACATGGCCGCCGACGTGGTGGTGCTCGACGTGGTCCGCTGGGATGAAGGCGCTTCGCCAATGCTTCGCCGGCTGCGGTACCGTCATCCGGGCGCGCGCGTACTGTTGCTCGTCGGCGAATGCGACGGGGCGGCCGCGCGGGCCTTTCTCGACGCCGGCGGGTCTGGCGCGGTGCGCACCCGCGCGGCGGCGGAGCACCTGTTGGATGCTCTGCACCGGGTGGCACGCGGCGAGACCTATGTCGATGATGCCATCGTGCAGGCGCAGGCCCTGGCAGCCGGTGGGCAGGGCGTTGCCACTGGCGGGTTCCTGGACGACAGCGGGCTCAGCGAGCGCTAATTCGGGGTGCTGCGGCGCAAGGTCCAGGGCCTGAGCAACAAGGCGATCGCCGCCGACCTGGGGATCAGCGTGAAGACCGTCGAGACCTACCAGAGCCGCGGCATGGAGAAGCTTGGGCTGCAGGGCCGTGCGGAGATGCTGCGCTATGCGGTCCGCCATGGCTGGCTGGCGACGGACCTGCAGGGCCGGTCGACGCAATTGTAGGGATTCAACCCGACAGACAGGCCGTTGTGCCCCTGTTAATCAGAGACAGTGAGAAATCAGTAACTTCTTACAACCGCTCTTGGGGGTGCAGCACAAATGTTTACGTGGAAATTATTGCAAGGCGCATTCGGCCTGGCGGCCAGTGCGGTCGTGGCAGGCGGGATCGGGTTTTCCGGTGCGGCGCATGCGGCACCGGTGTATGACACGGCGGTGGGCGCCGGGAACTACATCGGGTCTCGCACGATCGCTACGCTCGACATCCTGCCTCTGGCCTCGGACCCTGACCGGCCCACGGCGGTGACCGTTGCCTGGAATATCGCCTACACCATGGGAACGGGGCTCTGGAGCTACAATTACTCCGTCTCGTGGCTGCCAACGGCCGCTCATAAGATCAGCCACATGATCCTGGACCTGAGCGACAACTGCACGTCGGCCGCCAGCAATTGCGTGATCGGTGCCAAGCTGAACGGGAATTCGATCTCCAGCGGCAAAACGGAATACGGGACGTATTCCTCCAGCGACGGCAATTCCAACCCTGGCATGGGCGGGCCGATCACGGGTGTGAAGTTCGACGTGGGCAGCGGCACGCCGTACGACATCTCGTTCACGTCTGAGCGCGCGCCGGTGTGGGGCGACTTCTACACGAAGTCGGGCAATCTCGACAAAAAGGGATAGATCGCGCAGAACATCGGGATCGACGACCACAACTCCGGCAATATCCTGCACTTCGTCGCCCGCCCGGATACCGTTGGCGGACCGCCGGATGATGGCCCTGGGCCTGGCACCGATGTGCCGGAGCCGATGAGCATGGCGGTGCTCGGTGTGGGCCTTCTCGGCTTGGCCGCCGCCCGCAGGCGCCGCAACGCGCTCAGCTGAAGCCTGGCTGACTTTCCTGACGGCAACGCAGCGGCCCGCATCATAACATGGTGCGGGCCGCTTGCTGCTGCGCTCAATTCCAGGGCATAGGGCTGGCGCGCCGCACCACGTAGGTGACGCCCAGTGTGGCGACCACCGTTGCCTCGTGCCGCACCTCGATCGCCAGGTCGGCGCGGCCGCGGTTGGCGTCGCGCGGCGAGGGGCTGGCCGAAGTCCAGCGTGCCCGCACGTCGTAGGCGGTGTCGGGCCATACCGGAACCATGAACCGCGCCTCGTGCAGCGCATAGCCGGCCACCACCGCCACGTCGACGATGGCGCGCACCGTCAGGCCGATCGCCATGCCCTGGGTGTGCAGGCCGGAGGCGCAGAGCCGGCCGAAATAGGAGCGCGCGGCGGCGGCATCGTCGAGATGGAAGGGCTGGGGGTCGTAGAGGCTGGCGAAAGCGATGATCTCGGTGCGGGCGAGGCAGAAGGTGCCGCACTCGAACCAAACGCCGAGGGCGAGGTCTTCGAGGCGGGCGCCGTTGATGGTGACGTGCATGGCGGGGATTCCGAAGGGGGGAAGTGTCTTCTTTTTCTGTAGAAAAAGAAGCAAAAATACTTTCATCCGTTTGCCTGAGGCGATGTGGCGCTTACTTGGCCCGGCCCTTCATGGATGAAGTTTTTTTGCTTCTTTTTGTTCACAAAAAGAAGATTCTTACTTCGCCTTCGCTTCGCGCCGGCGTGCATGGAGAACGAACTCGGTGTATCCGTTCGGCTGGGCGCGGCCCTGGAAGACCAGGTCGCAGGCGGCTTTGAAGGCCGGGCCGTCATAGGCGGGGGCCATGGGGGTGTAGGCGGCGTCGGTGGCGTTCTGGCGGTCGACCACCGTGGCCATGCGTTTCATGGTTTCCATGACCTGGGCCTCGGAGGTGACGCCGTGGTGCAGCCAGTTGGCGATGTGTTGGCTGGAGATGCGCAGGGTGGCGCGGTCTTCCATGAGGCCGACGTCGTGGATGTCGGGCACCTTGGAGCAGCCGACGCCCTGGTCGATCCAGCGGACGACGTAGCCGAGGATGCCCTGGACGTTGTTGTCCAGTTCCTGCTGCACCTCGTCCGGGGCCCAGTTGGGGCGGTCGGCGAGCGGCAGGGTGAGGATGTCGGCCAGCTTGGCCGGGGAGCGGCTGGCGATCTCGGTCTGGCGGGCGGCGACGTCGACCTGGTGGTAGTGCAGGGCGTGCAGGGTGGCGGCGGTGGGGGAGGGTACCCAGGCGGTGTTGGCGCCGGCGCGGGGGTGGCCGATTTTCTGGGCCAGCATGTCGGCCATGCGGTCGGGTGCTGCCCACATGCCCTTGCCGATCTGGGCGCGGCCGCGCAGGCCGCAGGCGAGGCCGACATCGACGTTGTTGTTTTCGTAGGCGGAAATCCAGGCCGTGGCCCGCATGTCGTTCTTGCGGATCATCGGGCCGGCTTCCATGGCGGTGTGGATTTCGTCGCCGGTGCGGTCGAGGAAGCCGGTGTTGATGAACACCACGCGCTCGCGGGCGGCGTGGATGCAGGCGGCGAGGTTGATGGTGGTGCGGCGTTCCTCGTCCATGATGCCCATTTTCAGCGTGTTGCGGGGCAGGGCGAGGAGGTCTTCGACGGCGGCGAACAGGTCGGCGGCGAAGGCGACTTCCTCGGGGCCGTGCATCTTGGGCTTGACGATATAGACCGAGCCGGCGCGGGAGTTGCGGATGGGGCCGGTGGATTTCAGGTCGTGGATGGCGATGAGCGAGGTGAGGGCGGCGTCCAGGATGGTCTCGGGGATTTCGGCGCCTGATGCGTCCAGCACCGCGTCGGTGAACATGTGGTGGCCGACATTTCGCACGAGCATCAGCGAGCGGCCGGGGACGCTGGTGATGGCGCCGTTCGGGGCGTTATACTGGCGATCCTGGTTGAGCCGACGGGTGATGGTGCGGCCGTCTTTTTCCAGGCTGGCGGCGAGGTCGGCTTTCATCAGGCCAAGCCAGTTGCGATAAACATCGACCTTGTCGGCGGCATCGACGGCGGCGACGGAATCCTCACAATCCATGATGGTGGTGACGGCGGACTCCATCACGACGTCGGCGAGGCCAGCGGGATCGTCGCGGCCGATCGGATGGGTGCGGTCGATCATCAGCTCGACGTGCAGGCCGTTGTGCTTGAGCAGGATGGCGGTTGGTGCAACGGCGTCACCGCGATAGCCGACGAATTGCGATGGGTCGGCCAGGCCGACCTGGCCGCCGCCGGGCGGGAGTGCCACGCGCAGGGCGCCGCCGGAGATGGTGTAGCCGTGGGCGTCGGCGTGGCTGTAGGCGGCCAGCTTGGCGACCTCGTTCAGGGTGGTTTTGGCGTAGCAGATCACCAGGGCGCCGCGGACCGGGTTGTAGCCGCGGCCACGCTCGGCGCCGTCCGTGTCGGGAATGATGTCGGTGCCATAGAGCGCGTCGTACAGGCTGCCCCAACGGGCGTTGCCGGCGTTAAGCGCGTAGCGGGCATTGCTGACCGGCACGACAAGCTGCGGACCTGCGATGGCGGCGATCTCGGCGTCGACATTGGCGGTGGAGATCGCAAACGGCGCGGGCGGCGGCAGCAGGTAGCCGATGCCGCGCAGGAAGGCCTCATACTCCGCGGCATCGTGCGGCTTGCCGCGGCGGGCGAGGTGCCATGCGTCGATCTGGGCCTGGAGGCGGTCGCGGGCGTCGAGAAGTTCGCGATTGCGGGGGGCGAAATCGGCGACGATGGCGGCGAGGCCGGACCAGAAGGCGTCGGCGGCGATGCCGGTGCCTGGCAGGGCCTCGGCCTCGACGAAGGTCTTCAGGATCGGCGCAACCTGGAGGCCGCCCACTGGCACATGGCTCATCGACACAGTACTCCCCGCTGATTTGATCGTGCTTGTCGCGTGATGGCCGGCCTCTTGTCGAGGGCCGGGGCCGGGATTCAGCCCTGCCGTGCCTTCCATTCCTCGAACGCGGCCAGCGTGGCCTGGTTCGGGGGGTATGTTCCGGGCAGCGGAGCGCCGGCGTCGATGCGGGCTAGGAGGAACGCCTCCAGCTCCTCCTGGGCGGCGGCATCGGCGGCCACGTCGTCGGCGAGGTGGGCGGGCAGGACCACGACGCCGTCGGCATCGCCCACCAGGATGTCGCCGGGATAGACGGCCACACCGCCGCAGGCGATCGGGGCGTCGATCTCGACGGCGTGGTGCTGGATGATGTTCAGCGGCGCGGAGGGGCCGGCGCAGAAGACGGGGAGCGGCATTTTCGAGATGGGGCCGGCGTCGCGGATGCCGCCGTCGGTGACCACGCCGGCGGCTTCGCGGCGCATCAGCCGGGTCATCAGGATGTCGCCGCCGCTGGCCGCGCGGGCGTCGCCGCGGCAGTCCATGACGAGGACGTGGCCGGGCTTGATGGTTTCCACCGCCTTGCGTTGCGGGTGCTCGGGGTTGCCGAGGCTGGCCATCACGTCGATGTCCTCGCGGGCGGGGATGTTGCGCACGGTGGTGGCGGGGCCGACCATGTTGTCGCCGTAGCTGCCGAGGGCGCGGACTCCCTGCATGAAGACGTTGCGGAAGCCGCGCTTGAACATCTGGGTGGTCAGCGTGGCGGTGCTGACGCGGCGCAGGGTGGCGAGTGTCTCTGGTTTCATGGCAGCTTCTCCCCGTTCGTGCGGGCAGCATGCCGCGTTGCGCCGCCGATGCCCAGCCAGCCTCGCCAGATATCCAGGGAGCCGTCATGTCCGCCTTCGAACGCTACCTCTCGGTGTGGGTGGCGCTGTGCATCCTCGCCGGCATCGTGCTGGGCAATGTGGTGCCGGGCGTGTTCCAGGCGCTGGCGGGCGTGGAGTATGGCTCGGTGAACTTCATCGTCGCGGTGCTGATCTGGTTCATGGTGTATCCGATGATGGTGGCGGTGGACTTCACCAGCCTGCGCCGGGTGCATGAGCGGCCGAAGGGGCTGGTGATCACGGTGGTGGTGAACTGGCTGGTGAAGCCGTTCACTATGGCGGCGCTGGGCGTGCTGTTCTTCGAATACCTGTTCGCCGACCTGATCGATCCGGCCAATGCGGGGCAGTATATCGCCGGGCTGATCCTGCTGGGGGCGGCGCCGTGCACCGCGATGGTGTTCGTGTGGTCGCAACTGACCCGGGGCGACCCGAACTACACGCTGGTGCAGGTGTCGGTGAACGACATCATCATGGTGTTCGCCTTCGCGCCGATTGTGGCGCTGCTGCTGGGGGTGACGGACCTGGTGGTGCCGTGGGAGACGCTGCTGCTGTCGGTGGTGCTGTACGTGGTGATCCCGCTGGCCGCCGGTGTGGCCACGCGGATGGGGCTGACCGTGGGCGTCGCGGGGGAAGGGGCGCGGGCGGCTGCTGTCGCGGCGTTCACCGGGCGGATCAAGCCGCTGTCGGTGCTGGGGCTGCTGGCGACGGTGGTGGTGCTGTTTGGCTTCCAGGGGCGGGTGATCCTGGACCAGCCGGCGCTGATCGGGCTGATCGCGGTGCCGCTGCTGATCCAGAGCTACGGGATCTTTTCGCTGGCCTACTGGGCGGCGTGGGCGTGGCGCGTGCCCTACAACGTGGCGGCACCCTGTGCGCTGATCGGGACGTCGAATTTCTTCGAGTTGGCGGTGGCCGTGGCGATTGGGCTGTTCGGGCTGAACTCGGGCGCGGCGCTGGTGACCGTGGTGGGGGTGCTGGTGGAGGTGCCGGTGATGCTGTCGCTGGTGGCCTTCGCCAACCGCACAAAGGGGTGGTTCGCCGGCAACAGGTGACGCATCGGCCGCCAGGCGCTAGTTTTGCCGCAACCGCAAAGGAGACGCCCATGTCCGACGATATCAAGCAGATCGAGACCGTGCTGCAGACCTATTTCGACGGGTTGTACGAAGGGGACGCCGGCAAGCTGGCCGCCGCCTTCCACGAGACCGCCGACCTGCGCAGCGTGGGCGCCGATGGCAGCTTGGCCGTGCTGCCGCGCGAGAAGTGGCTGGAGGGTGTGAAGTCGCGCCCGTCGGCCCAGGCGCAGAACCTGGAGCGGAAGGATTGGGTGGTGACGATCGACCGCTCGGGCCCGACCACGGCGTTTGCCAAGGTGCACTGCCAGATCCCGCCGCGCTATTTCACGGACTACCTGTCGCTGGCCAAGGTGGGTGGCGATTGGAAGGTGGTTGCCAAGACCTTCCACACCGACACGCGCTGACGCGCTGACGCGCTGCCGTCCCTGCCGCTGCCGTTGACGCGGGGGCAGGGCGGCGAAGCTACGCCAGACGCTTTTGCTCCGCGAGCATCGCGGTGGCATGCATGTTGCTGGGAGTGATTGGCATCCAGTCGCGGGTGCCTCCCTGCCGGCGGCGGATTCGCATTTTTGATCCTGGCACTCACTTATTCGTTCGACTTGCCTCTGTTGCAGTGGATAATTTTTGGACAATCTGACAACGTCCAGTCGGCTTACGTCCGGACGTTTAACAGGAAACACGATATTTCAGGGCAGCGGTGCGTTTCGGCGCGTCGCCTTGCCGTAACGGAGAGACATCATAGTGACCTGCATCCGCAGAATGCCCGGTGTTCGCCATTGGTGGACGCCTTGATCCCTGCATCCCTGCTCGAAAGCCTCTATGGCAGTCCTGCGAGCCACCAGATGCGCGACGCGGCTAACGAACTGGCGGTTCGCATCGCTGAGGGTGAGTTCGACGACCTCGACGACATGCAGCGCAACGACCTGCAATGGCTCTCGCTGATGCTGCAGGCCTGGGCGCGGCGCGTGCAAGTGCTGGAGGCCGGGCTGTTCCTGCCCATCGACGCCGAGCGCGAGCATCGTCCCGACCTCTGATTGGCACCGCTGCAGTCCGATTCCTGACTTCCCACGGCCCGGCCACCATTGGTGGCCGGGCCGTGTTGCGTGTGGCCTTGTCGCTGGCGGCTGACGCAGGCGTTCGCAACAGCGCCCGTGGCGAGGCTTGCAATTTGCATCGTGCATTGACGATTGTTAGATGGAAATCGCAAAATGCGACGCTTTCCAGGACAATCGGCACGCACAGTTTCACGTCAAGCGAGTCGCTGCCGCGCCGGGCGTTGGCATGGTCTGTGCATTGTCCCTTGGCACGGTGGGTCATCAACCTGCCGGGCGACGTGGAGCAGAACGAGTGTTTGAACGTATTCAAAGTGAACCGGGCCGTGTGCGCATGCATCTGCGTGGCGGGCTCGACGGCGAGGCCAGCCGCGCGATGCGGGACAGCCTGGCCGCGTTGGCCGAGGTGGCCGCCCGCGAGGTGGTGCTCGACCTTTCTCATGTGACCTTTATCGATGGCTCCGGCCTAGGTGCCATTTCCTTTCTTTTCAAGCGCCTGTCCGCCCGTGGCCGCCGGCTTACGGTGGTGGGCGTGTCTGGCCAGCCGCTCGCCACGCTGCGCCATGTTGGCGTGGCCGCCCTTCTGGGTGTGAAGGATGAGCCTGCTTCCCGGCCCGTATCCTCGTTTCTGGGGATGACCTGGGCTCGCTAGGGCTCCCTATCGCCGTTTTCGCATTCAAGTCGCCTGGACGTTTCAGGACTGCCGGAATTAGCCTCCCAATCGTTTTCAGCAGCCCGGGTGGTCAATGATCACCCGGGTTTCCTTTATGCGGCCCTTGCGTGGACGCGCCGATCCGGGTGATTTTGCAAGCGCATGAAGGCGGTGGCGCCATTGTGCCACCCCGCGGCGGATGGAACGGATGAGCGATCGAGGCTTCGCGGCGCAATTGGCCGAGGATCTGTCCCCCCAGGACCTGCGCCATGTTCTTGCGGTTTTCCGGACGGACGTGGAGCGCCTGACCGGCACGCTCACGCAGGCGTTGCAGGCGGCCGATGAGGCCAGATTCCGCCGCGCCGCCCATGGCCTGGCGGGTGCGGCCGGTGCGGTTGGCGCGGATGACCTGGAACAGGCCTGCCGCCGTGCCATGACCGGCGCCCATCCGATGCCCGGCGCCATGCTGGAGATCGACGCCTCCGCGCAGGTGGCCCTGGGCGATCTGGCGGCCTTCATCAACCGGCTCGACGCCGCGACATGACGGGTGGCGCGCGATGACCGGCACAGCGGCGCGGGTGCTGGTAGTGGAGGATACGCCCACCCAGGCACAACTGGCCCGTGCATTCCTGGCCGGGTTGGGCCACCAGGTGGAGATCGTCGAATCCGCCGGTGCCGCCCTCGTCGCGGCGCGCGACTGGAACCCTGATGCGATCCTGCTGGACATCGACCTGCCGGACTACAATGGCTTCGAGTTGATGCAGCGCCTGGGGGCGGAGGGCATCCGGACCTCGGTCATCGTGGTCACCGCCAACGCTTCGATCAACACCGCGGTCGAGGCGATGCGGGCTGGCGCGGTGGATTTCATCGTCAAGCCCTACGCCAAGGCCCGGCTGGCGGTCACGCTTGCCAATGTTTTGGAAAAACAAGCGCTTGTCGCTCAGCTTGCCACGGTGAAGGCGCGGCTGGACCGTGAGCAGTTCTTCGGCTTCATCGGCGCCTCGGTGCCGATGCAGGCAGCCTACCGCACCATCGAGAGTGTCGCGGCCAGCAAGGCGAGCGTGTTCATCACCGGCGAAAGCGGCACCGGCAAGGAACTGGCCGCCGAGGCGGTGCACCGTGCCAGCCCGCGCGCCGGGCGCAACTTTGTGGCGCTCAACTGCGGCGCCATCCCGCGCGACCTGCTGGAGAGCGAGGTGTTCGGCCATGTCCGCGGCGCCTTCACCGGAGCGAGCGCCGACCGCGAAGGGGCTGCCAAGCTGGCCGATGGCGGCACGCTTTTTCTCGACGAGATCGGCGAGATGCCGTTGGAAATGCAGGTGAAGCTGCTGCGCTTCGTGCAGACGGGCACGTACTCGCCGGTGGGGTCGTCGCGGGTGGAGCGGGTGGATGTCCGCTTCGTTTGCGCCACCAACCGCGACCCGATGCTGGAGGTGCAGGCCGGGCGGTTCCGCGAGGATCTGTATTACCGGCTGTATGTCGTGCCGGTGGAACTGCCGCCGCTGCGGGCGCGCGGCGAGGACGTGCTGATGATCGCGCGCCACTTCCTCATCCAGTTCGCGCGCGAGGAGAAGCGCGGCTTCACCGGCTACAGCGCTGTCGCGGAGCAGGCGCTGGCGCAGTATTCCTGGCCCGGCAACGTGCGCCAGTTGCAGAACGTGGTGCGCAATATCGTGGTGCTGCACGATGGCGACCGGGTGGAACACGACATGATCCCCCAGACGGTGCGCCGCGGCGCCGCATCTTTCCCTGACGAACGCCCGATCGCCGAACGCCCGATCGCCGAACGCCCGATCGCCGAACGCCGGGCCGTCGATCGCCCTGTTTTCGACGCCGACGCGCCGCAAGCGGCCCCGCGCCTGGTGCGCCCGGACGCGGCGCCGGAGGAGGAGGGCACCGAGGTGGTGCCGCTGGCGGTGATGGAGCGCCGCTTGATCCTGGCCGCATTGCGCCAGACCGGACAGGACGTGCCGCGCGCCGCCGCCCTGCTGGAGATCAACCCCTCCACTGTCTACCGCAAGTTGCAGAACTGGCGGGCCGAGGGATTGCTGCCGGCGGGTTGAGATCGCTGTGCGTCGCATCTTGCACGTCGCCTGCCGCATTTTGCGACGAACGCCGCCATACCGCGGTGCGGCCGCTTCTGGCCGGCTTTGGCACGCCGCCCGCTTTGGCATGCCGCCCGCTTTGGCATGCGGATTGCATCGCTGATCTCGTGAACAGGTTGACCATGACCCTCCGGAACCCCCCGATGTCCGCACGCCAGCCCAGCGAAGCCGCCCTCACCACCGAGCAGATGATGACGCTCGACTACGTTCCGCGCAGCGTGCTGGTGTGCAAGCGGGTGATGGACATCGTCGTGGCGGTGGTGGGCATCATCATCACGGCGCCGCTGTGGCCGCTGGTGGCGCTGGCGATCCGCCTGGACAGCCCGGGGCCGGCGATCTATCGGCAGCTGCGGGTGGGCCGGATTCGCGGCGATCGTACCGAACTCTTCATGATCCTGAAATTCCGTTCGATGTATTCCGACGCGGAGAAGGCGACGGGGGCGGTATGGGCACAGAAGGACGATCCGCGGATCACTCGGGTGGGCGCCTTCATCCGCAAGACGCGGCTGGACGAGTTGCCGCAGCTGATCAACGTGCTGCGCGGCGACATGTCGGTGGTGGGGCCGCGGCCGGAGCGCCCGGCGCTGTATCGGCGGCTGGAGCGGGCGGTGCCGTTCTTTGCCGACCGCACGGCGGGGTTGCGCCCGGGCGTCACGGGGCTGACGCAGGTGGTGCAGGGCTATGACAACAGCCTGGAGGACGTGCGCCGCAAGGTGGGCTTCGATGCCGCCTATGCCATGCGGCTGTGCAGCTTCCGCACCTGGTTGATATCCGACATGACAATCATGTTTCGTACCTTGACCGTGATGGTGAGCGGCCGCGGCCAGTAACCCCGGCTTCCGGCCCCCGACGGTGGGTACCCACGAGATTACTTCCCGGGAACGCATTTAAGCTAAATTTTCAGCGAGCCTCATCCCAGTCGACCAGGAACCGGAGCGCGGGCAACCGCCCTCCGGTTCTATTTTGTCTTTCTCGTTTTCGTGTTTCGGCCGCATTTTGCCGCTTGGCTTTTGCTCCCTTCCCGCCGATCTGGCATAGCGGTGTGCACGCTCCTATGGTGCGCCCCCGCTTGGGCACCAGCGATCCGGGGCGGACCCTCGCTTTCCGGGATACCTTCATGATTTCGATGTTTCGCGCGTTTCTGGGCACTTGGGCGGCGAAGGTGTTTTTCCTTATGCTGATAGGCGTGTTCGTGCTGTGGGGCGTGGGCGACGTGTTCACCTCGCGCGGCACCGACACCGCGGTGGCCACGGTGGGCGACCGGCGCATCGAGGTGGAGCAACTGGACGACGCCTATCGTCGGCAGCTGTTCCAGGTGACCAATGCGCTCGGCGCCAACGTGGAGCCGACGCCCGAGATGCGCCGCGGCATTGCCGCGCGGGCCCTGGAGCAGCTGATCACCCAGGTGGCGCTGGGCGTGGCGGTCGCCGACATGGGGCTGAAGGTGCCGGACGAGGCGTTGCGCCGGGCGGTGTGGCAGACGCCGGCCTTCGCCGGGGCGGACGGCCAGTTCGACCGCAACCAGTTCAACGCCGTGATGCGCAACAACGGGCTGACCGAACAGCGCTTCCTCGACCTGATGCGCATCGAGCTCGGCCAGCGCCAGCTGATGTCGGCCGCCCGTGCCGGCGCCACCAGCCCGGAGACGCTCACCCGCCTGGTCTATGCGTTCCAGAATGAGAAGCGCGTCGCCGATATGGTGGAGATCCGCCTCGACGCCGCCCCGGTGCCGGCGCGGCCCGAACCGATGGTGCTGGAGCGCTGGTATGCCAACAACATCGCCCGGTTCTCCACCCCGGAACTGCGCCGCGTGAAGGCGGTGGTGCTGGCACCGGAGACCCTGGCCGGCGAGGTGGCGCCCGACGAGGCCATGCTGCGCGCGGCCTATGAAGCGCGGGCCAGCGAGTTCGTGCAGCCCGAGCGGCGCAGCGTGCAGGTGCTGCTGAGCCAGGACGAGGACAAGGCCCGGGCGCTGGCCGAGCGCTGGCAGGGCGGGGCCGACTGGGCGGCGATGCAGCAGGCCGCCAGCGAGGCCGGCGCCGCCCCGGTGGAACTGGCTGATGCGGTGCGCGCCGAGATCCCCGCCCCGGAACTGACCGAGGCGATTTTCGCCGCGGCGCCGGACACTGTGGCCGGGCCGGTGCGCAGCCAGCTTGGCTGGCACGTGCTGCGCGTGACCAAGGTGACCCCGGGCGCTACCCGCAGCTTCGAGGAGGTTCGCCCACTGCTGGTGGCCCAGGTTCAGGCTAACCGCGCGGCCGACCTGCTGTACGACCGCGCCAACAAGGTGGACGACCTGCTGGCCGGTGGTGCCGCGCTGGACGAGTTGCCCGGTGACCTGGGCCTGGGCGCCGTCACCGGCACGCTGGATTCGCAGGGCCGCACTGCCGACGGCGCGCCCGCGCCAATCCCCGGCAGTGACGCATTGCGCGCGGCCCTGGTGCAGAACGCCTTCCAGACCGCCCCCGGCGAGCCGCCACGCCTGATCGAGGCGCCGCGCCGGCCTGGAACCATCGCCGGCTTCTATGCCCTCGTGGTGGAGGCGGTGGTGCCGCCGGCGCCGCAGCCGTATGAGGCGGTGGCGGACCGGGTGCTGGAGGACTGGACCCAGGCCGAGATCCGCCGCACCCAGGAGGAGGCGGCGGCCAAAATGCTCGCCGCGGTGAAGGGCGGGCAGAGCCTGGCCGATGCCGCCGTGCTGGCCGACCTGCCGGTGCGCCGCCTGCCCGCGGTCAGCCGCGGTGCCAGGGCCGCCGACGAGGTGCCGCTGCAACTGGTCAACCCGCTGTTCAACCTCAAGGCGGGCGAGACGACCATGGTCGCGACGGTGGACGGGTTTGTCGTGGCCGTGCTGGCCGAGGTGGAGCCGGCGCAGCCCGATGCCGACCCGGTGGGCTATGGCCTGGTGCGCGATGCCATGGCCCAGGCGGTGGCCGACGACGTGCAGGCGCTGCTGACCGCGGGCCTGCGTGCGCGCACCCGCCCGCAGGTGAACCAGACCATGATCGACCGTATCGTGCAGCCGAACTAGTCTGCCCACCTTGCCAGTCTGCCCGCCTTGCGTATGCCCGCCTTGCGTATGCCCGCCTCGAGTATGCCCGACTAGCCGACGCCACTGGAGACTTCCCGATGAACGCCTCGCCCCCGCCCGGCTTCGCCGAGTTCCGCGCCGACTACGAGCAGGGGCGCGGCCGGCTGCTGTGGAAGCGCGGCGTGGCCGACCTGGAGACGCCGGTGGCCGCCTTCCTCAAGCTCGCCCATGGCAAGCCCTATACCTTCCTGCTGGAGAGCGTGGAGGGCGGGGCGTCGCGCGGGCGCTATTCCATCATCGCGCTCGACCCCGACCTGGTTTGGCGCTGCCGCGAGGGGCGGGCCGAACTGAACCGCGACGCCCGCGCGGCACCGCATGCCTTCGTGGCCGATGCCCGCCCGCCGCTGGAGAGCCTGCGCGCGCTGATCGCCGAGAGCCGGCTGGACGTGCCCGAGGGGCTGCCGCCGATGTGCGGCGGGCTGATCGGCTATCTCGGCTACGACATGGTGCGGTTGATGGAGCGGCTGCCGGACAAGAACCGCGACGACCTGGGTATTCCCGAGGGGCAGATGGCGCGGCCGTCGCTGTTCGCCATCTTCGACAACGTGAACGACACGCTGACGCTGGCGGCCCCGGTGTATCCGCGCGAGCGGGTGACGGCGCTGCAGGCCTGGGAGGCGGCGCAGGCGCGGCTGGCCGAGGCCGAGGCGTCGCTGGAGCGGCCGCTGCCGCACGGGGCGCCGCCGGTGGCGCTGCCGCCGATGGCCGAGCCGGATTCGACCTTCACGCGCGCGGCGTTCATCGCCGCCGTGGAGACCTGCAAGGAGTATATCCGCGCCGGCGACGCCTTCCAGATCGTGGCGAGCCAGCGCTTCTCCGCGCCGTTCGCGCTGCCGCCGTTCTCGCTGTACCGCGCGTTGCGCCGCATCAACCCCGCGCCATTCCTGTTCTTCCTCGATTTCGGCGGCTTCTCCATCGTCGGCTCGTCGCCGGAGATCCTGGTGCGGCTGCGCGACGGCATGGTGACCATTCGCCCGCTGGCCGGCACGCGCCGCCGCGGGGCGACCAACGAGGAGGACCAGCGCCTGGAGCGCGAACTGCTGGGCGATCCGAAGGAGCGCGCCGAGCACCTGATGCTGCTCGACCTCGGGCGCAACGACGTGGGCCGGGTGGCGGCGTTGGGCAGCGTGAAGGTGACGGAGAGCTTCACCATCGAGCGGTTCAGTCATGTGATGCACATCTCGTCCGAGGTGCAGGGGCGGCTGGCCGAGGGGCTGGAGGCGCTGGATGCGCTGGTCGGCGGCTTTCCGGCCGGCACGCTGTCGGGCGCGCCCAAGGTGCGGGCGATGGAGATCATCGAGGAGCTGGAGCCGGTGCGCCGTGGCATCTATGCCGGGTGCATCGGCTATTTCGCTGCCGATGGCTCGATGGATACCTGCATCGGCCTGCGCACCGCGGTGGTCAAGGACGGCACCATGTACGTGCAGGCCGGCGCCGGGGTGGTGGCCGATTCGGAGCCGGAGGCGGAGTACGAGGAGACGCGGCAGAAGGCGCGCGCCCTGTTCCGCGCCGCCGAGGAGGCGGTGCGCTTCGCCGCGGGCAAGGGTGGCAACGCCGGGCCGCGCTGAGGTTCGCAGCGGCCTCGTGGCGCATCCGGGTCCGGGTAGCGGTGACGGATTGATGCGCCCGGGGCTTCCGTCGCGGCCATCCGATATGCGATGGAATGTTGTTGCCATTCGCGTGACCTTGTCCGGGGGACAGGACGTTGCCTGACGCCGCACCCGCAACCGCCGCTGCCGGCGCTCCGGCCGATGCCAAGCCGGAATCCTCGGCGCCCGGCAGCAACGGCAGCGGTGCGCCCGTTGGCCGGCTTGCCAGCGGCACGCATGCCATCCGCCGGCGTTGGGCGCCATTCCGCGCCTCCTACGCCTTTGCCGCGCTGATCGCCGTTGCCATCTTCCTCACCTGGGGGAGTGTTTACGTCCATCTGCTGCGCGAGTACCGGCAAACGCTGTTCGATGCCGGGCAGAAGGCGAAGAACACCGCCTATGGCTTTGCGGAGAACCTGGAACGCAACTTCGAGGCGATCGACCAGAGCCTGTTGTTCCTGCGCGAGAGCTACCTGCGCGACCGCGAGAGTTTCGACCTGGTGGCGCTGAGCCGCGGCCCGGTGCTGGGGCGGCGCAAGGTGCAGATCTCGCTGCTGGACAGCGACGGCCTGATGGTCGCCAGCAGCTTCGGCCTGGCCATGGGGCGGGTGGAGTTGGCGGAGAGCGAGCAGGAGTGGCTGCGCGGGCCCGGCGAGGACCGGCTGCTGCTGGGCCCGCCGCTGCGCAACCGCGCCACCGGCCGCTGGTCGGTCAACGTGATCCGCCGCATCCTCGCCCCGGATGGGACCCGCCTTGGCGGCATCGTCGCCACGCTGGCCGCCGAGGAGCTGACCCGCTTCGCCGAGGCGCTTGATGTGGGCCAGGCGGTGATGCTGGTGGTGGGCGGCGACGGCCTGGTGCGCGCGCGCATGCCCGCGCTGCCCGGTGCGGTCGGGCAGGCCTATGCGGGCACCGGGGCGGCGGACATCGTCGCGGGGGGGCAGGGCGTGGGAGCGTTCCGCGGCACGGGCGGGCCGGACGACAAGGACCGCATCGTCAGCTGGCGGCGGCTGCGCGGCTATCCGCTGGTGGTGATGATCGGCATCGAGACGGTGGACGTGTTCGCCAGCTTCCGCCGCCACCGGCTGCAGTTCGTCGGCGCCGGGCTGCTGATGACCCTGGGCGTGGTGGGCGTGGGCGGGCTGGTGCAACGCCAACATCATCGCCTGCTGGGCTCGCAGCAGGCGTTGACGGCGACCCTGCAGAACATCAGCCAGGGCATTCTGATGGTGGACGCCCAGGGCCAGGTGCCGGTGCTGAACCAGCGTGCCATCGCGCTGCTCGACCTGCCGCCCGAACTGGTGGGGATGAACCCGTCGTTCCGCGAAATCGTGCAGTGGCAACTGGACAACGGCGAGTTTGGCCCGCCCGGGAATATCGACCCGGGGGTGCTGCGCTTCCTGGAGACCGACGACGTCTCCTCGCAGCAGGCCGACTTCGAGCGGGTGCGGCCGGGTGGCATGGTGCTGGAGGTGCGTACTGAGCGCTTGTCCGATGGCGGGGCGGTGCGGACGTTCACCGACATCACCGAGCGGCGCCGCAACGAGCGGGCCCTGGCCGCGGCGCGCGATGCCGCCGAGGCGGCGGGGCGGGCGCGCAGCGAGTTCCTGGCGGTGATGAGCCACGAGATCCGCACGCCGATGAACGGCATCATCGGCGTGGCCGGGCTGCTGCAGGACATGCCGCTGGGGGCCACCGAGAAGCACTATGTGCGGATCATCCTCGATTCCGGCGAGCATCTGCTGCAATTGATCAACGATATCCTTGACTTCTCGCGCCTGGATGCCGGGCGGGTGGAACTGGAGGAGACGGTGTTCGATGTGCGCCAGGTGCTGCGCGACGCCATCGAGATGCTGGGGGCCGAGGCTTCGGCCAAAGGGCTGCAGCTCAATCTTGATGTTCCCGACGAGGTGCCGCTGCACGTGGTCGGCGATTCCCACCGGCTGCGCCAAGTGGTGCTGAACCTGATCGGCAACGGCATCAAGTTCACCGCCGCAGGGGATGTGCGCCTGGCGGTGCGGCTGGTGCGCAGCGAGGGCATGGCGGTGCGGCTGGGCTTCGCGGTGACCGACACCGGCATCGGCATCGCACCCGAGGCGCTGGGCAAGCTGTTCGCCGAGTTCACCCAGGTGGACAGCTCGATCTCGCGGCGCTTCGGCGGCAGCGGGCTGGGCCTGGCGATCTGCCGGCGGCTGGTGGAGCGGATGGGCGGCGGCATCAGCGTGGAGAGCGTGCCGGGGGTGGGCAGCACGTTCCGCTTCGACGTGTTGCTTACCCTGCCGCGCGGCAAGGCGGGGCCGGCGGACAAGCCGAGCCACAACCAGGCGGGGATGGCGGCGCGGCGCGTGCTGATCGCCGAGGACAATGCCACCAACCGGCTGGTGGCCACGCGCATGCTGGAGCGCATGGGCCATCGGGTGACGGCGGTGGAGAACGGGCACGAGGCGGTGGCGGCGGTGCAGGGCGGCGGCTTCGACCTGGTGCTGATGGACGTGATGATGCCGGACATGGATGGGCTGGCGGCCACCGAGGCGATCCGCCGTATGGCCGGGCTGCCTGGGCGGATTCCGATCATCGGGCTGACCGCCAATGCCATGGCCGCCGACCAGGAGCGCTGCCTCGCGGCGGGGATGACGCATTTCGAGACTAAGCCGATCAGCGCCGACCGGCTGGCGGCGGCCATTGCCAAGGTGCTGGATGCCGTGCCGCGGGAGCCGGAGTCGGGAACGGATGCCGTGCCGGCGCAGACTGCTGTCGCCGTAGCGCCAGACGTGGCTGAGCCTGATCCCCTGGATCCGCCGCAGCCCGTGCGCGTGTCGGCCATGCAGGGGGGCTTCGACCCGGCCCAGTTGGATGCGCTGGTGGGCGATATCGGCCGGGCGGCGGCGCAGGAGGTGGTGCGCCAGTTCATCGCCGACGCCCAGCGCCAACTGGACGACATGCGCGAACTGGCCGACGGCAAACGGATGGACCTGCTGGGCCACCAGGCGCGGCTGGTGGCGCGGGCGGCGCGCACCGTGGGGCTGAGGCGGCTGGGCGATGCGGCCAACGCCATCCAGGAGGAGGTCGCGGCCGGCCGCTACGAGGGCATGCGGCTGCACGTGGATGCGCTGGAGACGCTGGTGCATGCCGGGGTGGATGCGCTGCGCCGCGACGAGAGCCTGTCTGATCGGCCGTGGCGCGCCTGACGGGGGCAGCCTGGGGCTTGAACGCGGGCGCGGAAGGATCGATACCGCTCTGGCAAGGCCAAGGGAGGCAGGGATGCGCCAGCTGATTGCCGGCAACTGGAAGATGAACGGGTCGCTGATCATGGCCGACGGCTTCGCCGGCGCGCTGCGTGCCGCGGCCGAGGGCGGGTTGCCCTGCGACCTGCTGGTGTGCCCGCCGGCGACCCTGCTGGCGAGCGTTGCGCAGTCGCTCTCCGGCAGCAAGGTGGCCGCCGGCGGGCAGGACTGCCATGCGAAGCAATCTGGCGCCCATACCGGCGACATCTCCGCCGAGATGCTGCGTGAGGCCGGGGCGACATTTGTGATCCTGGGCCATTCCGAGCGCCGCGCCGACCACGGCGAGAGCGACGACGTGGTGCGCGCCAAGGTGGACGCCGCGGTTGCCGCGGGGCTGGCGCCGGTCGTCTGCGTGGGCGAGACCGAGGCGCAGCGCGTGGCCGGCGACCAGAATGCGGTGGTGGCGGGCCAGTTGGCCGGCAGCCTGCCCGATGGGTTCGCGGGGGTGGTGGCCTATGAGCCGGTCTGGGCGATCGGCACCGGGCGCACGCCCACCGAGGCCGACGTGGCGGCGATGCACGCGCATATCCGCGCCGAACTGGTGCGCCACCTGGGGGCGGGCGGGGCAGGGCTGCGCATCCTGTATGGCGGCTCGGTGAAGCCGTCCAACGCCGCGGGCCTGCTGGCCCTGCCGGAGGTGGGCGGGGCGCTGGTTGGTGGGGCGAGCCTGGTGGCGGATGACTTCCTCGGCATCGCCCGGCACGCGCGCGCCTGACCTGGCCGCCTGACCTGGCCGCCTGACCTGGCTGCCTTCGCCGGCGCGGGCGGCTTCCCTTGCGGGCCGTCAGCCTGTAGAAGGCGCGCCGTACGGTCGTCGCCGTATTCCTGGGGAACCTGATGACCACCGTTCTGCTCATCCTGCATCTTTTCGTGACCTTGGCGCTGATTGCCGTTGTGCTGATCCAGCGCAGCGAGGGCGGCGGCCTGGGCATCGGCAGCTCGCAGGGCATGGGAAACTTCATGTCGGGGCGTGGCACCGCGAACCTGCTGACGCGCACCACCGCCATCCTGGGCACGGTGTTCTTCGTCCTGTCGCTGAGTCTGGCGCTGGTGAGCAAGGGCACCGGGGTGGGCCGGTCGCTGCTCGATGCCGCCCAGCCGGGAGCCACCACCACCCAACCCCTCGCGCCGCTGCCAGCCGCGCCAGCGCCCACCGGGCCGCGGGTACCGACGAACTGAGCGGCGCCGGAGATCCGACCGGCGCCCGTGCCTTCCGCGCCCGCCTCAGGGCCATGAACTGGGATTAGCGATGCAGGCGGGATTTCCGCGGACCGTGTTGCCGCAAGCTGGGGCGCGCCGCTATGGTGGGCGCCCATGACGCGGTTCGTATTCATCACCGGCGGAGTGGTCTCCTCGCTGGGCAAGGGCATCGCCTCGGCAGCACTCGGCGCGCTGCTGCAGGCGCGGGGCTATTCGGTGCGGCTGCGCAAGCTGGACCCGTACCTCAACGTCGACCCCGGCACGATGTCGCCGTTGCAGCACGGCGAGGTGTTCGTCACCGATGACGGGGCGGAGACCGACCTCGACCTCGGCCACTATGAGCGTTTCACCGGCGTGCACGCCACCCGTGCCGACAACGCCACCACCGGGCGCATCTATTCCGAAGTGATCGCGCGCGAGCGCCATGGCGACTATCTCGGCGCCACCGTGCAGGTGATCCCGCACATCACCGATGCCATCAAGGAAGCCATCACCGGCAAAATGGAGGAAGGCGGTCGCGCGGCCCCGGATTTCGCGCTGATCGAGATCGGCGGCACCGTGGGCGACATCGAGAGCCTGCCATTCCTGGAGGCGATCCGCCAGCTTGGCAACGAGCTGGGGCCGGAGCAGGTGATGTTCGTCCACCTCACCCTGCTGCCGTACATTCCGACCGCGGGCGAGCTGAAGACCAAGCCGACGCAGCATTCGGTGAAGGAACTGCTCAGCGTCGGCATCCAGCCGCACATGTTGATCTGCCGCAGCGACCGCGAAATCCCGCACAACGAGCGGCGCAAGATCGCCCTGTTCTGCAACGTGCGGCCCGCGGCGGTGATCGCGGCGCTGGACGTGGACACGATCTATGCCGTGCCGGTGAGCTACCACGCCGAGGGCATGGACCGCGAGGTGCTGCGCCATTTCCACCTGCCGTTCGACAGCGAGCCCGATTTGAGCCGCTGGCAGGACATCGTGGATGTGGTGCGCGCGCCGGATGGCGAGGTTCGCATTGCCATCGTCGGCAAGTACACGACGCTGCTGGACAGCTACAAGAGTCTGTCCGAGGCACTGATCCATGGTGGCATCGCCAACCGGGTGCGGGTGCGGGTGGACTGGGTGGACAGCGAGATATTCGAGCAGCCGGACACGGTGCAGCGGCTGGAGGGGGTGCATGGTATCCTGGTGCCTGGCGGCTTCGGCGAACGCGGCGCGGAAGGCAAGATCGAGGCGGTGCGCTTCGCGCGTGAACGCAAGATCCCCTTCTTCGGCATCTGCTTCGGCATGCAGATGGCGGTGATCGAGGCGGCGCG
>Ga0105054_10004454_pt1 | contig 20915 bp, 13 predicted proteins | sample BON02_FD_78091 | JGI IMG/M metagenome (GOLD analysis project Ga0105054, IMG submission 78091) | Freshwater microbial communities from Lake Bonney liftoff mats and glacier meltwater in Antarctica - BON-02 (megahit assembly) | ecosystem: Environmental > Aquatic > Freshwater > Ice > Glacier...
TCCTGTTCAAAATGTCCCAACAGCTCTTCACGATAATGTTTCATGGCATATTCTGCCTTGTCTTTATCTTCGAGCGGAAGCCCCTTGTAAGGTGGAGCATCAGAACGCAATAACCTGGCAAGTATTAGTGTCGCGTGATGGTCTCTTGATAATGGTATAAGTGCCGGATGTCTTTTCATATTACAAATCTTTTGAGTTGAACTTAAGGGTTGAGTACCATACTGGTATAACTATCCAGGAAAGCAGCACAAAAAATGAAAATATAAGGCCATTACTTGCACCGAAAAAGTCTTTGAACACTGCACCTGTATATCCCATCATAGCCGAAACATCCAATTGGAGAAGAATCAGAATCCGGCTCAGATCAATCGGATTTAATGCACTTAAACCTATCATTGCATTTTCCATGGGATAGTCAGCAAACTGAAATAAGAGAAATAAAACCAATCCGTCGAACAATAAAGAAAAGTATAACCACAACATGATTGCTGCCCCTATTCCTTTGGCCTTATCCCGAGTTTTAACTGTAGCTAGAAATGCGATAGCCGCAAAAATAACACTAAGCAATACCCCGGTTAAGATCATGGTGAATCCGACTAAGTTGGCCTGGTAAATTAAGACCGGAATACCGACACCTATCAAAAATGCAATAGAGAGTGAAGACGCTAGTCCGGTAAACAAACTCAGCCAAATCGTATTTCTTTTCAATGGCTGACTTACCAGAAGTTCAATAAATTCCGCGGAATTGTACATGTAAATTGTTGAAAAGATGATACTGACCAATGGCACAACAATCAGAATAATATTCAATAAACTTAGCAGACCCTTACTGCTGTTATCTTCCAAACTGAATACACTGAACGATGCAGCAAGTAAAAAAACGGTATAGATCAGCACAATTTTATTGCGTAGAATGTCTGTAATTACATATTTTATAATCTTATTCATAATTGTTAATCATTACCTGTGCGATAGATTTAACAAGCCTATCCTCGCCGGTATCCTGTTTTAATTCTTCAATACTCTTATGGAAAATAAGCTTTCCGTCCTGCATATACATAATGCGAGTAACCAGATCATCTAAATCGCTTAGAATATGAGAAGTAATCAGTACAAGTTTACCTTTATCCTTCTCGGCAAGTATCTTTTCTTTAAACAACTCTGAAGCCACCGGATCAAGCCCTGCAGTTGGTTCATCAAGAATCAACACAGAAGGATTGAACAAAAAGGCGAGTGCAGCACTTACTTTCTGTACTGTTCCACCAGATAAGGTTCCCATTCTTTTATTCAGAAGATTATTGATAGAAAATGCTCTGATTAGATCATCGTCTAAATTATCAGACTTATTACGGATATCTTTCATCATTCCCAAAACCTGCCCGATGGTCATATTATCAGGATAACGGCCAATTTGTGGCATATAACCAATCTGATCCCTGTACTGCCAATGGTTGAGAATATTCATGTCCTGAAATGTAATTGAACCACAATCCGGAACAACCATACCCAGAATAGTTTTAATCAGAGAAGTCTTACCGCAACCGTTAGGCCCGATCAGGGCAATACATTCTGCTTTTTCACAGGTAGTTGTTACCCCGTCCAAAGCTTTTAATTTACCAAAGTGCTTACTGATATTTTTTATAGCAATCATATCTCTTTCATCATCGTCGCAGCCTGATTGAATTTCTTATATTCAAATCTGTCTAAAAGGCTCTTTTCATCATTGGGGCAGTATCTATCAGATTTTCGGGAGTAAGACTAGGTAGTATCTTTTCAGTTTTATCTAACAAGGTGGTAATAAAACTTCTAAATAACACCATAGCAGGTGGGTACTTCTCGACAATCATTGAATACATACTTACAGGCCTGTAGGGTATATCTCCGATTTTATTTTTATCCAAATCATACCCTTCATATTTGTCCCAATAGTTATTCGTAAACCTATTCAACACCAAGGTTCCGCTGGTACCAACATCAAAAGTATTTCCAATAAAATTGTTCAGCTCTAGTACAACATCTGCACAACTGGATTGGATTTTCAAAGCCCAACCATTGTTCTCAAATGTATTGCGCTTCATATAAACCCTGTTAACGCCTTCCATATAAATACCACTGGTATTTTTTTTGAAATAGTTACCTTCCATAAGACCATCAGATATCTCCTTGAGTAAAATCCCGTGGGCCGCATCACCCCAATTTTCTTCAAAATAATTACTAAACATCTTTATTCTGTTCGAATACATGACAGAAACACCTGAGCCATTATTTCTGAACACATTATTTACATACATGTCATCATTAGAAAACATGAAATGCAAACCGTAACGGATATTGTTTTTAGATATATTCCTCCAGACTACTGAGTTTTTGACAAATTCAAAATAAATGCCATCCCTATGGCCTGAAATCTTGTTCCCGATAATGAGTAAGCTATCTCCCTTCCAGCAATGGATACCATTACCACTCTGCTGCTCTTCCTGGCTGGAAGCTATAAGCTGATTATTCTCAACCGTACAATTAATTCCATTTTGTATATAAATTCCAAAAAAGGTATTTTCAAGGATATTATCTCTGATTATAACATTTTGACTATCATATACTTTAATGCCACTTAAATCATCAAGGCTTGAAACACCACTATTGATTAATTTAAAACCTTCAATCAGTACTCCATTTGCTTTAATTGAGATGATCTCATATTTCATCTCACCATCCAGTACCGGATAATTAATACCTTTTAGAGTAATACTTTTATCTATTACTAGATTTTTTTCTCGATAAGGTCCTGCATCTACCAAAACGGTATCACCCGACTGTGCTGCCTCGATTGCTGCACTTATGTTTTTATGTGCATGCTTTGAGCCTACATAAATCCTTTTTGCCGATACTGAATAACTATAGAGAAAAAAAACTACTAATAAAAAGCCTCTCACTTTTGCATATCCTCCCAGGTAATAGAATTTCCATAAAATGAAGGCAATGCCCTTGCCAGACTATCAGGATGTCTGAAAGCAGCAATATTCCCATTCATCGGACTTTTTAATGCAGGGCTTTGAAGGAAATGAGCATCCTCGACTTGAATTAAGTCATGAGGTTTGTTAAAATCTGTAAAATAAACCCCTGCAATATCATTCTCAGTAAGTTTATCGGATTTTATAAAACCCACAATACAATGCTGATCATCAAATTTATAAACCTTTCCCTTCTTGGTAACTACTTCAGCACCAAATCGCGGATCACTGATAGCCATTTTACAAAAGTCACAATTATCTTTACCAACAATTATTGGCTTAGGCTCGGTGCTGCAAGAAGCAAGTGAAATCGATGTGCAGAAAAGCAGAACAAGCTTAGTTACAGGAGATTTTTGGCTAGATTTTTTATCAGATTTCCATTCCCTTACAACTATCAGTAAAAGAATTAAGCCGGATAAGATAAATAACCATCCTCCAATATCAGGCACTGAATAAGCACCAAAATTCAGCAATTGCTTATACCCAATAAGTGGAGGTTGATAAGCCATCCCCGGAACAATGATAGCCGCATTTGGATCGAGATTATGTCCATAATCATATTCCCATCTATAAAAGTCGGCCATGGCAATTATACCAAATAAAACAAATAGTATAAATGCGGTATTCATTAGTTTTTTATTCGCTATCAATGCCGACAGAATAAAGAAGGCTGCAAAGAAAATGATAATTCCCGGTAGTACTTTAAACTCAACAAAATCATCTGTATGCAAAGTCTTCATACCTATATAATGATTTAAACCATTGATAATGTCTACATTACCTGCAAGCTTATTAGCAAATATTAAGAGATTTAACCCTTCGGGATATTGAGGAGCAGCGAGATCTATCCTCCATATTGGAGTAAAAAGTACAGGAATCAATAACAATCCGCAAAGAAATAGAGCTAGTCTACTCGACTTTGCAATTTTATGATTATTCATAATATTTATTAAAAAAGAGGTAAGAGCCAGATTATATCCAACTCATACCTCTCCTGTGTATTACTATTTCTTCGATGTCTTAGCAGTTTTGTTAGCATCAGATTTGGGCAAATTTGTTCCAGTGCTAAAACTTATTGGAACATTACTACCTGCAGGAGAAACCCGAACATAACCAGACATTTCCTGATGTAGCGCACTACAAAAGTCAGTACAATACATAGGGTACATACCAGCTTTTAATGGAATCCATTTCAAAGTAGTTGTTTCACCAGGCATTACTAAAAGCTCGCCATTCAATGCTCCTTTAATTGCAAAACCATGCGGAACATCCCAGTCCTGCTCTAAATTAGTTGTATGAAAGTAAACTTCATCTCCTACACGAATTCCCTCAATGTTATCAGGAGTAAGATGTGAACGCATTAGTGTTAAATTCACATGAACTTTATTTCCCTCTCTAAACACTTTTGTTGCAGCTTCACCTTTGGCTACATATGGATGTTTATTTTCTTCAATCTTAAAGAACTTGACTGAATTATTTTTAATCACATCAGCAGCAACGCCTTGTGCATAGTGAGGCTCGCCAATTGTTGGATAATCTAAGAGTAATTGCATTTTATCACCACTGATATCATATAGCTGAGCACTCTGTGATAATTCAGGCCCGGTTGGCAAATAGCGATCTTTAGTAATTTTATTGTAAGCTACCAGATATTTTCCGGTTGGCTTTCTAGAATCTCCACCTGGAATCATCAAGTGACCCACAGAATAAAAAGTAGGAACCCTGTCAAGTACTTTTAAGTCTTTTACATTCCATTTTACAACCTCACTGGAAACGAACATGGATGTATAAGCATTTCCCTTATCATCAAACTCAGTGTGCAAAGGGCCTAGACCAGGCTTTTTAACTTCACCATATAAAGCAGCTTCATATTTAATAACCGGAATACCGTCATATTCCCCATCAAAGGCTTTGTCTGCAATAGCTTTCTGAATTTTATCAAAACTAAATACTGGAATTAATGCAGCCAGTTTACCACTCCCAACAATATATTCACCTGTTGGATCAACGTCGCAACCGTGTGGAGATTTAGGACATGGAATCATATAAACCAAACCCGGAAAGTCTTTAATATCAAGTACAGTTACCTCATTCTTTATGGTAGAAGTAGCGGTATGAGTGCTTTCATCAAAACGATTACTGGCGTATTTCACTGCCTGCTTGCGACCCTTACCTTCTTTGATTAGCTTTTCAGCCATTTTCCAGTTTACTGCCATGATAAAATCCTTGTCACGTTTGGATGCGTTTACCTCCAGTAAGGTATTGGCCTGCTCGGTATTATAAGTACTGAAGAAGAACCAACCGTGAGATTTGCCTTTGCCCGCATGACTTAAATCAAAGTTTACTCCAGGGCCCTGCAATTGAAAAGCAATGTCCATGTTACCCTTATCTTTATCAATACTGATAAAGCTTATAGTTCCTTTAAAATTTTCTTTATACGTATTGATTGGGACATCCCCGTTTTTATCATCCGGTGGAATGCTGAATCTTGTTCCTGCAACAATGTATTCTGAATTTTCAGTAATAAACGGCGAAGAGTGATTACCACCACTATTTGGAAGTTCCAGTATTTCAGCGGTGCGGAATGTTTTTAGATCGATTCTGGCAACCCTCGGAGTATTATTTCCATTAGCAAAAACCCAACGACCATCAATTTCTCCATTGGTTTGAGACATGGATACGTGGTGAAGATCATCCCATGGAACGTTACCATGAGAAGTGTTCAGCATAGGCTTGGTTTCTTCTGAATAACCCCAGCCCTTCTCCGGATCTACCGAAAAAACAGGGATGACTCGAAGCAATCTGCCACTTGGAAGTCCGTAAACTGATAGCTGTCCACTGAATCCTCCGGATACAAAATTATAATATTCATCAAATTTTCCCGGGGCTACATATACTTTGGCAGCCGCATCTCCGCTTACAACGGAACCTGCATCTTTTGGCTTACAAGCGTTCATGCTTGCTAATAATGCAAGGGCAGCCATTCCTTGTGCATATCTTGAGTTAATCTTCATTTTTTTTATTGATTTGATATTTAACAATCAGAGTTTAATTCGTTTTTGATTCTTTTTAATGGAGCAATGCGAACCTGCTAAGCATTTATTTTCAATGCCTTCCTATTCTGTCTGAGAAATTCGCAGGTATAAGAATGCGCTTGCAGAGCCTATTTTACCCCGTCATTCTTGCGCATGTATTCGAGCAGATTTCTTGCATCATCATCTGATAGATTTTGATTTGGCATACGAACCAGACAGAGTTCAAGCTGCGCCTGTACCTCGGGATCTTTATTTATCATGACATCAGTATTGGTTATAAAATTCATGATCCATTCCGGCTTGCGTCGTGTGGTTACTCCTGCCCAACCCGGTCCTACCAGCCTCTCATCAGTAAGTTTATGGCAACTGCTGCACTTCACTTGAGAAACCTGACTTCCCAGTTCAGCTTTTGCGGGATCTAATGTCGGTGAAAGTTCTACGTTGGTAAATTTACCTTCACCCCTATGCGGATCATAAGAAGGATTACCTTCATTGGAATCTGTGTCGGCGGCGGACTCTGTTGTAGCTTCATTGGCTTTCTCAGAATCGCCGCTACCACCGCAAGAGGCTAAAGCCACAATGACCATGGTAATAATACTAAGTGAAAGAAGTTTTTTCATGTTTCAGAATTTAAATAAAGAATTTATTTGCTTGTACAATTTTACCCAAGACCTGAAGATGTTTTTATGCGTTCAATCATAAATGATAAATATCATATATTTGGATAAGCAGGGTCACAATTGGGACAGCCTCCTGACTTTAATTTTGTTTATCACTCTTAATCTCAAAAAGATGATTGATATTAACTTATTACTGGCTTGGGGTGCTACTTATAAAAAAATAAGTTCAGGCGAAACCATTTTCCGCGAAGGGCAACTATGCTCCTACTATTTTCAACTGATAAGTGGAAATGTAAGATGGATAAATATTGATGCTGAGGGTAGAGAATGTATCCATAGTATTATAGAACCCGGTGAATCCTTTGGTGAATTCCCTCTCTTTGACGATGGGCCTTATGCTGCATCAGCAATCGCGGAAACAGATTGTATCCTGATCAGACTTTATAAGCCAACATTTATTAATCTGCTGAAAGAAAATACAAGTTTACTATTTGACTTTACCAGATTATTAACCAAGAGATTAAGATTCAGGTATTCTGTTATCCAATCATTTGCCTGTCATAACCCAGAAACCAGAATAATTAACCTGATCAATCATCTAAAAGCAGAGAACAAGAACTTCTGTAAGGAATGTTATCAATTAAAATTAACCAGACAGCAAATAGCATACATGACCGGACTGAGAGTAGAAACTGTCATCCGAACCATGCGTTTGATGCATGAAAAAGGAGATTTGGTTATAAGTAAAGGGAAGGTGTTTTGCAAGGATATGATTGAAGTCATAACGATATAATTTTTCCCAGCCTATTTTTGTATTCAAATGAATAGGTTTATATCGCGATGGCTCAGCATTTCAATTCTTAATCTGCTGTTGGTTGCAGCCCTAGGTTTAATTCTGCGATATAAAATTGCTTTTTCTCTTCCATTTCTAGATCAGAAATATATTCTGCACAGTCATTCTCATTTCGCATTCTCCGGCTGGATCACTCAAACCCTGATGATTCTGATGATTTTATATTTGAGCACAACATTGGGTAAAGCGATAAATAACAGATATAAATGGTTATTATTCTCCAATCTAATCAGTTCTTACGGCATGATGATTTCTTTCATTATGCAGGGTTATGGTTTGTATTCTATTAGTTTTTCAACCCTGAACATTTTTGTTTTCTACTCCTTTGCACTTTATTTCTGGCAGGATCTTAATAAACTTATAGAAAAAAGCACGAGCATCCTATGGTTTAAAGCTGCTTTGATTTTTGGAGTCATTTCATCATTCGGTGCATTTAATCTGGCCTATATGATGGCCAACAAAATGACTAATCAGGACTGGTATTTGAGTTCAATTTATTTTTTTCTTCATTTCCAGTACAATGGCTGGTTCCTCTTTGCAGGAATGGGTTTGCTAAACGACAAATTGGAAATCATTACCGGAGAACGACAGAAACTTTACAGAGCGTTCCAGCTTTTTTGCTTTGCCTGTATACCAGCGTATTTTCTTTCAATCCTTTGGATGGACTTCATCTCCAATTTTTACATTTTACTCATTGCAGCAGTAATTGCACAGTTGGTGGGCTGGATAATTATACTTAAAGTTTACAAAAAAGGCGAAAGTTTAATCAATCAGAAGATCACATATTATGGAAAAACCCTCTTGTACTTATCGGCCTTAGCCTTCACAATTAAACTGATTCTTCAATCGGGATCAATACATCCGGAACTAAGCCATTTATCTTATGGATTTAGACCAATAATAATAGGGTATCTCCATCTAGTTCTATTAGGTGTAACAAGCATCTTTCTTTTGGGATATATTATTTCCTTTGAGCTGATCAGTATAAACAAGCTATTAATTACTGGCATATTTATCTTTGTATTTGGAGTAATTATCAATGAATTGCTGCTAATGATTCAGGGTGTATCAGCATTGAGTTATACTGCTATTCCATTTATAAATGAAATGCTGTTAGGTGCTGCAATTATATTGTTTAGTGGTATTCTGATCATGCTAATCAGTCGCTTAAAATTCCTGCTGCAGCATGAGGATTGAATTTACCGAAATAGAAAACATATTAGCGAATTTAAAGATAAGCGAATTAAGAATAAGCTTATCTTAATATCGTTACTGCCCCTGAAAAAATTTTCCGGCCTTTTGTTTTTGGATCAATAATATAGTAATAGGTCCCTACCGGTAAATCTATCCCATTAAATTGTCCGTTCCATGGTATAGAATAACCTTTACTGCTTTTATAAACGATCTCTCCGTAACGGTTGAACACCTGAACGCTTGCATTGACATAACTTTCCAGGTATTTAACATTCCATAGATCATTCATACCATCATTATTAGGGCTAAAAGCATTCGGCACCTCAGGCTGTTTTAATACCTTAATGAAAATATTGTCAATAGAAACACAAGACTGATCTGAAGTAACAGTTAGTGTATAGGTTATATCATCAACAGGGCTTGCCACCGGGTCAGGAATATCATCTCGACTTAATCCGATTGAAGGGAACCATTTATAGGTCAAATTACTACCGCTTGCCAATGCATTGAGTTTAATTTCACCTCCTTCAAGAATTAAAGTATCTCTTCCGGCATTAACCAAAGGAGTTGGCATCACTGTAATTGTTTGGGAAATTGATTCAGAACAGCCATTGCTCGCTGAAAATGCAAATTGCAGGGTATGTGTACCAACCCCGGCCAGCGAAGGATTGAATAACCCTGTACTTGATACTCCTGGTCCAGAATAGGTACCGTTCCCTGCTAGCCCTGATAATTCGCTAGCTTGAGTAATACGGAAAGGAGCAATTTCTTGACATACATTAGCCAATGCAGTAAAGCTTACAGAAGGCGCCGCCATCAGGGTTATGGTTTGAATTTTCTCATCACGACAAACTCCTCCCGAATAAGCTAACATTCTAACAATGATTTGCTTTGTTAGAGGAGGAGAACTGAAAACAGGATAAGTAAAACGATATTCCTTGTTAGGAATAGGATTCTCATCCACAATTTTATCCATGGGAGCATTACCATAATCAAAATACCATTCTATCTTACCTACATTTCCAAAATCAACAGTAGAAGTATTACGAAATACTACTTCTTTATTGCTGCAGAGGCCTGAAGGATTTATAACATCAAATCCTGCTATTGGGGTGGCACCATTAACAGTGAAGGTTTTAATCAGAGTATTTACACATCCTGACTTAGATGTTACTGTCAATGAAACCTGATAGAAACCGGCTATAGTATATCGGTGTGTTGGATTCTTTTGTGTCGAGGTATTAGTGCCTGGGGCCGCTTGTGCATTCCCAAAATTCCAAAGGTAAGTAAGTTCCGATCCATCTGATATTGTTGTAGAATCTGTAAACTGTGCAAAGGCATCTTTTATACAAACCTCCGGAACTCCAAAATTTACCACAGGCAATGGATTAATGAGGATCGATTTTTCAAACACCACACTCTCGCAGCCATTTTCAGTAAGCACCATTAGTTTTACAAGATATGTTCCACTAAGCTTAAAGGTATGGGTAAAAGGGGCTGCCGAATCCTTTTCTTCAATTGCACTCTGATCACCAAAATCCCATCTCCATTTAATGATCTTTCCTTGAGAAGAAACCGACTGATCGCTGAAAGTCAGTGTCTTATTTTCGCAAGCAGGTGAACCAAATGCAAAATCAGCGACAGGTAGGTTATAAACGATAATATCCTGACTTATCACATCAGATTCACATCCTGTTTCACCTTCAACCAAAAGCTTAACGGTATATACCCCACTTTTAAGAAAGGTATGAACAGGATGTTGTACATCAGAAAACTTCCCATCTCCGAAATCCCATAACCATTTTACTATCTTTTTTCCGTTCGAAGAACTTGTGTCTCTAAAAGCAGTAGGGACATTCACGCAAGTACTCTTTAGTGCTGCCATAACTGCACCAGGTGGACTAATTGCTGAGAATTGCAACTCAATTACCTCAGTAGTTCCACATCCGTCGGTCGAAGTTTTATCTGTAGTAACTTTGATCTTGTAATCTTGGAGTGCATTATAAATTACCTTATTTGGATAAACATATTCATATAATCCATCCGTTGGATTTGAATTTACAGGAACCGGATTTAAAATTTCTGTGGCTGCTGAACCATTGCCCAAATCCCAAACTATCTTGTTTGTTAATGAATTCAATTTAACGCTTAAGTTAAGTGGTTCATTTACACAAACTGTGTTGACAAGTTTATTATTATTAGATTTTCTAATTTCGACACCTAAACCCTTAACATTAGCACCAGCAGCATAACCATAAGATTCAAAATTACCAAATCCGTAGGCGATTGCATTGAAACCGGCATTTGCCTGCAAATTATGAGTCCCGGACGATACGGGTATTTGTGCGTAAGAGTATTCGGGATTAGCACTTACTGTTTGAAAGAGACTTGCCTGAGAGGTTCCATCTAATGTAAAACTTGAAGCCGCGGTCTTAGGTATAACTATATTTATAAAGTGCTTAGTTATCATGTGAAGCGGGGTAGAGTACATTGTAATTTGTGAAAGTGTCTGTTCCAATGGATTTAAAAAAATCATCTCCGGGTCACCAACATCTCCCGCCACATTTGTACAATTAATTGATTTACCCTGAGTTACAGCATAGAGTGCTACCTGTATAGGTTTATCAGATTCAATATAATTAACCGTTTGTCCTTCAAATTGATAGTAAAAATCATTTATAAAACTTGTGGAAGGGATAATAGCTCCATTCAACTTAACAACAGCATTGGGATCACTTTTAAAAACACGGTAAATATCGTAATTCCTGTCTTTTGACGGCACAGTAATAAATGTTTTACCCCAACTAGCCGTTGGATATACCTGTTGAAAAAGATTATCAGAAGAACCTGCTAGACCCGCTGCGTTTAAACAGCCTATAGCCATTTTACCACTTCCTGAGAACACAGCTATCTTTTTGCAAGATTCGGACGTAGTAGATATGGATTGAATTCTGGTCCCAGTCAAATCACCACCTTTGGTAGTACTACCAATCCTGGAAGTCTCAATTCCGAAAACCTGATAAATTTCCCCTTTGTTTAGCTTTATCAGAGCAGATGGTTTGCCTGCTTGTAAGCCTCCCTGAGTATTAACTGAAGGTGTAATAATTATCTCTGTATTATCTTCAGTTGCAACCACAAAAAAGAATGAATGCGAATTGGGACTATTGGATATTTGCTCATAATTGAGGGAAAAGTAGTCCTTCCCCAATGTGTTGGTTGGCAAAACCAAAGTTGCCCCCGAAACCGCCTGATCATAAATATGCGCATACACAACAATGGGCAACTGGGAAGTGATATGGATTCCTCTATTACTTACTTTACCTTCTGTATTTCCTATGTAAGCTGTTTGAGGCACCGTAACGTTGGTTATTGCATTGGCAGTTACCTGAAAAGGTATACTTGCACCACCAACCTCCATCACACCCGATGTATTCACATCTGAAGTAACGTAAATAACCATATCCTGACCAATAACCGAAATATACCCAGCAACATGATTTCCATAGGCCAGCCAAAAATCAGTCCCTTTGTTTGATGTATTTTGTGCGGATACTGCTAGTGTTAAACCTGCAACCAGACCCCCAATAATTAGTAATACTCCTAAAATATGTTTCAAAATTGTCTCAAAAACTGTAAAGATTATTATTTATAAAAAATCTGCTTCTAAAACTACGTAAACAGATTGATTTGATGTTAGACAATTAATAATTCAGGTCATTTATTGATTATTTTAATGAAGATCTTTGTTAAACAATCCGCCTATTCAATTGGCACAAATTTGACTAATGAAGGTTTGTCGATTTGCAATTTCTGGCCGGTAGGAGTTAATTTCCCTGATTCCTGATCCCGCTTAAATACAATAATCTCATTACTTGCCTGAGAAGTAGAAAGAAGCCAGTTTCCGCTGGGATCAATATCAAAAGTGCGAGAGCTTCTTCCAAAAGAAGGTTGCTTTGCAATTAGGCTTAGCATACCTGATTTTTGATCAATTGAATAGATGTTAATTTCATTCAGAGTACTTCTGGTACTTGCATAAAGAAATTTACAATCGGCAGAAACATGAACATCTGCACCATGTCCGGGTCCGGTAAACCCCTCGGGAACCATAGAAACAGATTGAATTTGGCTCAAATGACCTTTTTTATACTTAAAGGCATATACCTTAGAGTTAATTTCTGTAACTGCATAGAGAAATTTTTTATTGGGATGAAAGGTCAGGTGTCTGGGGCCAGCGCCTGGATCGAGAATAACAAATGGCTCTGCTGCAGCCGATAAGGCCTGGGGCCTGTTTTTAGGACGGAATCTGTATATATCGATTTTATCAGTACCAAGATCGGCAGTTAAAACATATTTATTATCCGGTGAAACAATTGCTGAATGTACAAAGGGTTTTTTCCTTGCAATACTTTTCCCTTCATGTTTGATATCCTGAATATCCGGCCCAAGTGTACCATCAGACTCTACCGGTAAAGCTGTTAAAGACCCTCCCCCATAGTTGGCGGCAAATACATATTTACCTTTGGCATCTACAGAGATATAGGTTGGTCCGTTACTACCCGAAGGCTGACTGTTCAAAAATTTAAGTTCACCTGTTTTTGAATCAAATGCAAGAGCACTGATTTTACTCTCTTTTCCTTCTGCTACAGTGTAAACAAATTTTCGATCTTTAGTAAGGGCGAAATAAGAAGGACTTTCAATTATGATCTTAGACTTATAAGTCATTGCTCCATTCTGACTATCGAATTCATATACATAGATCCCTTCACTTTTTCCGGGAGATGTATAGGTCCCTATCAGCAAATGATATTTTGTACTTTGAGCTAATAAAGCTGAACTCAAAAGCATTAAGAAAAAAGGGGAAATAATCCTTTTAATGTACATGATTATATTTCTTTGGTCAAGTTGTAAAAATATTAAAAAAAAAGGGGAGAAATCTGTATTGAACAGTTTCTCCCCTTTTTTAGTATTATTTAAGATAATTCAGTCCAATTACCTATAAACCTAATTCTGTGCTATATGAGTCTGGCCCGATGCTGTAATTGTTAGTCCGCCAACCTGACCGCTTTTTAAAACGAAATTAGCTTGTGTATCACCCCATATAAGGTTGAAACCGTATCCGCCACGTGGTGCTCCTGTTCCAATATTGCTTGAAGGATAAATTCCAGGATCTCCAATCACAATACGATCACTCAATTGAGATAAGTTAATTCTGCTGCCATTTAGAGTTAAATATTGTGCTCCATCTCTGGCTCCGGTACCGCTGTCAAATAACCAGTTAAAATTAGTTTTTGAAGAACCGAACTCGAAAATTTTCCATTCAATACGTGTGCTGAAATTGGTTCCAACATAATTGTTTTCGGAAGAAATGACTGCATAATTTCCCAAGCCATCGGAAACCCATATATTCAGATATGGAACAATTCCTGAATTTCCAGAGATAAGCGTCCAGTTAACACTTTGGATTGAATTGAGCTTCTGTCCATCAAAAAAATCTGTGCCATAACCTACTTTTTGTCCCGCACGCGGAGTGCTGTACGAAAAGCCATCTCCCGCCGCATTTTCATTCAGTTGAACATCAGTATCCCAGGGTGCTACAATTGTACCCCCATTATTCCGAATATTAAATACCTTGAAATCGGGTCCGCAGTTTTCATCAATTATACCATTACAATTATTGTCAACTCCATCACCACAAACTTCTACAGCTCCGGGGTTTATTGCCGCATCATTATCATTGCAGTCGTCCATCGAGCCTGTACAGGAACCAATTGCTGTATAGCCGTCGCCATCTTTGTCAGCAATAATATCTCCATGAGATAAATGTGCCTGAAGTGCATTTTGATTAATTTCAATTGACTTCATCTCTCCATTCCCGTTTTTATGGCAGATAGTAACTTTTGCAGAGGGCCCCTTACGCATCTCCTTGTTTGCCTCTAGAAGCAGATTATTATCGACTTTCTGGCAAGCAGTAAAAAATAATAGGAGAGAAAGACTTAAATAAATTAGATTTTTCATAGCTAATGTTTTTGAGTGAAGATTTATTTGAATAAGTACTTATACTCATTTTCTGAAAAATAGTTTTAAAAAATTATCGTAATGAGAAAATATATTTCAAAACAAATAATTTCTTTGATTTTCTGATATGGTTTAAAATACTATATATTTATGGGTACGTACACAATCTATCTATGAGAACGAAATTCATTCCACAGCTTTTATTTTATATCCTTCTAACTTTAGAAGCTTTCTCTCAAAAACAAGTCAGGGTTATACCCCTTGCCGACAAAACAGGTTTTACTGTAGAAACTTCCACAAGGGATTTGGGCAAAGGCTTTTTAGATCATGGTGTCGCTTCTCCAATCAGTAATCATCGAGGAGTAGTTTCAACCGTTGATGGAAATGGCAGGAATGTGGTTCTGGTTTGGCTGTTTGATCATCGCGGAGGATATTCCTTGTTAATGATAGAAGCTGAGACTGGAAAAAGCGAGGAATTTCCAATTCCCTTCGACCCGAAACAGGATACACCCTATTCATCAATTCTATCAAAGGATAATAAGTTCTATACTCACTTCAGCGATCATTTCACTGAATTTGATCCGGTAAAACGGGCTTTTACTTTTACTCAAAAGACTATGCCTCAAATGGCTATGTCAATGACTGAAGACGATAATGGCAAAATATGGTCTATAACTTATCCAAACAGCGGACTTGTTGCATTTGATCCCAAAAAACAGGAATTAAAGGACTATGCTTATGTTAATAAGGAAAATTGGCGTCAGTATCAGCGTTCTATCGCTGCTGATGACAAAGGATGGATCTATTTTGGATTGGGAAATGCCTCAAGTCAGATTCTTGCTTTCGACCCAAATACAGGAAAAGCTAATGGAATTCTTCCTCAGAGTGAACGCAAACTTGGAACTGCGGCTGTTTATCGGGATGAAAACGGAAAAGTATATGGACGAGCACTTGAATCAATCAATAATCAGTGGTATGAGTTATATAAAGGGGAAGCCAGAAAAATTGGTGATTATAAAAACCTGAAACCGGTAAAAATCATAACAGGTTCACAAAGTCTGTTTCATAGAAATTTCCCAGATGGGACTATTCTAAAGGATCTTGACCTGGTTAACCGCATACTCATCACAGAAAACCCTAAAACGAATAGTACAAAAGAGGTTTCTTTTGATTACACCAGTGACGGTGCAATAGTAATGGGAATTGGTACGGCTCCTGATGGTACTATTGTTGGTGGTACTGCCTTCCCTATGCGTTTCTTCAATTACGATCTGAAAAAAGACAGATGGGTAAACAGATATGCTTTAGGGCAGTTCAATGCATTGGTTAATCAGAACAAGAAAGTATATTTTGGGGTTTACTCAGGCGGGCATCTCATAGAATGGGACCCCTACCAGCCTTGGGTACAAACTAAACTGAATGATAAAAATTCAAACCCGCTTCATCTTACTACAGTTTCTCCAGACATTATCCGTCCATACCGCATTATTGCCCATCCCGATGGAAAAACCATCATCATGGGGGGTACTCCGCAATATGGCGCTACCGGTGGGGGATTATTGTTTTATGATAACAAATCAAATAACAAAGTACTTCTAACAGATAGCATGGTTGTAAAAGATCAGAGCAGTATGAGTTTGGTACCTCTGAAAAATGGAAAATTGCTTGGCGGAACTACCACCTCACCGGGAACAGGAGGAGAAAAAAAGGCAAAAGAAGCACAAATTTACATTCTGGACATGGCCAGCAAAGAAATTGAATGGCATGATGTAGTATTTCCGGGTGTTCAGGAATATAGTGAAATGCGCATGATGCCGGGTGGTTTGGTTTATGGAATTACAGATAAAAGAAATTTCTTTGTTTTTGATCCCACAACAAAAAAGGTAGTATTTACCAAAGATATTTCTGCTGAATTCGGACCTACAACTGCTGAACAAAGTCCGAGAATATTTGTAGATGGTCCTAAAGGGGAACTTTTTATTTTGTTTGCAAAAGGAGCCATAGTAAAAGTTATACCTAAAACTTATGATATGAAGCTGATTGCAACAGCACCTGGGCCAATAAAAGCTGGCGGGGATTATGCCCATGGCCGAATATTCTTCGTATCAGGCTCTCATTTAATGAGTTATAAACTATAATAATTATAATCAATAAGCAATAAAATACTTTTTACAAACCAATCTATGAAACATACCATCAGCTGTTTTTTAACCATTCTAACACTCACAGCAATTTCACATTTCAGTTTTGCTCAGCGTCAGTATGGTGGCTTCTACACTCAGGAAAAGATACAAAATCTCAAAAATAATTGCATAAAATACGATTGGGCAAAGGATTTGAAGAACACAGTAATCAATAATGCAAAGAGTTTTGTGGATAAAAGTGATGATGAACTTTGGTCATTGGTACCCGGCCAAAATACACCGCGCTGTATTGATGTAACACTCGATCGTATAGCTAAAGGCCCTAAAGTGTTAGGCTGCTTAAAATGCGGATTGGATGTACTTAAATTTGGAAATTATCCATATAACCCTGAATTTGTAGATAAACCATGGAAACTAACCTGTCCATCTTGTAAGAGTATTTTCCCAAGCAATGATTTTGGTAAATTTTACGCGAGTGCAATTGATGAGCGAGGACAGTTTGATGCGTCAAAAGGTGACAAAAGTCTGCTTTTCAACACGGAACATCCCGATCCATCAGATCCACTGCATAAGTATGGTGTTGACGATGGATATGGATTCATTGATCAGAAGGGTCGTGCCCATCGCTTTATTGGATATTATGTCTGGAAGAAATGGGATTACATCAGCAAAGGACTTGCAGACCTTGCAGAAGCTTACCTCTACACCGGTGATAAAATATATGCACGCAAAGCAGCGATTATTTTAGACCGTATCGCTGATGTTTATCCTGAGATGGACTGGAAACCCTATGCCGACAGGGGATGGTATCATTCTGACGGAGGACGCAATATGGGTAAAATCCATGGCTCAATCTGGGAAACCCAAATCATCACATCTTTTGCTGATTCTTATGATAAAATAATAAGTGGTACTGTTGACAATATCGAATTATACAGTTTCCTTAAAAAGCAATCTGAAAAATATAAAATCGGTGCAAAAGGTACCCGGGCGTTAATGCTGCAAAATGTGGATGACGGACTGCTGCGTACGGCCTACAAAGCTGTTCTATCTACACAAATTAGAGGTAATCAGGGAATGCACCAACTCACTCTGGCTACCTGCGCAATTGCTCTGGATAGCCAACCTGAAAGCAATTTATGGATTGACTGGATCTTCGCCACAGATGGCGGAAATATTCCGGGCCTAATGATTTCAACATTCGACAGAGATGGCACCTCCAATGAAGGTGCACCGGGCTACGCCCTCATTTGGGGACGCTTGGTTAGTCAGATTGCTGAACGATTAGAGGGATATCCGGCTTATAAGAAGCATAATATAATTAAGGAGTTTCCTCAGTTCAACACCACATTTCTTGCCGCTTACAGGATGGCAGCACTAGGTATAGCCGTGCCGAACATGGGCGATAGTGGTGCAACCGGAACTGTGAGTAATGGCGCAGACCCGAAATTTATCACCAAAGGTTACGTTTTTACCAAAGATCCTGAATTCGCTAAAGCTGCTTACATAGCCAATAAAAATTCGGCAGATAAACTTGGCCGGAACATTTTTGCCAAAGATCCTGATGAAATCAGTAAAGAAATACAAAATGTAGCTGAACGTTTAGGTCCAAGAAAAGATGGAGGATATTTAATGAGCGGCTTCGGGTTGGCCCTTCTAGAAAATGGAAGCGGGAACAATGGAGTAGCGATTGCAAACAATTACGGAAGAACGATCATGCATGCACATCCCGATCTGATGAATTTCGACCTCTTTGCATTTGGTAAATGGCTTGCACCCGATCATGGATATCCGGAGTTTGCTACAAATATTCCAAGCAATCGCGACTGGACAGGTAGTACCGTATCGCATAATCTAGTATTTGTAAATGAAAAGCCTCAAAAAGAAATATGGGGTGGACAAACCAGACTATTTAAACAGCTAAAAGGTTTTGGAGTGTTCGAGATCGATGGACAGAAAGCTTATCCTGAAACAAAAACCTATCAAAGAACTATGTTTCTTGTGGATGCAGAATCTGGCGAAAACAATTCCTATGTTATTGATATTTTCAAAGTAGAAGGCGGGATGGACCATTTGTACAGCTTCCACGGCCCTCCCGGTGAGCTTAGCAATTCAGGGCTTAATTTGACAGCTCAAAAAGCAGGAACTTACGCCGGAGAAAATATTGAAAAAGGCATCGCCGCCAATGGTTTTCCGCAAGGCTATTCCTTCTTTTACAATGTTCAAAGAGATCAAAGTCCGCCCCCAGCATTTATAATCGACTGGAAAACTGAAACTGGCTATCGCGGAACAACAGCGGATGATAACCTTCATTTAAGAATGCATGCCCTCAGTAAGGTAAATGATGTTGCGTTGGCAGATGGTGATCCTCCTCAGAACAAGCCCGGGAACCCTAAAAAACTAGGCTATGTGCTTATGCATAGAAAAGGCGAGGATCTCAACAGTACTTTTATTTCGGTATTTGAACCTTATAAGCAAAATCCATTCATTAAATCTATTAAACGCATCGACAATGGAGATGAATCACAGATCGCATTGCTAATTGAACATACCAATGGCAGTATTGATCATATTTTGTACAATCCTGAATATGAAAAACTGATGAAACTGCCCAATAATGTCAGCATGACCGGGAATATCGGCTTTTTGAGGACGAAAAACAATCAGCCTACAAAAGCTATCCTTGTTAACGGAAGCACTTTAAGTTATGGGGAATTAAATCTGAAATCAGAAGGACGGATTACAGGTAAGATCGTCAAAATGAATAAAAATCCTTCAGGAAGCGGTTGGGTTTTAGTCGATCAGATTCTTCCTGAAAACGGCAGTCTGAACGGTGAGCAGCTGATTATCTCAACTAAAGGAGAAAGAGATGCTACTTACACGATTAAAAGTGTGAAAAGGGAAGGGAAGTATACCAAAATAGATTGCGGGCCAATCACTTTTGCAATGGGTTTAAAAAATAAACAATCAGAGGATCCCAAAGATCCATACAGCAATTATATCTACGAATTTGAAGAAGGAGCTGCATTCAGCATCGCTACACATACAGAATGGTCAACTAATAAATAAAACATGGGAACAAAAAATTTTAACAGAAGACAATTTGTTACAGCTGCCTCTTTAGGCTCTCTGGCTGCATTAAGTTCAATTAGTCCGGCAGTTTCTGCTGAGTTTAATCCGGCACCAGGGTTTGACAAAAAAGAAAAACCTACCTGGAAAAAGATAGGCAATGTTATTTACGGAGCTAAAGCCGATGAAAGCGGACCTATAGGAGGAGGCAAAGGTTATTCAAAGGCAATTACAAGCGGTGATTACACTGTTGATAGCCTCGAATCACTGATTGATGCACTTGGGAAAGCAAAAGCAGGGCAGGTTGTTTTTATTCCGGGAGATAAGATTATAGACATGACGACTTTTATCTATATTGATAAGATTATGCTGAAAATTCCACAGGGAGTTACGCTGGCCAGCGACAGGGGTTATAAAGGTTCAGCCGGAGCACAGATTACGAGTGATAGCCTAGATACACCTGGAATGATCTCAATCGAAGGTACGGATGTACGGATCAGTGGGATCAGGCTGCAGGGACCTAACTCAAAACGATACCTCGACCATCATAAAAGAGCTTTTGGTCCCGGAGGCCCTGGTCATACCTATTATTATAAGTTCCCGACATCAAGAGGGATTATCTCTAAATTCGGAGATCTGGAAATAGATAATTGTGAGATCTCGGCTTTTGCCAATGCTGGTGTTAGCTTACAAAAAGGAACAGGTAGCCATATTCATCATAACCTGATTCATAAATGTCAGTATAACGGACTTGGATATGGCGTTAGTCATGATGAAGCCAGTTCAACAATTGAATTCAATCAATTCAATGAAAACCGGCACTCACTAGCCGGAACAGGTAAACCGGGTTGCGGGTATATTGCGCGTAATAATGTGGAATTAGGAATCTCATTAAGCCATAATTTCGATATGCATGGGGGGCGCGACCGTAAAGACAATACAACTATTGCCGGAACAACAATGGAAATGTACAA
>Ga0105054_10004456_pt1 | contig 20914 bp, 14 predicted proteins | sample BON02_FD_78091 | JGI IMG/M metagenome (GOLD analysis project Ga0105054, IMG submission 78091) | Freshwater microbial communities from Lake Bonney liftoff mats and glacier meltwater in Antarctica - BON-02 (megahit assembly) | ecosystem: Environmental > Aquatic > Freshwater > Ice > Glacier...
ACGCCTGCTGCCCCCCGTCTTCCCGCCAGCGCCAGCGCCGGCCGCGGCCTCGTGGGCGGCTCCCGGCTGCGGACCTGCCCGCGAAACTTGAGGCCCGCGACCGTCTGCCCTTGGAAGAGACCGTGCGCATCAATCCCCGTGCGGCGTCATGGCTACTGGCCGCCAACCGAACGCCCCGCTTTGCTGCTGCTGCTGCGCCCTGTGCCCTGCGCCCTGCGCTCACCCGACCAACCCCCCGCCGCCGCCGCCCCTAAAAATCAACCCCGGACATCCTTCTTCCTTTCCTTCCCCCCCAAACACACACACACACACACGCACAAATCAAACCGCTCTCAGCTGCACCTACCTAAAGGCCGACCAAAACTGCGACCTCGCCACCAGCGACCAAATGCGCGCCGCCGCCCAGGCCGCCGTCGCCGCTGTGGCCGGCGCCGCGGCCTCCTCCGTCGGCGCGCTGGTGCTGGCGGCCTCGGCGCTGGCCGAGGCCGTGCGCGCCCTGGGCAACCAGGGCAACAGCTTCCTGCGCGCCGAGATCGTCGCCACGGCCTCCCAGGCGGGCGGCGTGGCGTGCTCGTCCTCCGACGCCGCCTTTTCCCCCCCGACCTGCACCCTCGTCGAGACGGGCGCGCTGTCCGTGCGCGCCTCGTGCCCGTCGGGCCTGGCTGCGCAGGTCTACTGCCAGGCCACCCAGGCGCTGGGCGGGGGCGAGGCGCCGCGCGCGCTCGCCCTCGTGCAGCTGGGAACGGCGGGGCGGGAGGCGTACTGCGGCGCCGACGCCACCCGCGGCCTCGGCGCGGGGCCGATTACCCTCTTCATGTCTGCCACGTGCGCGCACGCCGCCCAGCCCGCGGCGCAGGCCCTGGCGTCGTCGACCGCGGCGGCCGCGGCCATCCGCCCGCTGGTGAGTCTGCTCGGCGGCGGCGGCCTCGGCGGCGGGAGCCGCCCGCTGCTGGCCGGGGCCGCGGGCCGCCTGGTCGGCGCCCTGGCCGCGCTGCCCGTGAGCCTTCCCTCGCAGCCGGCGGTCGACGCGCTGGCGCCGGGCCCCCTGCTGGCGCAGCTGGCGGGCAACGCCACGGACGCGGTGGACGCCGCGGCCTTTGGGCTGATGCCGTGCGGGTGCGGCGGCGAGAACCCGTCCACCAACGGGAGCGTCGTCCCCAACATCGACCCGCCGCTGCCGCCGGGGCCGGACGGGCCGCCGCCGGGGCCGGACGGGCCGCCGCCGCCCGACGGCCCGCCGCCGCCCGACGGCCCGCCGCCTCCCGACGGCCCGCCCCCTCCCGACGGCCCGCCGCCTCCCGACGGCCCGCCGCCGCCCGATGGCCCGCCGCCCCCGGACGGGCCTCCCGGGCCGCCGCCCGACGACGAGGAGCTGCCGCCGCCGCCCAGCGGCGACGACGAAGACGACGGCTGCCCGCGCGGCCGGCGCTGCGACGTTTCGCCAAACGGCGGCAACCCGCCAAAGGGCAAGGGGGGGCACGGCAAGGGCAAGGGCGGCAAGGGCAAGGGCAAGGACAAGGAGCCGCCGCACAAGGACGACAAGGACGGCAAGGACGACACGGACGGCAAGGACGACAAGGACGACAAGGCGCCCCCCACGGACAAAGGCAAGGACGAACACAAAGCCGCCACTCCGGCCGCGCTGACGGCGGTTCTGGCCGGCGGCGCCGCCGAGGCGCTCGCAGCGGCGGGCGGCCAGTACGAGGCCCTGCTTTCCGAGACCGCGTGATGATTTTTTGGAGACTGGAGAGACAAGAGGGGCGCGCCGTTCAGCCGCCCACCCTCGAAAGGACACGACATTCAGACTTTTTCCCGATGGAGAGGGAGCAGCAGCAGCAGAGCGCCCCTTTTTTGTGTTTTGGCCCGAAACTGGTTTTGTGTTTTGCTGTCGCGGTGCTTTTTGGGCGCGCCTCTGATTTTTTCCCTCTGCTTATTTTTTCCCTCGCTCAAAAGATAAACCTTCCGCCACCCCTCGTTCCCCCCACTCTTTTCGCCCCGCACGGGCACCACGCCGCCCCATTCGTTTGGACCGCACGAAAAAACCACCTTTCTTCCCCGCTCCGCCCCCACGACCTCCCCCTCCCGCCTCCCTTTCTTCTTCTCCCCCCGGCCCCGCTCCTTTTTTTCTTCTCGCCGCTCTCCCGCCGCCGAGCGGCGAATTCTCGAGCGATCCTCCCGCCTCTCCCTGCTTTTGGTTTCCACTCCCCCTGCTTTTTTTGGCCCCATGCCGCCAACCCCCACGACAATCCCACCCCTGCTTGTTAGACGCACTAATGCCTAGAGACTAATAAGGAGTGCCGCACCCACCAAGAAAGGCTGCGGAAACACCGCGGGAATTCGATCGAGGAGGCGGCGGCGGCCGGCGCGCGTCGCGCGCCGCGCGCTCGAAGGCGCCACCCACCGCTCCCGCGCTCTTGAACAGCCTTGCTTGCTCAACGTACTGAAACAAACCTGCCGACATGCCAACCTAATCGAAACCTTCCTCGCGGCGCGCGCCGTGCCCATCGAGAGCAAAGCGCGTCTCCCGTATCTCCCTGCTTTGGCCGTCTGTTCCGCCCACCAATTCCCCGCGCCACGAATTCACGCAACAATGACAACAACGGCAACCACGCCCGTCGTCACCGCCGCCCTCTCCGCCCCGCCCGCCGCCGTCTCGTGCGCCTCGCCGGCCGCCCTCGCCGCCCTTGTCGACGCCGCCGGCCTCGCGGGCCTCGCGCTCGCGCTGCGGCTGCCCGACGACCTGTGGCGCGAGGCCGCGCTGCTCGAGCGCCTGCTCTACAAGGCGCGGCACCAGCATCGCGCGTCGCGCCACCTGGCGCACCTGCGCGGGTGCCGGCGCGCGCTGCGGCTGCTGGCGGCCCTGCGGCTGGGCGAGTGCGCGGCGCGGCTGCGCGCCCAGGCGCACCAGCGGGGGCCGCTGCCCGCGCCGCCGCCGCCGCCGCCGACGCCTCGCCCCCCGTCGTCGTCCGCCCCGGCCCGCGCCTGCCGCGCCACCCAGTCCTTCCTGCTCCCCTCGCGCGCCCTCGGCCTGCTCGTGGCGCGGCGCGCCCTCGCGGCGGCCCGGCTGCTGGGCGCGGGCGGCGGCGGCACCCTGGGCGGCGAGGCGCTGGCCGCCGCCGCCCACCTGACGGCCCTGCTGTCGGCGGCGCACTTTTGCCCCTTTGCGCTTTCGGCGCTGGCCGTGCTGGCGCGCGTGCGCGTGCTGGCGGCGCAGTCGCTCGCGGCGCTGGCCCCGGCGTACGAGCGCGTCGCGGCGCTGCTCCCGCTGCTGCCGGACGTGGGCGGACTGGCGGCGGAGGCGGAGGCGCGTCTCGGCGGCGGCGGCGGCGGCGGCGGTGGCGGCGGCGGCTCTGGCGGCGGCTGCGGCGGCTCTGGCAGAGGCGGCGGCGTCGGCAACGACGGGCCGGCCTCGCGAGCACCGCCTCTCCCGGAGGCGCTGGTCGTGCGTTGGGACGGACCGTGGCCGCGCGTGGCGGCCGCGGAGCCGCCGCCGGAAGCGGCCGGCGGGCAGACAGAGGGGGCGCGGCGGCGAGCGGCGGCTGCTCTCAACGGCAGCGGCGGCACGGGCGGTGGCGGCGGCGAGACCCGGGTGTCGCGCCTGTCGGCGCAGCTCTGGGAGGAGCTCGGCCTCTCGCTGGCCGTCGCGCCCGCGAGCGCGCCAAGGCTCCCCGCCACCGACGCGCCGCGCGAGGACGAGGCGGCGGCCGTGCCGCGCGTGTTTTTGGACGCCGAGGCGGGGGGAGGAGCGGCGGCGGCAGCGGCCGGCATGGGCGCGCCGCCCAGCGGGCAGCGGCAGCGGCAGCAGCAGCGAGCAGGAGGGGACGGGGGAGGCGCTCTGTACGAGCGCGCGTCGCCCCTCCTGGGCGGGTTTGTGCTGGGCGGTGACCAAGGCGGCGCGGCGCTGGCGGACGCTCTTGTCCCCGGGACGGGCGGGGCGATGGAGGAGGACGAGGAGGACGAGGGCGAGGACGAGGCCGACGGGCGGGCGGGCGGGCCGGCGCCCGCCGCCGCTGCCGCAGAGAGCTCTGCCTCGGGGGACGCCGCCGCGCCCCAGACCGACGACAGCGGCGACGCGGAGATGGCGATGGACGGGGGACCGGATGCAGCGGCAGCAGCAGCAAGAGCGGCGGCGGCAGCAGCAGCAGCATCGGCGGCGGCGGCGGCCCCTCTCGTTCCCGCCCGCCGGCGCGGCGCCGCCGCCCAGGACGGACCAATCCCGCTGCCGCCGCCCCGCCCGGCGGCCGCCGCCGCCGCCGCCGCCGCCGCCTCCCCGCCTCCCGCCTCCCGGCCGGGCCTGTCGTCGGCCGCCGCCGCCTTCAGCGCCGCCGCCGCCCTGGAGCTGCCGGCGCTGCTGCAGGGGAAGAAGCAGCAGCGGCGGGAATGGATCAGACAGGGGGGCGGACAGGGGGGCGGGGCCGCCGCCATTGCCGCCGCCGCCGCCGCCGCCGCTGCGCAGCCGGCGCCGCCGCCGAGCTGGCAGGCGTGGCTGGACGGGGTCGCGGAGCAGGACGCCCGGGGCGCGGGGGGAGGAGGGCCCGGGGGAGGAGGAGGAGGAGGCCGGGGGCAGCGGGGGAGGGGGAGGGGGAGGGGGGGGAGGTGAGAGAAAGGGAGAGGGAGAGGGCAGAGGGTGGCGGCGCCTTCCCATTTGATCGCGCCGGCGCGCACGCACTCTGTTGGCGCACATTGTTCTCACCAGTATTAGCCTTTCCTCCGTTAGCAGTCCCCTCCTTTGCTCATTGAACGGCCAGACCTAACGCTCACCTCTCGAGCGTCACCACGCCCCACCCCCCCTTTCTCGGGCGGTCGCGTTCTGTTCCTCGGATTTGCACGCCGAACGGGGGGGGGGAAGGGAGGCGGGGTCCCTGCCACCCGCGATGGAGTTCGCGGAGGTCGCGCACGCGTGCAGCGTCGAGGAGGTCGCCGCCCACTTTGGCGTCTCGCTGGACACGGGCCTCGATGAGATCGCGGTCGCGGCGCAGCGGGCCAAGCACGGCACGAACGAGCTCCCCGTCGACGAGGGTGCGTTTTGCGCGTACGCGCGCGGGGGAATCTCCGGGGTCTCCTCGGCGATGCAAAGGCACTGTCGAGGGACGCGTTGCGCGAGAGACAACGGCAAGAGGACGAACACGGTCGAGGCGCGAGCGCCGCGCGCGACGCGAGCGCGACGCAGCGCGCGCCGGGCCCCCGCAACCGCCGCCCCGCCGCCCCGGTTTCTCTCACCTCTCTCGAGAGCAACGAAAAAACAAAACCCACACAAAATAACAGGCACCCCCATGTGGCGCCTCATCCTCAAGCAGTTCGACGACCTCCTCGTCAAGATCCTCCTCGGCGCCGCCGTCGTCGACTTCCTGCTGGCCGCCTCGTCCGGCGAGTCATTCGGCGCCGCGCTGGTCGAGCCGAGCGTCATCGTTTTAATCCTGGTGGCCAACGGTGGGTGGGGTTTTTTTGTATTCTTTTCTTTTCTTCTTGTTGTTCGTTGTTCTTTGTCCGCTGTTTGATGTTCCTTGGCGGGTTTGTGTGTGCGTGCGCGTGTTCTGCGCGTGTGCTTGTGCACGGCAAAGAGGGGAACGCTCGCGGCCGGGCATCGCCGCGCCAAAACAAAAAACGAAACGCGGCATCCTCTCCTCTCCTCATCTTCTGACGCCAACCCCTCTCAAACAACACCACCCACCCAAACAAACACGCAACAAGCAGCCACCGTCGGCGTCGTCACCGAGCGCAACGCCGAGCGCGCCATCGACGAGCTGCGCGCCTACGAGGCGGCCAGCGCGCTCGCCCTCCGCTCGGGCAGGCTGCAGCAGATCGCCGCCGCCGAGCTCGTGCCCGGGGACGTGGTGGAGCTTGCCGTCGGCGCACAGGTGCCCGCGGACGTGCGCGTGGCGCGCCTGATGAGCACGGTGCTGCGGGTGGACCAGTCGATCCTCACGGGCGAGTCGCACAGCGTGGACAAGGTGGCGTCGCGCGTCGGCGGCGGAGGCGGCGGCGGCATTGGCGGCGGCGGCATTGGCGGCGGCGGCGGCGGCGGCGGCGTTAACGGCGCCCCAGCGGCGCTCGGCGGCCGCGCTTTGTACCAGGACAAGATCAACGTCCTCTTCAGCGGCACCATGGTGACGAGCGGGCGCGCGCGCGGTGTCGTCGTCGGCACCGGCAGCGCCACGGCCATCGGGCGCATCCGCGACGCCATGGCGTCCTCTCCCTCCCCTGGCGGCGGCGAGGGCGGCGACGGCCACAGCGGCGCGGGCGGCGGCGGCGGCGGCGGCGGCGGCGGCGGCAGCAGCAGCAGCGCCTCGTCCCCCCTCAAGCGCAAGCTCGACGAGTTCGGCGAGCTCCTGTCCAAAGTGATCGCGGGCGTGTGCGTCGCCGTGTGGGTCGTCAACATCGGCCACTTCGGCGACCCGGCCCTCGGCGGGTGGTTGCACGGGTGCGTGTACTATCTCAAAATAGCCGTGGCGCTGGCGGTGGCGGCCATCCCAGAGGGCCTGCCGGCGGTGGTGACGACTTGCCTCGCCCTGGGAACGCGCAAGATGGCGCGGCTGAACGCGATCGTGCGCACGCTCCCCTCGGTGGAGACGCTCGGGTGCACCACGGTCATCTGCTCGGACAAGACGGGGACGCTGACGACCAACCAGATGAGCGTGGTGCGCGTGGCGACGCTCTCTTTGCTGGCGGGCGCAAGCGGCGCGGGCGGCGCGGGCGGCGGCGGAAACGGCGGCGCCGGCGCCATCGGCGGCCTGTTTGGCGGCGGCGCGGCGAGCGCGGGCGGCTTTGGGTTTTTGGCAGGAGGAGGGGGCGGCGGCGCAGGCGGCCAGGCGGCGGCGCCCGCCGCCGTCACCGAGTACGAGGTCTCGGGGACCACGTACGACATCCCGCCGGACGCGGCGCGCAGCGGGGCCGTGCGCGCCTGCGGCGGCGGCGACCACGGCGGCGGCGGCGGCGGCGGCGGCGGCGGCGGCGGCCCCGCCCGGCTGCTGCTGCCGACGCCGGCGGCCGCGTCGCCCGTGCTGGCCGCGGCCGCGCTCGTCGGCGCGCTGTGCAACGACTCGGTCATGACGTGGCAGCCGTCGGCGGGCGCCTACGGACGCGTGGGCGAGGCTACGGAGCTGGCGCTGCGCGTGTTTGCCGAAAAGGTGGGCGTGCCCCTGTCGGCCGCCGAGGAGGGCGTGGCCAGCGGCGGCGGCGGGGCCAGCGGCGGCGGCGGCGCCGCCGCCGCGCTCGCCGCCGCGCTCGGCCTGCCCGCCGTCGCGCTGGTCGCCGGCCCTGCGCCGCCCTCCGCCGGCCCGGGCGACCTCGGCCTCCCCCCGAGCAACGGCCACTGGGCCGCCCGGCTCCCGCGCGCGGCCGTGCTCGAGTTCACGCGCGACCGCAAGATGATGAGCGTGCTGGTGGCGCCGGCGGCGGCGCTTGCGGGCGGCGGCGGAAACGGCGTTAACGGCGGCGGCGTTAACGGCGGAGGCGGGAGCAACGGTGGAGGCGCGCTGCTCGTCTGCAAGGGCGCGCCCGAGTCAATCCTCTCGCGCTGCACGCACGCGCTGGCCGACGGCGGCCCCGCGGGCGGCGCGCAGGTCGCGCCCATGTCGGACGCCATGCGCCGCGCCGTCATGGAGCGCATGGGCCAGTACGGCGGCAGCGCCGCGCTGCGCTGCCTGGCGCTGGCGTACCGGCGGCTGCCGGCCTCGAGGGGAGCGGCGGCGGCGGCGGCGGCGGCGGCGGCCGCAAGCAACGGCGGCGACGGCGACGGCGGCAACGGCGACGGCGCCGCCTCCGCCGCCGCCGGCGTCTCGCCGCTCGACGAGGCCGGCCTCACCTTTGTCGCGCTGGTCGGCATGCACGACCCGCCCCGCCGGGAGGCCGCCGAGGCCATCGCCGTCTGCCGGCAGGCCGGCATCCGCGTCGTCATGGTCACGGGAGACAACCGCGCCACGGCAGAGGCGGTGGCGCGGCAGATTGGCGCGCTCGGCGGCGGCGGGGGCGGCGGGGGCGGCGGATTTGGCGGCGGCTTTGGCGGCGGCGGCGGCGGCGGCGGCGGCACTTTTGGCGGCGACTTCGGGGCCGGCGGCGGCGGCGGCGACGTGGTCCTCATGCTGCCGAATTCGACGCCTGGTGTCGGGGACGGCGGCCTGCTCGCGGCGGCAGCGGGCGGGGGGGACGTCGAGGGCGGCAACGGAAACGGCGTCGGCGGCGGCGGCGAGCCGGCGGGCAAGGGCGGCGCCGGCGGCCGCCTGCTCCGCCGCAACGGCTCGCCCGACCCCTTTGGCAGCACGGGCTCCCTCGGCGGCGGCGGCGTGGACCATCCCTCGTCGGCGCCGGGCGGCGCCGGCCGCGCCCGCGTCCTCCCGGCCTCGCTGACGGGCGCAGAGTTCGACGCGCTCTCGCCGGCCGAGCAGCGCGAGGCGGCGCAGGCGCTCGCCGTCTTTTCTCGCGTCGAGCCGCTCCACAAGCTCCGGCTCGTCGAGCTCCTGCGCGCGTCCGGGCACGTGGTCGCCATGACGGGCGACGGCGTCAACGACGCGCCCGCCCTGGTGCGCGCCGACATCGGCGTCGCCATGGGCGGCGGCACCGCCGTCGCGCGCGCCGCCGCCGACATGGTTTTGGCCGACGACAATTTTGCCACCATCGTCGCCGCCGTGCGCGAGGGCCGCGCCATTTATAGCAACGCGCAGCAGTTCATCCGGTACATGATCTCGAGCAACGTGGGCGAGGTGGCCGCCATCTTCGCGGCGGCGGCCCTGGGGGTGCCCGAAGTGCTGACGCCCGTGCAGCTGCTGTGGGTCAACCTGGTGACCGACGGGTTACCGGCTACCGCGCTCGGGTTTAACCGGCCCGACGGCGACGTGATGCGCCGGCCGCCGCGCGGCGCCGACGAGCCCATCGTCAACGGGTGGCTCTTTTTGCGATACGCGGTCGTGGGGCTTTACGTCGGGGCCGCGACCGTGGCGGGCTTTTTGTGGTGGTTCTTGGCGTTCGAGGGGGGCCCGGGCTTGACGTGGCGGCAGCTCACGGCGTTCCAAAAGTGCGGGCAGGGGGCGGCCTCGGCGGCAGCGGCGGCGGCGGCGGCGGCCAATCTGGCGGCGGCGGGCGGGGCGGCGGACGGCGCGGCGGCGGCGGCGGCCGACCTGGCGGCGGCCGCGCTCCCGATGGCCGCCGCTTCCCCGCCCCTCGACTGCGCCGTCTTCCGCGACAGCCACCCCAAGACCATGGCCATGACGGTCCTGGTGGTGGTCGAGATGTTCAACGCGCTCAACAACCTCTCGGAGGACGGATCCTTACTAGTCACCCCGCCCTGGGCCAACTGGTGGCTGCTGGCGGCCATCCTCGTCAGCGTCGCCCTGCACGGCCTCATCATGTACGTCCCCGCGCTGGCGGCCGTGTTTGGCATCACGCACCTGGGCTGGCCCGAGTGGCGGGCGGTCCTGGCGCTGTCGGCGCCGGTGGTCCTGCTGGACGAGGCGATGAAGGCGTGGGCGCGGCAGCGGAGGAGGCGGCGCCGGCGCGGCGGCGGCGGGAACGGCGGCGGAAACGGGAACAGCGGCGGAAACGGCGGCGCGGCCAGGACAACAAAGCGGGGTCGCGCGGCGGCCCAGCGGCGCGCGCGGCTCGAGCTCGCGGTGCGGCAGTTTCTGGCGCGCCTGCCGTTCGGGGCGGCGGCGCTGCGGCTGATGCGGCGCGGGGCGGCGGCGGCGGCCGGCGGCGGCGAGGACGACGGCGCGGGCGCGGGGGCCGCGGGCCCGGCGGTCGACATATCGCCGCTGCTGCTGCTGGCCGGGCCGGCGGGCGGGGACGGCGGGGGCGGCCCTGGCGGCGGAGGAAACGGCGGCGGTGGCGGAAACGGCGGCGGCGGCGGCGACGGGGGCGCGGCAGCGGCGGCGGCGGCCTCGCGTCAGGCGTCGGCGCTGAGCGGCGCGGCTTCGGCCGGCGCGCTGGCCGCCGCCGCCGCCGCGCCCGACCCGCACAACCTCGACAAGACGCACTGAGAGAGAGAAGGGCGAGGGGCTGTCCGCTGGGGTATGCGTGTGTTTTTTCCCTTCCCCCCCGGCGAAAGATCCGACACCGCGCCCAGCGCGTTTGTTTTCTTCGCCGGCCGCGGGTGGGAGCGGCGCGGCGGCTGCGCGCGCGAGGTCCCAAAAGCGGCGGCGCGCGACACGAATTTTGCCCTGAAACTCAACCTCTGCTTCCCAAAGCTGCTGTAAAAAGCGGCCAAACAACTCACAGAAACCCACATCGACAATGCACGACGTCGTCCTCGACGCCCTCGCCAAGGGCGGGGGCGGAGGAGGGGGAGGGGGCGCGCCAGCCCTGGGCCCGATTTACCTCTCGTCCGCCTTTGTGTCGACGTTCATCCCCGCGTCCGCGGTCATCGCCATCATTTTCGCCCTGTTCATGTGGTGGCGCGTGAGCCAGATCAGCGTGGGCGGCGGCTCGGGCAACCGCGAGTACCTGCTCGAGGCCGGAGGCGACGAGGTACGATCGATCGCCGTTTGCTCTCTCGCTCTCTCGCCTCTCCCCCCACCCGACACCCTCGGAAATGTGATTGTCCCCGCCGCCTTTTTCGCGCCCTCGCGCGCCCCCGGCCCGCGAGGGGCCAGGTCGATGCTCTTGGGGCACGCGCCTTTCGTGACGCCGGTCGCGGAGGCAGGATCGCGTGCCTGAGGCTTGATCGGGCGTCTCGGGAGACACGGGTCGTTCTTTCCCTCTCTCCCTCCTCCTCCCTCCTCCTCAAGAAGCGTCTTTTGTGCGATTCTCGCTCGTGCTCCTCCCGCGCGTGATCTCGCGCGCGCCGCCATTCTTTCGGGCTGGCCGGGGGCGCGGCGAGCCGGTCCTAGCGCGTTCTCGTCTCCGTGGCGAGCTGGGCGCGCGGGCGAGCGATCAAACTCGCGCTTTCGCACACTTGGAGCGGGCGGGGCGAGAAGAGGGCGACGAGCTGGCGGCGGCCGCCGCCGCCGCCGCGCGCCCTCTCTCTCTCCGTCTCTGGCGCCTCGCCTCCCCTTTTTCGCCGACGACCGTGTTCGTGTCGCGCCGCGAGGACGCGCGACCCGCCCGGTCCGTCCGCCCTGAACGATTGTCCTCTGACAAATGCATGTGTCGCTCACCCCTCCCTTTTTTCCTGCTTCCTCGCTCCCACAAACAACGCCGCCGCCGCCCAAAACCCAAACACCGCCCCCAACCAACAAAAAACTACAGGAGGTCGTCCGCAAGGTCGCCGAGATCCAGGACGCCATCGCCGAGGGCAGCCGCTCCTTTCTGTACACCGAGTACAAGTACATTGGCGTCTTCATGGTGCTGATGGCCGGAACCATCTTCGGCCTGCTCTCGAGCGTCGCCCCCGAGGACGGCCGCACGCGCGCCGACGAGGTGCGCAACGGCGCCTTTTCGACCGCCGCGTTCGTGGTGGGCGGCCTCACGTCCATCCTGTCGGGCTACCTGGGCATGCAGATCGCCACCTACGCCAACGCGCGCACCTCGCTCGAGGCGCGCCGCGGCATCGCGCCCGCCTTCATGGTCGCCTTCCGCTCGGGGGCAGTCATGGGATTCGCGCTCGCCGGCCTCGGCCTGCTGACGCTGTTCGCCGTGATCCTCGCCTTCAGCCGCTTCTACGGCGACGACTGGAAGGGCCTGTACGAGGCCATCACTGGCTACGGCCTGGGAGGCTCGAGCATCGCGCTGTTCGGGCGGGTGGGCGGCGGCATTTATACGAAGGCGGCGGACGTGGGTGCCGACCTCGTCGGGAAGATTGAGAAGGACATCCCCGAGGACGACCCGCGCAACCCGGCCGTGATCGCCGGTGAGAGGAGAGATTGAGTGTCAGGAGTTGGGGTTTTTTGGTTCAGGTGTTGGCGTTGGAGGGGTCGTTGGTCTTGGTGCATTGTTTCTTTTTGTGCGCGGGGAGGGGGCGGGCGGGCGCGCACGGCGGGGTCGTCGTCGGTCGGTGGCGTTGTGTTTCCTCGCCGCGCGGGCAGCCAACGACGGCGACAGGGCAAGGAAAGGAGAACAACACGCGCCCGCGCCGCCCCGCTTTCTCACCCCCCTCCGCTTCCCCCCTCGCGCCGCCGCCGCCACACCAACCAACCAACCACCCCCAATAAAAACACCCCCAATAAAAACACCCGCCGCGCACCCCGCGACCGACCAAAACCAAAAACCAAAAACAGACAACGTCGGCGACAACGTCGGCGACATCGCCGGCATGGGCGCCGACCTGTTCGGCTCGTTCGCCGAGTCCACCTGCGCCGCGCTCGTGGTCGCCGCCGTCTCGTCCCTCGGCACGGGGCACAGCTGGCCCGCGATGATGTTCCCCCTGCTTGTTTCCGCGGCGGGCATCCTGGTCTGCCTCGTCACCACTCTGCTGGCCACCGACCTCAAGCCCGCCGCCACCATCCCCGAGATCGAGCCGGCGCTCAAGGCGCAGCTGGTCGTGGCCACCGTCCTCATGACCCCTGTGGCCCTGGCCCTGGCCTTGGGCGCGCTGCCGGCCACGTTTGAGCTCCCCGTCCCCTCCGCCGACCCCACGAGGACGTTTGACATCAAGGTGGTGAAGAACTGGTACATGTTTGTGTGCGTGGCGGCGGGTCTGTGGGGCGGCCTGGTCATTGGCCTGCAGACCGAGTACTTCACGTCCAACGCGTACAAGCCGGTGCAGGACGTGGCCGACAGCTGCCGCACGGGTGCGTTTTCTTTGTTTTTTTTGTTTTTTGGGGGGGGGGGGTGGTTTGCGTTTGCGGGCGCCTTTCATCCGTTTCGGCGACTGGGCTTGCTGTTGGGCTTGCCGGCCTCACCCCCGCTTTCCTTCGCTCGCGGAGATCGCCGCCCCTCCCCCCCTCACACGCCACCCTCATTGCCGCCGTCGAGCTCACGACGATCGCGACTCGAAACACCCACACCACAAACAACAAAACAACAAAAAACGACGACGACGACGCACAACGAACGACGCACCCAAAAAACTAAAACAAACCACAAACCAAACCGAAAACAACAACACATCAACTGCACAGGCGCCGCCACCGACATCATCTTTGGCCTCGCGCTCGGGTACAAGTCGGCCATCGTGCCCTGCTTCGTCATCGCGATCGCCATCTACGTCGGCAACTCGCTGGCCGGCATGCTCGGCATCGCGTGCTGCGCGCTGGGGATGCTGGCGACGCTCAGCACGGGGCTGGCCATCGACGCGTACGGGTGAGTGGTCGTCGTCGTCTCGTGTGTCTCGTCGTCGACCGGGGTGGAGTGTCCGTCTCGTCGGGATGGGGGGGATGGGCGCGCGTTTTTCTTAAGGATCAAGAGGCGTTACTGTTTCTTTTTCGTTTGCGCCCGGCGCCTTGTCTTTTTTTTGCTCGCCGGCACTTGTTCACTACATGGGGCCCTCCACATCAGCCACGAGCCCCGCGACGGCCGCGACCGGCGCCGAGACCACCCACCATGCGGCGCAAAGAACAAACAAACAAAAACTCACGCACACACACAACAAAACGACGCAACACGAAAAACGGCAAACGACAACAACGAAAACAAAACCACGAACGAAAACAAACAATGGCAGCCCCATCTCCGACAACGCCGGCGGCATCGCCGAGATGGCCGGCATGGGCGAGGACGTGCGCCAGCGCACCGACGCCCTCGACGCCGCGGGCAACACCACCGCCGCCATCGGCAAGGGCTTTGCCATCGGCTCCGCCGCGCTCGTCTCTCTGGCGCTGTTTGGCGCCTACGTGACGCGCGCCAAGATCGACCTGGTGCAGTCGTCCATCCTCGACCCCAAGGTGAGAAACAGCGTCTGTTTTTGCGTGCGCGTAAAGGAAGGGGGGCCGGGGCGTTGCGAGGATTTGGCGCGTGGTTTGTCCGTTTCCCCACTCTTTTTTTTCTCGCATCAAAAAACGGGAACGCCAACCAAACCTCCCTCTCCCCTTTTTCTCCCCTCCCAACTCGAACCAAACAACGACAAAAACAACCAATAACAAAAAGGTCTTCTCCGGCCTGCTGGTCGGCGCCATGCTGCCCTACTGGTTCAGCGCCATGACGATGAAGTCGGTCGGCAAGGCCGCGCTGGCCATGGTCGAGGAGGTCCGCCGGCAGTTCAACGAGATCGAGGGGCTGATGGAGGTGAGGCCGTCGTTTAAATGAGACATCATGCGTCATCATCATCAAGAGAGAGAGTCGTACGAGTCATCGCGGGTAGGAGGAGGCCGGATCCGCCCCGCCGCCGCAAACACAGGACTATCGACGCACTAAAACAACCCCGCCAAACAAAATACACACAAAAACCAAAAAAAAAAAAAAAAAACGTCAGGGCACCGCGCGCCCCGACTACTCGCGCTGCGTGGAGATCTCCACCGCCTCGTCGCTGGCCGAGATGATCCCCCCCGGCTGCCTCGTCATGCTCACCCCCTTGGTCGTCGGCATGCTCTTCGGCACGCGCGCGCTCGCGGGCGTGCTCGCCGGCGGCCTCGTCAGCGGTGCGTCCTCGTCCTCGTTCTCTCTCTCGCGTTTTGTGTTCTGTTTTTTCTCGTTTTTATCGTGCGACGCCGCTTCCTTGTTCTTACCGTTTCGCCTCGATTTCTTGGGTTGCCTGCCTTCAGCACCGCCTCTCTCACTGTCTCCTTCTTGCCATGAAACCACCCCAAACAAACTCCGAAAAACCACACAAAAACCACGTCCAAAAAAAAAACATGAAAAAAAAACCACTCCAACAGGCGTCCAGATGGCCGTCTCCATGAGCAACACGGGCGGCGCGTGGGACAACGCCAAGAAGTACGTGGAGGCGGGCGCCACGGAGCACGCCAGGTCGCTGGGCGGCAAGGGGAGCGACGCGCACAAGGCCGCGGTCATCGGCGACACGGTGAGTCGCAGAGGATCTTCTTTGATTTGGTTTTCGGGGTTTTGGGTTTTTGTCCCCCTCGCCGCCGCCGTCGTGCGTTTCTCTCCCTCGCACGCTCGCCCGGCGGCGCCGCCCTTTTTGCGATCCAGGAATTTTTCGCACGCCGCCCCTCCCGAGCTCACAACCAAGCCACGACGCGCAACAACCACGACCCCGTACAAAAAACCAACCACCAAAATGTATCTTAAAATAAACACCAACAAAACGTAGGTCGGCGACCCGCTCAAGGACACCTCGGGGCCCTCGCTCAACATCCTCATCAAGCTGATGGCGGTGGAGTCGCTCGTGTTCGCGCCCTTCTTCGTCAACTGCGCGGGCGGGGAGGGCCTGATCTTTGGCTATTTCTCGTGAGTGAGGAGGACGACGATGGAAGAGAGAGAAGGAAGCGGGTCTCGGGTAGGTAGTGGGTTTTTTGTTTTTGGGATAGTGGGTTTTCTTTTTTCTTCGGCGAAAAAGGAATATCGGGCGCGCGGCGCGGCGCTTGTGTTTTGGAGACAAAAAGAGGCGCCTCGTCGCCAAGCAAGCGTGTGGTCGCGTGGCCCTCTCCGACGCCTACTCCCGCCCCGCTCCTCCCCCCGCTGCCGCTGCCGCTGCTGCTGCAGACCTCTTTTGGACGGCCCCCGTTATCCCCAACAAGCGCCGTTTTTCTGGCATTTGCGGTTTTGTCTCGCGCGCGCGCGCACGTTTTATCTCAAAAATATATTTATGATGTTACGGACGAACGAACAGCTTTTTACTCCTCTGCGAAACGGAAAACAACGACGGATTGCCTCCTGCTCTAAAACTCGTCGTGCCCGGCCTGGGGCAGCGCAGCAGCCGCCGCCGCCGCCGCTTCAACGCCCGCTTGCTCGGCGCCCAAAATCGCCGCCGCCGCCGCCGCCGCCGCCGCCGCTTGCTGCTGCTGCGCCTGCGCGGCGAGCAGCAGCCTGCCCCTGAGCGCCTCCACCCACCCGCCCGTCTGGCCCGGCAAAAAGCCCGTGGCCCACAGCAGCAGGACCATCAGCGCCGTCATCGCGACGGCCTTGACCGCGCGCAGGCTGCTCTCGCGGAACGAGGCCCACAGCTGCTCGCGCCAGGGCGGCGACGCGGCGTCGGCGGCGGCGGCGGCGGCGGCGGCCTCGTCCTCTTTCGGCGAGGGCGCCTTCCGCGGCCGCCGTTTCTCGTCCTGCTGCAGCTGGTCGTTGTCGCCGCCCTTGTCCGGCGACGGCGAGCGCACGAGCGCGGCGGCCGCGTCGGCGAGCGGGTGGCGCGCCGGCGGCGCCTCGTCCCCCAGCTCCTCGATCACCACGGACGGCGGCGGCGGCTGCTGCTGCTCCCTTTCCTTCCCCGGCGCCGGAGGAGGACGAGGCGGGGCCGCCGCCGCCGCCGCCGCCGCCGCCGCTGCGCCTGTCGCCTTTGCCTTGTTTGCCGCCTCCTCTGCTTTCTTCTCTCCCCCCCTCCCCCCCGCTCCGACCGCCATCGCCGCCACCGCCCGCCCCTTGGCCGCCTCGACCGCCTTCTCGAACTCGGCCACCCGCTCGTCCGCGTCCCGCAGCGCCCGCGCGCGCAGCTCGGCCGCCTCGGCGCTGCCCGGCTTGGCGAGCGCGGCGGGCGGCGCCACCAACAAATCCTCGAGGGTCACGCGCAGGCCCCCGGCCTCCTCGCGCAGCCTGGCGTGCAGTCCCCGCAGCCTGAGCGACACGGCGGCGGCGGCCGGGTGCGCGCCCTCCCCTCGGAGCAGGCGGTCCTCGGCGAGGCGCGCGGCGGCCGAGGCCGCGCGCGCGAGCTCGAGGGCGGCCGCGCGCTCGGGCCCCGGGGCGAGCTGGGCGGCGCGGGCGCCGGCGGCCTGCGCGCGCGACACGGCCCGCCTCACCGTCTCGAGCGCCGGGCGCGCGGCCGGGTCCGCCGCGTCGTCCTGGAACGCGCCGTCGCGCCGCAGCATGCGCACCAGGCGCGACGCCACCAGCACGTGCCCCACGCGCCGCAGGGCGCGCAGGGCCTCGGCCTGCGCCTCGGTCAGCTCGCCGGCCGCCGCCAATGCGTCCAGCGCGCCGTCGGGCGTGCCGCGGGCGAGCGCCTCGACGCGCCGGGCGCGCTCGGCCTCGGTGGGCAGGGCGGCGACCTGCTCCGGCAGGGTTTTGGGGCTGGCGGCGGCGGTGGCGGCGGCGCGGGCGGCGGCGGGGGCGCGGGGGGGAGGGGGGGAGGGCGCCGAGGAGGGGGCGGGCGGGTTGGTTCCGTCGGAGGCCGCGGGGGCGGGGGCCGTCTTTGCCGCCGCCGCTGCCTTGTCGTCGGCCGGGGCGACCGCTCCGCTGCCGCCGCCGCCGCCCTCTGCCTCCGCCGCCATGGGGTCTGCCGTCACCGCCTCCTTGGCAGCGGCAGCGGGGGCGAGCTTGACGCCGCCGCCGCCGGCCGCCGAAGACAGGAGGCCCCCGATCCAGCCGCCCAGCCCGCGCTTTGCGCCCGCGCCGCCGCCGCCGCCTGCCGTCGCCGGCCCCGAGGCGCCGCCGCCGCCCGCCGCCGCCGCCGCCGCCGCGCCCCGCCCCCTCGGCTCGAGCAGCGCCGCGTCCCCCGTCCGCAGCGCCTCGCGCAGCGCCTCGGCGCGCGGGCCGTCCGGCACCATGTCGGCGGCCCTCAGCCCGCCCTCGGCCTCGGCGCGCCAGTCCGCGCCCGCGCGCAGCAGCAGCTGAGCGCAGGCGGCGGAGCCCGCCGCCGCCGCCGCGTGCAGGGGCGTGGCGCCGCCGGCGTTGGCGGCGTCCTCTAGCAGCAGCGGGGACGCGCCGAGGCAGTCGAGCAGGTACTGCACCGAGTCGGGCTGACCCGAGGCGGCGGCCAGGTGCAGCAGCGTCAGCCCCGCGGTCGGGCCGCGGCTGTTGCCGCCGCCGCCAGTGCCGCCGCCGCCGCCGCCTCCGCCCTTGCCTTTTCCGCCCGCGCCCCCTCTCGCCGGATCCCCCATCCGCGCCGACACGTCCGCGCCCGCCGCCACGAGCGCCGCCGCGCAGCCCAGGTGCCCACCAGCGAGCGCCTCCCCCAAGGGGGTCAGGCCGCGCTTGTTCGCGCCCGGCTGGCCGCGGCACCCGGCCGCCAGAAGCGCGCGCGTGGCGTCGGCGGCGCCGTGGCGGCAGGCCAGGTGCAAGGGGCTGTCGTCGGCGCCGTCGGCGGCGTCCAGCAGCCAGGCGGGCGCGCGCCTGGCCAGCAGGGCGACGGCCTCGGCGCCGCTGCCGCGCGCGCCCAGGGCCGCGGCCTGGGCGCGCTGCGTGGCTGTGCGGTCGTCGAGCAGGTCGGGCCCGCCCGCGTCGGCGGCGGCCGACGCGGCCGCCTCTGCCGCCGCCGCCGCCGCGCCCGTGCCCCCTGCCGCCGCGCCCCCTGCCGCCGCCGCCGCCGCCTCGCGGCCCCGCTCGGCCGCCGTGCGCAGCGCCGCGTCCACCGCCACGTCGCTCAGCGCCGCGTAGTGCGCGGGCGTGCGGCCCCGGCTGTCCTCCGCCTCCAGGTCGGCGCCGCGCCCCGCGAGGTACTCGAGCACGGGGGCGTGAGCTCGGGCGGCGGCGTAGTGGGCGGGCGCCCGGCCGCGGCGGTCGCGGCCGTTGACGGCGGCGCCGCGCGAGACGAGCGCGGCGACGTCGCTCAGGAGCCCGCGGGCGCAGGCCCAGGCGAGCATCTCGTCGCGCTCGGCCTGGTCTTGCATCTGTCGTCGGTTGATGTGTGTTCGGACGGGGGGGTGCTGTGAGGCGGGCGCGCGCGGATCGTATGGGCGCGGGCACGCGAGAGACTCTGTTTTTTTTTGGTTGGTTTCGGTTGCTTTGCTCCTCTCCCGCTCCTCCCTCACCTCTTTCGCGTTGGCCTCCATCTTTGCTTGCTTGTGAATGTTGGTGACGTCGGGTCGTGAGGGGAGCGCTCTCGGCGGCGCGAGAGACGAGCAACATGGGAAGCCTGATCAATGCACGCCGCCGCCGTCTTGTTTTGAGGGGTCGGCCGACGACGACGACTGCCGGTTCAACGTTTTGCGTCATTTTGCTCGCGCTCCAATCCTCCTTTTCCTTTTGCCCCTTGTCCCTGACGGCGAGCTCTCTTGTCCTGTGCAGTGAATACAGTGATAAGGCCCCTTTCGCAACCCTCCCGCTCACGCGTGACGTAGAAACTCCTATCTGTATTTGGTTCGCCGTTTCCTCTTCTCGATCGCCCGCTCGCTCCGCTCGGCCGCCGAAAAAACACGCCGTCCGAAAAAAGCAACGTCGAGAAAACACAAGAGCAAGAAAGCCTTCCTCTAACAAACGCGGGCGCGATGAAGGGGGCCGGCGCGCGCCGAGGAGCCGCCCTGGCGCGCCCGGCCACCCTGGGCCTGGAAGACGACGACGGAGGCGGAGCCAGCTACGGCGACGACGAGGGCGGCGGCGGCGGCGCTGGACGCGCGCCGTCGGCGCCGCCGCCGGCGTCCCGGACGCGCGGCGCGCGCTCGACGGCGACCGCCGCCAGGGACGACGACGACGGCGACGCGGACGACGACGAGGAGCTGCTCGACCCGGACGCGCCCGCCGACTTTGACCTGGAGCCAGCGCTCAGCGGCCGCGTCCACTCGGCCTCCAGCCACCCCGCCGCCCTACCCAACTCCTCGAAAAATGCCGCCGTCAACGGCAGCAGCCGCCGCTCGCTGCTCGGCGGGGGCAGCGGCGGCGGCCCCCTCGGCGGCCTCAAGCGCGCGGCGGCCTCAAAAAAGCTGGCGGCCCTGACGGCGGCAGCGGCCCTGGCCGAGCAGCGCGCCGCCCTGAAGGCCCGCATGGCCACGGCCTTTGCTCTCGGAGGCGGCAGCAGCGGCGGCGAGGGGGGCGGGCGCCAGCACCATCAGCAAGAACAAAACAAGCAGCCGCCGCCGTCGGCCGAGCAGGCGGCGGCGACGGCGCTGGCTGCGGCGATGGCCCAAGGGCTCGGCCCAGGCTTTGGCCCGCCGTCTGAGCCCGGCGCCTTCTGGCGGGCCGCCCTGCACATGATCGTCACGCCCGCCTGGGCCCTCGTGCTCGCCCTCTCTTGGCTGTGCAACCAGTGGCAGCGCCTGTGGAGGCCGTTCGGCGGCCTGTTCTGGTGGTCTGTCGACGGACTGGACCGCAGGCTGCCCGGCCTGGTCGAGTGGGCGCTGTGGCTGCTGGGCGAGGCCTCGCTGCTGCTGCACGTGACCGCCACGGCGACCATGCTGGGCGTGGCGATCGTGACGCTGCGGCACGATGATCACTTTGATCAGGCGGGAGATTGGGGAGGAGGAGGAGGGGCGGACCCGACGATGGGGATTGGCGGACGCGGCGGCGGCCAAGGCAGTGGCGGCGCGTCCCTCCCGCCGGCCGCCGCCGCCCTCGCCTCCTCCTCTTGGGTCTTTGCGCCGCCGCCGCCCGAGCGCGCCGCCGCGCTCGCCGTGCTCACGCTCTACGCCCTGTCGCACTACTGCACCGCCGCCGCCATGTTCCGCGAGCTCGACCTGCGCGACCAGGGCGGCTGCTACTTCAGCGACCTGGTGGCCTTTCTCGGCCGAGTCCTCGACGTCTTCCTGATGGACGTGCAGCTGGTGGCCTGCGCAGTCCACGGCAACCGGATACTGGAAGGCGGCGCGCAGCTGTCCTTCCGCGGGTACGAGGAGGCGCGCGTGGCGGCGGGCGCGCTGCTGTTCACGGGGCCGGGGGCGGCGGCGCTGGCGGCGGCGCACTACCGGATGGCGGGGGGGAGGACGGCGGCGGAGGCGGTGGAGCAGCTCAAGGCGGTGAGTTGGTTGGTTTTTTGGTTGATTAATTTTTTTTCTTTATCGGTCGTCGTCGCGCTCCGCCGCGCGTCCCGGCCTGCCTTTGGCGAAACAGCAAAGCCGGCCGCCGTCGTCCTCTCCCCCAACGACGACGACGGCACACAAAAGCACGCCCCCGGCACAACCAAACACCAATCGACCAAAACAGCCAACCAACCAAACCAACAACAACAAAACACCAAACCACAAAAAAAAAAAAAAAAAACCGCCGCCCCCCCCCCCCCCCCCCCCCCCCCCCCCCCCCAACCCCCCCCCCCCCCCCCCCCGCCCCCCCCCCCCCCCCCCCCACC
>Ga0105054_10004458_pt1 | contig 20908 bp, 21 predicted proteins | sample BON02_FD_78091 | JGI IMG/M metagenome (GOLD analysis project Ga0105054, IMG submission 78091) | Freshwater microbial communities from Lake Bonney liftoff mats and glacier meltwater in Antarctica - BON-02 (megahit assembly) | ecosystem: Environmental > Aquatic > Freshwater > Ice > Glacier...
CTCGCGGTGGGCCATTGATGTGGCTGTACCCATATCGTCTTGTGGTTTAACCGTGTTTAATCCGAAAAATAAAAAGACGAAACTTAATGTCCCAAATAATACATAGGTTTAAGTCCAACGACAGCATGCAAAAAGATAATGGATTAAGTCTGGGATAAATACGTTACGATCCTTTGGCTTGCCTGACCATCACCGTATGGATTAGTACTCCCGGTTGTGGCTTCACCAGCCCAACGGATATTGACTGCCTCTACAATCCTTTGGGAGTTGGCACCTACGAGTTTGACGGTTCCGGCTTCTACTGCTTCGGGCCGCTCGGTGGTATCACGCATAACCAGCACGGGTTTCCCCAGCGAGGGTGCCTCTTCCTGAACCCCGCCCGAGTCAGTCAGAATAAGCCACGCGTTTTTCATGGCGTACACAAAGTCGGGGTAGTCAAGCGGAGCGGTTAAAAAGACGTTAGAGATATTGGCAAGATGGGCCTGTACGGGTTGTTGTACCTGAGGGTTGAGGTGCACCGGGTACACAATCGAGAGTTCCGGGTAGCGCTCAGCGAGGGTGCGGATAGCGAGGGTGATTTGTTCAAAGCCCTCCCCGAAGTTTTCCCTCCGGTGGCCGGTGACCAGTAGTATCCTACGCCCGGAGTCAAAAACTTTTTGAACGTCCATTGGTACTTTTTCTGAAAAGCCTCGTACTTTTTCTTTGGCCCACAGTAAGGCATCAATCACGGTATTGCCTGTGAGGATAATACGCTCAGGGGAAACCCCTTCTTTAAGCAGGTTATCTACATTGCGTTGGGTGGGGGCAAAGTAGGCCGAGGCCAGCCGATCAACCAACAGGCGGTTGGCTTCTTCGGGGAAGGGAGCTTGGAGGTTCCCCGTCCGGAGTCCCGCCTCTACGTGTCCTACCTTAATGCCCGCGTAGAAAGCCGCTAGTGTAGTGGCAAAACAGGTAGTAGTGTCACCGTGAACGAGTACCCAATCGGGCCTAAACTCAGTGAATATAGCTCTCACACCCGTCAGGATTCGGCAGGTACTGTCGGTCAGGTCCTGCCCCGGCTGCATAATATCCAGGTCGAAATCGGCCTTGATTTCAAAGAAGTCCATGACCTGAGCTAGCATCTGACGGTGCTGACCAGTGGAGCAAACCTTATGTTCTATCGAGGAGGTTTCGTTTAGCCGCTTCACTAGCGGGGCCATCTTGATAGCTTCGGGGCGCGTGCCAAAAACGGTTAATATTTTCATGAAAAAGCATTGGCAAAATCCTCCCAACGATGGGCAGATAAAGTCTTAAAGTTAGCGATTCCAATCTCTTTTAGTTCTTCTGGGACTGTATGCAGTGCTTTTTTTAGCGCAGCTTCCATTTCTAGTGAAGAGCCGTATAGCCAGTCGGACTGAGCGTTAAGCCGTTCTTTGAGTACTCCCACCGCCGGAGCAATGATGGGTTTACTGAACCCCATCGCCAGAATGACGGACCCCGAGTTTTCTATTTTTTGGAAAGGAAGTACCACTACATTGGCGGCATTAAAATAGTATTGAAGCTCGTTTCCGGGAATAAAATGATCGGTAAGTAACACCCGAGGGTTCAATTCCTGCTTGATCCGCGCACCGTAGGGTGCATCCATGATTTTGCCCGCAATACAGAGGTAGGCGTTATCTTGGTCGAGTCGATTAAAAGTCTGGACTAATTCCAATACCCCTTTGTAAGGTTTGATGAGCCCAATGTACAAGAGTACTTTGGCGTGGGGTGGAATTTCCAAGTACGTACGGGCCTCCTCCTGCGTAACCTGATTGGGGTAAACCTGCGTGTAGGCACCTTCTGGTACTACTTTGATCTTCTCAACGGGTATTCTGAGTTCCTCAGCGGCTCTTTCCACGCTACTGTGGGTAAATACCCGCACCCACTCGCAGCGGCGCGCCAGAAACCGCTGGCAGAAACGATGAATAGGGACATCAGGGCGATCGTGGGGCAAGATATTATGTAAGGTCCATACTAACTTGACCCCTAGCAATCGGGCTAGCAGAATCTGGGCGCAGAAAGTAAGCACGCTTAGATACGTAAACCACCTCCACCGTCGGTAGTAGTAGGAGATAATCCAATCAAAGTGCAGGTAGGCGGGTTTTTGATTCAGGAGAGTGCGAGCTATACCCCAGAACTTATCATGTATGCCGTTGAAAGCACTTAGTTTCTTGCTTTGATTTAGTCCTTCCATCATCAGCCGTTGGTAGGGATTATCGGGTCCGGCGACGGACAGGCAGGCGATAGTGGTTTGCGATTCTACCGAAACCATGGCTGATGGTTAAACTGGTATTTCAAGCCACTTGTGCGCTCGCCAAATTTTTTGGCTGGTACACCCGCCACGAGGGTCATAGGGGGTACGTCTTTGGTGACCACGCTACCGGCCCCCACTACCGCGCCCCGGCCTATGCGAACACCGGGCAGGATCGTGGCCCGGGAGGCAATCCATACGTAATCCTCAATGGTCACATCACCGCCCTTGTCCGCGTAGTAGTCATCCTGTGGATCGTGCGAAAGGGTCCAGATGTTTACTTCTTGGGCTATGTCTACGTTGTTTCCGATGGTCAATTTTCCGCCTCGGCCATCGAGCAAGCACTTTTTATTTAGTACCGAATTTTCTCCGATAGTTATGTTTTTCCCTTTTCTGAATTCTACCCCCATGGCCACAAAACATCGATTCCCCATCGAGCCAACCGTAGCATCTAAAAATAACTTCCTGACGCTAAAAAAAGGAACATACATAATCCACTCTCTAAATAGATATTCCTGAAAAGAGTAAAGAATACTTAGCAAAGACCTCATCATAGTGGATTATTTTTATCGTAGTCCTAGCTGTTTCAATAGCAGGTGTATCCGTACTCTCCAGGATGGATTTTGAAGATAAGTTGGCATATAAAAGCAACGCATATCTTTACCCGAAAGAGTCATCCTTTTGTATGCCCAAGGAAATCCCAGGCCATAAGCAGCCCGCCCGCTTGCGTCGTCAAATACTTTGGCATATACAGTTTTAACGCTATCCCGAACCAGTAAAAGCTTATTGAATCCGATCAATAGTGCGGAGAAATCGGTAGATATTTTTAAAAATTCAATTATTGCTTCGGTGACGCCAGGCCATTCGTGACGAAAGGGATCATCCAAGACGATCACTCCATAATCTCTCAAGGCTTGTTTAGCCAGTAGTAGATCAGCAAGAGCCTCCTCGTAGGAATGACCTCCGTCTACGTGAAATAATCGGTAAGTCCGGCCAATTTCATCAACGGTAAGGTCAGTTGATAATTTTTCAAAGATTTGAATAGAAGGATTACCCAAAATACGAGTGCAATTGCCGAGAAAAACGGATTTGTCGCCACCGCCTGATTGTGAAACATTCATGGCTTGATCGCCAAAAATATCACACACACATAGTTTTTCTTCCTGAACGAGAAAGTGATGGAAAAACAGAGCACTCTTTCCGTGGTGTACTCCGATTTCAAAGATATCTCCTTCGAAATGGTTTTGCCTTTGCACGGTATTGACAATAGAAAGCACCAGAGCAGCTTCCCTGGAAAACCAGCCTGAAATTTTACTTACTCTATTAAATACATCCTTGGCTTTTTGATACTCCATTCAGAACTAATCTTAAATTTGTTGGCGGGTTGAATTAATTGATCTATGAACTCAGCAAAAGACTTCAAGGGATACGACTGCTGCACAAGACCGTTCAGTTTTCTATAATTTGGGTCACCCAGACTTCTTTACCTCGCGAAAAGCGTCGACTAAACTGAGAGCATTTTGCGGGGCTAAGTTAATCAAATGCCGGTTGGTCTGGTACTGATGGATGAAATTATGCAGGCCGAGCCTTTCCTGCGTGTAACCTGGTTCATTTTTACCTTGAAGTAAAGTTTCCCTCATCTTTGAAAGCATGGCATCTATCTATCTATCTATCTATCTATCTATCACAAGGAAGATGGCCGTCAGAGAAGGCGGGAGACGCATGTGCGCGAGCTGGGCCGGATAAATACACCTTTGTGGATTGACCTGCAATCATCTTCAAAGGAGGAGGAGGTGGAGTGGATAGAAACCAAATGCGATTTTGACTTTCAGACCCCGCAGGAAATTGTGGGGATTGAGAGTAGCGCCTGTTTCTTTGAACAGAACGATACCATTAATGCCAACTTCCTGCAAATAAACTCCGATGGGTATCATTCCGAAAATCGAAAAAGGAAACGACGAAGGCTATTTTCATAAACATAGTACGGCAATACATGAACGAATGGCTGAAAGGTAGTTAGAAGGATGAAAATAATTATTTCTGATGCCTTGTATGGCCAGTTTAAGCCCGGTTCCTGCATCACCTTGTTTGAGTGCTCTACTACAAAGGACCCGATACACTCTTGAGGGATCTTTCCGATAGGGCAACTCGTGCTTTTCTCTAAGGGTACGCATGGCGATCTGGTTATTTTCCATGAGAAGGTCACTTTGAGTCTGTTGTCTTTGAAGAGCAAGCTCCAGTCCTATATTTTTGATTACGAGCTTTTGGATAGAATGATCGTTAACTTCTACGGAACGGGTAACAGATGTATGGTTTTGCCGGTAATAATAGAGTGTTTGCTGGAGATTGGAGGCCCTAAACTTCTCACAACAACGGATTAGCCAATCGTGATCCTCCCACCCTATCCGATCAAAAAATAGACGATAGCCACCTACTGTCTCTGCCACTTTTTTACGGATCATCACCGCAGAGCCACAGAATGGAAAGTGGGTTGAGGAGTAAAGACATTGTTTTAATTCGTCCCATTCAGATGGGTAGGTACGCTCGCCTAGTACCTGTTGCTCATTGTCCACAAAGGCAATACCTGTCCCGCAGATGTGCACCTCGGGATGGCTATTCAGAAAATCCACCAAAAGTTGTAGGCGCTTTTCGTGTATATAATCATCGGCATCAAGAAAAGTTATGTACTCACCCTGGGCTTTCTGTAGTAAGTTATTCCAGGTTTTGAGGTATCCTTGATTATCATCCTGATGATGGCTGAAGATGCGGGAGTCCTCAAAAGAATTAATGAGCTGGCGAGTAACATCACTGGAGCCATCATCGGCTACCAATAATTCCCAATTGGAATACGTCTGTGCCAGTAAAGAGTTCAGAGCCTGAACAATGTACTTCTCGGCATTGTAAGCTGGCATAATTACCGAAACCAAGGGCTGTATCAGTGTCATGACATTACTTGTTTTAACAGCATCTTGACAAGTAATTTCATACTGGTAGGACTGTACTTTCGCAGTGGGGAGAAAAACAGGCGGGAAAGTAGGGTGAATAAAGGTATCGTTTTGTACTGACAGATTAAGTTATATTCGTATCGACTGGCGGTAGTGGTGAGGTAATAGTCCAGGTCGATTCTGAGGTTTCCTGAATTTATAACTGCCTCGATCAATCGTAATCCGCTATTAACAACACGTTCTTTGGAAAATTTATCATGAAGAAAGATCCGTTCTTCATCCGTTAAAGTGCGATTAATAATCCACTCATGCCACTGTATTCGTATTTTATATGTGTACGACTTGCGTTGTGAATTAGTGAATAAATAGGTAATACTTACGGGATGGACTCGGTAATATATCAGGACTTCGGGAACACCCCCCAGATCAGTATGACGAGCGATTTGCAACCATAAGTCATAATCTTCACCATAGCTGTATTCAGGATTATAGTATAATGAGTGTTTAATAAGTACTTCTTTTCGTATCATTACTGTGGATGCACCAAAGCAGTTACCTATTGATAAACTTGCAATCAGTATTTTTGAGTCAGATTGTACCCTATTTTTTTTACCATTAGAGAATATAAAGGAGGTTCCACAAAGGCCAATATTTTTATTTTTATCCATATAGGAAACCTGCTTTTCAAGCCGTTCCGGCATACATACATCATCGGCATCCATGCTAGCTATATATTCCCCAAGAGCAAGTTTTAACCCTTTATTGCGTGAGTAGACAATTCCTTGATTCACCTCATTTTTGATGTAACGGATGCGCAGGTCGTTATAACCGAGTATGATAGCTTCACTACTATCAGTTGAGCCATCATTTATAATCAGGAATTCAAAATCGACAAAACATTGGGATAGTATGCTGTCAATAGCCTCTCTCAAAAATTTCTCCGCATTATATACCGGCATCAGCACGCTAACTTTTGGCATTTCATTCGAATCTAGGTATTTATTTATCAATTCAAATAATTCATCATTTTATCATGAATGCATGATTTTTGTCTTGATTAGATTGGGAAATATGCAACCCAATAGTGTTTTATTTAAATGCGTAAAGCATTCCAATACTGTTACCGTGAGGTGATTTGGATAAGCACGAAAAACCATTCTTTTCAAATTCTATTTGTAATGGTGCAGGGCCTTTTTCGTGCCATTCTATCATGTATATATTTACTTCGCGTAACAGATTTTCCTGCACTAGGCGTTGAATGATAGCATATTCTGAACCTTCACAGTCAACCTTTATCACGATTGGTAGATTTAGGAACAATGCTTTAATTTTTTTTATTTCGACGGCTACATCCCTTAATTCAATTGAAATGGTTGTAAGGTTACTGTTTTTTTTCTTTGCATCAGAGAGTTGATTAACTCCGATACTTCCTTTCCATTCGTAGGTATAATTTATCTTCAATGAATGATCATGATCAGATAGTCCAAAGGCATGTGGAGTAATTTTGTGAGAAAAGTTAAGGTTACGATCTAGATTCATTTTAGCCTGCCGTAGCGTTGGTTCCACAGGTTCGTAGGCAAAGACTTTTACTACTTCAGGCTTACTTGCAAAGAAAAGACTAGTGATACCCACATTCATGCCTATGTCTATTAAAACATACTTTTCAGGGAAGAAGAGATTATAGTCTCCTTCAAAAAAAACTTCATTAAGTATATAAAAGTCCTCATTCGTTTCTACCTCGATTTTGATTTCGTGGCACTTAAAAAATAGCTGATTATTTTCTTGCCAAAGCTTTACATTCGGTATTGACAAAAGACGTTTTATGAGGTTTGCAGATTTTCTTAAAGTAGGATGCCAATCTGTTGAAAACTGTGGCAACAGTGATTCAATAGGTGAAGGAATATTCTTTTTCAATACAAGCTGAATACCTATGCTCCCTAAAATATTTTTTACTAACTTTTTTATCATTTTTATTTAAATTCAGTAACAATAGGAAAGCACCTGTACGTTAATTTACAGAGATATCAATGGAAAAGGGTGGTATAAAGGCATCACTACGCTTACCTTCCGCCTTATAGTTGTACCCATGAATCAGGAATAATGTCATGAGCTTGACGTTGAGCAGCCTCATCGGCAAACCATCGTTTGGGAGCTACCACTATTTTATCAGGGGAAGGATTGAGCCAGGCCCCCCACCAGCTAAAGCTACTGTTGGCGGTGATATGGTGCCGACAAAAGCTCATCAATTGCATATCTAGATAGCTGTTTTTTCCTACGTTTCCTTCTATATATTCAACGGGAAAAGGAAAGGAAAGATGCTGTCTAGCCCAGGCTAAATCGTCCGAAAAAACAAAAATATGTATATCAGGCTGCTGGCTAGCTATGTACGCAATGGCTTGCTTATAGTAGGCTGGTGAGCACAGGCCGTGGTATTGATGGGCCGATGGGTTAGTCAGGTAGTCGCCCCGCCGTATATGAATACTTACTGAGCAACTATTCTCAATACGATTAACTACGGAGGCATCAGGCTGACCCATGAATTGTAGTTCTGTACGAAGTAGCGGTTCTATACTTTTGAAATAACGCTCAGAGGGGAAGTGGCCATTTAGGTACGTTCGAGCGGACGTACTTGTTTCAATATCAAGATCATAGATAAAATACTTTTCATGATAAACATTTCCGGATATAATCCTCCTTACTATTTTTTGCAGAAGTTTTCTTGCCGGAACATCCACTAGTCCAAAGGCGAATTTTTCGGCCAGGGAAGGCTCAACGGAAGGTATACCCAAGGCGGCCAGTTCATATTCGCGGGAGGTATGCCAAGCATCGGCTTCTCTTTTTAGCAAAGAATTTAGATCAAAGGCTACGCTGGTACTATGTTTCACCGCCAAAGCTCTGGCTGTTGCGTATTGAAACAACTGATTACCTAATCCCCCTTTTAATCTGACTGTAATCATATACTTCTTATTTAGTAAACCAGAAACAGCCACAGCCGTAATTGTCAGTCGTAGTGAAGGCTTCGATGTGTTCTACCTGATAACTACCGCTCTTTTGAGGAATGTAAACAAATTCTTTAAGGATTAAGCCAAAACTTTCGTAGTACTTTTTTATAGAATTAGCGGTGTAAATTCGATGAGCATTAAAAAATATCTTATCTTCTTTACCAACGGGGGTTACGAAGAGTAAGGTGCCACCTGGAGCCAGCACGCGCGCTAGTTCCTTCATCGCTTTTAAGTCGCCATCGTAGTCTACCGGATCGCCGTAGCGGCCCAGGCCTATGTGCTCAACGGTATGCATACAGGATAATGATTGGACGGCATTTTCTTCAAAGAACAGATTAGTAAGGTCCGCTTTGGCAGAATAGTAGTTGTTTAATACTATATCGGCGGGCCGGTAGTCGTAGAACTCGGTAGGCATAAAGGCCGCGAGCATGGTACTAAAGTGTAGCGTGGACGAGATGTCTATGTGTTTTGCGGGCTTGGTTTGGGCAAGTACCTGAGCTGCCCAGGCCGGATGGTATATATAATGCCGGTCAAAGGGAGTACTACTGGAGCGGTCATTCAGGCAGGGGTACAGATTGGCTTCGGACACTGTAAATCTGGATGTACTCGCCTGCTCCTGATTTTGTAGGGTTTGGTAATCCTGCAAAAACCATTGGGGCGGTCTTTGCTTGATAAGGTTACGTAGAATCTTTTTTAAATGGCTAAACATAAATGCAATGGATAGTTATGAAACTGCCATTGGGCAGTAGTTATCATCTTTATTCTTTGCCAGGAGAAGCGGGAGACCTTGTCCCATGTATACTACACGTTTCGTTTCCGGCAGTACACATCTCCGAACTCTGTACTTATAAATCCGGGACCTAGTACATAGTCTTTCATTTCGGTGGCCGATAACCAAGCTTCCAGACCAAACTCCATACTTTCCCCTACACTAAAATTGCACTCAATAGTTGGATTGTTTTTTTCGATTTGCTCAATACACTCCACCACCTTTGCGGCTTGTTCTGGTACCATGTACTCAACGCTTATCATATCAATCGGGCTGGATAGTCCTTTCAATACTTCCAGTTCATAGCCCTCAACATCAATCTTGATGAATGCAGGTGTTCCGTATTTTTCAACCAAAGCATCTAGCGTGGTTATTTCGACTTTTATCGTCTTATTCCAATTATATTCTTTAAAGCGCCCGTCTTTTACAACCTCTACAAATTCTTCCGAAAAAGAAGAAATGGTATGGGCATTGGAAATATAAAAGTCCTTAATTCCTGGTTCTGCTCCCAACCCCTTGGTCACAATATCTATTTTCGTCCCGAATTTATTTCTAAGTGCCTTGTAGCAATTTTCCTGTGGCTCCACCGCAACGACCCTGGCTCCGGCGGATAGTAGGGGGCCAACCCGGTTTCCAAGATTGGCGCCTACGTCAAAGCAAAGCGCACCCTTCTGCACAAATGAAGCGTAAAAGGTGCTCCTTTTTTGGAAATCTTCACTTTCTTCCTCTTTCAAGGGTGTTGAGCTCTTCTTACGCCACTGATTTATTTTGTAAAGCAGGCTGTCTCTTGTGATTTTCCTGAGTAATTTTTTCATCTGAGTACGTTGTAGTTCGTTAGGCTAATTACTCTATTCGATTCAGCGAACTGCTTAACTGGTTCATAATAATGCCACTCTTTGTATTCACTATCTTATTGGCATTTTGGGGGTTTGGTACCTCAGATACTTGGATATAGGCCGCCTGATTACAGTAATGAAATGTACGTAAATAAGAGGAAAGCCCCACATCTAAATAGTATTGCCCCGGTGCATAGGCGATATCCGGATTTTTAAAAACGGCTTCGTACTCGCCGGCGGGTAAGTTAGCAGGGATTGTCCAGGATGTTTGTAACGGCATTCCTAGTTGGGTTCGAAGCCCCAGCCCTACCACGAAATGATTAACGAGCTCATTTAACCTAAATTTAATCCGTATTTGCCAACTGTCCCAAACAGGTGCCTCAGGCAGTAGACTTCCGGTCAGATCTTCAACGGTCAACTGATACGTAAAGCCGGGTAATTCATGACTGTTGGTAGGTGGCTCAAAGTTGAAACGCGCATCTGAATAGTTACTGACAGAGAGGTACTTGTCTAGTACCGTATTTAGTCCTCCACTGGCATATATACTACCTTGGCGTAGCAGTATGCCCCGGGTACACAGGTTTTGGACTGCCTCCATATTATGACTCACAAACAGCACTGTCCGTCCATCCTTCTCACTCACATCCTTCATCTTGCCGAGGCATTTCTTCTGAAATTCAGCGTCTCCTACCGCCAATACCTCATCCACGACCAAAATTTCGGGTTCGAGGTGGGCAGCCACGGCAAAGGCCAGGCGCACGTACATGCCCGAAGAGTAGCGCTTCACGGGGGTGTCGAGGTAACGTTCCACGCCGGCAAAGTCTACGATTTCGTCGAGTTTCGATTGGATTTCGCTTTTGCGCATGCCCATGATAGCCCCGTTCAGAAAAATGTTCTCCCGGCCGGTCAGCTCAGGATGAAAGCCTGTACCTACTTCCAGCAGCGAGGCCATCCGGCCCTTGACCCGGATGCGCCCGGTGGTAGGCTTGGTCACGCGTGAGAGGATTTTAAGCAGGGTGGATTTGCCCGCCCCATTGCGGCCAATGATGCCCAGAATCTCACCCTGCTTTACCTCGAAGTTTATATCCTGCAAGGCCCACACAAAATCACTCGTGCCTTTGGTACTTCGGTCGTTGGCCTGTCCTATCTTTCGGTAGGGATCGTCCTTGCCCCGCACACCCGCCCACCAACGGTGGAGGTCACGGCTGAGAGTGCCGGTCGAAATTTCGCCGAGCTCGTACAATTTGGAAAGGTTTTCTACCCGGATGACTGTATCTGACATAGTTTTAGACCGTATCCATAAAGGTTTTTTCCACGCGGTTGAACACCACAATACTCAACAGCAAACACACGGACATAAAACAAGAGCTATACGCGAGCCCGGCCCAGGAAAAGTATCCCTGCCCTAAAAATGAATATTTGAAAGCTTCTACTACACTTGTGATCGGATTGGCCAGCAACAAAAGCTTATACTTGTCCGGCACGATTTCGAGGGGATAGACAATGGGGGTACCATACATGAGCAACTGCACCCCAAACTGAATCAGAAAGCGCAGGTCGCGGTATTTGGTAGTCAAGGACGAAATGAGTACCCCGAAACTGAATCCTAGGCCCGACATCAGTAGCAGGTACAGCGGAAAAAGTGCCAGGGTACCATTGGGCTGTATCGGACTCTTGGACTGGGCCAGATAGTAAATCCACACCACTAGAAAGAGCGACAGCTGGATAAAGAACTTGAACAGGTTGGACACAACAATGGAAATGGGTACGGCCAAGCGGGGGAAGTACACCTTTCCAAAGAGGTTTTGATTCAGAATAAAAGTATCCGAAGTCTTCATGAGGCACTCCTGAAAGTAATTCCAGAGCGTAATACCCGCCAGATAGAAAAGGATTTTTGGCATCCCACCGGTGGAAATGCCGGCTACGTTGCCAAATATGACGACATAGGTAAGGGTAGTCAGGATGGGTTGGACAAAAAACCAGATCGGACCCAAGATGGTCTGTTTGTAGGTAGATACGATGTCACGCCGTACAAAGAGGGCGATCAAGTCGCGGTAGTGCCAGAGTTCACGCCAGTTAATATCAAAAAGGCCCGAATCCGGCTCAATTTCCAGGTCCCAGTGTTCGATATGTATGGGTTGACGCATTAAATTGCTAGTAACAATCGTAAGAGTTTCTACACGAATCTCTTCGAGATTTTTTATTTAATCTAACTTATGTTGGGACCGCTCAGACCTTTGCTGCTTTTACAGGCTTAACAAGTCACAATTCTTATTTTTTTCCAAAAGCCCGATGTAGTTGAGGCATCGCTAATATACGCCACTTGTAGATAGATACAACTACGTACTGACAAATTTAGACGTTTCGACAAGGTGCCTTCAAACGGGTTAGTTAGGATCATGGATGGCTAACCTTGTCTTTGCCCGAAAAAACCGTCGTTTTGGATGCCCAGGAAAATCCCAGGCCATAGGTAGCACGCGCACTTGCATCGTCAAATGCCGATTGGTCTGGTACTGATGGTTGAAATTATGCAGGCCGAGGCCTTGCTGCGCGTAACCTGGTTCATTTTTACCTTGAAGTAAAGTTTCTCCTTATCTTTGAAAGCTATGGTACGTATCTATTACAAAGAAGATGGCCGTCAGATCCGGCGGGAGACTGATGTGCGCGAGCTTGGGCGGATAAAAACACCCTTGTGGATTGACCTGCAATCACCTTCAAAGGAGGAGGAGGAGTGGGTAGAAACCAAATGCGATATTGATTTTCAGACCCCACAAGAGATTGTGGAGATCGAGAGTAGTGCCCGTTTTTTTGAACAGAACGATACCATTAATGCCAACTCCAACTTCCTGCAAATTAACTCCAACGGGTATCAGACCTATCCCGTATCGTTTATTTTGCGGGGAGATGTCCTGTTTACCTACCGCCGAGGTGACTCCAAAACCTTCGCCGATACAGTCAAGAAAATGAAGGTAAGTCCTGGTACATTTCAGACGGGTGTGGACTTCATGTTGATGCTACTCGAAACCCGTATTGAGGCTGATGCAGACTCCTTAGAGGCGATTTCGCGGGATATTTCTTCGATCAGTAAAGAGCTGATTCGTGAGCAGAAAGCGCGTCAGGAAGTACTCATCCGGATTAGCTCCTTGCAGGAAATTACGATGATGCTACGCGAAACATCCATTGACAAGCAGCGGGTACTGTCGGGTATTCTGCGGAGTCAATACTTCCCAGAAGACCGCAAAGAGCACCTGCGTATTATCTTGAAAGATATCAGCTCACTATTGGAATACACTACTTTTAATTTTGAACGGCTCGAATATTTGCAGAATACATTCATGGGTTTGATTAACCTCGAACAAAGCCAGGTGATTAAAATCTTTACCGTCGTGACGATCATCTTCATGCCACCGACGCTTATTGCGGGTATTTTCGGGATGAACTTCGTATCGCTTCCCACCTCGGGCTGGTCGTGGGGGTTCTGGGCCTCGTTGATACTCATGATCCTTTCATCGTTGATAGTGCTGTGGTATTTCCGGAAGAAACGATGGATTTAGAAGGACATTCGGCGGTTGGCAATTAGCCATGGCGTTCTTAACTATGTGATACAACAGAACCAATATTTTCTTTACCAGTACAATCAAAAGCTAATAACGATTCGCCGGTAGTACTTTAATCATGCCTTTACATTTCACCTCTGCCCGAACGGAAGAAGACCTCCGTCAAATTTTGACATTGCAGACCATTAATCTAAAAAAAATGTTTCTGAGGACATAAAAAAGTCGTAGGGCTTTGTGACGGTCTGCCATAGCTGGGAGGAAATAAACTTGCTGCACGGGACTACTCCGCAGATCATAGCCAAAGATGGAGATGCAGTAGTGGGCTACGCCTTGGCGATGGTACCTTCGCTGGGAGAGTTCATTGCAGATTTGAAGCCCATGTTTGAACTCTTCGCCCGCATACCTTGGGGCGATAAAGCTCTTTTGGATAGCAACTTCTACGTGATGGGACAGGTATGCGTGGCCGAATCTCACCGGGGACGAGGGATATTTGATGGCTTGTACCAGATGCATCGCGAGATATATAGCCCAATCTTTGATGTATTAATTACGGAAATTTCTACTAATAATACCCGTTCGCAGCGGGCGCACGAGCGAGTAGGGTTCCGTACTGTTCACCAGCACAAGGACCAATTGGATGACTGGAATGTGGTAGTTTGGGAATACTGAACGGGTATAGTGCTACCCTAGCGAAGCAAACGGAAGTTTCGAAATTCGAACAAACGTTTCCCGGTTTTTTTCTCAAACCAGTACAGTAGTCCATCTTTCAGGTCAAACTTCTTCTTGCTGAGATCCATCTCTACGTTCCAGTCTTGCCGGGCAATGCGCTCGTGCATGACGGCGGGGTGGGTATCCGTAAAGCGGGTAAGCGAGTCGAACTGGGTAAAGTCAAAAAAATCTTCACTTTGGAGGAGATGCTGCCATTCACTATCATCTTTCCAGAATCGCCCCACGTTCTTCATTTTTTGCTTCATCTGCACCGGACTTTTCACCCACCCGTAATGGTAAATGGCCGCCCCGCTATGCTTGACGTTAAGTTTTTGTATGTCCTTCCGAAATCCCTGCGCATCGCGGAATGCCGAGATACTGGGGTCGTTTCGGATAATACGTACCTCGTGGCGGTACCACGTGCGGCTGTCGCCCACGTAGTTGTACGTACCATAGAAATGCAGGTAGTCAAACAAAAGACCTTCCACGGCGGTGTTATCGGCGTGCTGTTCACAGGCTTGGCGGATGATCGGGTGGTACTTTTCGTGTAGCACCTCATCGCCCTGAATGTAGAAAACCCAATCGGCATCCGTGGGTAGCTGCCGGTAGGCTTTATCGGTTTCTACGGCGAGTACCTTACCGCCTTCGCGCAGCGACATATCCCAGACCGATTCTACAATCCTGATCTTGTCCGACCCAATGCTACGAATCAAATCCAGGGTGTCGTCCTTGCTTTGTCCTACACTCACGAGCATTTCGTCTACCACGGGAAGTATGGAACAAATGGCCTCTACAATCGGGTAGTCATTGAGCAGGGCATCTTTAATGATGGTAAATCCGACAATTTTCATGGGATCAGGATCATTTAGCAGGCATGAGGTAGGGATACTTTCCCCTCCGGGTGTAAAAATAGTCATTCAGCCGGATTACCCGAGGACGTCATACTGGAAAGTCCGGTGTAAGGGTGGTTTTGGTAGGCCATACCTATGATTTTTGTAGTAAATATAGACGGGGTAAGATGCCGGAGGTAGGGTCGGGATACGGAGATGTTAATTTTCACTTTCAAAAGTTTATGTATTAATAAATAATTGAAAATCAGATAATTAATATTATTTTCATTAGACTTTTAGAACAAGTCTAAACAACGATACCCTCTGCCTTGAAATTAACGGCATATCGGTGTAGCTTTGTTCATTACCTTTTTACCCTAACAATTTTGTTTAGCAAAGGGTTAATACGTTGAATGATCACCATCAAAAAATAGAAAAGAAAAATATGTCACAAGTACTGACTAGCCAGCCAGAGCCCTTACTAACCGAAGATCCAATGCGCTTTGTTTTGTTTCCTATCAAGCATCAGGATATCTGGCAAATGTATAAGCGCCACGAAGCGTCTTTCTGGACCGCCGAGGAGATAGATCTTTCGCAGGATATGAAAGATTGGGTTAATCTTAGCGATAACGAGCGCCACTTTATTTCTCATATTCTAGCCTTTTTTGCGGCTTCTGATGGAATTGTGAATGAAAACCTTGCCATTAACTTCCTGAGCGAAGTACAGTATGCCGAGGCTAAGTGTTTCTATGGATTCCAGATTGCCATGGAAAACGTTCACTCAGAAACGTACTCGTTATTAATTGATAGCTACATCAGAGACCCAACTGAGAAAAATCGACTGTTGCGTGCTATTGACACTGTACCTTGTGTACAGAAAAAAGCTGATTGGGCCTTAAAGTGGATCAACAGCGAAGATTTTACCGAGCGGATCATTGCATTTGCGGCAGTGGAAGGCATATTCTTCTCAGGATCTTTCTGTTCTATCTTCTGGTTGAAGAAGCGTGGCCTGATGCCGGGACTGTCTTTCTCCAATGAGCTGATCTCCCGCGACGAAGGACTGCACTGCGAATTTGCTTGTCTGTTGTACACGCAGCATATCAAGAACAAACTGCCCGAAGCGCGTGTAATGGAAATTATACTGGATGCCGTGGAGATAGAGAAGGAGTTTATTTCGGAGGCGCTACCCGTGTCGCTGATCGGTATGAACTCTGAGTTGATGAAGCAATACATTGAGTTCGTAGCCGATTTCTGGTTGGAGCGTTTGGGTTGCCCAAAGCACTTCGGAACGTCTAACCCATTTGACTTTATGGAATTAATTTCTCTTCCCGGAAAAACTAACTTCTTTGAGAAGCGCGTGGGAGAGTACCAGAAAGCCGGTGTGATGTCGGGTGTGACAGACAAAGATTCTGGACATAAGATTTCCTTCGACGAAGATTTCTGATCAAGTCGATCTAAACCTATTCTGATTATATACACAAAGACCTCCGGAGTTGAACTCCGGAGGTCTTGTGTTTGTATAAGAGTATTTTCGACTAAGTACTAGTACAAAAAGCGAAGGGCTAATAACCTAATAACTAAACATCTAGTACGCCGTCTATCATTTTCCAGACTAACTCGCTTTCGTAGCCTTTTCCTAGGGCATAGCGTACGAGCTTCTGCTTTCGCTTAAACGCATCCGTTTCGGTTCGTTCGAGGGCGGCGTTCTTCTTGGTCAGAAGTTGTTGGAGGGTAGCTTCGTAGTTCTCCGCATTGATCTCTGCCATTCCTTGTTGAATAGTATAGTCCGTCAACCCGCGGCGGCTAAGCTCTTGCCTGATCCGTATTTTACCCCATTTTTTGATCCTGAACTTACCCCCGGCATAGGTTTTGGCAAATCGTTCTTCGCTGAGATAGTTGAGCGAGATAAGTTCCGCTATAATTTCCTCGGCCTCATCACCCCATACGCGCCATTGTTTTAGCCGCTGCCGTACCTCATCCTGCGTTCGCTCCTGGTAGGCGCAGTAAGAGGTAGCTTTTTGTAGTATGAGGCGGTCCATGGGCGGTTTATCCGGGTAGGAAACCTACCCTTGATTACTTAAAACGATTTCCAAAGGTAAAGGATACTCCGGCGTGAATACTCAGAAACTTGGATGAACTTTCTAAGTTATACTGAGTATCTCCGGCTTGATTCTTCCCGAAACTTACATTATAGAGGGCTTCGGCCGTCAGCGCAATACCCGGTGTGATATTGTATCCAATTCCAACTTTAGGAGCTATTCCCACGTTGGTTTCTCCCGAAGTATCGTCGTACACTTTTTGCCCATTAAAGCTGATATTGGCATTAAGCGCTGTCCGGATTATACCGGCTTCGAGTCCAATGTAAGGGTTCAGCTTTGTGGTGGTAGGATGGTACTCAATGGTACCCATAATTGGGATACTAGCGGATTTAAGCTCGCCGCTCAAACCACTACCTTCTTGTTTGATGGTTTCGGCGTAGGTACGTATCCGGGCGCCGATGGCTACCTTCGGCGACACAAAATATTTTAGGGCCAGTCCACCGCCCCATATGCCGTTGCTTCCGTCTTCGGTGGGTACTCCGTAGCCAACGTTCAGGTCCAGACTTAGCTGGGCGGAGGCAGGCGCGTGCGCCAAAATGCCCAAACCAAGGGCTAATAGGATACTATAGAATGCATTTTTCATGTACTTGTTCATTAAGATTTACAGATATATTTTCCCAAATATCCCCAGAAAGGAATGGATGTACCTGAATTGATAAAAAATATGTGCCAATGAATTCCCTGTTTTTGACCCACTGGCAGCATCGATCCCTGAAAACAGTTGAAGCTGAGCCGTCATTCAAGAAATAATGCATGATTAATTTCTGTAAAAGAAGGTTCTTTTACAGAAAAGAGGTATACTCGAATGTTGTTTACCGGGCCAACGGCCCCTTTTTAAATAGAACTAAACCTAGTATCCATGGATCTGGCTCGTCGTGACTTGCTCAAATTTTTACCGGCACTTCCCTTTCTGAAATTCCGTTCTCAATCCTCCCAACCCGTTCCCTTTACGCTTCGTTTTGCGGTGGCTTCGGACGGTCATTTCGGGCAGCCGGATACTGATTTTGAGAAGTTTTACAAGGATATTACGCGTTGGCTCAATCAGGAGAAATTACAAAAAGGACTGGATTTTGCCATTTTTAACGGTGATCTTATTCACGATGAGCCAACCCTGCTGTATGATGTAAAAACAGCGCTGAAACGCCTCACGATCCCTTTTTATGTAACACGGGGGAATCACGATAAGGTAGGAGTCGATGTCTGGGAAGGTACTTGGGGCTACTCTACCAACCATAGCTTTGCCCGCGGTGAATACGCATTTCTGCTGGGAGACACCTCCAACGAAAAGGGTGAATACCTTTGCCCTGACCCGGCGTGGCTACGGACTGAACTAGCTAAATACGAGAACAAGAAAGGGATATTTGTATTCTTGCACATTACTCCGGCCAAGTGGACGCAGCATGGTATTGATTGTGAGGAAGTACGTGAGCTACTCGAAAAAACGCCGAATGTGAAAGCGATTTTTCACGGACACGATCACGACGAAGATGGTAGAAAAATGAGTGGTGGCAAGCCTTATTTCTTTGATGGTCACTTTGGCGGAAGCTGGGGTACTACCTATAAAGGATATCGAATCGTGGAAATCTACCAGGATGGAACCTGGCAGTCGTACCAGTACAATCCGGCCGCTACACCGATCATTAATACGTTTGTGGGGAAGAGCTAATAGCTATCAGCCAATAGCCATTAGCTCTTTGTGAATACTTATTCTATACTATTCCGACAGGCGGATCAGGTGATTTTTCTTCCCTTTGGAAACTAATACAAAACGATTTTGTAGCAGGTCAAACTCCGTCAATGGTTGCTCGGGGCCGGTTACTTTCACTTTGTTGATACTGACCGCATTCTGCTGAATAGCCCGGCGAGTTTCTCCTTTGGAAGCATATATCTCGCCACGGGTAGCCGTCGAGAGTAAATCTGTGATATTGGTACACTCGTTCCACTCTGCCCGCGTGATTTCCGACTGCGGCACCCCGTCGAAAATAGTATCAAATTCATCGGCCTCGATGCTCCGCAGGGTATTGAGCGTTGCCTTTCCAAATAGTACTTCGGAGGCCTTCACGGCAAGCTGATAGTCACGGGCCGAATGCACACTCGTGGTAATCTGCTCGGCCAGTGTTTTCTGCATCGTACGCAGATGGGGTGCTTCGGCGTGTTCAGCCTCTATTTTTTCAATTTCTTCTGTAGAGAGTAGCGTAAATACGCGTAGTAGGCGGTGGCTATCCTCATCGGACTGATTGATCCAAAACTGGAAAAACTGGTAGGGCGAAGTGCCCGCGGGATCGAGCCATACGTTGCCACCTTCACTTTTACCAAACTTCGTTCCGTCCGATTTAGTCAGGAGGGGAGTAGTCAGGGCAAAAGCTTTAAAGAAACCTTCTTCGTCGCCCTCTTTGCGGCGAATTAGCTCAGTACCTGTGGTTATATTTCCCCATTGATCCGATCCTCCCATCTGCAACCGCACGGATTTGTTCTTGTACAGCCAGTAAAAATCGAATCCTTGGAGGAGTTGGTACGAAAACTCGGTAAAAGAAATACCCGTTTCGAGGCGCTTCTTAACGGAGTCTTTTGCCATCATATAGTTGACGGTAAGGAATTTTCCGGCTTCCCGCAAAAATTGTAAAAATCCGATTTCTTTAAACCAGTCGTAGTTGTTGACGATCTCGGCGGAGTTGGCACCGCAATCAAAATCCAGGAAATGCTCCAACTGACGGCGGATACCATTCTGATTTTCTAGTAGTGTCTCTTCCGAAAGAAATTCCCGCTCGGAGGCTTTGCCCGAGGGGTCACCGATCATACCGGTAGCACCTCCTACCAACGCGAAAGGCTTGTGGCCTGCGCGCTGAAAATGCACCAATAGCATAATCGTAGCCAAATTCCCAATATGTAACGACGAGGCCGTAGGGTCAAAGCCGATATAACCGGCGGTCATTTCGGTGTTCAACTGTTCTTCGGTACCGGGCATCATGTCGTGTAGCATGCCGCGCCAGCGTAGTTCTTCAATGAAATTTGGGTTTGTAGTACTCATAAGGATTGGCTCGAAGCGCTTAATTTTTTTAAGAGTGCAAATTTAAGTCGATTCTCCTATGTTTGCAAAGGAGTCATATTTGCCTTTATGAATTAAAGGAATATGTCTAACTTACGTCTCCACAATGTGAAAGGAAATGAGAGCTAATACGCATCTAAGTAGCCATCAAGGATGTTGATTTGAAAGATAGCCACATTAAATACCCTAAATCGAAATGAAAAATCCACACCCATTCGACAAAGCACGTCTTTGTTATCTCACCTTGAGTGAATGGAAGGTACTGCTTTGCTTAACTGATGGATGGAAAAATTCTGAAATTGCAGAAATGCTCCATATATCCCAAAGAACAGTCGAAACCTACCGATACAGAATTGGAGAAAAACTCGATCTGTCAGGTTATGGTCAGTTAGCCTTTTTTGCATGGAAAAATCGTGAATTACTACAGGATACTTACGATAAAGAATTCCCCCCCCCAATAGTATTAATTAAATACAATTACATGTTTAATTAATACTAATCTTTGTCGTAAATTTACTACCTAAGCCTCGCTCTCAAACTGATACATTTGTTTACCTACTACTCTTAGTTTCTATTTTCTATTGGGTGTATTTCAGTTTTGCAAAATAGGGAAAAAAAGTTGGATTTTTAAGCCGCCCAAAACCTGCCCCCCCCCCCCATGACAGAATCAGAATTCGTGGCCCTGGCCCTCAGCAAGTACGAGCAAATCAAGTCGCTGGAAAACTCGGCTGACTTTTACCAGCACGAGAAGGACTTCGAGCAAGTGTGGACCGAGCTGGGCGGCCAAGTCCTCGAGAAGACGCTCGGGGAGCAGCCGGCCAGCGCACGAAAAAAAAAGCGTTCAGAC
>Ga0105054_10004461_pt1 | contig 20897 bp, 15 predicted proteins | sample BON02_FD_78091 | JGI IMG/M metagenome (GOLD analysis project Ga0105054, IMG submission 78091) | Freshwater microbial communities from Lake Bonney liftoff mats and glacier meltwater in Antarctica - BON-02 (megahit assembly) | ecosystem: Environmental > Aquatic > Freshwater > Ice > Glacier...
AGATGGGAAAAACCTAGTATGGATGAAGCACAAAAGCCGGACACGGTAAAAGCTAGTCATATTTTGGTAAAACATGCTGGTTCACGCAACCCTGTATCCAGAAGAACTGGTCAAGCTACCACCAGAACTGCTGATGAGGCGTTGGCGCAGCTACGAGAGATACAAAAAGAACTTAAAGAAGATCCTTCTCGCTTCGAAGAGATTGCCAAGGATGTTAGTGATTGTTCTAGCTCAAAGCGAGGAGGAGATTTGGGTCCTTTTGGTAGACAGGCTATGCAGCCTGCCTTTGAAAATTGTGCATTTCATCTTGCTGTGAACGAGATTAGCGGGATTATTGAAACTGATAGTGGATTCCATATTGTGCTGAGAACCAAATAGCTATTCATGTTTTTGAAACTGGTTTGCAATAATTAACAATTAATTAATAAAAATTCCCTCCAGGAAATCGACTAATTTTGAAACTCAATTGTGAAAACATGGATGTCTTGCTAGATATCATCGTCATCACGTTGCCGATAGGTAACGCATGTATCCACTTTGTGAACTTTGGTGCTAAAGCTTCTAAGCTTAACATCTTCTGCGTTGGTAATGTTTCTAGGATCCGATTCTTCCCAAGCCAATGGAACTTGAGCATCAATGTCAGTATGAACTAGAAGGTCAAAAGTGCATGATTCTTCAAGCAGAGGAAGAAAAGTGACGCTGGCAGTAATTTGCCTCATAATCGCCTGAATCTCGTTCATAATTTCCTTGTTTGATTTGACACGAGTCACAGTGGGATTAGCTGTAACTTCTTTGTCTGTCTCCACATTGAATACCCAGCGTTCTAAAACTTCTTTGGATTCACATCCAGTTACCACCATTACCAGTTTTTGTGCATTGCCTTTCAAAAGCCACGATCGAAGTTGATCAAGTACGTTATCTAAATACGTTTTCAACTCAGGTACTTCAGTTACCCATATTGGCAACCCATATTTTGATATTCGCTTGAAGGATTCAGGCGAGTAGACGCCTCGCTGGTATAAAATATTGTTGATACTATACTCAAAAAACTCTGTCACGATCTCTGTGGACCCCTTGAGGGTTATTTCATTGGAAGTCGCTTGAGCAGTTGCCTGATAGATAGTTTCAATAGTAATACATAGTTTAGTCAATCAAACTTACCATTGCACGTACTATTCAATCGCTCGAGTGTTAAAGCCAGACGTAAATTATAACGACGAGACAATTCAAACGTGCCCAGTAGACACTGAATTTGTTTTTGAATTTTTTAGTTGAAATATTTGGTGATGCTGCTCGCTGTTTCAGGCGTTGCGGTAACACGTTTTGAAGGATGATTGGCAACCTTTGTTGAAGGTTTTGGAGTAACTTCCATTAAAAAGTCCAGATTTTCAGGTCCCTGATGGACACAATTATAGACAGCTTGATAATCGATGGCCTTTTTAGAACGAGAAAGGTTTCTTCGATAAACTTGCTCACCAAAATACTCCACAAACATCTCGCAAGCTTTCGAAAGAGCTAAACTCGATTCTTTGGACAATTTGGATACGGACTCATCAAGCTTGGCGATTTTGGATACTCTGGAAAGGGGAAGGTCTTGGGCTGCAGAAATGGTTTCAGATGAGCGCTTTGAAGATTTGGGAAGCTTTTCATAAGCTTGCATTGCTACCTTGTATATCTCTTTAGCCTCCAATGCACGGTGTGCGTACGGAACTCTCAACTCCTCATTCAATTCGTTCCATGCCGCCCCAACGAGCTTAGCTATATCTCCGATTTTTGCACCTGGATTTTGAGCCGCTATTTCAGGTCGCTTCTCCTCCATGAACAGGAAATACGCAGTTGAAGGTCGTTTAGGAGGCGTTGTAAATAGTGAGGGGTCGTTTTTTTCTTCAACTAGCTGTTGTACTTCATCTTGCGATTTCTCATCCTCAGACACGTGACCTTGCGATATTTCTCCCTTCCAATCTCCAGGTTCCAAATGTGACTGCTTTTTCGAATCGTCTTCCAGAGCGATAGTATCACCAGAAACTTGTGGATTGGTAGGTTCTATCAACCATGCAGCAACCTCATCACCAGTAGTATCTTCAACGGGACTCTCAACTTTCATCGCATCTGGGGAAACGTCACCCACAAATTGCGTCCCCTCTCTTTCTATGGATGCTTCCTCCTCGTGCAATCTGCATTCCATCGACAAAATCAATTTTGAAAATACCAAAATAGGTAGACCCTTTCGGGGATCTTGTCGCCTGATTTGAAGTTGACAGATGCGTTGGTTCTTTTTCCTTTGGTGTCTTTTTGGACTCACTGCAAGCGATAACAGTTGGGGCAGATGCCATGGCAATCTGTGGTATGTTGGGCATTCCTTGGTACTTGGAATCTGCAGTAGTAACATAATTCGTGTGTTCCGAACCAACATTACTCAAGGCAATTCATGCCAGGCGGTCTCTCATAAAACCAGTCTGGCAACCCAAGAAGGATTTTGCGTAGACCCAGTTGATGTGAAATTTTCCTCTACCTCCGCCTTTCTCGAGATCAGCACTGGTGAGTTGAAAGTTTTCGTTGAGCTACCTGATGAGTCACACCGTGTGCTTTTCTATTCAATTGATCTGAAAATGACTTTAACGCGTGAGATAAAATCCGTGGTTGATTTTGATGGATCGGTTACTCAAGAGTGGTATTCAGACAATAACGAATCAATTTACGGCATGGGGCAATATGTTAACGGTGAATTAAACTACAGAGCTGCGCCGCTTCAATTGATTCAATACAATACTGAAGCTGTTGTACCCTTTTTTGTATCAACTCGGCAGTATGGCATTTTATGGGATAACTACGCCTGGGGCATGTTCAATAGTCCAGAAAATGAATTGGATGTCAATTCAACTTCATTTGTTCCACGTGAGAGTGGAACTTACTGGTTTTATGTCGTAGATGTGTCAGCAGTATGGGATACAGGCGAGTTCACTCTTTCTCTTACGGATTCAATTTCAAAAACTATTCATACTTGTGAACACAAACTCCATAATATGCCCAATAGTGTAAGTTGCAAGTTCAAGAAACTTGAAGCCAAACGATCATACATTGTTTCATTCTCTCAATCTCGAATGCGAGCACCCAAAGTATTTTATAATTCAATGGAGACTTATTTGAAAACATCCCTACATGCAAAATCGGGAAACGTGATTGATTACTACTTCGTGCATGGGAAAACCGTGGATGGCACAATCAAAGGGTATCGTATAATCTCGGGAACTGCGTTTATGTTGCCTCGGTGGGCCTATGGTTTTTGGCAATGTAAAGAGCGCTACCACACTCAAGAAGAGCTTCTTGAATCAGCGAGGCAATTTCGAAATAGATCAATCCCGGTGGATAATATCGTACAAGACTGGCAATATTGGGGAAAGCTGGGTTGGGGACCACATTGGGTAAGTTGTTATTCCAAGATATACGCAAGATTAACAAAGATTCACAGGACAAATCTCTCTATCCTGATCCGCGAGGTATGATAGAACAATTACATGCTCTAAAATATCACTTCATGGTATCTGTATGGTCGTTCTTCGATACCAAGACAGAATTCCATGAAATAATGCACAGCAAAGATTTTCTTATTCCCGGATCTTTGTATTTTGATCCATGGAATCCAGCGGCGAGGTCAATGTTTTTTAATTTCTCGAATGAGAATCATTTTAAAATAGGAGTGGATGCTCTATGGCTTGATGCAACAGAACCAGAAAGCTTGCAAAATATCAACAAGACGATATTCCTTGGAAATGGAAATGATTATTTGAACTCCTACAGCCTGATGGTTGCACAGGCAATTAGCGAAGGGAAAAAATCCATAGATCTCAACCCCCGTGATTTTTCTCTCACGAGGTCTTCATCAGCTGGCCAGCAAAGATACGGTGCTGTTTTGTGGTCAGGAGATATTGACGGGTCTTGGGATTCGTTACGTCGTCAAATCTCGATGTCAATCAATTATCAATTATCTGGCAATCCTTATTGGTCTATGGATATTGATGGATTCTTCAGACCAGCTGATCAGTACACTTCCGATGCATATCATTTACTGCTTATTCGGTGGTTTCAGTTTGGAATGTTCGTTCCGCTATTTAGAGTTCATGGAACCGGTTCGAACACAGAAATATGGAATTACGGTGACGATACAGCCAACACCATTAAAAACGATATCATTCGTTTTCGCTACAGATTGTTGCCATACATATATTCAGGCTTTCACGATGTGGAACAATCTCATTATTCGATGCAACGAGGGATGGTATTTGATTTTGCCGATGATCGAGAGGTATGGGATGTAGCTGACCAATTCATGTTTGGGTATTCGTTTCTTGTTGCTCCGTTATTCTCCCAGGATTCATTCAGGAACGTGTATTTGCCTAAAATTACGGGCGTGTGGTACGTACTTTGAAAAGATACTAACAATCCGTAGCTTATTTACATATTATCTAGGAGAGACTTTTTCACTGGAGATGAGATTCCGTACGGATGGCACGTTTCAAACAACTGCAGTCGCGCAACCTTCCCGCTTTTTGTTCGATCTTCTATTTTAGTGCTAGGTCCTTTTGTGCAGACAACTGCAGAGATTATCACGTCACTCGAGGTTCGTGTATACACAGGTGCGAATTCCAAGTTCACTTACTATTTCGATGACGAGTCCAATAGGGGCAGTGGGTACATGGATGTTACTTGGAATGAATCGATCAGTGTTTTGACATTAGGGATGTCTCAGGGTGATCTCCGGTTTCCAACTATATCCATTGATGTAGTCGTAGTCGACACGAATAGAGGCACTGGAATTGCACCTAGCAGGAATCCAAACTCAAAAATAACATACACAGGTTCGGAGACTAAATGGAAAATGCCGGACATATCGGGAATCATATAAAATCCTATTTTAATTTCAAAATATAAGGCACGTTGTGAACATTGGAGCTAGAAAACCATTGTGCGTAGTTACCAATGGACTCTTCCAGTATCTTCTGCGACTTTGAATATACGCCCCCTCGGTCGGCTAACAAGAGATCAAGAAGCGCAACTGGGAATAGCGGAGGGCAGACTAATTCTCCAGAATCATATATACCACTAGCGGGTATCATTTGAGCCATCAATCTACTTGCAATTTCACAGGCTTCATCGATACGACCAAATTTAACGAGAGTCCTGATCAAGATACCCGGGTTCCTGGCCTCATCCTTGGATGAATCGCGGGCAAATGAATGCACTGTTGAATGTGAGGAATTGGTAAAATCTCCCCACGAGAAAAAGGAATTCTGTAGCCATTGAGGAATCTCTGCGCTGACGCATGATATAAGAATCGTATCGAGTACAACTCCGTGGTATTTAAACAACCTAAGTGTTTTATGCCCGTCCAGGGAAGGAACCTTAGCACAGTCTAACATTTTCAAAGACTTTTGAATATAGGAGGCCGGGTGCTTGGAACCCTCGCAACCTAGGGTCAAATGAACAAAGAATGCAACGCGAACATCTTCACTTGAAATTTCCTCGTCCCAGTGAACTAAAAGTAAAGTCAGGGCATCGTCAAGCATTCGAAAATCCACCAGCAGCAAAACAAGTTCCCGAAAATCACGAATCGAACTGGTGGAAGAAAATATTCTAGAGCTCAAAATGATCGAACGATGATCATCATCACATACTGCAACCAGTTTGCATAATGCGCGGGCAACCACAAATAGAGCCTCGATATTCGAAACTGAAATTTGATACAATGCTTGATTTTGTTTCGTAGCACCTTGAAAAAAGGGAGGTCTGAATACCACGCTAACTGTAGACGCAAGATCGGAAGCAAGTCTTAGTGCATTTAGCGAAGAAGACAAGGCGTTTTGATAGTGGAGAAGACTCTCTGGAGTCCAACTATCACCGTGTGACTGCTCAATATGGTATGATAAATTAAACATACATTGGGATGCTTGGACAAAGTGACAATGACGAACGCAAAAGGCGAAAAACACGGAAGATGTTCTGACGTGGTCTTGGATTGAATGACTCTCTTTTATTTTTCTATCAAGCGTTTCCATTATTAGGTTCCATAAATGCTCCTCTAGGGATTCAAAGCAAAGAGAACACAATGCTTCTGTTTCACCCCTGTCAATCATTACTGAAACTAATTGGCCAAGATATCGACCATTGCCATTATCGCTAGTGCTGGGATACATCCGGCACGCATTAAGTGCTTGTTTATAGTCGCTCATATCCAGCGCCCTTCCAAATACGAAGGCGCACAAAACACATCTGTCATCATTGGACATTTTAGTAGATGGGTTCGCGGAACATTTCAAAGCTTCAAGGGCAAAATCCATAGCAGGCTTTGGTTCTTTCGCTCGCTCAAATACTTTCATCACAGTGAAGTTGTAATCCAAAACTCCATCAATTGGAGTCGCCATTCGGAAATACATACACGCACGGTCCAACCATCCTGGATCACCCTGGCTCGCCAAAGACCGCCATAAACAAGATTTCGCCTGGAGAAAGGCTACATATTTCGACATTGATTCACCGATAAAGAAAGGAAATCCACAAGAACTCTTGCAATTCGCTGAGTGGTTTTCCAAGGAAATCATACTCGCAACATCTCCCAATACATGGTACTGCTGTTCTCTGTCTAAGAATGAAAGAACCTCGCTTTCAAGACAACAAGCAAGACTCATGAGTTGCGCAAGAGCTGCAGAGTTATCAAAGGAATGGGAGTTCAGAACGCTTTCGATCCAAACTTTCAATATTGATGCCGTACCTAATGACTTGGAACTAACGACATGATTCGTTTTGACAGTTAGTCTGCGAATCCAGTCTAATGATCGTGGCACTTCTAGGGAGGACTCTTGACTTAGACGCAATAGTTGAGAAAACAAAAAACAACGATGAGCCGCCTTCTTCATCAATGGGGCAGTCGACCAATGATTGTCTATTTTGGTATGCCCTTCTATCAATGAAGAAACAATCAAAAGAACCGATACTGCTAGACCAAGTCGATACTGAATGCATTGGCGTAATGAATCCCAATAAAATTGGGTTTGAAGACGCATCCTTCGGGCAGTGGGGGAAAGTGAACTATCGGTACATTCCATCGAAATTGTATTACTGCTTTCTGGAGCGAGATTATCCAAAAGATTCTCGACCAATTTCTGAAAGTGTTCCTTTGAGAGTGAATTCAACGGCTCCAACGACTTTCTCAATTCCAATACTGGACTATCTCGAATGTAACTATGAGTTCGCTCAATTAAGTGGGAAGCCCCGGTTCGAATAGAGTGAGACACTATAAACTCTAACTCCGAAATCCATCGAGTTTGGAGGGAGAATAGACATGAGTTCAACGGGGAGTTTGCCTGTAGCGAAGGAATAATCTCATTGGCCCGAAAACCAGTGACTCTTCCGGTCCGAACAACGACACAATCACCAGCAAATAAAGAACACGGGCTCTCGCAAAGAGAAAGTGGACGATGAGAATCAAGCCAATTATTTTCACAGTCGTTGAGTAGTCGAGACCATGCAAGTACTTCCATACTCCTTCTTTCGCTCTCGGGATACTTTCGACAGCTGGTAGTCACGTTATTTTTCATTAGATTTACGATAAGATGGTTGGAGCCCGGTTTCAATCCTTTGATCTTTGAGGATGAAGTTGAATCATCGAATGAACTGAGGAAGCTCCACCGAAGATCATCAAAAGAATAGCGCTCCGAGACTAGCAACCTAGCCGCAAAAAAATCCACAGGATTGAAATACTCTTGTATTTGGTCTCGTTGGCGCATCGCTTCTCTATCTTGATCATATGCAACGAAAGAACATCCGTTCTTCGTATGCTCCAATATCTGAGTACTTTTACCACTCAAAGGTTTCCACCATAATGAATACAAAGAATTGTTTCGTGCGAGTACATCAATCAGAGTAAAACTACAAGGAACCGAATGATTGCTTTCCGCGACCAAATTCATCTCAGAAGCGCTGAGGGACCCATGAAGCACTTGCATGGAGGCCGCACCAGACGACAAGTTGAGACCAACACCTATCCTTAATGGCTCGATGGCTATTATTGAGATGAAAGCACGCTCTACCGCATCATTTTCTTGTCGAAGGTCTTGCTTAGCGAAAGACCGTTGACTAATGCTCCACGCGTACATTACCGAATCATCAGACATCCCAATTACATAAACTTCGCTGCCAATGCATATTGGACAAAGACCAACCACATTCCCGGAATGCTTTTTGCGTTTTGCGAGAAACGACATACGTGGTTTGTTGGTCAGCTCCACCTCACAAGCAGCATGCCGATTGAACTGAAAATACGATGCCAACGGCTCAGCGGAATCTTGGTAATTCCCAGCAGATGCGATATCCACAACCGATGCTACATTTATTAAACCGCTCGGATCTAGAAACCAACAACAATGCTTTAAAGAGTTCTTGAACACAGCAGATTGAGGCGGTCGCAACCACAAGTTGGAAGAATTGAATATGGAAAAGCCGGGAGCCGCCTTTCTGTCATCTTTCTTGGCAAATGGGTGATCTCTAAACGAACAAACGTAAGAAAGGCCACTTGTAAAACAAATACACAGGTGAAGTTCATCATCTTTCTCGAACCATTTAACGCCACCGAAGGCGATGAGTAAATTGCCTGGTAACTTCAATCGAAGGGCACCGCCAACAAGTTCATCTTGGGCTGAGATCTCTAGAATGTCAATCGAGTTTGAATAATATCGCCAAAACAACATTCTGGCCCCGTTGTTCGAGGGACTCTGATAAGAATAACAACCACCAAGTTTCTCACACTCTTGCCCAGCGTTATCCACGAAAGGCTCAGCATTGCCTCCAAATTCATGCGCAACCTTCCAATTTAAAGAGCAGTCATCAAAGTCTACCAGTGGCACTTCCTTAAGAATGGTGGTGCTCATGGTATCTTGCATGATTCTCAAAACCAAAGGAATTTGAATTATAGGTCCCCGCCATTGGGAAGACACTAAGTTTTGAGTGGTGGAGGTCAAGAGCCAAAAACAAATCATTTCTGATCTTTTTGAGACTACATAGTAATGGACGTACGTAAAAGCAATTTCTTAAGGCTTCTGCCTCAAATTACGAGAGCGATTCAAACGTGTGATTTCGTTGCCATCGATGCTGAATTTTCAGGTTTGAATACTGGGAAGGAGAGAGAGCCGTGGGGGCTAGATACGTGCCAGGAAAGATACGAAAAGATTAAAGAAGCTGGTGAGCAATTCGCCTTATTACAATTTGGAATTTGCTTGTTTACTCGCAGTCAAGTTAATGAAGAAGAAATAATTGCCGAGCCTTACAATTTCTGGGTGTACCCAAGTTCAAGCCACGGGTCCGACGATCGCTTACTGTTTCAAACAGGGAGTGTTGAATTTTTGACCCAATGTAACTTTGACTTCAATATGAGTTTCCGAGAGGGTATTCCTTACCTCACTCGTGATAGAGTTGACATTCTGCGAAAGGAGTTTTCAGAAAAGTCAGCTAAATTACTTTCTACAGCAAAAACTGATTCTAAATCGGAGACAATAAACTTGAGCACCATTCGTGCTCCGCATGTAAAGAATTTACTAGCTGAAGCACTCAATATCGCGAGTCAGATATCGGCAGGAAAAGACCAGGCATCAGGATTGTCATTTGAAGTTGACGAATATGGAAGAAAGTATGTCGTACTTCATCCTATGAATGGCTATGTTCGACGTCTCGTATATCAAGAAGTCCAGAATAAGTTCAAGCATATTCATGTTGGTAAATTTCATTTCGACAATACTAATTCGCGTGACGGAAGATTGAGGCTCACGGTATGCAGTGATACATTATCTGTTGCAGATATGGAAAGTTCAAGAATTGAGGAATCATTAAAAACTGAACAAGAAAGTTTGGATTTATGCCACGGTATGGGTAAAATAATCCAGATCATATCTGAGTCCAAGAAACCTGTGGTTGGTCATAATTGTATGCTTGACTTAACCCATGTCCTGTCTAAGTTCGAGCGACCATTACCACCAACTGTTGAGGAATTCCGCGTAGCCTTAAATGAGATCTTCCCGATTATTATCGATACAAAGCACGTCTATTCAACTGACCCTCAACTCCGTGTTTTGACTCCCGACACAAGCCTGAACGGATGCAACCAATCAGGGGATTCTAATAGTCTCTTGAAAGGAAATCTATCAATTACTATGGGAGAAGGATTTACCAAGTATAGCGGTAGCGGCGATTCTTATCATGAAGCAGGATATGATGCTTTTGTTACTGGGAAAATATTCGCTCGAGCTATGTGTCTCATCACTTCTTCAGTATCGGTTTCTGAATCCCTTCTAAAATTCCATGAAAGTGGCCTGGGAAACCATTTATTTCTCATGCGACAAGATTTTTCTCTCAACTTGGTTGGTCCTCTTTCTGAACCTGATATGGCTAACGTCATTCGATTGTCCAACTTTCCTGAAAAAACGAAAACATATCATTTACAAAAATTGATTACGGAAGCCATTCCGGGAATTGGCTCGGTGCGAATCACATGGGATTCCGATACGAGTGCATTTGCCAACCCTCCCACTTCTGAAGATGCTTCTTGGCTCGTTCAACAAAGTATTTCTGCAAGAAACAGTGGTAGAAGAGGAAAATCCCCAAATGAATTCGCGAACAAAAAATTCTTAACCTTTGCTGATGTCGATATTGACCTTGCCCTTAAACAACGCACCCAAAAGGATACAATCAAGAGAAAAATTATGTCGGATAACTCGGAAGGCAATTTTAAAAGACCCAAAATGGAGGGTTCCGTTAAGGATTCTCAATGTTGCATACTGTGAATAGTCTCAACTCTTTATTAATTAAATAACAGCGAAACTTTTGAAAGGCCATGGCAACCTAAATCCAAAATTTTATACCAGTAGAATCTAGATAGTATCCGCTCCTTTTTTGACCCGTTTCGCTTGGTCTCGACATATTAGTAAACTAGACTCGAAGCTCTTCTATTTAACTTAGAACTGCTTATTTACAAGTATTTTGAACTATTTACCCCTATTTCAGAGGGCGATCTTTCTTTCCTGCTATTTGACGAGTATTACCGATATGTTTCGCGCCATCAAAATGCAAGGAGGGCTAAATGATCATATAGTATTTCAAGGAATGGATTTTATAGTCGGTTGATATTGCATAGGATGGGCAGCGACTAGACTGAAGACTTAAAGGCACTTCACCTCCCACTCTCACCCATAGTACTATTTGCAAATGAGATCAACTTCGCTTTGCGCAGTGAATTTAGATATATATTCGGTTGAATAGGCTTCATTTAGAGGAATCAAAACTTATAAACTAATAATAATAAAAGTGTGATGCGATGGTACAAATACTTTGAACCCGCACTTGGGTTTCGTCCAAAAGTGTCTTATCACCGATTGCTGAACATGTGAAGAGGATTTTTATTATATTTAATGAGAGGCTGCCAGTAAGTTTCAAGATTCTCGATCATTGAAATAGATAGTTCATTACTCGCAAGTCACTTCTTGGGTCTTGAACTGAATGAACTCGTCCTCGGGTGTCGGAACAATTATTTGAATATATCGATTCGTCTACGAAACAGGTATTTTAATTGCTTCATCTAAATTCATAAGTTATTAATTAAATATCACATATACCACATATATACACGACATGTATAATTTCGAAATTTAGTTATAGTGTATACACAGCATGACCTGATATGAAGTTTAGCATTCGAATCGAACTGCAGGTGCATATCAGCATTTGGTTGATTAAATTCATTGAAGATAATAAAATGATTCAACGAAGCTTGGGCTTTGATCAGTATGATACAAGTGAGGAACAATGTTCAGTAAGAGTAAAATATCTCCATCATACTTTCATACCTTGTATTGACGAAATCCAACAACAACATGTCTGTATCACCAAGCCCCGTAGTCAAAGCGGTCAGACGCTTGATTTGTCGCCCAGTTCCTCGATACATGAGAGCAACTGGCAACTTACGAACCGACGTGCAAGCGAAACGACGAGCTGCAAGAGCAATCCAAGTTCCAGAAGTCAGCATTGAAGTAGTCAAACTTGCTGAAGTAATTGAACTCACTGAAGCGATCGAACAACTTCCAACAAAAATTAAATTACCTGAGATCCAAGAAGCAGTAGCAGGATCCAAATTGCCCTCTGATGATTCTCCCGTGTATCTAGTACCCGGAATTCAAAATTCAAAATTTAAACAAGATCCGTGCCATTTTTGTGATTAAGCAACCATTCGCAGTAGCAGAATCCAGATTTCCATTTGATGATTCTACTGCGAGTCAATCCATTGAACAACCAGCAAGTTACACTCCCTTCCGAGCACCAGTAGCAGGATCCAGGTTTGTACAATCTGATGAATCTACTGTGAGTGCACCGCATCACCTGGCTAAAACCGTGGCATTAGAATCAAGCAACATCCGATGACAAGTACAGCAAGGGATTTTGGATGTTGACGATGTGCCCAATCCATTAAAGAACGACGAGGAACGCGAATACAGTAGCTTTTACGGAAATGCAACCCCAAAGATCGTTTCTCCAGATTCAGGGAGAAATGCTGAATAAAACTACTAAAATTACCAGAACACGAATGATTTCAAACGCCTACTATCCACGACTTGTACGAAAGCTCGAATTCCATCATGACATCGTGGTATCCGATGTTGTGGAACCATCTCCGGAACAAGCTACTGGCTCTCCATTGCGCCATCTCGAACCAACAGAAAGCACCAAGACCAGAGCGCTTCGCATTGAATCCATTCCCTACACTCCACTTCAAGTTTGCAATGAGAACATCAAGCGTGCTGCGGCTAGGAAAGAAGCTGCTCTTCGTCGGATGAGAGCCGCATAAATTTCAACTAAATAATATATCTATAACGATTCGAGGAGTTTGCTCACCCCTTTGGATTCCAGTAATGTTTCTGTTTCATGTGTCGCTCTGAAAGGTTCCAGGCCTGTCATATCTATAATCTACTTACTTCATACCAAATATACCGAACTTGGAGGGTTCTTTTGGGAATAAAGACATACGTCATTCGATGTTTTATTAAAAGACAGACAGTTAGTTCTGTGAAACTAGCGGAAAGAAAGAACTATTCGGGGATCACTTTGGCATTTATTCAAAAAATAGATTTAAAATGAAAAGATGGATGACACTGTTTCAGTTTCAGTCGGGTTCAAATATCCAATTCCTGAAGATAATTAAAAATTCTGATGGCGATTTAGCTGGAGTTTCTTTCTCTGTCCAGAGGAGGTGGGGCTCGCACTTTCAAGCCTCCAACTCTTCTTATGATCAAATGTAACGAACTTTTTTTTTCAGTTTCCAGTTTTCACACAAAATGACCACTTTGCAGCTTTCTGATGATAAGTGGTTTTCTGGAGATGTAGCATCGGGTGACGGATTGGGAATGATAAAAGGCACGGGTATAGTGTACCGAGGGCAAGTTCGAGATTGCCAGATGGAAGGTATAGGAACGATGACAATCGGAAATGCATGCTATGAAGGAGAATTCACCAACGGAGCACCGGGACCACGAGGAAAGATCCTGTGGGCAAATGGAGATTCCTATATTGGAGAAGTTGGCTCGGGAATTTTACCATGTGGACTAGGAATTTTGAATAGCAATAACGGGGACACCATTTGCGGTAAGAACTTTCCGTGCTGATGTGATTAAATCAATTGAATTGTTTGTGTAGGAATGTTTCTGGAAGGAAAAGTTCATGGGCATGCAAAAGTATACCTTAGTGGAGGTGACACGTTCACCGGACAATTTCGGTTTGGTGTTCGAAAGGGATGGGGGGCCCTAACGCAAGTATCGAGTGAGGAAGTTGAAGGATTTTGGAGCGAAGGGGCGTTTATGTATAGTTGTAGGGATGGGGATGAAATTTCTTTTGCCGAAGCGCAACAACATGCGTCAGAAGCATGCACTGATTCCCTGAAACTTGTTGATATTATTCAAATGGATATTGTGCGAGTGGCTTGGCAAGTGAAACGTCAAGTAGTTAAGTTGTGTTTCGCACTTGAGAAAGAAAGCAAAGTGGACATGTCAGCTGTTCAGCATCTCGACGAAATATCTGAAACAATGTCAACCGCAACGTGGCACAGTGAAGATATTGAGGGAATGCTTCCTCAAACCTCCATTCCAAGTGGGGTGGCTGAAGAGAAACCATTGAAGGAATCGGATGTTTCAACGAGACATATAGATGAATCTTTGGAACGCCCTACTAATATAAAGTCGGGGATTGAGAATGAAGACACAAAGATGCTGCTGGTAGATATGCAAAAGAACCTTCTTCGATCATTTGGGAGATCTAAGAGTTATTTGAGACCGGATACGGTTGAAGTTGCCGATGATAATAATCCACCAACTGTTATACTTGGAAGTCCCAGGGTTCATCAAATTCGAGGGTTTATCCAACAAAAGTTTGGCGTGGCTGAAGAGCCAGAAATATCCAACAACCAAATTTTGGAAAGGCGTGTTCGTTCCAGCCCTGCCGACACTTCCAAATTAACAGCAAAGCAGTATGCTCTTCTTTGGAAGGCGTTACGTCCAGTCACAGTACAATTGAATGAAGGGGAGGAAATACCTGAAACCAGTAAGTACCTTTGGATGAAGGATAACTATGATCAAAATAGTTCGGCATCAAGTATTTTCGACCCATCTCCTCCTTCCTACCCTCCGCCTTCTGTTGATGGTACTATCTCGTTAGCTGAATTAGATGATGTTTCAATTCACCCCCCGAACCATCCTCCAGCCTCGATCGATGATGGGTCACCTCCGTGTCATTCTCCAAGTGATGAGAACACAGACGACGAACCCGATAATATAAATGATGGACTTTCTGTCATTTCCGGTGTCAAACCTCCTCTTGACGAGCCAAGTATAAGTAGCAACTTGGAAAATAGCATTACGAATGTCATCATTGAAAATACAAGTCCGATGATCTCGCCATTTGCAGCACCGTCTCCACGATTCTTCGGAGCACATTCCGGGGTCTTTTCTATTTCTTCCAATTTAAGTTCCCCTCGAAGACCTGTTGTGTTGCCTCCACGCCCACCGTTGCGCCCCCCCCCACCGCCACACAGGCCCCCACTAACCCCTAGTACATCCGCTCCTAACCCACCTGATAGTAATTGACCGTTCTTACATGGTTCTTATTGCCATTTGAAACATGACAGCACCCAGCGCATAAACCATCAACTTGGAGTAGCGTGAAATGAAGTCCCGTGATATTCGAGTGTGAAATAGAACCATACCTGGTATTGTAAAGAGTGTTGCATCTACTATTCTATGATGGATTTTGTTGGGATTTTCTCGCGCCTGTATTACTTCTGTTCTTTTCATGGTCGAGACCACATCGGTAGCTGCTTCTTGGATCACTACGAAACTAAGAATGATATTTCGCCACCATAAAAATGCTACCAGTAAAAATCCTAGGTTTAAGGAGTATGTCATTATAACTTGGAGGTATCCGAATTGACGAGCCAAAGAACCCACCATCATTGTGTATACCATCTCTACTGCCACGTTCAAACCAATCATTATCGACAAATTCGTTGCCACTCTCAATTCCGATTTACAAGCTCGATTAACTTCACTTATAACTGCAAACAACGCACTATGTACATCCTCAATACAATAAGAACCTGATATAAGATTCAAGTTGAGTTTATCCATCCCTATAATACAAATTTTGGAATATAAAAGTCCTCTTGTCATGACCATCCAGCCAGTCAAACCGGAAAAACCACAGCTAATGATATATATGCAATGCTCTACTACCGAAAACTCGTTATAAACGAGTGGACCGATCGCAGCGTACGAAACTATAGCTATAATGAAGAAAAATGTCAACGTTGCTAAGACACCGCGATATATTATTGTGTTGATTATCCACTTCAAATGTCCATCATCCTTCGTTTGAATACACAATTCAATTAAACGAGAAAAATTGTCATCTTTTTCGGGATCGTTTCGGCATAGTTGTACCATTGTGAGAGCAGTAGTTAGAAGGTATAGCAAAACAGGGAGAGGTGAATAGGTTACTAATGCACGGTCTCCGAGGACATTTATGGAGTGAAAAAGTATCTCGAAAATAGAAATGATTTTGCGCGATACAGCAAATATGACAACGGATAATCGCAGTGTTTTCGCCGATGATATTCCAGTTTCTCCTATTGGTGGAGCGCCTGAAAAGATACAAATCCAATTCAAATACTGCAATAATATATTAATCCTCTGGCGTTGAGAAGATCCATAAGAACTATCTCCAATTTTGAATTTTCCAATAACCAGCTGCCGCAAAATGAAAGCTCTAAAAATTTCCCGTTTCCAGTCCGTATACCACTAAGTGTGACCATCGCCGAAAATGCACTCGAAACCTCATTGTAGACAACAATAAATGATTTCAAGGAGACATCTTCATGAATCTCTTGAATATCCCCATATCTGTTCACTATATTCAAAACTTCTTTTTCTTTCCAGTGTGATGGATATCCAGTAATTTTAAGTGTTCGTCGTTGTTTTGGATCCTTGAAATCCTGCATAATCGAATGCTTCCTTAGGTTCGAGCTTGAACGAAATGATTCACATACGGTATTATTCGTCAATGGTTCCGGTGACACTTTCATCGTAGCAGAATGAACCTGGATCAACTGTTCCAGGTATTTATGCTCGAATTGAAAACCTGTTGAATTGCAGACAGTTTTAATGGTTCCAGTTGTAGTCACTACTTATAAGAAACTATAATACCAAGTAGTTTTATCCGTTATGATTTTATTGGCAAATTAGAATTGGATTAAACTACTATTTTATTAATTGGCCAAATCAGCAAAATTTCCCAAATTTGGTAGATCTCCTACTTTTGACGATACACCATTTCCCCTACGAGAACTGAATGGCTGGCTGTAGGGCATTGGACACACTTGCTTCTCCAAGTGAACCTCTCTTAAACATTATGTTGTTCAAGGTTAAAAAACAGAGGAGGGTGTTCCTCGCTGCGCTAATGTCTCGATCTGCCTCATAGTGACAATGAGGGTAGATGAAGGTTATATTGTTTCCAAGGTTGCGGTGAAGTTCTCCACATGATCCACTTGTCTTGCTGGTGTAGTGCTCATCACAAACAATGACCTGGCAACTAGAAGTGAGAGCGGCCTTGTTTATTAGCATCTTTCTGAATCTATTGCGTCCCCAATTCATCATCTTTCGAGCACAGTGACAGTTGAAATGTTGCGATCTGCGTTTTTTACCATCCTTGATGTTTCATACTTAGGTAATAACACAATGCGTACATTTCGACATAGGTAGGTGACAAGCTTCTTGTGAGCTGCATCAATCTTGTAACGAAGTCTCAGTAGCAAACTTTTTCAAAATAGAATTGTTTTCTTTGACATTGAAATTGGATTTTAACCTGTGGTCAGCGCTACTCGGACCAATTCCTTTAGACACACTTAATGAATAAAATCGATCTCATTCATTGTTCACTTACCAATCTGAAATTCCCCGGGTTCAACGGTCCATTTCCACTCGGAATCAAGAACTGCGAGTTCCTTCCTGATATCTAATTCAAATTGCACACGCATTGTTTTCCCTGCCTGAATGTGCACTCTCTCAAATCCTTTCAGTAGTTGCACAGGTGTTGTCGCTGAAGCGACGGTATCACGAATATACATTTGAGGTACTTCGTCTCCATCGGTGTTTCCAGTGTTTCGCAGATCAAATGCAATCCTCAATATATCATCTGGCATTGGATCATTTGGTATCATCGTTAAATTTCCATATTCGAATGTAGTGTAACTTAACCCGTGTCCGAAAACCTAAAGTGCCTTGGAAGAAAGATCGCAAGTAGATGTTTTCCTGGCAGACATATGGTGGCTATAGTATATAGGTAAAGTTTCAGAACTAACTGGGAAACTAATTGGAAGTCGTCCAGCAGGGTTGTAGTTTCCCAGGATTACATCCGAAATAGCTACTCCTTGGGCCTGACCTGCAAGAAATGTTTCCAAAACAGCATCGATGTTTTCTTTGATCCAAGGTTCTGCAAGGGGTTTCCCATGAACTAGGACAACTACCAACTCAACATGTGATTCTTTCGCAGCAGCTGTCACAGCTTTCACTAGTCTCATTTGATTCCCAGGTAAACCAAGGCCCGATCGATCTAATCCTTCATTTTCAGTCGATGGGTTTTCTCCTACAACCAAAATCGCATGAGAACTGAATTTTACTGCTTGAACTGCGTCTTTTAAGGAACCATCTCCTAACTGCGACCAGAAGAACTCCAAATAACCATTTTCACCTGAGTTATAGAATTCGATATCCACAGATATAACTTCAGTCGTGGTAAAGTTGAAAGGTACGAAGAAGGAATCATTGTGGTTGTTCCATTCATCCAAGACTAAGTTTCCATTCAACCACAAGCGAATTCCTGCTTGGTTAGCTATTCTCAGTCGAAAACCTGTGTATTCCCCGGAAGCAGTAGTATCCGATTGTAGAACACCATTCCATCTGGCAGAGAATTGCGATGTGGGCAATACCAACGGATCTGGGCCCCAGCCAAACCAATGAAACATTTGAGCTGCATCTGAGCGCACCATAATTGCAACTCCTGACAAATCAATATTGCCGAAATAATGTCCGACAAGAGTCTTAAAATGATGTGAGAGGATTGGTTGAAAATAGTCGCTCGTCTCTCCGCAGCTTCCCCCTGATCCAGTAATGCTCTCACCTACCACGTAGCTGATTGGTACATTCAAAACATTCTTAAACGCTTCTAAAACTCCAATGCAATTGATATTGTTTGCATTTCCCCCTCTGTTCGTTGTGGTCCCTGTGTAATCCCCGAATTGAGGAGAGTCTGCATTAGGACCAATAATGGCCAAGGAAGTGATATTCGAGAAAGGCAAAGTTCGCTTCTCGTTTTGAAGTAGTACCATGGACTCGCGTGCAGCTTTGAGTGCCAATTCTTTGAAAGGTAAGGAATTGGTGACTTTAGGAAGAAGCGAAATGTCTGTATACCTGACTGGCCTGCCTCCAAATCCGATCAGTCCGAGCCGAAATTTCACGCGCAGGATATCTAGAACTCTATTGTCAAGGATTTGATTGGATAATTTGGAATTCACTATGAGTGTGTCAATATGTTTTTCGAAGTCGCCATCAGGATCATTAGGGCCTTGTGAATTCCCACCAGCCTGCAGGAACATCTTCACAGCATCCGTATTGTCTTCAGCCACCGAATGAAAATCACGACTAGCTAATCTATAAATAGCACCAAAATCCGCAATTATGTGTCCATCAAACCCATATTGCTTTCGAAGTACATCAGTGAGGAAGTAGTGAGACGAACTGACAGGCTCACCATCAACAGAATTATAACTCGACATGACTCCTTGAGCCCCGGCAGCAACAGCAGCCTCAAACACAGGGAGAAAATCAGTCAGGCACAGTCTCTTACCAATGGAAGCTGGAGCAGTATTGAGTCCGTTGTCAGGGATGCTATACATAGCATAATGTTTGATTAGCGCGCTAACAGCGAGTTCATTGTCCAATTCACCTTGATGTTGCATTCCATCAACCATATAACTTCCCAACGCCTTTGCGTGAAATGTGTCCTCCGAAAACAATTCATTGGTTCTTCCCCATCGTGGTTCACGAGCCAATCCTAAAATTGGAGACCAACATTCATGTGTTCCGGATGATCTAGCTTCCGCGGCAATGGCAGAACCAATGTCACGAAGAAGATTCACGTTGAAAGTCGCTCCGGATGAAAGCGGGGCAGGAAATATCGTGTGTCCGTCACGTTGATAACCGTGTGTACATTCTTCCCCGAAAATGGCACCTATCTGAAACCTACTTGATGCAACTACAGCTTTTTGAATCTGATTACAAATAGATGCGTCGTTGCAATATACGTCATGCAATCTTCCAGCTCCTAAATCTCCGAGAGTTTTTTCAGATGATGACAAATCGTATTGGCCTCTGAGAATAAATCGATTTCCTTCTACTGTTGTAAGTTGTCTTGCTTTTTCCTTGACAGTCATATTCCGAATAATGGATCGAAGCAATTCTTCATCTTTTATGCTAAGAGGAGGTGGACGATTTCGGGGCAAAGAACCATTTCCAAAAGTGAATATTAAAGTTACTAGGGCCCATTGCCAGATCATGAACATATTTCAAAATGATATCAAAATTTGTACTAGTAGGTTTAGTACACGTCTGTCGATGGAGTTTCAGATTTGATAATAATTGATTGACACGACAGAAGAATGATGTCTGTGAAATTTGCAAATAGAAACGGTGTGATGAGACAATTCTCTCGTCACTTGAGTAAGGAAGCACCCAAATTATGGGGTGGAAGGTAAGCTATGAAATAAATTGAAGAATCCTTTTACTAACAAAAGATGATGATTTCAGATTCACTGGTGCGGTGGACCCACTTATGGAGAAATTCAATGCATCGATTGGTTTTGATAAACGCATGTGGCAAGAAGATATACAGGGAAGTTTGGCGTATAGCAGAGCGCTAGTTCGAGCTGGAATTCTAACAAAAGATGAAGGCGTTCAAATGCAACACGGTTTGACCCAGGTAGAACAGGAATGGGCCCTTGATAAATTCGAGATCAAGTCGAGTGATGAGGACATTCATACTGCTAATGAGAGGCGTTTAACTGAATTGATTGGAGCAGGTGTTGCAGGAAAGCTTCACACCGGTCGATCACGAAACGACCAAGTTGCAACCGATTTACGACTTTGGCTCAAGGTTCAAATTCGTGAGCTAGATAGTCACCTTTTGGATCTGATTGAGACCACAGTGAAAAGAGCAGAAGCCGAAGTTGACTTGTTGATGCCTGGATATACTCACTTGCAAGTGGC
>Ga0105054_10004469_pt1 | contig 20876 bp, 23 predicted proteins | sample BON02_FD_78091 | JGI IMG/M metagenome (GOLD analysis project Ga0105054, IMG submission 78091) | Freshwater microbial communities from Lake Bonney liftoff mats and glacier meltwater in Antarctica - BON-02 (megahit assembly) | ecosystem: Environmental > Aquatic > Freshwater > Ice > Glacier...
CCGACGGCGATGGCGGGAAGCTCGTGATAGGCAAAGCCCTCGGGCCCGGCCATCTGCTCCAGCACATAGGCGTTGCCGCGCCGGCCCTTGCCGAAGACGAACCCCGGGCCGGTAACGACATGGGAGACGCCCAGGCCCTGCACCAGCACGTCGGCAACGAAGTCCTGCGCGCTGCGCCCGGCCATGGCGGGGTCGAAGCGCAGGTTGACCATGAGGTCCAGCCCCAGGCTTTCGAGCAGGCGCGCCTTCTGGCGGAAGGGCGTGAGGCGGAAGGGCACGGCATCGCCCTGGAAAAAGCTGCGCGGGTGCGGCTCGAAGGTGACGATGCCCCAGGGTTTGCCGGCCCGGCGCGCCAGTTCCCCGGCATGTTGCATGATGCCCTGATGGCCCAGGTGCACGCCGTCGAAATTGCCCAGCGCCACCGCCGCGCCGCGCAGGTCAGCGGGCACGCCCCGTTCGGGATGACGCAGGATGCGCATGGCGCGGGTCTTGTACCTGGGGCGGGCCGGGCTCAGGCCCCGGCGGGCTTGGGCAGCATGACCTGGGCCTCGCCCTCGATCACCACCTTGTCGCCGACCAGGCACAGGGTTTCCAGCGTCAGGCGGCGCTTGGCCTCGTCGATCGCGGTGACGGTGACGCGCGCGGTCACCGTGTCGCCGACGCGCACCGGGGCGCGGAACTTCAGGCTCTGGCCCATGTAGATGGTGCCCGGCCCGGGCAGGCGCGTGCCGATCACCGTGGAGATGTAGCTGGCGCCCAGCATGCCGTGGGCGATGCGGCCCTTGAACATGGTGGTGGCGGCGTATTCCTCGTTCAGGTGCACGGGATTGTCGTCGCCCGAGACGCCGGCGAACAGCACGATGTCGGCATCGGTGATGGTGCGGGCATAGGATTCGGTGGAGCCGACCTTGAGATCGGCAAGACGGTCGTGGGCGGCGGCCATGGGGCGCTCCGGGCTGGAATTTGTGCGCCGCACCATAGGCAGCGCCGCGGAGCGCTTCAAGCAGACTCCGGCGGGGGCGCGCGGAAGCGGGGGACTGGCGGGAAGTGAAGGGTTGGTCCCTTGCCCCGGCTTGACCCTGCGGCATTCACACATTTCGACATGTTCGGCCCGCCCGTGCCCTCTTCTGCTCATGCCAGCGAAGGCTGGCATCCAGACGCACCGGCATTTCGGCCCGTGCACCGTCGGTGCATCTGGATTCCTGCCTTCGCAGGAATGAGGAGACATTAAGGGAAGTGCGCGGCTCCGCGTGAAAGCCCCTGCCCTTAACTTCCCCGGCGCGAGTGGCGCTGGCGGGGGCCGCCGGGTTTGGGGGCGACGCGCTGGAGGCCCAGCGCGGCCTCGATGCCGGCAAGGTCGGGGCACGGACCGGGCACGTGATCGGCCAGGGCCTCGACCAGGGCGGCGATGTGCTCGGGCGTCGAGCCGCAGCAGCCGCCGATGATGCGGGCACCGGCGTCGCGCGCCAGGCGGGCGTAGGTCTTCATCAGCTCGGGCGTGCCGGTGTAGCGGATCTCGCCCTCGACGTATTCGGGCACGCCGCAGTTGCCCTTGGCGACCAGCACCCGTTCCGGGCTGGCGGCACCGGCGATGCCGGCGACGGCGGCGATCAGCTCGCCCAGGCCGTTGCCGCAGTTGGCGCCGCAGCCGGCCAGCGGCGGCTGGCAGGAATCGTAGAATGCGGCGGCCGCTTCCGGCGTCAGCCCCATCATGGTGCGCCCGTTGGTGTCGAAGGTCATGGTGCACACGATCGGCAGGCCGCAGTTGCGCGCACCCTCGACGGCGGCGCTGGCCTCCTCGGCCGAGGACATGGTCTCGATCCACAGCAGGTCGGCGCCACCCTGGGCCAGCGCATCGGCCTGTTCGCGGAAGGCGGCCACGGCATCGTCGGGGTCGAGTTCGCCGACCGGGATCATGATCTCGCCCGTGGGGCCCATGGAACCGGCGACCAGCACCGGACGGCCGGCGGCGTCCGCAATCTCGCGCGCCAGCCGTGCGGCATTGGCGTTGAGCTCGGCGACGCGATGCTGGCTCTTGTGCAGCTTCATGCGGTGGCGTGTGCCGCCGAAGCTGTTGGTCAGGATGATGTCGGCGCCGGCCTCGACCATGCAGTGGTGATGGTCGCGGATGCGGTCGGGGTGATCGGTGTTCCAGAGTTCCGGCGCATCGCCGGTCTCGAGCCCGCGGGCAAACAGGTTGGTGCCTGTTGCGCCGTCGGCGATCAGATAGGGACGCTGCGCCAGCAGGAATGCGGCGCGCTCGGCATGGGGGAGTTCGGAAAACAACACGGCGGGAGCCCTTGCGCAGGTGGCGTCAAGGCGGCGGGAGCGCGGCCCTTGTGCCATGCAGTCGGAAGGCCTTCAAGAGGCCGCTCTCAGTCGCCGCCACCCGAGACGTCCTGGACGGAATCGCCCAGGTTGTCGAACATGGCGCCGACGTCCTCGCCCAGCAGGATGGCGATGGAAAGGAAGGCAAGGGAGACGCAGGCCGCGATCAGCGCGTACTCCATCGCCGTCACCCCCCGCAGATCGCTGCCAAACCGGCGCAGGCCGGCCAGCCGGCTTGCGGCAACACGCCTCACTCCGATGCCCATTGGCAATCCTCCGTGCACGCCTGTACCACGATAGTGCAGCGCCCGAACGGGCGCCACACATGTAAAACTAGAACGAAAGAGTAAAGGCGCGGTTAATCGCCCCGCGTGCGCCCTGAACGCGCGATCAGGCGAAACAGCAGCGGCGCCAGCAGCACGACCAGCGCGATGCGCAGGGTGTGGTGGGCCGCCACGAAGGCCGGGTCGATGTTCTGGGCCAGCGCGATCAGCGACATCTCGGCCAGGCCGCCGGGCGCATAGGCCAGCAGCAGGGCGTCGAAATCGAGCCCGGTCACCTGGCCCACGACAAGGGCAAAAAACACCGCAACGGCGAGCAACACGACCAGTGCGCCCACGGCCAGAATCATGGCGTGCAGGATGGTCACCGCCCTTGTGCCGGCAAAACGGCAGCCGATCGCCGTGCCGAGCACGACCTGGGCGACCGCCACGGCTTCGAGCGGCGGAGTCGAGGCGGTCAGGCCCGAAAGGTGGATCGCGGCGCTGACGATCATCGGGCCGATCAGGGTCGCGGCCGGCAGGCGCAGGCGGATCGCGAGCAGGCTGCCGACGACGGCGGCAGCGGCGAGCAGGCCCAGATCGGCCAGGCCGACGTCGAGCAGATGGGGCCGCCCCACCAGGCTCGCCGTGGCGGGGCCGGCATCGCCCGTCAGGCGGAACCAGAACGGGATGGTCATGACGACCAGCAGGATGCGCGTGGCGTGCGCCAGCGAGATGGCGCGCGTGTCGCCGCCCTGTTCGGTGCCCAGCACGATCATCTGGGCCAGGCCGCCGGGCACGCCGGAATAATAGGCCGTGGGCAGGTCGTAACGCGCGACGCGGCCGAAGTATAGGAGCGACAGCAGGGTGGCGACCAGCAGGTAGGGCACCAGGGCCGACAGGCTGACCGCCCATTCGCCGGCCTGGGAAAGCAGCTCGGGGGAAAAGGCGCTGCCCAGCATGACGCCCAGCACGGCAACCATGACCGATCGCAGGCGCGAGGACATGGCGAGCGGCACCCGCACGACCGCGGCAGCGGTGGTCAGGCACATGGCGCCCAGCATCCAGGCCAGCGGCAGGTCGAGGCGCCAGAACAGCGCGCCGCCCGCAGCGCCAAGAGCCAGGGCAAGGGCCATGGCCGGCCCGTTGCGGGGGCCGGCGGCGGAGCCGGCCGGTTCCTCCCCACTGTCGGGCCGGATCGCTGGGGAAGACATGAGGCAGGGACTCGCGTCGCTTTGGGGAGCCAACCTTAAGGCAGATCGGGCGCCCGTGTGAGCGTTCCAAAGCAAAAGGGCGGGACCGACTTGCGTCGATCCCGCACTCTCTGGGGTCTGCTTCCAGGTCACCGCCGCCGCAAGGGGTAACCTGGATACTGGCCCTTTTGGGTTGCGTGAACCCTCGGCGCTTAGGAGATGAGCGGCCGGAGAGCGTTGAAGACGCCGCCGAAGGGCGCCAGGTTCTCCCGCCGTTCGTTCAACCGGCGGCTGTCCTCTTCACGGACCTGCTCGCGGTTCTTGAACTGGATGACGGACTTCATGATACTTCTCCTTATCGGTTTCGTGACGATCCGGTGCCCTCGGCACCCCTGTATTCTCGTCCCGTTGGAGAAGAGATAAGATTTCGGGCCGGTTTCCACAAACGACATCTTGTCACGCCTCTCATTAGCATTTCTAATAGCGCATGAGCAGCCGTCGTCTCCCTCCCCTGAACGCCCTGCGCGCCTTCGAAGCGGCCGCACGGCACCTGTCGTTCACGCGCGCTGCCGATGAGCTGGGCGTCACCCAGGCGGCGGTCAGCCATCAGGTCAAGGCCCTGGAGGAACGCCTGGAGGTCCGCCTGTTCGAGCGCCACGGGCGCGGCCTGTGGCTGACCGAGGAAGGCGAGATCTACCTGCCCTTCCTGCGCCAGGCCTTCGACCTGATCGCCGACGGAACCGACCTGATCCGCAGCCACGATGCCCACGGCCCACTGTCGGTGACCATGCTGCCGACCTTTGCCGTGCGCTGGTTCATCCCGCGCCTGTCGGGTTTCCAGAAACGCCACCCCGACATCGAGGTGCGCATCGCCACCAGCGAACGCAATGTCGATTTCGCACGCGAGGACGTCGACTGCGGCATCCGCTACGGCAAGGGCGAGTGGCCCGGCCTGGAGGCGGTGAAACTCTTCGAGGACCGCTACATCGCGGTCTGTTCGCCCGAACTGCTCAACGGCCCGATCCCGCTGAAGAAACCCGAGGACCTCAAGCGTCACACCCTGATCCACGACCAGGAGGACGAGGACTGGCGTTTCTGGCTGACCGCGCTCCACATCAAGGGCGTCGACACCAGCAAGGGGCTGACCTTCGACAACCACGAACTGGTGATCGAGGCCGCCGCCGCCGGCCTGGGCGTGGCGCTGGCCAGCCGCATCGTCATGCAGGACGATCTCGACGACGGTCGCCTGGTCATGCCCTTCGGCGACCTGACCGACGAGGACCTCTCCCACTGGCTGGTCTATCCGCGCGGCAGCCAGAAGAAACCCAAGGTCGCAGCCTTCCGTGCCTGGCTGCTCGAAGAAGCCGCTGCGGCAACAGTCGCCATGAAGGCAAGCTGAAGCGTTACCAGCGCAACGTGGGCAAGACAGCGCAGCCTTCGGGCAGGCACGGCGCCAGACGCACCAGATCGCTGTCGTCGCCGCGCAGACCCATGCGCTCGTGCTCGCGCCCGGATGCCACCAGCACGCAGGTCATGCCCATGGCGTCGGCGCCGGCGATATCGGTACCGATCTTGTCGCCCACCGCCAGCACCCGTTGAGGCGCGAGGCCGCCAAGGGCCGCGCAGGCCGCGACATAGGCGCGCCGTTCGGGTTTTCCGAACCAGATGACCTGCCCGCCCATGGCCGCATACCGCCTGGCGACGGCGCCGGCACGGGGCACCAGCCCGGCGGGCGATACCGCGTCGCTGTCGGGATTGATGCAATGGAGCGGCAGACGGCGCGCCAGCGCCGCCGCGAGCATGGCGTCATGGCCCTCGAGCCCGTCCAGGGCGGGATCGAGATCGCTGACGACGATGGCATCAGCGCCGGCCGTGTCGGCGGTCAGTGTCAGCGCCAGTCCTTCGAACAGGCCGAGGTTCCCGGCAGGTCCGCAGTGCAGCAGGGTTCCGCCCGACGCCTGCCCGGCCCACCAACGGCGCCAGATCTCGCCCGCGGTCAGCATGGATCTCAGGGGATGGTCGGGAATGCCCATCGCGGCCAGCCGTGCGGACTCGTGGTCAGCCGGGCGCGGCGCATTGGAAAACAGCAGCACCGGCATGCCGGAGGCCGCCAGCCCGTCGAGCACGCGGCGCGAACCGGGATAAAGGCTGGCGCCATCATGCAGCGTGCCCCAGAGATCGAGCAGCACACCGTCATGGCCCGGCAGGAGATCGCGCAGGCCCAGTGACCAGTGCAGCGCCGTCATGGCGTTGACCCCGGCTCCAGCAAGGCAAGATCGCCGGGATAGGTGATCTTGATGTTGCCTTCCGCCGCCATGATCGCATCGACCCGGGCGCCCGCGCGCAACAGGGGGGCAAAGCTGGTCGGGTCCTCCCTGCCCTCTATCAGGGCGGATTCCAGCGCCGCGGCGAGGACATCACGCCTGTAGGCCTGTGGCGTCTGCGAGACTCCCAGGTCCTCGCGCGGCGCCACCGCCACGATGCGACCGGCCTGGACGGTGACGACACTGTCGCGCACCGGCATGGGCGACACCGGCACCGCGGCATCGGCGCCTGCGGCCACGGCCGCCAGCACGGCGCGCACCAGCGCAGGCCTCGCGAAGGGGCGTGCGACCTCGTGCAGCAGGACAAACGGCGTCTGCGCCCGGGCCAGCCCGGCCTGCACCGAGCGCTGCCGGCTGGCACCGCCGGCCACCGCAAGGGTCGCGGCGGGCGCGCGGTCGAGGAACGCCCGCGGCAGACAGACCACGACACGGCCGGCAAAGGGCGCCAGCAAGGCGACGGCATGGTCGAGCAGGCTGCGGCCGCCATGGCGCAGGAATGCCTTGGGCGTGCCGCCGACGCGCTCGCCCAGGCCGGCGGCAAGAATGATGGCCGTCACTGTGGCCGGATCGGGAAGCTCGCTGGAAGATGACACGCGATCACCCGAGGCTGTCTGGCGGGTCTTATGCCATGCGTGAAACCGGGATGCGACACGCTGCCGCAATCCCGGCCACGTCAGGCATCATGCACCACCTAGAACTGATCGCGCACGAACGGGTTGCCCTGGTCGAGACCGGCCGCGGTCAGATGCGCCCAGGCCGCCGCGCGGGCGATTTCGGGGATCGAACCGCGGCTGATGCCGATGTCGCGCAACTGACGGTCGTTGAGCGCGGCCAGGGCCCGCGCCGAGGCGCGCGCCGTACGGCCGTGCTTCCAGGCCACGACGGCCTCACGCGCCAGATCGGCGAGGCGAGCACGCAGCGGGCGGGGCAGCGGCGAGGCCACAGGCAGGCTGCACAGGTTGGAAACCAGTTCCTTGGCGTCGATGGGATGACCGTAGCTCATGTGAATTCTCCTTGGGTGTCGGATGCCGATTGCGGCGGCGACTGAGGGGAATTTGGCTGTTTCCTGCGGCGCTGACCAACGATATGATCTTTCTCAACGCATTAGATAAACTGTTCTGTGGAAACCATGGATCCGCGCCTTTCCCTTATGCCGCTCAACGGCCTGCGCGCCTTCGAGGCTGCTGCGCGCCATCTCTCCTTCAGCCACGCCGCCGAGGAGCTGGGTGTCACGCCTGCCGCGGTGAGCCACCAGATCCGCGGGCTGGAGGACAAACTGGGCCATCGCCTGTTCCTGCGCCGGACACGCGCGGTGGAGCTGACCGATGCCGGCCTGCGCCTGCTGCCTGGTGTCGCCCAGGGCTTCACCACCCTGATCCGTGCGGTTGCGGAACTGGAGGAAAGCGGCGACGAGACCGTGCTGACGGTCACCGCCTCGCCATCGGTGGCAGCACGCTGGCTGCTGCCCCGGCTCGACGGCTTCCAGAGCGCCAATCCCGGCATCGACATCCGGATCTCGGCCTCCAACCGCCTGGTCGATCTGGCCCGCGAAGGCGTCGATGTCGGCCTGCGTTTTGGTCAGGGGCGTTATCCCGGCATGCACAGCGACCGGCTGATGGACGTCGACCTGTTTCCGGTCTGCAGCCCCGACATGATCACGCCGGCCAGGCCGCTGGCCTGCCCGGCCGATCTCGTCCACCACACCCTGCTCCACGACGAAAGCTGGAACTGGAGCCAGGGTCCGGTGCCGGGCTGGGAGATGTGGCTGAAGGCGATCGGCGAGACCGGGGTCGACGCCCGCCGCGGCATGCGCCTGGACGGCGCCTCGCTGACCCTGGAGGCCGCGGCCATGGGCCGGGGCGTCGCCCTGGCCAATTCGGGCATCACCGGCGACGACATCGCTTCGGGCCGGCTGATCCGTCCGTTCGATCCCAGCCTCGACCTGGCTCTCGACCTCGGCATCTTCCTGGTCTGCCTGCCCGAGTCGCTCGAGCGGCCCGCCGTGGCGACATTCCGCGACTGGGTGCTGGCCGAGGTCGCCGCGGGATCACGCCGCACCCCGGCCTGATGCAGCAGCCTAACCCTGCATCGCCTCGACGATCAGGCGGTACTGCACGCGCATCTGGGCCATGCGGCGGTAGAAGTTCAGCAGTTCGCGCGCCGGGTCCATGATCTTCTCGTAGCCCGAGATGAAAGCGACGACGACGCCCAGCTCGGTCTGCCCACCGATCACCAGCCAGCCGCCGAACAGCAGCACCCCGATCGGGCCGAGATGACCGACCAGGTTGTTGACCAGCTTGACCAGGTATTTCAGCACCAGGATGCGCATGCGCACGCGGTAGATCTCGCGGATGCGGCTTTCGCCATGGGTCTGCCCCTCGGCCGCGATCAGGTCGCCCAGTTCGCGCAGCACCACGGTGCGGCGTTCGACCAGATCGTTGAGGCGGCCCTGAATCCAGGGTGTGATCAGCAGCGAGGGCAGGAACAGCGCAAAGGCAAACAGCGCGATCAGCGGCTCCACGACCAGCATGTAACCCATGACCGCAACCAGGGATCCGGCCTGGAGCAACGGAAAGCTCAGGCTTTCGCCGACAAAAGCGCCGATCTGCTCGGCTTCGGAGGCGACCATGGAGACCGCGCTGCCGCCGTGGCCGTTGCCGTCCGCCTTGAAATCGTGGTGGGCAAGCGACTGGCGCAGGGAGCGGATGACGCTTTCGGAGATCCGGCCCTCATAGACGCTGCGCGCGAACTTCAGCGCCACGGTGGCCAGCGCCACCGCCAGATAGATGCCGCAGAGCCAGAGCAGCAGATCGGTGTTTGCGACCATGATCGCGTCATCGACGATGCGCCGTTGCAGTTCCAGCGGGGCCATCGAGAGCGGCAGCACCACCACGGTCAGCAGGATCAGGCGGATTTGCTGGGGCCGGCTTACGCGCCAGACATAACGGTAGAGCGTGCCGGGAAAACGGCGCGGCGGACGCACGCCCACGGACGGCAGCGTCGCATCGACGACACCCAGCAGGATGTCCTCGGCAACATGGGCCTGCGAGATCGTGCCTTCTCCGCGCTCAGCCAGAGGAGGCTTCCGCGTGGCGCGCGTGGCGCATGACATGATTGGCGATCATCGGGCCGAGGTCTCCTTCAAGGTCGTGGCCCATGCCCGGAATCTCGACCAGTCCGGCCCCGGGAATGTGGCGTGCGGTATCGCGGCCGTGCTCTGGCTGGACGAGGCAATCGTCGAGTCCATGGATCACCAGGCCCGGCACCGCGATGGTCTTCAGCAGATCAACGCGCGAGCCTGAGGAACGTACCGCCGCGAACTGTCGTTTTACCCCTTCAGGGGTCCAGCAGCGGTCGAAGGCGCGCCCGATCAGGTCGGCGCGCTCGGCCGTCTCGAAGGGATAACCCGGGCTGCCCCAGACCCGGTCGCAGCGCAGGGTGAAGGCGATAACGCTGTCACGATCGTCGGGTTTGTCGGGCTGGGCCAGCAGCAAGGCGCGGATCTCGGGCGAACTGCCCAGCGGAATCGCAGGATTGCCCGAGGAGGACATCACCGTGGTCATCGACAACACGCGTCCGGGCCGGCGCGCGGCCATCACCTGCACGATCATGCCGCCCATGGAGATGCCCATAATGTGGGCGCGCTCCAAGCCGAAATGGTCCATGACGGCGAACTGGTCATCGGCGAAATCGTTGACACTGTAGGGCACGTCAAGCGGTTCACCGGCATCGAGGCGGGCCTGCATGGCGTCAGCATCGATCGTGCCCCAGGCATCGAACTTCTGCGACAGGCCCGCGTCGCGGTTGTCGGCGGTGACAACGAAAAAGCCGCCGGCAACGAAACGATCGATCATCGCCTTTGGCCAGTGGATGATCTGGCTGCCCAGGCCGCGCACCAGCACCAGCGGTGTCGCGGCGGGATCACCACGGCTTTCGACGTGGATTTCGATGCCGTTGGCGATTATGGCGGGCATGGCTGGGTTCTCCGGGTTGCCGGGCAAGCCTAGGCCACAGGCTCACAAGGGCGTAGCCAGTTTCTGACTGCGCCCACGCCGGCGCGGGCCGGGCATCACAGCAAACCCAGCGTGATCGCCGCCAGGACGATGTAGCGCCCGGCCTTGGCAATCGTCACGAGCAGCAGGAAACTCCAGAACGGCTCGCGCAGGACCCCTGCCGCCACGGTCAGTGCATCCCCGACGAAAGGCGCCCAGCTCAGAAGCAGGCTCCATCGCCCCCACCTTCGATACCATCCGGTGGCGCGGTCGAGAGAGCGCTCGCCAACCGGAAACCAGCGGCGCTGCCGGAAGTGTTCGACCCAGCGACCCAGCAGCCAGTTGGTCACGGAACCCAGGACATTGCCGGTCGTCGCGACGATCACCAGCAGGACGGGTGATTGTTTACCGACGACCAGCAGGCCGACCAGCGCGGCCTCCGATTGTGCCGGCAGGATCGTGGCCGCGACAAAGGCGACGGCGAACAGCCCGAGCAGGGAGAACAGACCTTCCACGTTTCGGTCAGCGCTCGTGCGGCCAGGCCAGGTGCATGTCATCGATCACAAAGGCATGGGCGTGATGATGGCCGTGCCCGCTGACGGCAAGATGGGGATGATCGGCCGGAAGTTCGTCGTGACGATGCTCGACGACCTCGGGATCGTCGGACGGCCAGACGACGAAAGCGACGCCGATCGCAGCAATGGCCAACAACGCGAGAACGATCGCCACCACCGCAAGGCCGAACGTGGCCCCGGCCCAGCCGGCGAGCGGATAGGCGATCAGCCAGCACGCATGGGAGAGCGCAAACTGCGCCGCATACAGGGCCGGGCGGTCCTCCGGATGGGCCGAGCGCCGGAGCAGCCGGCCCGATGGCGTCTGCGCCGTGGAAAAGCCGATGCCGAGCACGAACCAGAGAGGCAGCAGCCACCCGTAGCCGGGCAGCCCGGTCGCCAGAAGGGTTCCCACCGCCAGCAGCGAGGCTCCCGCCAGCATCACGGTGCGGTCGCGGATCTCATCCAGCAGCCTGGGCAGCGCCAGTGCGGCAACCATGGAGCCGCCACCAAAGGCCGCAAACGCCAGTGCCGTCGCCTGCTGGTCGAGGCCGAAGGCGGCCTGCACGTAAACCACGGTGTTGACGATGACCAGGGCGCCGGCCGAGGCGACCGCGAGATTGACGGCAAGCAGCCCCCTGAGGCGCGGCGTTGCCAGATAGATGCGGATACCGCGCGTCGTTCGGTCGTAGATGCCGCGCAGCTTGGCGGGCACCGGGCTGGGCAACACGACCGAAACGACCAGCACCGCCGAAACGAGGAAACCGACAACCGTGCCGGCGAACAGATTGTGGAAGGAGATGAAGGCAAGCAGGGCTGCCGCAAGCATCGGGCTGATGACACTCTCCAGATCATAAGCGAGCCGCGAGAGCGACAGCGCCCGCGTATAGTCCTTCTCGTCGGGCAGGATGTCGGGGATCGTCGCCTGGAAGGTCGGCGTGAAGGCGGCAGAGGCCGATTGCAGCAGGAAAATCAGGACATAGACCTGCCAGATCTCGGTGACGAACGGCAACAGCACCGCCACGGCGGCGCGCACGAGATCGAGAGAGACCAGCAAGGCGCGCCGCGGCACACGCTCGACAAAGGCCGCCGCGACCGGCGCCACGGTGACATAGGCGATCATCTTGATGGCCAGTGCCGTCCCCAGCACCGCACCGGCATGCGCGCCGGCCAGCTCATAGGCCAGCAGGCCGAGCGCGACCGTGGCAAGCCCTGTCCCGATCAGCGCGATGACCTGGGCCAGGAAGAGATGGCGATAGGTGCGGTGCCTCAGGATCGCCAGCATCACAGGTACTTCGCTATTTCCTTGAACTCCTCGAACGGCTGCCGCCGGTCGCGTGCCAGCGGACCGATCGCCTCCTCAAGGCAATGATCGAGGTGATCCTGGATCAGCGTCTTCTTTGCCTGGGCGATGGCCTTCTCGACGGCATGGAGCTGCTGGGCGATGTCGAGACAGGAGCGGCCGGCCTCGATCATCTCGATGACGCCGCGCAGATGGCCATCGGCGCGCTTGAGCCGCTTGACGATCTGGGGGTGAGTTTCGTGAAGATGCGGTTTGGTGTCCATGAAAGATGCTATCCCCCTGTAGAGGATAGGCCAAGACGCAACATGCCGAACGCACCACCCGTCTGGAAGGGGTGAGGCATGACGCCCTCGCCCGCCGGTCACCCACCGCAGGGACTGGCGAAACTAAACCGCGCCGCGCAGGATGGGGCGTCACAGCCGGGAGCCGCCATGTACCGCCTCTATGGAAAACCCTTCACCATGTCGATGGTGCCCGAGGGTGTGCTGGACGAACTGGGCATCGCCCATGAATCGATCATGCTGCCGCCGGGACCGACGACGGACCCGGCCTATCTGGCCCTGCGTCCCGACGGCCTGGTGCCGACCCTGACCGATGGCGATCTGGTGATCTACGAAGGTTCGGCGATCGCCATGTACCTGACCGAGAAACACGGCGGCCTGGCGCCCGCCATCGGCACACCGGAACGGGCCCGCTGGCTGCAGTGGATGATCTACCTGGGCTCGATGGTGCATCCCGCCGTGGCGCTGGAATTCCATCCCGACTGGTTCACCGACGATCCCGCCGCGGTGCCTGCGATCCAGGCCCGCGCCCGGCGCACCTGCGACGAACTCTGGGTCCAGATCGAGGGGCAGCTCGGCGACGATCCCTGGCTGACCGGGCAGGATTTCACCTGCGCCGACATCCTGTTCCTGGTCCAGGCCATGTTCCACTGGGACTCACCGGCCATGTTCGCCCGTTCGCCGCGCGTGGCCGCGCTTGTCCGGCGCATCCATGGACGCCCTGCCATGGCCGCGCTGCTTGCCCGGCACGAGGTGCCGGGCCCGGCAGTGTGATGGCAAAGCAGGACGACAGCTTCGACCCCGCCGCCACGGCGCTCTATCTGGAAGACGGCGGGCGGGCCCAGGCCCTGCCGCTGGATTCGGACTTCTGGCGCGATCTCCAGGAAGGCCGCATCGCCGTCGACAACGGCTGGCTGACCATGGTCCTGCCCATGAGCGGGGATACGGCCCATTGGGAAATGCATCCCGAAGGTGAGGAACTGCTGCTTGCCCAGTCGGGCGCCTTCATCGTGGTGATGGAGACGCCGCAGGGCGAACGGCGTGTGCGCCTTGACCGCAAGACGCCCGCCTATGTCATGCCGCGCGGCACCTGGCACCGGTTCGAGGTCGAACAACCCGGCGACATCCTGTTTGCCACCTACGGCCGTGGCACACAGCACAAGCCGCGTTAGGCGAGCATCCCTGCCAGCGCGGTCTTCACGTGCTGGCGGATGCGTTTCTCGACCCAGGGCCAAGGGTGGTCGTGTACCAGTTCCTGATGGAACACGGCCATCACCAGGTCGGAGTAGAGCGCGACCGCGGCATCGATATCGAGGTCGCTGCGCAGGTCGCCGCGGGCGACGAGCCGTTCGAGCACGCAGGCCAGCGGTGCATCGAAGACGCGCTCGTTGAGACGGTCGAGCCCGGCCTGGAAATCGCCGCCGCCGCGGATGGCGGTGGCCACGATATCGCGCCAGACCTCATGGCCCATCCAGTCCTGGCCGTTCTTGATCTCCAGCAGCAGCAGGGCGCTGATCGCCAGCTCTGGATCGCGCTGCGGGCGGGCGATGATCGCCTGCTTGCGCGCGTCGACCCGCGCACGGTCATTTTCGTAGAGCGCGACCATCAGGTCGGCCTTGCTCGTCACATAGGCGTAAAACGTGGGTACGCTGATGCCGGCCGCGCGTGCGATGTCATCGACCGTGGTAGCATTGTAGCCACGTGCCGCGAACAACCGGGCGGCAGCACGGAAGATCGTCTCGCGCCGGACCCGCTTCTGCTGTTCCCGTGTGCCTGTCATGGCTGAAACCCTAGATCGTCAAATTTCTTTAGTCACTAAAGTTTTTGTGCCAATGTTGCGCCTGCTCCAGAGTCGCAAGGCAGGGCCATGAGCCGCGATCCCGACCACGACATCCTCTTCGAGCCGCTCCGCATCGGACCGGTCACCACGAAGAACCGCTTCTACCAGGTGCCCCACTGCACCGGCATGGGCTACGCCCTGCCCAGGACCGTGGCGGCGATGCGCGAGGTCAAGGCGCAGGGCGGCTGGGGCGTGGTCAACACCGAATACTGCTCGATCCACCCCAGCGCCGATGACGGGCCCTATGCCTTCTGCACGCTGTGGGACAGGGACGACATCACCAACATGCGGCTGATGACCGATGCGGTGCACAGACACGGCGCGCTCGCGGGTGTCGAGCTGTGGCACGGCGGCATGCACAGCCCCAACCGCTTCTCGCGCATGGCGCCGCTTTCGGTTTCGGGCGAACCGCTGAATCTGGCCGCACCGGTCCAGGCCCGGGCCATGGACCTGTCCGACATCGCCAATCTGCGGCGCTGGCAGGTCGATGCCGCCAGACGCGCGCGCGATGCCGGCTTCGACCTGGTCTATGTCTATGCCGGTCACGCCTACCTGCCCTTCCAGTTCCTCAGCCACCGTCACAACCGGCGCACCGACGCCTATGGCGGCTCGCTCGAAAACCGCGTGCGCCTGCTGCGCGAGATGATCGAGGAGACCAAGGAGGCGGTCGGCGACACCATGGCCGTGGCCGTGCGTTTTGCCGTCGACGAACTGATGGGTGCGGCCGGCATCACCGCCCAGGGCGAGGGCCGCGCGGTGATCGAGATGCTCGCCGAACTGCCCGACCTGTGGGACGTCAACGTCAGCGACGTCGACAACGATTCCAGAAGCGCGCGGTTCTCCGAGGAAGGTTTTCAGGAGGACCACATCGGCTTCGTCAAATCACTGACCAGCAAGCCCGTGGTCGGCGTCGGGCGTTACACCAGCCCGGACCGCATGGCGGGCCTGATCCGCCGCGGCACCCTGGACCTGATCGGTGCAGCCCGGCCCTCGATCGCCGATCCCTTCCTGCCGAGGAAAATCGAGGAAGGCCGGCCGGAGGAAATCCGCGAGTGCATCGGCTGCAACATCTGCCGCTCGGGCAACAACGAGGGCGCGCCGATCCGCTGCACCCAGAACCCGACCATGGGCGAGGAATGGCGGCGCGGCTGGCACCCCGAGACCATCGCGGGCAAGGCAAGCGAGGCCCATGTGCTGGTGATCGGCGGCGGCCCCGCCGGCCTGGAGGCCGCCCGCGCGGCGGGCCAGCGTGGCTACCGCGTGACCCTGGCCGAAGCCGAGGGCGAACTGGGCGGACGGATCAACCATGACAGCCGCCTGCCCGGCCTGGCGACCTGGGCGCGGGTGCGCGACTGGCGCCTGGGCCGCCTGCACAGCCTGCCCAACGTCGAGCTTTATCCCGGCAGCAGGCTGGCGCCCGAGGACGTTGCCGAGTTCGGCGCCGACCATGTCGTGTGCGCCACCGGCGCCACCTGGCGGCGCGACGGCGTCGGTGCGGCGACTCCCTTCGGCGTCGCCGGACTGGAAGACGCACTGACTCCCGACGACATTCTCAAGGGCGGTGTCGAGCCCCGGGGCGCCGTGCTGATCTACGACGACGACCACTACTACATGGGCTCTGCCCTGGCCGAACTGCTGGTCGGGCGCGGCCATGCCGTGACCTATGTCACCCCTGCCCCGGTCGTCTCCTCCTGGACCGCGATGACCAACGAGCAGTTCTTCATCCAGGCCCGGCTGGTCTCGCTGGGAGTCACCATCATCACCGGGCGTTCTCTGGCCGGCACCCGCGCCGGCGGCGCACGGCTGGAAGGCATCTACGGCGAAGACGAGATCGAGGCCGCCTGCGACAGCCTTCTGCTGGTCACCGCGCGGACCAGCCAGGACCGGCTCTATCGCGAACTTGAAGAGCGCGGCACGGCGAACCTGCACCGCATCGGCGATTGCGAGGTGCCCGGCGCCATCGCCCATGCCATCCACGCCGGCCACCGCTTTGCCCGCGAACTCGACGCCACGGTCGACCCCGACATGCCCTTCCGCCGCGAGCGGGTGGTGGGCTGATGGCGCTCACCACCGAAGTCATCCCGGCCGAGCGGAGCGAGAGCCGGGACCCATGCCGGAACCCCTTCACATCGCCGGCGCTTGTGTTGGCGTGCCAGCATGGGTCCCGGATCTGCGGCGCTGCGCGCCTTGTCCGGGATGACAAGGGGAGAATGGCATCGCAACGGACCGCTTCGCCGCTGGAGACACGGCCATGACCACCAAGCGCCACTACCTGCCCGTCGCCGACGGCATCGATCTCTACGTCGAGGAAACCGGCAGCGGGCGACCGCTGGTCTTCATTCCCGGCTGGACGATGACGAGCGAGGTCTTTGCCCGGCAGGTGCCGCAGTTTGCCGACCGCTACCGCGTCGTCACTTACGATCCCCGCTGCCAGGGACGTTCGACCAAGACCGTGACGGGTGTGAACTATGCCCAGCACGGTCGCGACCTGGCGCGCGTGATCGAACTGCTGGACCTGAAGGACGCGGTGCTGGCGCCCTGGTCCTATGGCTGCCTGAAGGTCTGGGAGATGTTCCGCCAGCGCGGCACGCAGGGCATCGCCGGGGTCGTCTGGATCGACCTGGCGCCCCAGCAGATCATGATCGACGAGGCCGACTGGCATGAAGGCGACATCGCCTATCTGACCGCCTTCCAGCGCGCGCTCTCCGACCGGTACCGCGAAGCAACGCGTGAGTTCTGTGCCGCCATGTGGCAGGGCGCCGCGCCGGACGACGAACTCGGCTGGGTCGCCGATCAATCGATGCAGACGCCGCAATACGCCGCCTGCCTGTTGGCCGCAGACGGCATGAGCCGCGACGAGACCGACATCGCCCGCGCCACCGACGGCGCCCTGCCGATGCTGCACATCGTGCACGAGGAAAAGGCCGACGCGGCGCGCGCCTTTGTCGCGCGCAACTGCCCGGCCGGTCGCGTCGAGGCGCTGGGTTTCCAATTCATGTTCTGGGAATACGCACAGCGTTTCAACGCGCTGATCGAGAGCTTCCTGAAGGAGAATGATCTATGAGCGATGCACCGGTCCGGACAGCGCGGCGGCGTGGCGGCGCGGGCGGCAGCGCCCGCCAGAAGGGCGGCGTCGTCCAGGCGCCCCGGCGCGTACCCCACAACCCCTGGCCGCCGTTCCAGATCGTCTCGGCCGAACAGATCGAGGCGATCCACCGCGCCTCGCTCGACGTGCTCTCGACCATCGGCATGGAGATCCTGCATGCGCCGTCGCGCGACCTGCTCGCCTCGGAAGGCGCCAGGATCGACGGCGAGAAGGTCTTTTTCGATCCGGCCATGATCGAGGAGAAGGTCGCGCTCGCCCCAGCCGAGGTGACGCTGCACGCGCGCAACCCGGCCAACACGGTGACGATGAAGCAGGGCAACATCGTGGTCTGCGCTGTCGGCGGCCCGGCCTTTGCGACCGATCTGGATAACGGCAGGCGCAACGCCAACTTCGCCGACATGGAGAACTTCACCCGCCTGATCCAGAGCCTGGATGTCATCCACATCGAGGGCGGCGGCGCCATCGAGCCGACCGACCTGCCCGCCGAGTCGCGCCATCTCGACATGTACCGCGCCTTTGCCACCCTGACCGACAAACCCTGGACCGGTTACGGGCTGGGCGCCGTGCGCGCCGAGGACGCCATCGACATGGCCGCCATCGCCGGCGGCGTCACGCGCGACGACATGCTCGAGCGTCCGGCCATGCTGACGGTGATCAATTCCAATTCGCCGCTGCGCCTGGACGGACCGATGTCGGAGGGGTTGACCGCCTTCGCACGGGCCGGCCAGCCCTTTGCCGCCACGCCCTTCACCCTGGCCGGGGCCATGGCGCCGGCGACCGTTGGCGGCGCCAGCGTGCAGCAGAACGCCGAGGCGCTGGCGATGATCACGCTGGCCCAGTGCGTGCGCCCCGGCGCGCCGGTGATCTATGGCGGCTTCACCAGCAACGTCGACATGAAGACCGGTTCGCCCGCCTTCGGCACCCCGGAATACTCCCAGGCCGTGTTGATCGGCTGCCAGCTTTCGCGCCGTTACGGCGTGCCCTATCGCACCAGCAACGTCACCAGCGCCAACAGCCCGGACGCCCAGGCGGCCTACGAGTCGATGATGTCGCTGTGGCCGGCGTTCCTGGGCCAGGCCAACTTGATCAAGCAGGGCCTTGGCTGGCTCGAGGGCGGCCTGACCGCCAGCTTCGAGAAGTTCATCCTGGACGCCGAGATGATCCAGATGATGGGCGCCTTCCTCGATCCGCCGGCGATCGATGCCGATGCCTTCGGCGTCGAGGCCATCGCCGACGTCGGGCCGGGCGGCCATTTCTTCGGCACCGCCCATACCCTGGCGCGCTACGAAAACGCCTTCTACAGCCCGCTTCTCTCGGATTGGCGCAATTTCGAGACCTGGGAAGAGGCCGGCAGCCCGACCGCGGCACAGAACGCCAACCGCATCTGGAAGCAGCTTCTGGCGCAATACGAACAGCCCGCCATGGACCCTGGCATCGCCGAGGCGATCGACGCATTTGTCGCCCGCCGCAAGGAGGAGATCGGCGCCGGTTGAACATCGCGGGAGATTCTTCTTGTCAGAATGCCTGCACTTGACCTCAAAATGGACAGGTTCCGTTCCGATCTGGGCCGGATATGACTGTTTTTTGCAGAGGTGCCGACCCGAACGGCCGCACAGGAGGCAGGTTCGGGGGCAATCAGGGTCTTCATGATCGACCAGTCTTCTCGTGGTAGCGGCGGCGCTCGCAGCGGCGCGACCACCACCGTCAAGTGGTTCAACCCGGCCAAGGGATTTGGTTTTGTCCAGGCCGGCCCCGACGGACCGGATGTCTTTGTCCATGCTTCGGTGATGGCGCGCGCCGGGCTGACCAACCTGCCTAACGGCGCCACCATGGTATGCGATATCGTCGAGGGCGAGCGGGGCCTGCAGGTCACCGCCATTGCAAGCCTCGACCTTTCGACCGCCGAGCCCGAGGGTTTTTCCGAACGACCGCGCGGCGGTTTCCGCGACGGTCCGCCCCGGCGGCCCGACCGGCAGGACCGCCATGACCGCGACAGCGGCGGCGAGGAACACGAGTTGGTCGGCACCGTGAAGTTCTACGACAACAGCAAGGGATACGGTTTTGTCGTACCCGACGGCGGCGAACGCGATGTCTTTGTGCCCGGCCGTGTGCTGCCCAAGACCGGCCTGAGCCGGCTGGAGCCCAACCAGCGCGTCCGGTTGCGTTACCAGGAAGGCGACAAGGGGCCGCTGGCGACCTGGGTCGAAACCGCCTAGAGCCAACCAGGGTCCGTGACCGTCGCCTTGCCGTGGCCACGGCGGGCCATCGCGGAACGCCATGAACGACCCCGACGCCCAGCATATCCAGGCCATCAGCGACTGGCTGATCGACCAGGGCCTGCTCCAGACCCGTGTGCCCGCCATGATCGCGGGTTTCTGCGAACGTCTCGTTGAGGCCGGTGTGCCGATCCTGCGCGCCAATGTCTCGGCCCGGACCATGCATCCCCTGATCGACTCGATCTCCAACGTCTGGCGCCGCGGCGGCAAGGTCGAAGCCCGCGCCAACACGTTCGAGGATCAGGCCAGTGAGCGCTGGCAGAACAGCCCCCTGCGCACCATGGTCGAACGAGTCGACACCAGCCTGCGCCGTACCGATCTTACCGACCCCGCGCAGACCGCGCAGTGGCCCGTGTTCGAGGAGTTCGCCGCCGAGGGCGCCACCGAACATGTCGCCCGCCTGATCGGCTTTGGTGTTGCGGGCGAACCGACCGGCATGACGGGCGTCATGATGACCTGGCTGACCGACCGGCCCGGCGGCTTCAGCGAACGCGACATGGCTGTGCTCGAGCGCCTGATGCCGCGTCTGGCGCTGTCGGCGAAATCGACCGTCGACCACGAGATCGCCGTCAACCTGCTCGACAGCTATGTCGGCCATTACGCAGGCACAGCGATCCTGGGCGGTTCCTATCGGCGCGGCACCTTTCGCATCATCCCCGCGGCAATCCTGTTTGCCGACCTGCGCGGTTTCAGCGCACTTTCGGACCGGCTGGACCATGAGGCCATGGCCGGCCTGCTCAACGCCTGTTTCGACGCCATGGTGATGCCGATCCGCCACCACGGCGGCGAGGTCCTGAAGTTCCTCGGCGACGGCCTGCTCGCCGTCTTCGACCGGGAGGGCCACGAGGACGGCGACATCTGCTTTGGCGCGCTGCATGCCGCTGTCGAGGCCTGCGACGGCGTCGCCCAGGTGCCGGTACCGGGCAGCCCGGGCGAGACCATGAAGCTCGGCGTCGCCCTGCACCTGGGCAAGGTCTATTACGGCAATGTCGGCGCCGCCGACCGGCTCGATTTCACCGTGCTCGGCCCCGCCGTCAACGAGGCCGCCCGCATCGAGGCGCTGTGCAGCGAACTCGAGACTCCCGTGCTGATCTCCGGTTCCTTTGCGCAGGCCGCGGTGCACTGCAGCCCGCATATCGTGCCCGCCGGGCGTCACCTGCTGCGCGGCATGCCCGAGCCGGTCGAACTCTTCACCCTGGAACGGCCGGGCTAGAGCGAGACACGCAACAGCACGCACCCTGAGGCGTTGGCTCTCCTGACACCACCCACAGGGAGAGAGCAACATGTCCGATAACGTCTACAAGATCGTCGAGATCGTCGGTACGTCAACGACGAGCACGGACGAGGCGATCCGCAACGGCGTCGCCCGCGCCTCCCGGACCCTGGAGAACCTGGAGTGGTTCGAGGTCGTCGAGAGGCGCG
>Ga0105054_10004473_pt1 | contig 20855 bp, 15 predicted proteins | sample BON02_FD_78091 | JGI IMG/M metagenome (GOLD analysis project Ga0105054, IMG submission 78091) | Freshwater microbial communities from Lake Bonney liftoff mats and glacier meltwater in Antarctica - BON-02 (megahit assembly) | ecosystem: Environmental > Aquatic > Freshwater > Ice > Glacier...
ATGCGGGCGCTGGTCATCGACTGGCCATGCACGGCGACGGCGGCAGTGGCGTGCCCTTGGACAATGACCGAGGCCGCGGCGCTGCACCGGGCGGTGAGGTGGCGTTTGTCATGGGTGATGTCGTGCAAGTCTGGCCCTTGGGTAGAGTAGAAGTGACCTGCTTTGAGTGCATCGAGCAGGGCGTCGGGCGTGTTTTCGCCTGATTTGACCATGACCCAACCGCCGAAATGGTCAGGTTCGGTGAAATGCGCGTCGTCGGTGGCGATGAGGTCGAGCCGGTGCCCTTCGGACAGCAGCAATTCGGCGATGTGCATCCCGTCAGGCCGGTCGGCACCCATGGCGCAGCCGTGGTTGTAGATTTCGACCGCATGGGCGGCGACGGTCAGGCTGCGTGCGTCATCGAGCGTGAGGCCGGACCATTGCGGGTGGGCGATAGCGACATAGGCCCCGGCGGCGCGGGCGCGGGCGGCAAGGTCGGGACCGCTCTCTTGCCCTGCCACGGGCCGGAAATGCGGCGCGTTGGGCGGGGCGAAATCGGGCGGCAGGCCGACGGCAAGGATGTGCCAGAGGTCGCCATTGGCCATGGCGCCGCTGTGCAGTTCGGCCCCGAGGATGGTGGTGAAACCGGCATCCCGCATCGGCACGGTGTCGGCGACCGGATAGCCATACATGCCGATGAAATGATCGGTGAGTGCTATGAAATCATAGCCTTCGGCCTTGTAGCGGCGGCAGACTTCGGCCGGGGCGAGGCAACCATCGGAGAGGGTGGAATGGGTATGCAGGTTGCCGCGCCAGAACCGGCCGGGGGCGGAGAAGAAGCCGGTCATCCTAGTCGGCGAGGATGATGAAATCGCGGGCGGAGACGCTGATTTCGGTTGCAGTGCCGACGGGAGGGGGCGGCGTGTCGGCCCGGTTGAAGGTGTCGAGCGAGAGCATGGTGCCCGCGACATCGGCCTTGATCCGGATCACGGAGCCCATGAAATTCACCTCTGCGATGGTGCCGTTCAGGATGACCTCGCGTCCCGGTGCCCGGCCCAGATGCGCCGCCTCGGGCCGCAGCGCCACGGTGATGGCGGCGCCGTTGGGCGCGTCGACGGGTTTGGGCAGGGTCAGCACCGAGTCTCCGATGCGGATTGCGCCAGTGGCGGCGTCGGTGACGATGGCGTTGAAATTGTTCAGGGTTCCGACGAAACCGGCGACAAAGCGGGTGGTGGGGCGGTTGTAGATTTCGAATGGGGTGCCGATCTGATCGGCGATACCGCCGTTCATCACCACGACCCGGTCGGACATGGACAGCGCCTCTTCCTGATCATGGGTCACGAAGATGGTGGTGATGCCTAGCCGCTGCTGAATCTCGCGGATTTCGGTGCGCAGCGAGACGCGGATCTTGGCGTCGAGCGCGGAGAGCGGTTCATCGAGCAGCAGGACGCGGGGCCGCACGGCCAGCGCGCGGGCAAGGGCGACGCGCTGCTGTTGGCCGCCGGAAAGCTGGAACGGATAGCGGCTGCCAAGGTCGGGCAGGCCGATGAGGCCAAGCATTTCCTTCACGCGTGCCGCGGCCTCCGCCTTGGGCACACCGGCGATGCCGAGGCCGAAGCCGACGTTCTGGGCAACGGTCAGGTTGGGAAACAGCGCATAGGCCTGAAACACCATCCCGATCTGGCGCTGATTCGGGCGCAGGTTGACCACATCCTTGCCGTCGATGCGGATATTGCCGGCGGAGGGCTGTTCGAACCCGGCGACCATGCGCAGCACCGTTGTCTTGCCGCAGCCCGAGGGGCCGAGCAGCGAGACGAATTCGCCCTGTGCGATCTGGAGGTTGAAATCCTTGACTACACGCATGGTGCCAAAGGATTTCTCCAGATGTGAAATGTCGAGAAATGCCATCAGCTTGCTGCTCTGCTATGTTTGGAAAACCGGTTGACGAGCTGGATCAGCCCCATGCAGCCCCATGTGATCGCGAAGGCGATCACGGCGAGGGCGGCGGGCTCGTAGGCCCGGTTCGCACCCAGAAGCTGCATGTAGGGGCCAAAGGCCGGGCGATTGAGGAGTGCCGCCATGGTGAATTCGCCGATCACGATGGCGAAGGTGAGGAAGGCCCCGGAGAGCACCGCGCTGAGCACGTTGGGCAGGATGATCCGGGCGATGATGGTGAACCAGCTCGCGCCGAGCGATTGCGCCGCCTCGGTCAGGGTGGCGACGTCGATGGTGCGCAGCCCGGTATCCACCGCGCGGTACATGTAGGGCAGGGCGAGCGTGGCATAGCCGAACATCAGCAGGATATTGGTGCCGGTCGCACTGCCGGTCATCGGCAGCCATGAGGAGGTATTGTAGAGCCGGATATAGCCAAAGACGATGACAATGGCCGGAATGACCAGCGGCAGCAACGTGACGAATTCGATCAGCGGGCGGAGTTCCGGGGTCTTGAGCCTGACCCAGTAGGCTGTGGGCACCACGAGCAGCACACCGAAGGCGATGGTAAAGGCGGCCATCACCACGGAATAGCTGAAGGTTGCCTGAAACGTCGAATCGCTGAGCACCACACGGTAGGCTTCGAAGGAATAGACGCCGCGCAGCATCCTGAGCGAGAATTCGGTCATGCCGTAGAGCGGCAGGATGAAGAAGATCACCCCGAGGATGACCGCGCCCCATGTGTAAAAGCTGAGCTTGTCAGCCATACCGCCGATCAGGGCACCGAGGAGCAGGGCATAGACCGGCCAGAAATCCTCGCTGGCCGGCACGAGGTCGGCGGCAAAGCCGGGAAAGGCAAAGAGGACGAAAATGGCCATCAGACTGGTCAGGACGACGGATGACTGCGGTCGCAGGATGCGGCCCAGCACGACCCCGACGATCAGCATGCCGATGCCCCAGAATGCCATGCCGCTCATTTCAGCCATCTTTCAGAGCGGGCGCGCAGCACGATATAGACGGTATTGGCGATGCCGGTGATCACGATCATCCCGAATGCCAGCGCATAACCATAGTTGGGCGAGCCCAACACATCGCCGCGAATCTGTGCAAAGAGCAGGATCGGTGCGATGTTGAGTGATGGACCGGTGAGCGCGAAGGCGGTCGCCACCGCACCGAAGGCATTGGCAAAGAGCAACGCAAAGGTGCCGAGGATCGAGGGAAACAGGATCGGCAGCGCCACCTTGAGCCAGTATTGCAGACCGGTAGCCCCAAGGATTGCGGCCGCCTCGCGCCATTCCTTTTTCAGACCGTCCAGAGCCGGTGTGATGATCAGGATCATCAGTGGAATCTGGAAGAAGAGGTAGGTCACGATCAGGCCGACGGTCGAGAGCAGGTTGAAGCCCAGGTCGCGCGCAATGATAATGCCGAATTCGGTGCGCAGCCACAGCGTGATCAGACCAGCGGGGCCAACCGTGGCGATAAAGGCAAAAGCCAGCGGCACACCGGCGAAATTGGACGCGACACCGGAAAAGGTCATCAGCGGGTTGCGCACCGATCTGGGCAAGCCGCCAACCGTGATGGCCGCCGCCATGGCAAAGCCGACAAGGCAGCCCAGCAGCGCCGACATGACCGAGATCTTGATCGAGACCCAGTAGGCGTTGCGCACTGTTACGGTATTCAGAGCAATTATATTGTCAAAGGTGAAGTCGCCGCCCGGTGTGCGGAATGCGCCGATCACGATGTAAAGCGTGGGTGCGATCAAAAAAAGTGCAGCGAAGATGAAAAAGGGAAGGACGCCGATCCATCTGAGCGGCGCGTTGAAGCTGAGCGAAGATGGGATCCGCATCCGGCTGACTTGTCCCCTGAATTCTTGTTGCGCCTGCGACAGGCGAGGCCCGGCCCCCATTGTGAGGGGCCGGGGTGATATTTTGGCGATTATTCGACGACGTTGGCGCCGACGATTGAATCCCAGCCTGCCTTGACCGCGTCAGCGTTGGCGTTGACCTGTTCGATGGTCGGGAACACCGCACGCTCGTAGGCGTCCGCCGGGGGCAGCGCGTCCATCAGTTCCTGCGGGATCACGCCACGGGCGACCATGTCGTTGAACCGGATCGGGTGGCAGTAGCCCTTGAGCCATTCAAGCTGGCCCGCGTCGGAATAGAGGTATTCCATCCAGAGTTTCGCGGCCTCGGGCTGCGGCGCATGCGCGGAGATCCCCTGCACATAGACCCCGGCCAGGGTCACGTCAGACGGCACGACAACGGTGACCGGCGGGTTGCCCGCCAGCGTGTCACGGCTGGAGAGCGCGTTGTAGTCCCACTGAATGATGATCGGCGTGGTGCCCTGCGCGAGCGTCCCGGCCTTGCCGATGACCGGCACGAAGTTGCCGGCGGCGTTGAGTTCGGCAAAGAACTCCAGGCCGGCAGCGGCGGCATCGGCGCCCGGCTCTGCACCGCGGGCCATGCCTGCGGCCAGAACCGCGAGGATCGCCTGGTTGGAGGCGCGCGGATCACCGGCCATGGCGACCTGACCGAAATATTCGGGCTTGAGCAGGTCTTCGAAGGAGGTCGGCACGTTTTCGACCAGATCGGTGTTCACCGCAAAGGCCATCACGCCGTAATAATCGCCATACCAATAGCCATCGGGGTCCTTGGCGTCGTCGGGGATCGTATCCCAGGTTTCGACCTTGTAGGGCTGGAGCAGACCCTCGGCCTGTGCGGCGGGGCCGAAGGACAGGCCGACGTCGATCACATCGGGGGCCTGCGGGCCGGTGTTGCCGATATTGGCGCGGATGGCTTCCAGCTCGTCAGCGGAGCCTGCGTCGGGGTTGAGACCGTTGATCTCGATCCCCGGATAGGCGGCGCGGAAACCGTCATGCACGCCCTGATAGTTGCACCAGTCCATCGGCAGCGCGATGGTGGTGACCATGCCTTCGGCGGTTGCGGCAGCAATCAGCTCGGCCGACTGCGCGGTGGCGAGCGTGGCGGACAGCATGGCCACAAGGCTCGCCGACGCCGCCAGCGTTGATTTGATGTTCATCGAATTCTCCCGTTGTCAAAATACAAGTACCGGAGCCGGTTGGCCCGGACGGTCAGTGTGGCGTAGCTAACGATTGAAACGGATTTTTGACAATCCCGCATTGTCACAAACTGACCAAAAAGAAAAAAAATCCAGAGGGTTTGGGGCGGGTCAAGACCGGATCGCCGCCAGATGCTGTGCGAAGGTGTCCTGCGCCATGAGCGATTTGCACCGCGCGAAACGCGTTTCGGCATAGGCGCGGAAGTCATCGGCCGGGTTGGCATTCGCCAGTTGGATCAACCCCCACAGGGTCCAGAGCAGGTCGCACATCGCCTTGTAGATCACCATCCGGGCATGATCGCGCGGGTGGGCGGGGCCGTCGAAATAGGCGTGAAGCAGGTCCGCGTCCTGATCCGGACTGTATTCAGCCTCGACCGAAAGATCGCCCAGATCCCACATCGGGTCGTTCATGCCGGAATATTCCCAATCGACGATCCACATCCGGTCCCCGGTATCGAGGAAGTTTTCGCAGAGCGGATCGCAGTGGCAGGCGACAGGTCTGACAGGGTTGGCGGCGAGTGCTGCGCTGATGGCGCCCGCGCTGCCGACGACATCATGGTAGCCGGTGGGGAGTGTAATGTCATGCCCGGACAGAAGGTGCAGATAATCGTCGATCATGGCGAAGAGGTTGAACTGGCTCGCGAATTGCGCGCCCGAGCGGTGCAGCTGCCGCAATGCGAGTGCTGCGCGCGCGGGGGCGCCGGGGCGGTCGCGGAAGGCCAATGGCGTCATGGTCACGGCGGCGGGAATGAAGCGGGTGACCATCAGGCCAGAGGCGGGGTCGGCAAAAAGCAGGTCCGGGCTGACCCCCGCCTGCGCAGCGGCATGGGCTGCGACCGTCTCGTCGGCGCGGTTGATATAGGTTTCGGTCCCGGCGCCAGGGATGCGCAGGATATGTTCGCCAAGCTGGTAAACCCGGTTGGTCAGCCCGCCGAGGCGTGTGACCGGCCCGTCGTAGCCAGCAAGCAGCGGGATGCGGGCGGCGAAGGCGCGGATGTCGTCGGGCATTTCATCGTCGGTGTCAGGGATCATTTCGCGCCTTTCCTGCCGATTGCCGGTTTCATAGTTACGCCCGGTTGCCTATGGTTTGGCAAGCGTTTCAGGAGAGGCAGGCGATGAGCAAGAGCACGCATGACGGGCATCTGGGAGCGGTCTATGACGCAGCCGCACCGGCCGAGGTCGCGGCGATTTATGACAGCTGGGCAGAGACTTACGATGCGGAGATGGCGCAGGCGGGGTATCGGCATCCGTCCGTCGCGCTGGCCCTGCTGGCCCGGTATCTGCCGCGCGGGGCGGGGCCGATCATGGATGCGGGGGTGGGGACCGGGCTGATCGGTGACTGGCTCGGTATCATCGGTTACGCCCATGTCGAGGGGCTGGATATTTCCGAAGGGATGCTCGCCGTGGCCGCACGCAAGGGGTCTTACAAGGCGCTGCATCATCTGGCGCTGGGCGGGCATCTGCCCTTTGCCGATGGCCATTTTGCCGGGGTGGTGTCGACGGGCGTGTTCACCACCGGCCATGTCGGGGCCGAGGGGCTGGACGAGTTGGCGCGCATCTGCCGGGTGGGTGGTGTGCTGGTCCTGACCGTCAAGATGGCGGTATGGGAAGGCGGATTTGAGAGCCGGATCAGGGGTTTGGCTGACATTGTCAAAGTGGAGGAGCAGACCGCGCCTTATGTCTCGATGCCAGGGGAAGTCGGCACCGCGCCGGGGTTGGCGGTGGCGTTGCGCCGGATTTGAGGCGAGTCAGGTTTTGAGGGCGGAGGCCTCCGGCGGGGATATTTGAGGCCAAAAGATGACAGGGCGTGGAGGGCTGAATTGACGTGGGTCTGGCTGTGGTCAGGCCCGGATGTTTATTCCTTTAGGGTCGTGAAAGGCGGTAAGGCTGATCTGGGCGGGCAGGGTGTTGCCTGCGACATCGAGGCTGTAATCGCCGGTTAAGAGCCAGTCGTCGCTGATTCCATCAGGGTGGCGGACATAGCCGTAACCGATTGATTTTTCTATGGTATAGCCGTAACCGCCGGAGGTGAGATAGCCGACGGGCGACCCATTGCGCAGGATGGTTTCGCGGCCAAGAAGCACAGCCTCGGGGTCATTGACAGTGAAGCCTGCGAATCGCTTGGTGAGCGGTTGGCCGGCGATCCGGGAGAGCGCGTCGCGGCCCATGAAGGGGATGTTGGTTTTCAGTTTGACGGCCCAGCCCAGACCGGCCTCGAAGGGGGTGTCGTTGGGGGTGATGTCGGAGGACCAGGCCCGGTAACCCTTTTCCAGCCTGAGGGATTCCAGCGCGCGGTAGCCCACGGGGCGCAGCCCGTGACCTGCGCCCATCAGCGCGTCATAGACATCGGCGAGGCCCGCGATGGGGGTGTGCAACTCCCACCCCAATTCGCCCACATAGGTGACGCGCAGCGCGCGGATGGGGTGTCCGGCGATGGTGAGGGTCCGCGCATGGCCAAAGGGAAAGCCCGCGCTGCTCACATTTGCGTCGGTGACGGCGGCGAGGATCAAGCGTGCGTTCGGACCCATGAGGGAGAGCGTGCCCCAATCTTCGGTCACATCGACAAAGCGGCTGTTTTGCGTCGGTATTGCGTCGGTGATGATCCCGGCATCATGGGTCCGGAATCCCGTGCCGGTGACGATGAAAAAATGTTCGTCGGCCAGCCGGGCGACGGTCAGGTCAGCCTCGATCCCGCCGCGCGAGTTGAGGATCTGCGTGTAGGTGAGCCGCCCGACCGGGCGCGACACATCGTTGGCGCAGAGCCAGTTCAGCGTGTCGATTGCGCCGGGCCCGGAGAGTTCGAATTTGGCGAAAGAGGACTGATCGAACAGACCGGCCTCTGCCCGCACATGACGGTGTTCGTCGCCGACCGGGCCGAACCAGTTTTGCCGCCCCATGGAATAGACGTCGCGCGCCTCGGTTCCCGCTGGCGCGAACCAGTTGGGTCGTTCCCAGCCGAGTTTGGAGCCGAAAACCGCACCAGCGGCGGTGAGCCGGTCAAAGAGCGGCGAGACGATGCGGGGGCGGCCGGAGGTATATTCTTCATGCGGGAAGGCGACGGTGTAGTGTTTACCATAAGCCTCGAGCGTGCGGTCGCGCACCCAGTCGCGGTCGCGGTGCATGGCGGCAAAGCGCCGGATGTCCACGACCCAGAGGTCGAGCGGCGCCTCTCCGGTCATCGCCCATTCGGCAAGCACCCAACCGGCGCCGCCGCCCGAGGCGATGCCGAAGGCGTTGAACCCGGCGCCGACGAACATGTTGGCGCATTCATTGGCGCGCCCCATGATGAAATTGCCGTCGGGGGTGAAGGATTCCGAGCCGTTGATCATCTGTTTGACGCCGGTTTCGGCCAACATGGGGATGCGGGCGACGGCCTGTTCGATGTGTTGTTCGAAATGGTCGAAATCGTCGTCGAAAAGCCGGAACTCCCAATCGTCGGGCACGTCGCCGCCAGAATCGTCGAGGTTCCAGGGTTGGGGGTTGGGTTCGTAGCCGCCCATGACCAGACCGCCGACTTCCTCTTTGAAATAGGTGCGCCGGTCGGGGTCGCGCAGGGTGGGCGCGTCGGGCGAGAGGCCGGGGATACGCTCGGTGACGATATACTGGTGTTTGACCGGTTGTAGCGGCACGGTGATGCCCGCCATGGCACCGACCTGCCGCGCCCATTGCCCGGCGCAGTTGACGACGGTGTCGCAGGTGATGGTCCCTTGCGTCGTGTGAACGCCGGTGATCCGGGGGCCGTCCATCGCAAAGCCGGTGACGCGGATGTCTTCGACGATCCGCGCCCCATGCATCCGCGCGCCTTTGGCGAGGGATTGGGTGATGTCGGAGGGGCTGGCCTGACCGTCTGTCGGCAGCCATGACGCGCCGATCAGGTCGGAGGTGTCCATCAGCGGCCACATCTGCGCGACCTCTGCGGGGGTGATCAGGTGCATGTCCATGCCAAAGCTGCGCGCAGTGGTGGCGAGCCGCTGGTATTCGGTCCAGCGGTCCGGCGTGGTGGCGAGCCGCAGGCAGCCGGTCATCTTCCAGCCGGTCGCCAGCCCGGTCTCTGCGTCGAGCCGTTTGTAGAGATCGACCGAGTATTTCAGCACTTTGGTGATCGAGGCGGAGGAGCGGAGTTGGCCTACGAGCCCCGCCGCGTGCCATGTGCTGCCGGAGGTGAGCCTGCCCTGTTCGAGCAGCAGCACATCGGCCTTGTGATCGCGCGCGAGGTGGTAGGCGGTGGAACAGCCAATGATGCCGCCGCCGATGACGATGATCTGGGCGTGGCGTGGAAGGGGGGTGGCGGCGTTCATGTTGGGATATGTCCATAGCGGGTGAGGAAGGCGTCATGTGCTGCATGCAGCCGGGTCAGGTTGTCCTGCGCATAGGCGGTGTAATCGACGCCGGGTGCGCTGAGGTGCAGGGCCGAGATCATCGCCCACATCGCCTCGCGCAGGAGCGAGGCGCATTGCATGGCGTCGAAGGCGCACTGCAAGGGTTTGTCTGGTGGTTCGCCGAAATAGGCGGTGAGCAAGGCGGTGGATTGATCCGCACTCATCCCGGCGTTGGAGGCCGCACCAGCGAGGTCGAAAAGGGCGGTGGAGAACCCGGCATATTCATAGTCGATCAGCCAGAGCCGCTGTCCGTCATCGAGGATATTGGCGGGCAGAAGATCGTTGTGCCCGAAGATGATCGGCAGGGGGATCTGCACGGATTCGTAGCCTTCGGCAAGGCTGAGGTATTCGGGCAGGTTGGGTGTGAAGGCGCTGTTGCCTGACTTCAGGTTGCGCGCGTAGTCGCGGATGACGTGGAACACCCAGAAGAGATGGGCGGTGCCGGAGAGATGGGCTGGCATCCGGGTGTGGAAATCTCGGAGCAAGTGCGCGACGCGGGCAGGGTCGGTGCAGAGGTCGGCTTTGGTCCATGTGCGGGCGTTGAGATATTGCGTGACCATGACGCCGGGACCGGCATATTCCACGGCGGGGCCGAAACCGGCGGTGTGGGCGGCGCGGGTGGTCATCAACTCGCGCGCCCGGTCGACGTGGTGGAAGGGGTAGTCGGTGCCGAAGCGGGTGACGTGGGGGCCTGCGGCGTCCGTCACTTTCCAGATCTCGTTGGAGAGGCCGCCGGGCAAGGGAGCGCCGGTTGGCGTGCCGCGCCAGCAGGGCAGGGCGGCGATGCGGGTGGGCAGGGTCATGATCCCTCCAGCCCGAGTGTGGCCCTTGCGTTGCGCGCTGTGGCCTGAATCAGCCGGTCGGCGATGATGGCGATGAAGGCGACACAGACCCCGGCCACGAGGCCGCGTCCGGCGTCGGCCTTGGTCAGGGCGATATAGACCTCTTGCCCCAGATCGCGGGTGCCGACGAGGGCGGTGATCACCAGCATCGAGAGCGCGAACATGATGGTCTGGTTGAGGCCGAGGATGATCTCGGGCAGGGCGAGGCGCAGTTTGATCCGGGTCAGGAGTTGCCATCGGGTGCAGCCCATGGCGCGCCCGGCCTCGATCAGCGCGGGATCGACCGATTGCAGCCCAAGTGCCGTGTAGCGGATCGCAGGGGCGATGGCATAGGCCACGACTGCGATCATCGCGGTGAAATCGCCGACCCGGAACAGCATGACGGCGGGCATGAGGTAGACGAAACTCGGCAGGGTTTGCAGCGTGTCGATGATGAGCCGGACCACGCGCCAGAGGCTGTCACGTTCGGCGGCGAGGATGCCGATGGGCAGACCGATCAGCATGGCCAGCACGACCGAGATGCCGCAGAGATAAAGCGTTGTCATCGCCTCGGGCCAGAGGCCGGTGGCGGCGATGATCGCGGTGAGACCGGCGCAGAGGATGGCCAGCCGTGCCCCGCCCAGCCGCCAGCCCAAGAGGCCAAGAAGGGCGGCGACGCCGAGCCATGGCAGGTCGAGCAGGAAGCGTTTGAACGGGATCAGCACGTTGATCAGGGCTGCGTCCTTGATCGCCTCGAGCGTGTCGAAATAATTGATATTGATCCATGCGACGAGTTCGGACCAGAAGGTGCCGGTCGAGAGCTGCCATGCCGCCGGGTAGGTGCGCAGCGCCGGCGAGAGCAGGCCCGCGAGCACGGCGATCAGCAGCGTGGCGAGCGCGGACCAGAGATAGGGGTGCCGGGTCATTTGCTGTGGTTGTGGCGTCGCAAATGCCTGGGAGAGCCGGTCGAGCGCGATGGCCAGCGCCACGATGGCAAAGCCCGCCTCGAGCCCGGCGCCGAAATCGAGCCGCCGCAGCGCACTCAGCACATCAAAGCCAAGCCCGCCGGCCCCGATCATCGAGGCGATGATGACCATGTTGAGCGAGAGCATGATCACCTGATTGACCCCCACCATCAGCCCATCCTTGGCCGAGGGCACCATGACCCGCCAGGTCATCTGCGCGCGCGAACAGCCGATCATGCGGCCGAGGTCGCGGATATCGGAGGGCACCTTGCCCAGCGAGAGCAGGGTGATCCGGATCATCGGCGGCATGGCGTAGATGACGGTGGCCACGATGGCCGCGACTGGCCCAAAGCCGAAGAGGATCAGAATCGGGACCAAATAGGCAAAGACCGGGATCGTCTGCATCAGATCGAGTACCGGTTGCAGGAGGCGCGCCAGCCATGCCCAGCGATACGCGGCAAGCCCGAGGATCAGCCCGCCCGCGACCCCGATCGGCACCGCGATCAGGATCGAGGCGAGGGTGACCATGGCCGAGGTCCATTGCCCGAAAACGGCGATGAAGCTGAAACAGGCGGCGGTGAGCAGGGCCAGTCTGGGACCGCCTGCCCGGTGGCCGAGCAGCGCCACCAGACCGATCAGGGCGAGCCATGAGAGTGGTGGCAGGGTGATGTTGTCGCTGATTTGCAAGCCGCCGGACAGAAGGCCGAGTGCGAGTTGATAGGGCAGATCGACCACAGCCGCGATGGCGCGGGTGAGGTCGCGGAAGGTGAAAAGACCGAAGGTCGCGTCGTTCAGCAGCCATTTGGTGGCGTTGGTGATCCAGGCGGAAACAGGCGGGATGAGGGATTTAGGGTATTCAAAGGCCCAGGGCAGTACGGTGGCGCCCCAGGTGAGGAAGGCCGCGAAACCGATGAGGGCGGCGGCCCAGAGCAGGAGGCTGTTCGGGCGGCGCGGCGGCGGGGAGGTTTGCGCGCTGAGCATGCTTAGCCTGCCAGCATCAGGTCGATGACCGCCTGCCGGTGCAGGTGGCCGGTGATCCGCCCGGTTGCATCGGTGACGCCGATGGTCTGCTGGCCGGCGCGGAACAGGGGGGCAGCTTCGGCGATACTGGTCCGGGCGGGGATCGTGGTGGCGGGCGCGTCCGGGCCGGGGGCGATCATGACGGAGCCTGCGCGCACCACCTTGGCCTTTGGCACGGCGCGGGTGAATTCGCGAACGTAATCCGTGGCTGGGTTGAGGACGATATCCTCGGGCGTGCCGGATTGCACGATGGCCCCGTCCTTCATGATCGCGATGCGGTCGGCCAGACGGATCGCCTCGTCGAAATCATGGGTGATGAACACGATGGTCTTGCGCAGCACCGATTGCAGCCGGATGAATTCGTCCTGCATCTCGCGACGGATGAGCGGGTCGAGGGCGGAAAAGGGTTCGTCGAGAAACCAGAGTTCGGGATCGGCGGCGAGGGAGCGGGCGATGCCGACGCGCTGTTGCTGGCCACCGGAAAGCTGGCGCGGGAAGGAGTCTTCGCGCCCCGCCAGCCCGACAAGGGCGATCATCTGGCGCGCGGTGTCATGCCGCGTCTTGCGGTCCATCCCCTGCACTTCGAGCGGGAAGGCTACATTTTGCAGCACGCTCATGTGTGGCAGCAGCGCGAAATGCTGGAACACCATGCCCATCTTGTGCCGCCGCAGGCGGATCATCTCTGCCTCTGATGCGGTGAGCAGGTTCTGGCCGTGAAAGATGATCTCGCCCAACGTGGGCTCGACAAGACGGGAGAGGCAGCGCACCAGCGTGGATTTGCCGGAGCCGGAGAGGCCCATGATCACGAAAATCTCGCCCTCGTTGACCGCCAGATCGACCGCGCGCACGGCGGGGACCAAACCTGCGGCTGTCAGCCGGTCAGCGGAGGCATCCGGGCCGAGCAGGCCAAGTGTTTCGGCCGCGCGGGGGCCGAACACCTTCCAGACGTTGCGGCACAGGAGTATGGGATCGGGCACGTAGGGCTCCGCAAAGGCAGGGCTGTGGTCGCGCAGCGATGGCGCGCGACCGGGGGGTGGATCAGTCGGCGATCCATTCGCTCCAGCGGGCTTCGTTGGCCTCCATCCAGACGGCGACAACCTCTTCGATGGCGACACCGTCGAGATCGACCGCGGAGATCATTGCGCCCATTTCATCGTTATCGAGGGTAAAATTGGCGATGGTGGCGGCGGCACCGGGCCAGTTGTTCTCGAGCCCTGCCCAGCTGACCTTCCAGATATCGCCAAAGGGCTTGCCGCAGTCATAGGCCATGTCGGGGTTCAGGCCCCAGGCCGGATCAATGTAGCAATCTTCAGTGAACTCCGGGAAGGCGATCCAGTCGCCTTCGTATTTGGCAGGCGCCCAATGGGGTGCATAGACCCAGAGCAGCACAGGTGCCTCGCGCTGGATCGCGCTTTCAAGCTCGGCAAAGAGGGCGGCGTCGGTGCCGGCGTGGATGACTTCAAACGGCAGGTTCAGCGCCTCGATCCGTTCCTCGTCAAAGCCGCCCCAGGTGACCGGGCCACCGAGATAGCGCCCGTTGGGGGCGGTTTCGGCGGTGGAAAATGCCTCGGCGCAAGCGGCGTCAAGCAGCGCCTCCCAATTGGGCAGTCCGGGGCAAAGCTCGGTCATATAGGCGGGATACCACCATTCTTCCTTGGCCTGCATGCCGGTGGGGCCGATGATCACGACATTGCCGGTGGCGACGGCGGCATCCATCGTCTCGCGGCCTGTGGTTTCCCAGATTTCCATGGCGACATGCAGATCGCCGGTTTCCAGCCCGGCAAACTGGGCGAGGTAATCGGCCTGCACATATTCCACGCCATAGCCGTCTTTTTCCAGCACGGCGCCCATGAGTTGGGTGGTGATGAGTTGCCCGGTCCAGTCATGCAGCGTGAGCCGGATCGGCTCAGTCGATTCCTGCGCCATGGCGGGCAGGCCAGTGAGCAGGGCTAAGGCCGAAGCGGCCATGCCGGTCGAGAATCTGGTCATTGCAATCATGTCGAGCCTCCTGATGCGCGGATGTTCCTATGTCAAAGTAACGGCGAGCGGGGCCCTCAAGTCAATCATGCAAAGTTGCCCGATGTGGTATTTTGTGCTTTTGATGACCGGATATGACTGAATGGATGGTTTTATGCCCGTCCGATGCGCGCAAATGGGAGCCTGCGGATGCTGTCCAAGCGTCATGCCGATATTTTGAAGATTCTGGATGCGCAGGGCACGGTGACGGTGGTGCAACTGGCGCAGAGCCTGGGTGTGTCATCGGAAACGGTGCGCCGCGATCTGCGCCCGCTGACCGAGGGTGGTGCTGTGCTGCGCATGCATGGCGCGGTCAGTCTGAGCGGCCAATCGGGTGAGGCGCCGTTTCGGCGGCGGATGCGCGAGAATGCGGTGGGTAAGCAGGCGATTGCCCGTGCTTTTGCCGCAAGTATCCGCGACGGTGATGTGCTGATGCTGGATACCGGGACGACGACGAGTTTTGTGGCCCGCGCCTTGACCGGGCATCGCAGGCTGACGGTGATCACCAATTCAACCGATGTGGCGCGGACCCTCGCGGGGACCGGAGATAACCGGGTATTTCTGGCCGGTGGCGAGGTGCGCGGCGATTCGGGTGCTGTGCTCGGGTCGGCAGCGGTGGATTATGTCAGCGGGTTTCAGGCGGGTTGTGCGGTGATTTCGGCGGGGGCGGTGGATGCGGCGGGCGTGATGGATTTTGACCCGGCTGAGGCCGATCTGGCGCGGGCGATGCTGGCGCGGTCGGCGCGCCGGGTGCTGGTGACGGATCAGAGCAAGTTCGGCCGGCGCGGGCTGGTTACGGTGGTGCCGCTGGACGGGCTGGATGAGGTGATGACCGACGCGGCGCCGCCGCCGGATATTGCGGCGGCGATTGCGCAGGCGCGGGTAGAGTTGACGATTGCCCGGACGTAGCGCGCCGCCGGTATGGGCGGCGCGACAGAGCTATTCGGCGACGTGCAGCGTGGGGCCGCGCCGCATTTGCGGCGTGGTCGATTCGAGCCGGTAAAGGCGGGACTGCAGGGCCGCTATTTCGGCCTGCTGGTCGGCGATATTACTGGCCAGTTCCAAGCCGTCGGGCACTTCGGGTTCGGCCTCTTTCTTGCCGACGAACCGACCGAACACCCAGGCGAGGCCGCGCGACAGGTCGTCCATGATCAGGAAGAACGAGGGCACGATCACCAGGCTGAGCACGGTCGAGACGATGATACCGCCGATCACCGCTGTGGCCATCGGCGCGCGGAATGAGCCGCCTTCGCCGACTCCGAGTGCCGAGGGCAGCATCCCCGCCGACATGGCGATCGAGGTCATCACGATGGGCCGCGCGCGTTTGTGACCGGCTTCGATCACGGCGGCGAAACGCTCCATCCCCTGATTGCGCATCTCGATCGCGAAGTCGATCAGCAGGATCGCGTTCTTTGTCACGATCCCCATCAACATCAGAATCCCGATCAGCACCGGCATCGAGACGGCATTGTTGGTCAGGATCAGTGCCGCCGCGACGCCGCCGATGGCAAGCGGCAGCGACAGGAGCACGGTGAAGGGCTGGATCACCGATTTGAACAGCAGGATCAACACGGTGAGCACGAGCATGAGGCCGAGGATCATCGAATTGGCAAAGCTGGCCATCAGTTCGTTCTGCACCTCGGCATCGCCGGATTCCGCGATGCGCACGCCGGGGGGCAGTTCGGTCTGCTCCACGATTTCGAGGAAACGCGCAGTGGCCGTGCCCAGCACCACACCTTCGGGCAGGTTGGCGCCGATGGTGGCGATACGTTCGCGGTTGAGTCTGCTGACCACGCTGGGCCCGTCGGCGATGGTGATATCGGCCACGCTGGAGAGCGGCACAGAGCCGCCGCTTGCAGTCGGGATGCGCAACGCGCCGATACGTCCAAGGTCGGAGCGGGCCGCATCGGTGAGCCGGACCCGGACCGGGATCAGACGCGAGTCGATGGAAAGCTTGGCCAGCGCTGCATCGACATCGCCGATGGTCGCCACGCGCACCGCTTGCGCGATGGAGGAGGTGGTGACGCCAAGGCGTGCCGCTTCGTCCGGACGCGGGGTGATCTGGACCTCGGGCCGGGGCAGGGCGCCTTCGCTGGAGACGGCGGCAAGAAGCGGGTCGCCGCGCAGCGCCTCTTCCAGCCGGGACACGGCGATGTTCAGTGCGGCCTCGTCATCCGAGAGGATCGAAAAGGAGATGTCGCGACCACCCCGGTCGTTCAGCTTGAAGGCGCGCACATCGGGGATATTGGCTAGACGTTCGAAAATCTCGGTCTCAATCTCGCTTTGCGGGCGTTCGCGGCCTTCGCTTGGCCGTTCGGGGATAAAGTCGCCAATCAGCGGGATGGCGGTGGCGATGCTGGTCAGTTTATGCATCAGCGAATGATCGAGCCGGTCGAGGATCACCGTGACCGAGGCGCGCCGCACGTCGCGGCTGCCGGTGGGAGAGGAACCGCCGAGCACGAAGATATGGTCAACCCCGTCGACGTCGCGGATGGCTGCGACCATGGCATTGGTCGTGGCTTCGGTATCGGCCAGCGTTACGCCGGGGGGCAGTTCGACGCTGATCGGAATCCGGCTGACATCCTCGGGCGGGATGAAGCTGCCCGGAATCTTGATCATCACGGAGATCGAATAGACCAGAATGCCGATGGCCACGAGCATTGTGAGATAGCGCAGTTTCATCGTGATCCGCACGAAGCCGAGATAGCCGCGCATGATGAAGCCGTCTTTTTGTTCGCCATGCGCCGCGTCTTTGTCGCGCATCAGGTAGGCTGCCATCATCGGTGTGATAAGGCGTGCGACCAGCAGGGAAAACAGCACAGCAATCGCGACTGTCATGCCGAATTGTCGGAAATACTGCCCCGGAATCCCGGGCATGAAGGAGACCGGCACAAAGACCGCCACGATGGTGAAGGTGGTAGCGACGACGGCCAGACCGATTTCGTCCGCCGCCTCGATGGCGGCGCGGTAGGGTGTTTTGCCCATCTTGATATGTCGGGCTATATTCTCGATCTCGACGATGGCGTCATCGACAAGGATGCCGGTGGCCAGCGTGATCGCGAGGAAACTGATCAGGTTGAGCGAGAAGCCGAGCAGGTCCATGATCCAGAAGGTCGGGATCGCGGAAAGCGGCAGCGCCACGGCGGTGATGAGTGTGGCGCGCCAGTTGCGCAGGAAGGCCAGCACGACGAGAATGGCGAGGATCGCCCCTTCGATCAGCGTATGGATCGCGGCCTCGTAATTGCCGTAGGTGTAATAGACCGTGTCATCGACCAGCGTGATGGTGACGCCGGGATTGGCGGCGCGGATGGTATCGAGCCCGGCGTTGACCTGTTCGGCGACGCTGACTTCGCTGGCCCCTTTGGCGCGGTAGATCGCGAAGGTGACGACGGTCTGCCCGTCGTAGCGCGAGAAGGATCGCACTTCCTCGACCGTGTCGGTCACGCTGCCCAGATCAGACAGCCGCACGAAACGCCCCGATGGCAGCGCGATCATTGTGGCGGCGAGTTGCTCGACCGAACCCACATCGCCAAGCAGGCGGATTGCCTGTTCGCTGGCGCCAATCTCGCTGCGCCCGGCGCCCTGATTGGTGTTGGTGGCGCGCAGTTGCGCATTGACCGCAGCCGCAGTGATCCCGAGGCTGTCAAGGCGGACGGGGTCAAGCTCGACCCGGATTTCGCGGTCTGCGCCGCCATAGCGGTCGATCCGGCCCACGCCGGACCGCCCCTGCAATTCGCCGGTGATCGCATCGTCGACAAACCATGACAATTCGCCCAGCGTCATGGCCGGCGCGGAGACGGCAAAGTTCATGATCGCCTGACCTTCGACATCGATCCGCGTCACGACCGGCGCTTCGATGTCGCCGGGCAGGTTGCCGCGGATCTGGTCTATGGCGTCCTTGACGTCCTGCACTGCCTTGTCCGTGGGTACTTCCATGCGAAACTCTATGGCGGTGGTCGAGACGCCGTCGGTCACGGTCGAGGAGACGTTCTTGACCCCGGCGATACCAGCGACGGCATCCTCGATCACCTTGGTAATCTGGGTTTCAAGCTCTGCCGGTGCAGCGCCGGACTGGGCCACGGTGACGGCGACAAGCGGTACGTCGATGCTGGGAAACCGGGTGATCGGCAGGGTCGTAAAGCTGGTCCAGCCGAGGAACATCAGCAGGACGAAGCCGAGGATGGGGGCGATGGGATTACGGATCGACCAGGCGGAGAAATTCATGGCTCAATCCTCGATCGCGCTGTTGATATCGGTTTCAATCGGGTTGATCCGGTCGCCCGCGCGCACGAAGGCGGCGGCTTTGGTCACGATCAGATCGCCGGGGGCAAGGCCGGAGAGGATGCCTATCATGCCGCCGTCGCGCACGCCGGTCTGCACGTCCACCTGCTCGACCAGCCCGTCGACCACGCGCATGACAATGGCGCCTTGCGGACCCGAACCGATGGCGGTTACCGGCACGGCGAGCACCTCCGTCTGGATGACCAGAATCTCGGCGGTCAGGAACATGCCGGTCCGCACGAGGGCCGGGTCGTCGATGGAAATCCGCGCCTCGCCCAGCCGCGTGGCAAGATCGATGGAGGGGGCCACCAGCCGGACATGACCCGAGACGGCGGTTGCCGCGCCGACGGTGGTCATGCTCACGCTCTGGCCTTCGGCGATGCGCAGGAGGTCCTCTTCTGCAATCTCGGCACGCAGTTCGAGTGCGCCGTCGCGGATCAGGGTGAACATCGCCTGACCGCCGCCTGCGGCAATGGCGCCAAGCATGGCATTGCGGGCGATGACGATGCCTGCAACCGGGCTTTTCACTTCGGTCCGCGCAATCTGAAGGTCCAGCGAGGCAAGCTGTGCATCCACAAGGTCAAGCTGCGCGCGGGCAGAAGCCACGCCCTGTTCCGCGACACGCACGCGTGCGGCTGCAGCTTCGGCAGCGGCATCGGCCTGATCGGCGGCGGCCTGCGAGATCGTGCCCTGTTCGCGCAGGGTATCATTGCGGTCTGCAACCCGCTGCGCCTCTTGCGCACTGGCGCCGGCTTCGATCAGCCCTGCCTCGGCCTGTGCGATGGCGGCGCCGGTGGCGGCGCGGGAAGCAAGCAGTTCGCTGCGCTGCAATTCGAGGGTGGATGCGGAGAGGCGGGCCAGAACCTGACCCCCGGCGACGCTGTCGCCGACATCGGCCAACAGTTCTTCGATCGCCAAGCCGGAGACGAGCGGCTGCACCTGCACCTCTTCGACTGCGGCGATGAGACCGGAGGCGATCACCCGGTCGCTGAGCAGCATCGGCTGTGCAGCAGCGACGCTGATCGCGGGAAGGACAATCGACGCTTCGGTCGTGGTTTCGGTTGGGGCTTCGGTCTGGGCCGCCAATGGGACTGCTGCAACCGCGAAGGCCGAGAACAGGGCAGCGAGGACCGAGGGACGGGCGATCATGTCAGGCTCCGGCATTTTCGGTGACGATGTCGCCGATGAGTTTGTCTATTGTTCGCATGATCAGCTCTTTCAGATCACTTTGCATCTGCGGGTTCTGCGCGGACTCAAGCGAGGCCCCGCGCACCAGCAGGATGATCAGCCGCGCATGCGCGCCATAGCGCTGCGCCGCGGCTTCTGCAGGCAAGTGGCAGGCCAGACTGATGACGCGGGTGATCAGATCGGCGACCTGGTTTTCCATGCGCGCAAGAATCGCTGCGATTTCGGGTTTGCGCGCGGCGACGGCCATGATCTCGGCCCAGAGCGGGCGGTCGTCACTACAAAGGTCCTGCTCCAGTCGGCCCATCAGTGTCCGGCGCAGCGCACCGATCGGATCCCTGGTGCTGACAATGGCATTGAAATGCTGCTGCACTTCATCGATGTCGCGGTTGATCATCGCCTCGACCAGCGCGGACTTTGACGGGAAATAGCGGTAGAAATTGCCGGCAGACATACCAGCCGCGCGGGCAAGGTCCTGCATCGAGGCGCCGTCAAAGCCCTTTTCGACAAAGGCAGCGCGGGCCTGCAACAGGATCTCGTCGCTGCGCGCATCGGCCGGCGGGAGTGAAACGTGATGCATGGTCATCGGCGGTTGATCCCAAATGAGAATGAACGTTTATTCATTCTGCGGCTGCATAACAAGAGGTCACGCCCCGAATATCCGTGCAATTCTGGCAAAAATCGGCGTTTTGCATGGTTTTGCCGCGAAAAGCGGTGGATGCGCCGGTTCTGTGGTTTTTACGGGCATCGATAGATTGCGCTGTCTGATAGATATTGCCCGAAAGGATTGCACATGCCGTAGTCTGCTTTCGGATCATTGCGACATGATGAACATCTGAAATCCGGCCGGTATGTATTTTCCTGCCAACCCCTCTGGACACGTCCCTGCGCCTCGCCTAGAAGGCGCTACCCGACGGTCCGGCGTTGCCGATCCGCCTCCCGCGCCCGGGTAGCTCAGGGGTAGAGCAGTGGATTGAAAATCCTCGTGTCGGTGGTTCGATTCCGCCCCCGGGCACCATTTAACAAGTTGAGAACACATAAGAATAATTTGTGGTTATCCCGAGTGCGGCCACGCTTAGAGTCTGATTCAGAACTATTCGGGCGATTTCAGCTCTTTGCGAGATGGCGTGTAACGCGTCTGATGTGGGCGATGAGGATCCATGCTTCTGCGCTTGCAATCGATTTTTCCCAATCTTTCG
>Ga0105054_10004474_pt1 | contig 20853 bp, 15 predicted proteins | sample BON02_FD_78091 | JGI IMG/M metagenome (GOLD analysis project Ga0105054, IMG submission 78091) | Freshwater microbial communities from Lake Bonney liftoff mats and glacier meltwater in Antarctica - BON-02 (megahit assembly) | ecosystem: Environmental > Aquatic > Freshwater > Ice > Glacier...
ATCCAAGTCAGGCGAATCCAAGTCAGGCGAATCCAAGTCAGGCGAATCCAAGTCAGGCGAATCCAAGTCAGGCGAATCCAAGTCAGGCGAATCCAAGTCAGGCGAATCCAAGTCAGGCGAATCTAAGTCGGGCGAATCCAAGTCGGGCGAATCCAAGTCGGGCGAATCCAAGGCAGGCGAATCCAAGTCTGGTGAATCCAAGTCAGGCGAATCCAAGTCTGGCGAACCCAAGGCAGGCGAACCCAAGTCTGGCGAATCCAAGTCTGGCGAATCCAAGTCTGGCGAATCCAAGTCTGGCGAATCCAAGTCTGGCGAATCCAAGTCGGGCGAATCCAAGTCGGGCGAATCCAAGTCGGGCGAATCCAAGTCGGGCGAATCCAAGTCGGGTGAATCCAAGTCGGGTGAATCCAAGTCGGGTGAATCCAAGTCGGGTGAATCCAAGTCTGGGGGAGGCAAGTCGGGAGAATCAAAGTCGGGCAAAGGCAAGGGGAGAGGTAAGGCCGGCATGGGCAAATCGGGCGATGGAACCGCCGGTGGCGATGGACAGTCGACCGATGGATCTGCCACCGAAGACTCAGAAGCCGGAGGTGGCGGCAGCAGTGAAGGTGACTCAACGCCTGCTGCAGACCCCCAGGTCGATGAGGCAGCTCAGGCCGCGGACCTGGCCCTTCGTCGTCTGCAGAAAGAACTGGACCGGGGAGAAATCGATCCTCAGCTTCTGGACGAACTCGGCTGGACCAAAGAGGAGCTCGCAGCCTTCAAAGATCGCCTCAGCCAACAACTGGAAGAACGCCAGTTGAACGAACAGCAGCAAAAGGAAAAGAGTTTGTCTCAGAAGAGTTTCGAAGAAATGCTTCGCAGTCTGGACGTGCAGTCGACCGGCACAACACGGGAAGGCCGGGCCGATAAAGACCGTGATCTGCAGGATACAACGAATCGCCAATCTGTAGTGCCAAGGCAGTACGAAGAACGGTTCCGCATGTACCAGCGATCTGCGTCGGGCGTAAAGACTCCTCCAGGCAAAAAGTAAACCACCAGCGTTCGCGGCGACCACCATCAGGACTCGGCTGAGCCCAGCGATGCTCTGCATTGTCGGTCCGGTTCCCTTGATCTGAGGTGAAAACCTGACAACAGGGTCGCCGGTGCTTTTGTTTCCTGAATGTTTATCGGACATTCCGCCCGTGGGCCGTGCCCTGGCTTTGCGCAAACAGACTTGCGGAGTTCTTCATGCTGCTGTTCTGGCTGGAAACCAGTTACCTCCTCGGTCTTGTCGCCTGGACAGGCTGCCTGGGCGCATTTCTGGTCTGGTTACTGAAACGGCGTCGCATGATCCGACTCAGGCGACTAGCCGGCGGGCGTTTGCCATCAAAAAGGATCAACGCCATCTTCATGGGTGTGTGGTTTTTTCTCGCGACGCTGACTTTTGCTGAGCTGATTTTCGCCGTCGGCGTAGATCATTCTGAGGCCTTCAACGCGAGCCTGATTGCAAAGCGATGGTTTGCCCGGCACATTGATGCTGAACGGAATGCCGACGGATTTCGGGAGCGACGGCTTTTGTCAGACCGGCTTCCAGCCGACGTGAAGCGCATCCTGTTTCTCGGCGACAGCTTTACCGCCGGCCATGGAATCAAAAACATGGATGACCGGTTTACTGAACGCCTGGAGTTACAGCTGAACGCGACCGCCGAGCCGGGCTGGCAGGTCTATAACATGGGCGAGCCGGGATATGAGATCTCCATGATACGAGCGCTGGATGAGGCCGTGCTGAGTCGCGACCATGCGGTCGATATGGTGATTTACTGCTACATGATGAATGATATTGAAGGGTACGACCCCAAAACGCAGGCGGCCATCGAAGAAATCGGTCAACGACGAAGATCCGGAAACTGGCTGGTGGAGAACAGTTACTTTATCAACTGGAGTTACCACCGCTGGGTGCAGTACTCGGCCGGGTCCTCCGTGGACTATTTTCCGCACCTCGTGGATTCGTACGCCGGAACACCGTGGCTCTCGGTCATGCACGATCTCAACGACATGGTTGCACGAAGTCGTGAAAAGAACATTCCGTTTCGCCTCATCATCTTCCCGTTCATGCACAACCTTGGTCCGGAATATCCATTCGGTGATGCGCACGAAAAGCTGGTGACATGGGCTTACGAATACGATGTCCGGGTGCTCGACATGAGACCAGTTTTTGAAGCACACCTGGCAGAAAAGCTGACCGTTAACCGCTTCGATAATCATCCCAATGAACGGGCTCACGCATTGATCGCGGAAGAACTGGCCAAGTGGATTTCAGCGGACGATGCCCCGGCAGAGACCTCGAATCCCGCTGCAAAATGAGTGACTCTGCCGCGTTTGCTGCGCCGTAGACTCTGCTGACAAAAAGCTGAGCCTCCGAGCAAGACGGCACGCCGATGGCACTCGCTCACTAACAAAAAAATCCGATGAAGCGTTTGACGGCTTTCATCGGATTTCAGAAATCAGCCTGCATCAGAATCGATGCACGCAGCAATGTTCGGTCCAACTCATCCAACAAATCCGTTCATAGCGAACTCGGACATGATTCGATCAACCATTCGCTCACTTCGTTCGTAGGAGTTTCGTCCAACGGCAACCACGGAGCTTGTGGCCTGATTCGTTAACACTTCGGCAACGGTCGGAGGATCGCTGTCCACCGAGGCCACCGCTTCATCGGTGGCTTCGGCCGGTACAGTATTCTGTTCTTCTTCCGGGGTTACAGTTTCAATCTCTGTGTCACCTTCAAGCAGCGGTTCAAGGCTGTTCAAATCGGTTCCAGAGTCTGTCTTCAGGGAAGAGGTCAGGCCACCCAGTTCCAGATCGAGACCGGAAGCCAGTGTCGTCTCTGCTGACTCGATGGCCGTTGGGACGGCGTCTGCAAGTGAAGCCACCAGCGTGCCTACACTGGACAAGTCCTGTTCATTCTCAAACAGATTCAAAATTTTCGATTGTGAAACGGGAATCGACAAAGATGGCGGAGCCAATGCAACAGACACAACTGGTACCGCAACAGGAGCGGTCACGACTGCAACGTTCCCATCTGATGACGATCCATTGCCAGCACTGACTGGTCCAACAAAGGTCGACTCAGCCCCGGAGCCCGCGTTCGCGGTATTACTGAAGGCCATGTTCTGCAATTCAACGCCACCCACCGAACCGCGAAAGAACGGCTGAATGTTGAACCGGATCGGAGTTGCGTTGCCTTCCTTTTCGAAGACAATCTCTTCACCGTCTGCCAGATATTCTTCGTCTGTGATTTCAACGAACTCTTCAACAACCACTGGCTTTTCTTCGCCATCCACGACGGCTTCTTCATCAATGATTTCGCCGCCCGGCTCAGAATCCAGGGTGATCTCGAAATCAGACGTTTTGTCGTAGAGATACTCTTCCTCCACAGAGCCTTCACCGTCCACAACAACGCCACGGTAAGCCCAGGATGGATCCCAGTCTTCAATCGTTGTTACGTCGACGAACTCGTCAATAATTTCGCCGCTCGGCTCGGAATCCAGGGTGATCTCGAAATCAGACGTTTCGTCGTAGAGGTACTCTTCGTCCACAGCGCCTTCACCGTCAACAATAACAGTGCGGTAAGCCCAGGACGGATCCCAGTCTTCAAGCGTAGTGACGTCGACGAACTCGTCAACCAGTTCACTGTCTTCGCCTTCGAAGTCAATGTCACCAACGAATGTGGTGAAAACCAAATCGCCATCTTCGACGTCAGAAATCAGAGTGCGGTAACTCCAAGTTGGATCCCACTCTTCGCTGCCGTCAACGACTTCAACACCATCAACCGCCACTTTCTCTTCGACTTCACCCGTCGTGTCGAATGTGGAAAAGAAAGCGTATTTAACAAGAGACGCGTCGGACTCGTCGACGAATTCTTCCTCTGATGATTCTTCAGGCAATACCTCGTCGCCCATAAAGACCATCGTACAGATTGCCAGTTCCGGAACGAACTCGAACTCTTCCGAGACGGCGTCCATGACTTCCGGCGACTCAACGTCATCAACAGAAAGCACTTCGACGACTTCTGAAGAGTCGACCGCTCCTGTCGTGTCAACAACATCCGAGCAGATTGCGACAGCGCTGAGCAGGGAGCGAAGCTCGCAGACTTCTGCGGCGTTCGAAACGTGCCGAACGTCAGAATTTCGGCGATTTTTCTTCAGTTTGCGGAGGGCCATTTTCAAATGTCCTTTTACTCAACCAGTGATTTCGCCACTACGGACGGTTTTATGATTCTCGACAAGTTGCAGCCCGAAGAAATCTGCCGAACCACTGGCGCGCGTCCCACGACACAGCGAAGAGTGACATCTTAGGGGGTTTATCGCAACAACAAAGCAACAGGCTTCAGCAATTTCTTTGAACGGAACCGAATACCGCCGGCACGCGGCCCGCAGTCAGGAAAAAGGCCGCGAGGTAACACTTTTGCACCTCGACCAGTTTCCATCCCTGTCATAGATAATCAGGGACATCCAGCAGCCTGTTTTCCAGGAAATCGCACGTTTTCATGGCTCTTCGCCGCAAATTAAGGAACGGCTAAGGCGGCAGTCCCTTCAGGCAAGCGCTTGCGGACGACTCAGCAGCGACGATTATGCCGAAGGAATCGCCCAAATGGCGGAAAATGCCCGTGCCGAAGGTGCAGCTTAAAGTCCTGTGGCAGAACCGTTTGCAGCGAATCAGAGCCGGTGGGAGATCAGGATCTCTCCGCTGCAAGCGTCGGCGGACTCAAAAGGGCGGAACGGGGGCAGTGGATTTTCGCGGGAAGCGGCTGTGGGGGCGAGGCTGCGAGCAAATTGTGGCCTTATGGACATCACACAGTGAACATCACGAGAGAGAGTCGCTCCGAGCGAGCTTTGCCAGAACGCCGTTGCTGGCTAAGACTCAAGGCTGCCTGCGGAATGAGGAGCCGCGTGGTCCTCTTCTGAGAACCGGGCGTCGCCGGACAGGGAAGCCAGATCCGCAGCGGCTTCGAGAGCGATCCACTTTCGAAGGCAGCTGCGGCACTGGCAGAAATGATCCAGAATGGCCGAGGACATGGTGTCGCTCGGCTTCTCTGGCCATTGCAGAAGCAGGGCATTGAGCGCCTGATGACATTCATCGGATGCCGTGGATGACGTAAAAATCTCGGGCGTTTTAGTCATAGTTATTCACCCAGAGTCTGCCGCAGCCGTTCCAGGGCTTTTTGTTTACGTCGCGTCACAGCCTGTGGCGAAAGCTTCAGCTGTGTCGCAATTTCTGATCCGTCATAACCAGACCGCAGCATTTCAATCACCAGCCGCTCATCGGAAGGAAGTGATTCAATCTGCTGCTTCAGATCCAAAACAAGCCCATGGTCCGGGACATAGTCGGCCGGGTCGTATTCGAGCTGCACTTCTGCAGCCGAACCTCGCTGGCTTCTTTTTCGCAACTTTCCAAAGGCTCGTTCGGCTGCTCGCCCAACCGCCTGTCGAAGCTGCTGCTCCTGTGTCTGCGGAACCATTTCCGGATCACATTGATCCGGCTGCGAATCATTTAAATCAATCCATGCATCCTGAAACAGGTCTTCCGCATCATGAGTGTTCGAAAGGTGCCTGTTTCGTTGATAGTGATAACGTATAAGACTCCGCACACGTGCGTCGTCGAAATGGTGAGACATGCATCGGCTCCATTGGTGAAGATGGGAGCCGCGACTGGGTCCTGCGAATTCATGTTCCGCTGCCGATTCACATCAGCAGGCAAGTTGACATGCAGATCGTTCAGGACTCACTCTCGGCCCCGAAAAGGACGGAAGTTCGGGTGATTGCATCTCTGCAACCACCAGCGAAGGTCCTCTCGGGGCAATGCTGTATCTCAATCGCTCCAGCAGACTCGCAGGAGCATCCCTCTCGCCAAACGGCACGTTGGCATCGCGGCCGTAAACAGGCGGCCCCCGGGGTCTGGCCACATATCGAAGTTCTCTCGGTATGCTGCCAGACGCTGGCAGCATTGGTGACTCAAATTCCTCTGGCCGGAGACATGTTGAAACGTCGTGGGCCACAATCTGGCGCTGACTCTCGCGATACCGTCGGGCCTGCGAACGAATGTCGTACCCTGACAACTGCCTGTCGCGGGGCAACACATTGTCTTGATGAAACACCGGCACCGCTGTCGGCCGAATGTTCAGCTCAAGGTAGTCCGAACCGCGAACGAGGCCCGCTGTCTCCGTAGTGCGTCCGGACGGATCCATCAGCTGTGCCAGCCAATTGACGGTGCCTGCAATGCTCGCCGATGACTGCGGCTGATCAATGGCTCCGACGGAACTCACTGAAAACTCAGACAGCGAGAAATGACGGGCAACGCCAGTCAACTCTCCCGCCAGACCGCCACTGGAAATGCGGCTGCCGCGCATCCAGTTCCAGCCGCGGCGAACAAGCCGGTTAATGTTACCGTGAGATCGAACGGTGGCCGCTGACGCTTCGGTTCCTGAAGCAGCAGATGCCGCGTCCGTACTGTCCACGTTCGAAAGGCGGGAGCGGACAGAGCCAGCGACGGAACGACTTCCAGAGGCATTATCCGTTAATGATGTGTGTCCGCCGACAGAGATCGCGACGGTCATTTCGGACGGAATCGAAGTATCATCGAGGAAAAAAGAGTCCGCCCGAAACACTTCATCAAGCAACGAAAAACGATCGTGAAAATCACCAGGCAAAAGGAAACTCGCCGGAGTCGCATGCTTCCCGTTGCGGCTCACAACGCCCTGCACTACGGGACGCGACTGTATTTCCTGCTCGACATGATGAATAGACGCAGACGGGCCGGATGACGAGTCCGATCCGAACCTGATGAGGCTCTCTTTTAGAGTCTCCGATTTCTGAAACGAGATCTCAAGAATTCTGTCAGGCTGAACACTCCTGATGATCTCGGCCGCGTTCACAGAAACAAGCTGCTGCGCGAAACTGAAGTCGGCTTCTGCCAGTGATGTGCCACCAAGCCCGCCAAGTGTGACCTGCCAGCTGGAATTCGAAATCGCGACAAACGAGAATCGTCGAGGCCCCTTAGTCCAGTCGAACGCGACTTCAACCCTCAGCAATTGACCGGCCTGCGGTTCGTCCGCCGGGTCCGATTCGGAGAGCGTTAGCTTATTCGACAAAGGCCGTTCATCGGACAGCGGCAGATCAGAGGACTGTGCGTCCGCGATATCCGCCAGAGCCCCCAAGTCCAGCCTGCCGACAATTCCCGGAACGGACTCGCTTTCAACTTCAACCGAACTCCTGGACGCCTGCTGTGTGAAGGAAGACAGTGGCGACTTTGAAGATTCGAGGGCGGCGAGAAACTCCGTCCGCAACGACTGCACAAGCCATTGCGCGTCCGATGATGTGTCAAAATCGGAACCGACAGGCAGCACCACGTCCGGGGAGGGCTCAACGGCAAAAACCGCCGGATCCGCAGCACTTAAGACCTGCCGAACCTCAAGCGACTCCGCCTGCAGAGACCGTGAACCGCCACCTCGCATGCGCCGCGTTCTGGAGAGATTCAGATCCTGTTTCAGCGCATGAGACCACTCCCGGGCTGCAGAACGGACTCTGCCCCATCGATCACGTACAAATAACTGCAAAATCAGGCTGAGGTTCACTCGCCAGCTCCCTGCGACAGACGGTCGCAGCCCAGAACAGGCTCAAAAGCCGCCGAATAATCCATTTCCGACAGCACTACCTCTGGCTGGGGACAAACACGCTTCGGAATTCCGGTAGCTTCTGAGAAAATGTCCATTGTGACCAGATCATTGACACGACAACGGCAACGTAGCAACGACAATTCCTGCAATCTTCCGATGCCGAAACGTGAGTGCGGGAATCTGATTCCGATTCGCAACCTGTCCGTAAAATCTCCTTTTTCAGGGGCACTTCGCTCGTGTGGTACACCGGAAAACTGATCCCCACCAATCTAATCACCGGCTTCCTAGGCACCGGCAAAACAACGGCCATCCGCGAACTGCTGAACCATCGACCGGCCGGAGAACGGTGGTCTGTGTTCGTCAATGAATATGGAATGGTGTCCATTGACGATCTGATGCTCGACGATCAGACCCCGGAAGTCCAGATTCAGGAACTCGCCGGGGGCTGCTTTTGCTGCACAACCTCCGGAATGCTGGACGCCGTCCTGATGCAGTTCATTCGACGGACAAAACCCGATCGGCTGCTGATTGAACCCAGCGGAGCAGGGCATCCGGCCCGAGTCATTGACACTCTGCGAAGCGAACGATTCCGACAGGCGCTCGATCTGCGAGCCACGATCTGTCTGGTGGACCCGAAGGATTTTGAAAACCCACGAGTCACCAACAGCGAAGGTTTTCACGATCAGATTCAGATGTCCGATGTTGTCGCAATCAACTGGACTGACAAACGCGATCCCCAGCAGACGGAACGCTGCCGACAGTGGATCGATCAATTCGATCCGCCCAAATTGCTTGTGGCTGAGACACGGTTTGGAAAACTAAATCCGGAGTGGCTGGACCTGACGGGAACGGTGGTTAGAAAGCCGCGATTTGACAACGCCCATGCCGCCGAACATCAACACTCCAGCAAGACAAGCCAGCCGGTAAACGCGGTCAGCCATCATGCAGCGGCCTTCGATCTGGTCGCTCTGACTCTTCCCTCTGCAAACCATCCGCCTGTTCGACTGGAAAATGAAGGGGGCGGCCAGCGTGCCTGTGGCTGGATCTTCCCGCCCGAAACCATTTTTTGTCGTGATGATCTGATGGACTATCTCGGAGCTCTTCATCCTGTGCAGCGGATCAAAGGCCTGTTCAGATGTGATGACGACTGGTGGCTCATCAATCGCAGCGGCGCGGAGGTGTCAATCACGCCAACCGCGTATCGACGTGACAGTCGTCTGGAGATTATTACGGACGATCCTGAGCTGAACTGGGCGGCCATCGAACAACGCCTTCTGTCATCGACGGTCCCCGCATCCACTCCTGCATCCTGATAAGAAGACTTATGACCGGTTTTCCCCTGCCCGATGATCTCACCCAGCCGCAGGCTCTGCAGACAATCCACGCGAGCATCTGGGATATTCTGGAAACAGCGGCCAAAGGAAACGAACCCGGCTGGCGACTTCCTGTGCTGGCGACGCACGGCCCAGAACAATGCTGTCAGCGCACTGTAGTACTTCGGGCCGTTCGGCGGGATCGAGGCGTTCTGCAATTTCACACCGACGTCCGGTCCCCAAAGGTGCAGCAGATCAGGAACAATGCAAAGGTCTCGCTGCTGTTTTATGATCACCAGCTTTCTACACAACTGCACGTTCAGGGCGCCGCCTCCGTTCAGACGATGGGCGACACGGCCGACCAGCTTTGGGCAGACGGAACAACGGCCAGTCTGAAAATGTACTGTGGCTCGTCGGCGCCGGGGACTGTTTGCGGTGCGCCGGATTCAAATCTTCCGGCGAAACTCATGGGGCGCATTCCTGATCGAAATGAGATTGAAGCCGGTCGACAACATTTCTCGGCCATCGAAGTCTGCACGGAGACGGTCGAATGGCTGCGTCTTTCCAGAGATGGCAATCTTCGAGCCCGCTTCTATTTTGCAACGGGCCGTCCGTTGCATGCAGAATGGGTGGCGCCGTAATCATCACTTTCGGTAACTCTGCACGGCAGTCACGCGAATCGCCAGGGAAATCAGAACAGCCACGAAGCCTGTAGCCGGCGCCAAAGCCCACGGCTCGGCGATGACGGATTATACCGTGACGACTCAATCTAAACGGTCTATACGGTTACCCCGGAAATCCTATAACCGTGATCCGTGAGCAGTTCACAGCCTGTCAGGAACCCGCCGTTCTGGCTGATGACCCAGCGAACGACTCCCGCAAGACCGCTTTTCTGCCCAGATCTATCCCAGGCAAACTGCACAGGAGTCTCAACCGGCGGGGCGACCGAGGCCTGAAAACAAATTCCGGCCCGAGAATAATTCGTGGCCATGGCCGCCACAGAGACCTCAGATCCTTCGCTCCATTCGAGGACTCCGGGGACTCGACATTCGTAGCGAATGCTGCTCCGAGCACCTCTTTGTGGTTTGACGGAAAGATCTTCCGGCAACGGCTCATGGAGAGCGATGCCTGCTTCGTTCGCATTCTTTCCGGAACCAATCCAATGAACGATCCCGGGCATCCCGACCCCCGGCTCCATGTCGGAGGCACCCCAGAGAATAGTCACACGCTGCCCAATCGTCAGCGCGGAATCAGTCACGATATGCATATCAAAACCGGCAGCTTCAGAAACGGAGAGCGGAAGTCGCTGGCTTCCAGGAGACAGAGCCCAGGATGGGCCGGATGTGAGATGCCGAATGACGTTCGAACCACCGAGGCGCATACGGCGATGGGTCAGATTTTGCAGGATATTCTTCATCCTTGTGATTCCTCAGACAGGTTGCTGAAAAAGCCTTCGCCTGAGTCTCGAAGAAGAATCTCTGCATCTTGCGGATTTTTTTTGCCTTACGGCATTTTTCGATCGATTACCCGAGGGACGTCCGTACGACGGTCTTTTGTGACTGGGTTGAAGTAATCATGCGGATTGAAGCAAACCGTGAATATACTTTTCGTGGGCATGTTTGAGGTGCTTGTCAACCGGATGCGATTATTGAAGGATCCCTGAAGATCATGGCTTTATTGTTTTTACTGGGGCAGTAAAAACATTTCATCACCGGAACGCTTCGAGGCCTGTCAGTCGATGGGCACTATTTTAGTAGCTCCAGTTCACACCCAAATTGAACGTGTTCTGAGTAAACACACCACGTTCGCTGCGAACCTGCGGGAACAAGTCCAGCCTCGGGTTAACAGCCGAGTAATCCACAGACTGATTAGGGTCTGCAATTTCGCCCACGAACAGGAACGTCCAGCCAATTCGAAGCTTGGCATCTTCCAGCAGCTGCACGTCTTTAAGAACAGGAATATGTCCAAAGATCGGCAGCTCGGCCATCAGAGACTGCTCGAACAAAGGCGACAGATGGACCGAGGACTGGCTGTCTGAAAAGGCATTCTGTGTCGGCCCGTTCAGAGTGTTCGTATCGAAGCCATCATCCAGCACGGTCGGTGTTGTCGTGTCATCCGGATTCATGTGGTTGAAGATATTGTCACCACGAAGCCGGATCTTTTCGTTGTTGATCATCGCCGCTAGTTTTAAGTGCCCGACAAAGGTCACTCCTTTTCCTTCGCCAACTCGGTAATGCAGACCAAACTCAGGGCCAGCCAGGTTGCTGGTAACTTCGCTGTCCAGAAATCCGTGGACGATCACCGGATCCGACGGATTGATCTGATTGAACGTCAGCGTTCCCGCCTCCACAGGATTATCGATGATGAAGTCACCATCATCATCGCGGCCATCGGCCCCCGGAAATACTTTTGCATTGTCCGGGGTGTCGTTGTCACCGTTATTCACACCATACGACAAGCCACTGTCCGCAACGTTCAGACCAAAACCTTCGTTGACATGCAGATAGCGACCGCCCACAACAGTGTTAATCTTCAGGTTGTTGCGGTCATAGAACGGCATGAATGCACCGTCAATTACCGACCCGAGTGTGGAGATACGATGTTCCATCTGGAACTGAATGTCATAAGGAATCGTAACGCCCAGACCGTTTCCGCCTTCGGTGTCGGAGTCACTGATGGTCCGACCGTCACCGATTGGAATGCCGTACAGATTCAAAAGAGTGCGATCGAGAATCTCATTTGTTGTTCCAAACACCGGATACCTTGTAGCATCCGCCTCGTCGAACGGCACCCCGTTCCCAAGAATTTGACCAGTAGTGATTCCCAGGTCAGTCTGGCCGTTGGTGTTGAAGTTGCTGATCAGGCCGCGACCACCGGTGGAACGCAATGCAAGGACTGTTGCCGTGTCTAGACGTCCGCTCAGTGCATTGGCGCGGGCATCAAAGATCGAAGAATCCTGAGCTCCCCAGTTCAAATCCAGAAGCAGGCCGGAACCGTCTGCATTCCAGAATCCGCCACTGGCTCGCATTCCGTTGTTGATCATATCCGGAATCTGACTGGCCCGGGCCGCATCAAAGTAGTGAAAGAAACCCAGGCCGGTAATGATTTCGTCGTTTTCCGGGTCGTTCTGCTGATGATAAGTCTGTGCTCCGGAGTACCCGACGATGCCTCGCATTGCACGAGTCTTTGTCCGCGTGTAATCCAGGTTCATAAAGAAATCGCGGCGATGCGAAAACGGCCCAAACCCGTTGTTCGAATCTTTATACCACAGGCCTTCCGAGACGTAGTTCTGTTCGAACAGAGTCTGGTACGGCGACTGCGAAGGGTAAGCCTGATATCCTGCCGGATAGCTTCCCTGCGGCATTGGCTGCTGCGGCATTGGCGGAGCATATTGAGCCTGGACGTTACTACGCCCAGCCGCCAGCATTAAAATGAAGGGCACGAACGCCTTGAGTGAGTGCCGAATCCGCATTGATCCATCCTTGGAGAAGCTGCAGTAAATCACTGCCTTCGCTGATGTTCTCCCGTATCTGATCAGCTTTCTCTGCGGGGCAATACCGACAAAGTCTGCGCATCAGAACGGTCTTGACGGAAGTATCGGTCCGGTAATTTGAGAAACTGTAGCGATTGTTCCGGATGCACCGGGATTTCGCAGGACCATCCCTGAACGCTCACCTGCGGCGGCGGCCATTTTCAGTACCCTGCCACATAATACGGGACTAAAAGCAGGTCTTTTGCACAAAAGACCTGTCAGTCCCTGTCGACACGACTTTCTTTGCTCCACAGTCAGCGATCACAGGTCGGCAGCAGTTTTCGGCGAATTCTGCCGCCGCGGCCTGAACCAACTGAAGCCGACAAACACGGCCTCCATCCGCCCGGCCAACAGGCCACTCATCGCAGCGAGTAAATCTCGTAATCCTGAGTGCACGGATTTCCACGGGACACATGCATGGCTCCGGTCTCGGGCGACATAACCACCGAAAATACGGTTTCCCAGTAACCATGCTGAACATCGCCGTTGGCATGCCGGCAAAGTGACATCGGGAATCCGTCGTGATCACGCAACACGTTTTTCAGGGCCTCGATATTTAATAAGCCAGCCTCGGCCAGCAGCCAGTCAACACGCTTTAGACGCGGCTTTGACTGAATCAGTTCGTCGAACTGGGAATTAATACAGCGCAGCTCGGGATGCAGACAGTGGTTTGTGTGAGTCAGGACTTGCCCGTCTGTGGGACGCACGACATGGACATTTTCGAGAGTTACTTCCAGATTGGCGGGCCCCTGAGGCGTTGCCAGCATAATGCTGGCGGGAACAGCCCGCCAGGCGAATGCGATCGCAGCCACGCCCGCCTCCAGCGAACTGGCCTCGAACAGACGACGCAGAGTAAAGTAGTGAGGAACTCCAACGGCTCGAGCAGGTGCCGGCAGTGAATTGAGACACGCGGCCATTCCTGCCTCACTGAATCCGATGTAAGCGATCAAACCGGCCTGCGTAATCGACATCCAGGCCGGCTTGTCAGCCGGTCGACGAGTCAGAACGACGGTAAAAGGATTCAAGGCCGGATCATTGTCCCAGTTTTGACCAATAAGAGGCTGGCGAGATTCCGTAAAGGCGGCGGCGACAGAAAATGATGTACATCCACTGTCCATGTTGGCCGTCAGCTGATTACGAATTTGAAGAAACATCAGATCATCGAAGGGCACCGTTGAGCCTTCCGACATCCCCTGAATCTCCTGGACCAGGTCCGGAGCGTAGTCCTTCAGGAAGACGGTGCTCTGTTTCGAAACTTGTCGAATCGTCGCGAGGGAAACATGAATTGTCTGAGAAATTCGTTCCAAAGCTGTCGCCACGAAGCCGTGAATTTCCTCCCGAGCAGCCTCGCCAATCTGCTGCCCCATCATATGACAGGAACCGGCAACCTCAATTTCCCGGTATCTTTCGGCCACGATGCTTTCCTCCTGGAATTGAGTTTTTGAAAACAGCCGGGACAAAACCGGCACAAACACGAACACTTTCGCCGGATCACAGTTATCTGAGTGCTCACTCTGGAATTGCAGCAGTCTATCTGTCTAAACGGGTTTACACGAATTCGCAAACCCGATATATCTTCCGTACGATTCGCGGACCGGACGATCGCCTGCACACGGAGCAGGCCACCGGAGCAATTCCCCGGACGGCTGGCAGCGGGATGAAATCGCTGTTGGCGTTTTGTTTCGCTGGAGGAAAGCATCAGTGTCGATTGAAGAAAAAGTGATTGGTATCGTCAGCGACCAGCTGGACGTTCCTAAAGAAGAAATTTCCCGTGACAGCTCCTTCGTGGATGATCTGAAGGCTGACTCACTTGATATTGTTGAACTCGTCATGGCGCTTGAAGACGAATTTGACGTCAAGATCCCCGATGAGGATTACGACAAGATCAAGACTGTTGGTAATGCGATTACCTACATCGAAGGTAAGCAGTAGTCTCTCCCGCTCGCACTCTCCGGAACAACTTTTTCGGGGCTCGTACTGTCGTGCAGGCCAGTCATTCGGCTGGTATCTGCCCTACAGAAACGAATTCCCGTCGTTATCGGGTTCTGGATCTGCGAGCTGTTTTTTTGCGCCGCGAGCTGAATGATGTCACGCCGTCGAGTAGTGGTGACCGGGCTTGGCGTTGTCACACCGCTTGGCTGCGAACTGGACGACGTCTGGGCAGCCGTGTGTAGCGGCAAAAGTGGCGTTGGGCCGGTCCAGCGATTCGATTGCCGCGACTTTAAAGTCCGATTCGGGGGGGAAATCCGGGATTTCGATCCGGTTCCCCATTTGAATATCGACAACAAAGAACTTCGCCGCATCGATCGCTTCAGTCAGTTCGCTCTTGTGGCGGCTCAAAAAGCCATCGCTCAGTCACAGATCGATTTCTCCACTGGCGATTCGTATCGGTACGGCGTTCTGGTGGGCAGTGGAATTGGTGGTCTGGATGAAATCGAACAGCAGCATTCAATGCTGTTTGATCGTGGTCCGGACCGTATTTCTGCGTTCATGATTCCGAAGCTGATCATTAACGCGGCCAGCGGAAATATCTCTGTCCGCTGGGGACTACGCGGCCCCAACACAGCGGTCTGCACGGCATGTGCATCCGGCACGAATGCAATTGGAGATGCGTTCCGTCTGATCCAGATCGGAGTGGCCGATGTCATGGTCGCTGGCGGTACGGAAGCCGGTCTGACTCCGATGGGCATTGCCGGCTTCGCAAGAATGGGCGCCCTGTCGACTCGCAACGATTCTCCGCAGACAGCCAGTCGCCCGTTCGACCGTGACCGCGATGGATTTGTTCTTTCTGAAGGAGCCGGAATTCTCATTCTGGAAGATTATGAATTTGCGAAGCAACGCGGCGCAAAAATTCTCGCGGAGGTCGTTGGCTACGGGCTTTCTTCGGACGCTACGCACCTGACAACTCCCGACCCTAACGGAGCCGGCGCAGCCTATGCCATCAGAGCGGCAATTCGAGACGCCGCAATTCGACCGGACGATATTGACTACATTAACGCTCACGGAACCAGCACCCCGCTGGGCGATATGGCAGAAACCAGTGCGATTCGCGCTGTCTTCGGCAGCCACGCTGATGCTCTCGCGGTCTCAAGCACCAAGAGCCAGATCGGCCACCTGCTGGGAGCATCCGGCGGAGTGGAATCCGCGTTTTGTGTGAAAGCGATGCTTACCGACACCGCACCTCCCACTATTAATCTGGACAACCCGGACCCGAAATGCGATCTCGACTATGTGCCCTTTGAACCACGCAGGATGCGCATCCGCCGCTCCATGAAAAATAGTTTTGGCTTCGGCGGCCACAACGCCTGCCTGATCTTTTCAGCGGCCGAATAACTTTTCTTCCTGGAACACAGCCGACCGGCTCCGGAAGCGACTGCGTTTCGCCCGCTAAGCATATCCAGGCCAAGGCTTTCTCTCTATAAAAGCTCTGCCCGCATTTCTGGAAGGATGCAAAACATGGGGCAGCTGGACAACACTCCTTTCAATATCATCGCTGGGGATTTTTCGCTGTTCTATTGTCCCCTTTGCGAAACGTGTTGAAGAGTCTACAAACAGCAGATTGTTGCGTGAAAATGTTCACGCGTGACAGGCCATGAACTGAAAACTGACCCCCATCAGCTTCACTTCAGACATTGAGCTTTCGGGATGACGATGGACGGAATCGACCGTTTTCAGGGACCAGCGACGCAGCAAAATGCTTGTCCAGAACAGCCACATCTCGTGCAGGGCGAGCGGGGCGGTCCTGCGCAGTCCACGGATTCTCCTCCTGGTGTGCCTCGATTTCAGCCGGCCCGCGGTTTGTGGGGCGCGCATCTGCAGACGCTTTGGGGAACGCTCTTCCCGGGTCGCGTTCGCATCGACGGAACAATGGAACGTCGTTTGAGACTCGACGACGGCGACATGATTGTGATGCATGACAATTGTCCGCCGATGTGGCAACGCGGCGATCACACGGTTCTTCTTCTGCACGGTCTTTGCGGTTCTCACCAGAGCGGCTATATGGTCCGCCTGACCAGTCGCCTGATCTCTCAGGGAATCCGCGTCTTCCGAATGGATCACCGAGGCTGTGGCGCTGGAGCGCTGCTCGCGCAAAATCCCTACCACGCCGGGCGCACTGAAGATGTTGCAGCGGCAGTGCAGATGGTCGAGCGCTTGTGCCCGGGCTCCCCGATTTCCTTAGCCGGATTTTCGCTGAGTGGAAATCTGCTGCTGCGCTATCTGGGCGAACAACCCGATCAGCTGCCTCTGAGTCTCTTTCGGGCCGTTGCCGTTTGTCCGCCGATCGATCTGCACCGATGTGCTATCAAACTGAGTTCTTCCACCATGGGCCAGCGCTATGACTGGTATTTTACTCAGCAGCTAATCAGCCAGATCGCCAACGGCCCGCAGTGGAAAGATCATCTGCCGCTGGCGACCGCACGACGCCCGCCACGTCGCCTTTATGACTTTGATGAACTTTACACGGCGCCCGCTGCGGGCTTCGATTCCGCTGACGACTATTACACACACGCCTCTGCGATCCGAGTCATCGATCGCATTCGCGTCCACACTATGATTCTTGCATCGAAAGACGATCCTGTCGTCTGTTCTCAGCCTTTCATGGATCTGAGCCTTCCAACCAATGTGACCCTGTGCCTGACTCAGCACGGCGGACATCTCGGCTTCATTGGGCGCGGCGGCGTTGACCCGGACCGACGCTGGATGGACTGGCGACTTGTCGACTGGCTGCTCACATAGAGCGAAAGAGCAAGACGTCGCCACACTCGTGCATGACTGGCCGACAGCCGCCGGATGACTTTATACTGAGGCTGAGCAGCAGGTTCTTCGCCACAGCCGAAAGTCCATCATGCCTATCCCCAGAATTTCCACACTCCGGACTGCACAACAGTTTCAAAATCGTCTTGAAGAACTCGGACTTCCTCTTCCCTTCGACGAAGCTGTGGAGTCTGGCCCGGAAAGCGCACTGTCGCAACCTCTAATGTCCGTTTGCGGCCCGATCGGCAACCGCTGGTGCATCCTGCCGATGGAAGGCTGGGACGGAACTACAGATGGTCGACCCACGGAACTGACTCGTCGCCGCTGGAGAAATTTCGGACTGAGCGGCGCCAAACTGATCTGGGGCGGGGAAGCTGTCGCCGTGCGTCCAGGTGGTCGCGCGAATCCGAATCAGCTGATGATCAATGATCAGACTCTGCCGGATCTGATTGAACTGCGAACGATTCTGGAATCCGCCCATCACGAAAGTTTCGGCACGACAGACGATCTTTTGATCGGCCTTCAACTCACTCACTCGGGACGGTTTGCACGCCCATCGGACAAGCGCCGGCTGGAACCACAGATCGCTTATCGTCATCCGATTCTGGACAAAAAGTTTGGAATCACCACGGACGAACCGCTGCTCAGCGACGACGACCTGGAACGTCTGATTGAAGATTTCATTTCCGCCGCAAAGCTCGCGGCAAAAGCAGGCTACCGCTGGGTCGATATCAAACACTGCCACGGCTATCTTGGGCATGAGCTCCTGTCTGGCTTTGACAGGCCAGGACGGTTTGGCGGCAGCTTCGAAAACCGGACTCGCTTCCTGCGGGAAATCGCATCCGGAATTCGCACCGAGGCCCCCGGACTTGGCATAGGCGTCCGACTCAGCGTCTTCGACTTCGTCCCCTTCCAGCCTGGCTCATTGGAGGATCGTACGGGAGTTCCGGTCGTCTCATCACCTTACCACCATGCGTTTGGTGGTGATGGCAGCGGGCAGGGCATCGACTTTCGCGAGCCTCAACAATTTCTGGAACTGTTGAAGTCGCTCGAAATAGATCTGGCCTGCACCACATGCGGAAGCCCTTATTACAATCCGCATATCCAGCGGCCTGCGCTGTTTCCGCCAAGTGACGGATATCAGCCTCCGGAAGACCCGCTCGCTGGCGTGCAGCGCCAGATTGCGGCAACAGCAGAATTGAAAAGGCGAGTCCCCGACGTCATCGTGGTGGGCTCAGGATATTCGTATCTCCAGGAGTGGCTGCCGAATGTAGCCCAGGCGGTTGTCAGACTGGGCATGGCCGATTCCGTGGGACTCGGCCGCATGGTTCTTTCCTATCCTGAACTTCCAGCCGATATTTTTTCCGGGCGACCAATGGCTCGCAAAAAGATCTGCCGTACCTTCAGTGACTGCACCACCGCTCCTCGCAACGGGCTTGTGTCAGGCTGCTATCCGCTCGATCCACACTATAAATCCCTGCCGGAACGAGAAACACTGCTCGCCCTGAAGCAGGCGGCTGAATAGTTCGGAATGATGACCGCTGGCCAGCATTCAAAAACAAAACAGGCAAAAAAGCGTTGTGGCTCAAACTAAACCTGCTCGCGTTCTCACTGGTTTAATCCTTCAAGGAGCTGACTATGGCCACTGTCGCCGACATCTGCCGCTACATGGAAGATCTGGCCCCTCTGCAGCTCGCAGAGCCGTGGGATAATGTCGGGCTCCTTCTCGGGCGAGCCGATCAGGAGGTGCACCGACTAATGACCTGCCTCACACTCACAATGTCCGTGGCTGAGGAAGCTCTGCAAAATGGCGTTCAGTTGATTATCACACACCACCCGATCCTTTTCCACGGCGCAAAAAGACTTACAGATATGTCACCGGAAGGCCGCTTGCTGCTGTTGCTGGCAGAAGCCCGTATTGCCGTTTACAGCCCACACACCGCATTTGACAGTGCAAGCGGCGGAATAAATCAGGAACTGGCCGCTTCCCTGGGACTCGAAGATGTTCGGCCGCTGCGAAAAGCGAGCCGTGATATTGACGGAGGGCAGGGCAGAATCGGCAGCCTTAAACTTCCGTGTGACCCCACGAGCTTTCTCAAACAGACCTGCAACGCCGTTCAGGCCCATTATCTGGAATTTGCCTGCCACACGACGCGCCCCATTCAGAAAGTCGCCGTGGCATGTGGTTCAGCCGGCGAATTCCTCGACGACGCTGCAAGAATGGGTTGTGATACGTTTCTAACCGGCGAAACTCGTTTTCACACCGTCCTTGAATGCCAGTCCAGAGGAATCAACCTGATCCTGCTTGGTCACTTTTGCAGCGAGAGACCGGCCGTAGAAAAACTCGCGGCCAGGATTGCACCCCATTTTCCAGGCGTGAACTGCACTGTCAGTCAGACGGACAGAAATCCACTGAGCCTTTACCGGGCTGAAGACGAATGAAGACAGACATCAGGCCATAAAAGCACGCTTCCACCCACACCTCCCAAATCACCAACAGGACGGATTTCCCACGTGAACAATCAAACTCCGCCGCAGATTGGATCGCCGCCAGATTCCGTGGGCACCGCGTTTTCCAGAGCCGTGGCGTTGAAATGCCCAATGTGCAATGACGGAAATCTGTTTTCGGGCTGGCTCAGGATGAAGTCAAAATGCGAAAGCTGTGGATTCATTTTTGAAAGAGACCCCGGCTATTTCCTTGGATCTACCTACATCAACTATGGCCTGACAACGCTGATTACGACCTGGACCTATATCGGGCTTCATTTCATGGCTGGAATCGGCAAGACATGGCTAATTCCAGGTTTGGCGACATTCTGCATCATTTTCCCTTTCGTTTTCTTCCGGTATGCCCGATCACTGTGGCTGTGCTTCGACTGTTATTTCGACAGAACCGGGGCACTGGAAATGCGGCAGGAATCGGGAACAAAACCAGATCCAGAAACCTCAAGAGAAAATTGAGAGAGCAGGATTGACAGTTCTTTTGGTCCCGTTATACTTCCCCCTCGGCCGGACAAAACCCCTTGCTTCAAACCAAACGAAGACAAGGAGTTAAGAAACGAAAGTCTCTTTGTCCAGCACTGATCTTTGACAACATGATTGAGTTTGTGAGCCTTTGAGTTTTGGCTAACGAATTGTTGGTTTCGCCATCCTGGACCGGGATGGCAAACAGTATTGAATCTTTCTTGCTACTAACCGATGGGAAACCTTCGGTAAGCATATTTTTGAAGGGTTTGATCCTGGCTCAGAATGAACGTTGGCGGCGTGGATTAGGCATGCAAGTCGAGCGATCATCAGCAATGGTGGGAGCGGCGAACGGCGTAGGAATTCATAGGAACGTACCCTCGGGTCGGGGATAGCTACGGGAAACTGTAGGTAATACCCGATGATCTCTGCGGAGCAAAGGTGTGATTCCGCCCGAGGAGCGGCTTATGCGATATTAGCTAGTTGGTGAGGTAATGGCTCACCAAGGCGAAGATGTCTAGGGGGTGTGAGAGCATGGCCCCCACGACCGGAACTGAGACACTGTCCGGACACCTACGGGTGGCTGCAGTCGAGAATCTTCCGCAATGGACGAAAGTCTGACGGAGCGACGCCGC
>Ga0105054_10004475_pt1 | contig 20850 bp, 9 predicted proteins | sample BON02_FD_78091 | JGI IMG/M metagenome (GOLD analysis project Ga0105054, IMG submission 78091) | Freshwater microbial communities from Lake Bonney liftoff mats and glacier meltwater in Antarctica - BON-02 (megahit assembly) | ecosystem: Environmental > Aquatic > Freshwater > Ice > Glacier...
GCCTTGCTCCTGCTGCTCCTCTTGCTGCTGCTGCTGCTGATGCTTGACGGGCGCGCGCGCCATCTCGGCGCCGCGCCGCTCGATCGCCGACCACAGCGCGTCGTTGGCAGGGGCCAGGTGCCGAGCGGCCAGCGCGAGCATGGCGAGCTCCTGCGGCTGGGCCGCGTCGATCGCTTGCCGCTGCTTCTGGTCCTGTCGCGCCGCCGCCGTTTGTGGGTTGAGTGGAGCGAAAGCCGGCCGTCGCGCAGCGCGCTCGTCTAGTTGTTGCCGCTCCTTTGCCGCCAAACGCGTCAACCACATCTCGCCCAGAACCCAATTCACTTTCACAAACGTCCCCATCATTCCCTAGCGTCCCCCTATTTTTAGCCCGCGCGCGCGCACACAAGTTAAGACCAACCAAAAAGCCGGCGCAACAACAAACGCCGCTTTTGTCCCGACGAGACAGTCCCCGATCCACGTACTCGATGACGATGGCGGCGCAAGAGCAGCGCCCGCCGCCGCGCCTGCCGCCCCGCTCGCCGCTGCCAAAGGTCGCCGCCGAGTCCGACAGCGACGGCGCGAGCGGCGGCGCGAGCGGCGACGAGAGCGGGTCGTCCTCGTCCTCACCGGGCTCGCTGTCGTCGGCCGACGACGATGCCTGGCCTCAAGGGCGCGCCGCGCCAGACGCGGCAGCGGCAGCAGCAGCACCGGCAGCAGCACCAGCATCAGCACCAGCACCAGGACGACGAGCAGCAGCAAAATCCAGAGCCGCACCGACCACAGCGCCAGCGCCGCCGCAAGCGCCGCCAGCGCCGCCGCCGCCGCCGCCGCCGCTGCTGCCGCCCTCGGGCGACGCGCAGCTCGACGCGCTGCTGCCCTTCCTGCTGCTGGCGCCGCGCGCGGCGCGCCCGCGCTACCTGCACTTTTGCGACGCCGCGGGGGCCTGCGCGGGCGAGGGCGGCGGCTCGCCCACGCCGGCACGCCGCCAGCGCGCCGCGGCGTCGCTCGGTGGCGCCCTGGGAGCCTTCTTCGCGCGGGACAGGCGCGTGCGATCGGCGGCACTCGCGGGCAACGGGCTGGGCGACGCCGGCGCGGCCGCGCTCGCGCTGGGCCTGGCCCGCCGCCTGGAGCGCGGCGGGGGGCGCCTGCAGGTCCTCGACCTGAGCAACAACGGCATCGGCGACGCCGGGGCCGCGGCCCTGGCCGACGCGCTGTGCGCGGCGGCGACGGGCCCGCCGTCCGGGCGACAAGGGGGCAGCGGCGGCGGCGGGGGCAGGCTCGCCGTCGCCCGCGGGCGCAACGGCGGCGGCGCCCCCAATCCGAATCGCGCGTCGCCGCCGCCGCCGCCGCCCCGCGCAAAGTCGCTAAACCTGGCCGAGCTCGTCCTCGACGACAACGACATCGGCGATGCCGGCTGCGCGGCGCTGGCGGCCGCCGTCGCCGCCCTGGGCGCGCGCGCGCCCCGGCGCCTGTCGGTCGCGCGCAACCCGCGCGCGTCGCCCGCCGCGCTCGCGCGCCTGAACAACTGCGTCGCCACGCGCGGCCTCGGCGGCGGCCTCGGCCTCGCGCCCCCTTCCGGCGCGTGCGGCGGCGGCGGCGCCGGCGCCCCCGGCGGCGGCAGGTTCGAATGGCTGGCCCCCGCGGGCCCGCCGCGCGCCGCCGCCGGTGCCTCGGCCGTCAGCTTTGCGCCCGCGGCGCAGGCCCTGCAGTTTCCGCACCTGGCCGCCGCAGTGTCCGCCGCCGCCGCCGCCGCCGCCGCCGCCGCCGCCGCCGCCGCCGCCGCATCCGCCGCCGCCGCCGGTGTAAGGGGCAGTGGCGGCGGAGGAGCGGTCGGCAGCGGCGACGCCGACCACTACCGTGGCGCCCCCTATCCCCCGCTCGCCAGCGCCGCCAGCATGGGCCGCTCGCTGTCGACGGGCCTGTTCGACCTGGACCTCGGGGCGAACGCGGGCGGGCGCGACGGCGACGACGGCGGGGAGTCGTCCCTGGGCGCGGCGGGCGGCGGGCCGGCCTGGGCGCCGGAGGCTGAGGCGGATGGGACGCCCGGAGAGTCGCGGCAGCACGGCGGCAACATGTGGGGCGGCGGGCTGCCGACGCGGGCGCGCGCCATCGGCCTCTCGGGCGGCAAGCAAGGCGGGGGCTCGAGAGCGGGGAGTGGGGGGGCTAGCGTCAACAACCCTTCCGCCGCCGCCAACGCCGGCAGCACAGAAGCGGACGAGAGCGGCGGCGGCGGCGGCGGCGGCGCGCTCGGCGGCGCCTCGGCCACGATCGGCAGCGGCATCGGCAGCGCCGGCCCCGGCCAGCGCGACCCCTCCGCCCCTGACAGCGGCGACTTCTGGCGCGACGGCCCCGCGTCGTCGGCCCCCCGCGACGACGACAACGCGGGCGGTTCCTCGCCCGGCTCGAGCGGCCGCGGCCGCGGGCGCCGCCCGGCGGCGGCGGCGGCGGCGGCGGTCGGCGCGGATGGCCGCGGAGGCGGGCATTACTATAACCGCCCGCCTCCCCCCCGCGGCTCGGCGGCCGTGCTGCCGGCGCCGGCCCCTGCCGCCCTCCTCGGTCCCGCCGCCGCGATCGCCGCCCTCGCCGAGCCGCGCGGCCGCGTCGAGGCGGGCGTCGCCCTGGCCGTCGCCCTGCTCTGCGCCGGCCGCCTGGCCGCGGCGAGCGAGGCGGCCGCTTCCGCCGCGGCTTCGGCGGGGGGCGGCGCGCCGCGCTTTCCCGCCTCGCTGCCCCCTCCCCCGGTCGCCGCCGTGGCCACCTTTCTGGCGCGGCGCGGCGGCTACCTCGTGCGCGTGCGGGCGGCCGACGCGCCCGACGCCCCCGCGGCGTCCGGCGGCGGCGGCATCTCCCACCAGCGGCACGCCGTCGTCCGCGCCACGCTTCCGGGGGCAACGGCGGACGACGGCGACGACGGGCGCGGCGCGCGCGGGCGCGGCGGCGGCGGCGGCGGCGCCGAAATTCTGGTCGACCCGTTCTTCGCCGAGCAGTTTGCCGTGGCGTCGCCGTCGCGCCGGTACGCCGCCGTGCTGCGCGCCCTGCCGCCCGTGCTGGTGCTGTCCGAGGCGCGCGTGCGCCCGCTGGTCGAGGCGCTGGGCGCCGAGCTCGCCCGCGCGTTTGCAGAGGCGGGGAGGGACATGCCTCCGTGGCGCCGCCCTGCGGCGCTGCTGTCCAAGTGGCGGCCGCGCAGTCGCTCGGACCTGCACGTGACGGCGACGCTGCCGGAGGACGAGGTCGAGCGCTGGCTGGCGGAGGCGGCGGCGGCGCCGTCGGCGGCGGCGGCGGCGGGCGGCGGGTGAAGAAAGGGGGGCGAGGGCGGCGCTAGGAAGAGGCGGTGGGCGGGCGGCGGCCCCCTGGCCGCCGCCGCGAGCGCCGCGCTCGGTATCATCCTTCGCTCTGCAAAGCGGCATCTCCTAGGTTCAAGCGCCATTTTCGCAACACGACGTATTTCGTCCTTCTTCCTTTGACTCGGTGTGCGGCGCACCGTCCCCCCCGTTCAAACGGGCGCAGCATCTCGCGGGACCCTTCACCTTTTCACCTTTCCCCTTTTCCCGTAAAAGGGTCACCCGCGACAAGGCCAAGACCTCCCCCCCGGAATGACGCGCGCCAACGGGGACGCGCGCAGCCACGGCGGGGGCGGCGCGGGCGCGCTGCTGATCCTGGACGCGGCGGCCGCGGCCGCCGGCGGGAATGACGGCGGCGGCAAGAGCGTCGCGCCCGGCGCCGCGCCCGCCCCCCCGGCGACGACAACAGCGGCACCAGCGACAACAGCAGCAGCAGCAAAGCAGCGCCCCCCCTCCCTCAAACGCGGCATGTCCCTGTTCTTCGAGATCGTCACCGGCATAGACGAGGCGGCCGTCGAGGAGAGGATCCGGCGCGCGTCGCTGCAAGATTCGGGCGCGCCCGCCGCCGCCGCCAGCCAGGGCTGCCCCGCGCCGCCCGCCCGCGCCGCCGCCGCCGCCCTGCCGCCGCGCCCGCCGCCGCGCACCGCCTCCGGCGGCATGCTCTCGACCCTCGGCGAGCGCGAGAGCCCCACCGCCGCCGCGCCGGGCGTCAGGCGCACGCCCTCCCGCTCGGTGCTCTTTGCGCTGCCGCCGCAGCCGCCCCTGCAGCAGCAGCAGCAGCGCCCCTCGACCCTGGCCGCCGCCGCCGCCGCCGCCCCCCCGCTCCCCTCCGCCCGCCCGCCGACCATGACGCCCGCCGAGGTGCTGCACGAGCTCCTCGGCGACCTGTTCATCGACCCCGCGCGCCTCACCGAGCACGAGCTCCTGGGCGAGGGCGGATTCGCCGCCGTCCACGCCGCCACCCTCGCGCCGCCCGGCGGCGGCGGCGACGCTGCAAGCTCGGCCTTTGCCGCCGCCACCCCACCCGCCGCCGCCGCCTCGGGCCCGGCCGCCCCTTCGGGCCCGACCGCCGCCTCCTCCCTGCCCTTTGGCGAGCCCGTGGCCGTCAAGCGCCTGCGCCCGGACGCGCTGCCGGGGCCCGAAGAACTGAAAGAATTTTTGGCAGAGGCGAATTTGCTGCGAAAGATGCACCACCCGCACGTGGTCGCCCTGCGCGGGGTGGGCAGCCGTGACCTGTCCGATTTTGTCACGATGCGCCGCTCCATGTACGTGGTGCAGGAGCGCATGGACGCCGGGGACCTGCGCGCGCTGGTGCAGGCGCAGGCGGCGCACCCGTTCCGGCGCGTTTACGCGCGCGCCGACGCGCTGCGGTGGGCGCGGCAGGTGGCGGCGGCGGTCGACTACCTGCACAGCGTGTGCCGGCCGATGGTGATCCACCGCGACCTAAAGCTAGACAACGTGCTGCTCGCGACGCCGGACCGGGGGCTGGCGGCGTCGGCGGGCGGGGCGGGGGGCGGGGCGGCGGCGGCGGCGCAGGGCGTGGCGGCGGCGACGGCGGCCGCCGAGGCCGCGCGGTCCGGAGAGCCGGCGACGGGCGAGTGGACGGCCAAGCTCGCCGACTTTGGCTTGCACAAGCGTCTCAGGCGGCGCGTGTCCGTGGGCGGGGGGCAGTGGCACCAGCAGCAAGAAGAGGGGGCGGTGGCGGCCGCCGGGCGGCAGGATGGGACTGGGAACGGGAACGGAACCGGCGGCGGCGGCGGCGGCGGCGAGGAGGAGTGGGTTGCCTGGGACAGCGCGGGTCCGTCGTACCGCGGCGCCGACTATGAGCCCAGCTACTACGGCGCCAACAATTTCTACTCGGCCATCAGCGGCCAGCAGCAGCAGCAGCGGCAGCAGCAGGCACTGGCGGCGAGCGCGGGCCGCCGCTCCGCGGCCGAGCGGGCGCTGGTGCGGGAGGGCGGCGGCAGCGGCGGCGGCGGCAGCAGCGGCAGCGGCCGCTCCATCCTCGAGACGGTCGCGCGCGACGCGTCCGTGCGCCGGCGCGCCGAGGCCGTGCGCGCGATCGAGGACGGCTCCGTCCACGGCGGCGGCGCCAATGCCAACGCCAACGGCAGCGGCCACGGGAGCCGGCACGGCAGCGGCCACGGCCGCCTGCTCGCCGCCGCCGCCATCTGCGAGATCGCCCCCGTCGCCGAGGCGTTCTCCCCCGCGCCGGTCTCCCCCCCGCCGCCCGGTGCCGCCGCCTGGGCCGCGGCCCGAGCAGGCAACAGGAACGCCGACGGGAGCTACAGCGGCGGCGCCGACGGCGGCGGCGGCGGCGGCGGCGGCTCCGGCCGTGGCGGCGGCGCCGCGCCCGTTGAGGCAACCACCCGCGTCGGCTCGCTGCTCTACATGGCGCCCGAGGTCCTGCGCGGCGAGCCGTACAACGAGAAGGTCGACGTGTTTTCGTTCGGCGTGATGCTGTACGAGCTGTTCTCGGGCAGGCCGCTCGGGTCGCGCGTGGCGGCGGCCGCGGCCGCGGGCGACGCGGGCTCGAGCAGCGGCGGCAGCGCCGCCGCCGCCGCCAAGCCGCCGGCCCCCGCGCTCGTCGTCGTCGCCGGCGGCGCCGGCGCGGACCCCGAGGCCGACGCCGAGCAGGGCACGCTCCTGGCCTACGCCCAGCGCGTCGCGGGCGGGCACCGCGAGCCCATGCCCGAGGCCTGGCCCGCGGGCCTGAAGGCGCTGGTCGCCGCCTGCTGGCACGCCGACCCCCGCCAGCGCCCCTCCTTCGGAAGCCTCGTGCGGGCGCTGGACCTGCTCGAGGGGCAGGGGGCGGCCGAGGCCATGGACGCGGCGCAGGCGGGGCTGCGGACGGACTACGACCCGCTCAACGACTGCGGGTGCGGGTGCGCGATCATGTGATTCGAGGTTTTTGGTTTGGTTTTTCATTTTGGTTTTTTGGTTTTTTGGTTTTTTCATTTCTCGAGAGCGTTTTGTCGCTCGCTTCTCTTGTCTGCGACGGCGCCGACCGCCCGTGCGCCCCCTTTTTGAGCTCTCCGTTCCCGCCTGCATTTGCCACGATGCTCCTTGCTCATTCCGCACATTTCACACGACCCGCGCGATCGTTCCAGGATTGCCTAGACATGTTTGGACTGCCATTTTTCCCGGTTTGATTTTTGGTTGAGGTTTTTCCATTTCTCGAACGCCTGTCGCTCTCTCGCTCTCTCTTTGTCCGCCGCCGACGGGGGCGCCCGTGCGCCCCGTTTTGTCTTTCCTTCCCTGCTTGCACTGTCTCCCACGGTCAGTTGGGTGCTCCTTGGCACTTGACACATCTCGGATGACTCACGCGATCCTTCCGGGTGGCGATCCCCCTACTAGACAGGCCTGCTCAACGGCCGACATTTTGTTTTGTTTTCGCTCTCGAGCGCCGCCTGCTGCCGCCGACTGCGCCGCTCGCCCTCTCGTGGAGAAAGGAGGGTTGTAGCAACCCATGCATTGTTCGTTTGTCGCAACGGCGTTACGACTTGTGTGACGTTATGTCTAATTAAACCCCGAGCTGACTGCTGAGCGCCGCCTCAAGCCCGGCGGCCCTCTCTGCGGGCGCGGCGGCGGCGGGGGCGGCATCGGCATCCCCGCCCTCCCCCGCGTCCGAAGGGGCGCGCCACACGTGCTGCCGCCAGCAGTCGGACGAGGCGTCCCACGCGAGCTTCAGGACGCCCCCGCCCTCTCCGTCACCGCGCGCCGTGCGCAGGACAGGGTGGCGCTCGACGACGGCCGCTGCCCGCCGGTGCCGCGGTCGGTCCGCTCTAGGGAGGCCGCCGTCCCCGCCCCCGTCCGCCCCTACCCGATCGCCGTCGCCCGCTTCTGCCCCTTCTTCTTCGTCGCCGTCGCCGTCAACGCCCACCCACACATCCTCAGCGCTCACGACCTCTGCCGAGGGCGCGGGCCCCCCGCCGTTGCCGCCGCCGCCGGCCGCCTCGCGCAGCTCCACCACCAAGAAGTGGCGCAGCGTGGCGCCGGCGCGGCGCGGGCGAGGCGGCGCCGCCGTTGATGAAAGCGCGCCGCCCCGGGAGTCGCCGTCGCCGCCCGCGCCCTCGGCGCCGCCGTCGCCGTCGCCCTCGCCCGGCGACGGCGGCGGCGGCAGCGGCAGCCACGCGCGCACGCGCGGGACCGTCGCCGCGTTGAGCACCACCGTCCCGCGCCCCGCGTCGACGTGCACCATGCGCCGCCGGTCCGCGCCGCCGCGCAGCACGTGGTGCATGTGGCCGTGCAGCACGAGCGCGACGTGCCTCCTGCCGTCGTCCCCGTCGTCGCCGTCCCTGTCGCTGCCGCCGCCGCCGTCCCTGCCGCCGCCGCCGCCGTCGCCGACAGTGGCGCCGTCGGCTCCGCCGCCGCCGCCGCCGCCGCTGCCGCTCTCCACCTCCCCCCCCGAGTGCAGCGCCTCCAGCGCCATCCTCAGGTCCGCGTCGCCGTGGTCCCCCGCCTCGGGCCCCAGCCAGTCGACGCCGCAGGGGTCGCCCCGCGCCGCGCCCATGCCCGCCGGGCCGTTGTGCGCCATGACCACCAGCGAGCGGCCCGCGGGCGCCTCGCGCGCGGCCGAGACGACCTTGGCGGCCGATTCCCGGGCGGTGGCGACGCCGTAGAACGCGCGGTAGAAGCGCTCGCAGGCGGCGAAGCTGTCGCCGCCCTTTGAGAAGGGGCGCGCGCCGACGACCGAGACCAGGGACGGCGGCGGCGGCGGCGGGGGGCATGCGGGGGACGTTGCCCGGGCCGTCGCTGCTGCTGCTGCTGCTCCTGTCGCTCCGGTTGCTCCTGCTGCTCCTACTGCTCTTGCAGCTCCCGCTTCAGCTCCAGCTGCTGTTGCAGCTCCTGCGACTCCTGCCGCTCCTGCCGACGATGCTGCCACTGCCGCCGCTGCCGCCGCTCCTGCCGCCGCCGCCGAGGGGAGCAGGCCCCCCCAGTGCGAATACCCCGCGTGCATCCCGCCCAGCGCGCGCAGCTGCGCCCACGCCTTGGGCCCCAGCGCCGCCGGGTCCTCGACCCCGCGGCCCGCGGCCGCGGCCGCGCGCGCCTCCTCCTCCGCGCGCTCGGACGCGAGCGCCGCGGCGGACTCGACCGCCCGCCGCAGCTCGCGCGGCTGCGGCCGCTCCTTCGGGCGCGCGCCCCTGCCGCGCGGCGGCAGGCCCGCCGCCTCGAGCGCCGCGGCGACCGCCGCGCGCTCGCGGCCCTTGGACGTCAGCGCGGTCCACGCGTCGTGGTTTCCCAGGATCACGATGCGGGGCGGCCCCGCGCGAGGCTCCGCCAGGCCCGACACCAACTCTACCAGCTCCTCGCCGAAATCGCCGACGAGCATAACGGCGTCCGGCGCCAGCGCCGAGACGGCCGCGCCGTCGAGCGCCTCGTCGAACTGGCCGTGCACGTCGCCCACCACCGCGAGGCGCAAGGTGCGCCCTTGAACCAGGGCGCTGGCGTCGTCGTCGCCCGCCATGGAGTAGGCGCGCGCGCGCGTGGTGGGGACGACCGCGGCTGCGCGTCCGGTGCCTGTCCTGACGAGTGAGCGGGGGGAGGAGGGTCGCGAGGGTCGCGCCGCGCCGGTGCAATCGCGGCCGCCGCGGGACCTCAGCATCCTCAGTGGTGATGTGGTGCGCGCGAAGGCGCGAGGACGTTTCACGATCGGCGGCTGTGTCGGCGAGGGTGGGGGGCGTCCTCCTTACAAGACTCGGCGCGAACCCCTGCACTCCTCGGCCGCCGACGACAGCACGAACAAACGCGAGGCGGGGATCAGGCGGGGATCGTCTCCTTCCATCCGCAACTTCCCCTCTCAATTCGCCGCGACCAGCGCTGCCGCAGGCGCCGCCCCGGCCTCGACGTGCGCGCGCGCCAACGCCCGAGTGAGGGCCAGCTGCAGGTCGGCCACGCCGCCCGACGGGGCCCGGAGGCCGCCGGCGCCCGCGCCCGCGCCCCCGGCGCCGGCCGCCGCCCGCCGGCCGGCGGCGAGCAGCCGGCCGACGTCGTCCGCAGAGAGCGGCGAGAACGGTGACTCCAGAAGCGGCACGCCAAACGCGAGCAGCAGCAGCGGCAGGAGGGCCGGGGCGGCGCGCGCGCCCGGGGACGCGGGGGCGAGCCCCCCGAGGGCCAGCTCCAGCAAGGGGGCGCGGACGGCGCCCTGCGCGGCGCAAAGGTGCGCCTCGGCGGCCGCGAGGCGGCGCCCGGCGGCGTCGGCGGCCGCGACAGCCTCGGCGGCCGCCGCCTCGCCGCCGGCGCCGCCTCCGCCAGCCGCGGCCGCCGCGTCGGCCGCGCGCTCGGCGGCGGCCGCGGCCTCGGCCGCGCGCGCGTCGGCGGCGGCCTGCGCCTGCTGCGCCGCGTGGGCCGCGCGCTGCAGGCGCACGAAGCACCGCAGGAACTGTAGCTCGGGGTAGGGCCGCGTCGACGCGGCGACGGCCAGCGCGCCGGCCGACGGGGCCGCGGCGCCGGCGTCCGGGCCGCCGCCGCCACCGCCGTCGCCGCCGCTGAAGCCGCCGCCGCCGCCGCGGCTCAGCGCCACCTCCGCCGGCCCCCCCGCCGCCAGGCACGCGTCCAGCACGGGCGCCAGCTCCTCCAGCTCCGGCAGGGGCAGCGGGCGCACGGCGTAGCCCCCTCCGCCCGCGCACTCGGCCGCCCGCGCACACAGCGCCCGCCGGACCGCCTCGAGCAGCGGCGCCGCCAGCGCCGCCACGCCCCTCGCGTCGTGCGCGCGCAGCAGCCAGCGCAGTGCGGCGCCGCGCGCGCCGAGCTCGGCGCAGCGGGCGCCGAGGCGGCGGCAGAGGGCCGCGGCCGCGCCGGACAGGCCGTGGCGCGCGCAGAGGGCCAGGGCCTTGTGCGCGGCGCGGCCGTCGTCGTCGCCCTGCCCGCCGTCGTTGCCGCCGCCGCCGCCAGCGCCGCCGCCAGCGCCGCCGCCCCCGGGCCCGGCCAGCGGGAACGGCAGCCGCTCCAGCAGCGCCTCGAGCGCGTCCGCCCCGTGCGCCGGGCACCACGCCAGGTACTCGGCGGCCAGCTGCCACGTGGACGCCTGGCCCGCCAGCGTGTCCACGTAGTGCAGCATGTAGGCCTCGGCCTGCCCGCAGGCCAGCGGCGCGGGCAGCGGCCTGGCCAGCGCGCGCGCGGCCTGCGGGTCTGCGCACAGCAGGTCGTAGCAGTGCGCGACGAACCAGAGGCCGCAGTAGGGGCTGTTGGTGCAGACGGCGACGACCGACTGCACCTCGAGCTCGGCGGCCGCGGCGATGAGGTCGTCGAAAAAGGCGAGGAGGCCGGCGTCGGCCGGGCCGCCGCCGCCGCCGCCGTCGTCGCCGTCCTCGCCGTCTGGGCTGCCGCCTCGTCCTCCTCCTCCTCCTCCTCCCTTCCCGCCGCCGCCGCCGCCGACGGCCGCCTGCGCGTGCGCCACCAGCTGCCGCAGGTGCAGCCGCGGCCGCAGGTCCGGGTAGCGCCACACCAGCAGCGCCACCAGAAACTCGAGCCAGTTGCGCCCGGCCGCCCGCCTCAGCGCGCCCTCGTCGCCCGAGCACACAGAGAGCAGCTCCCTCAGCCCCTCCTCTGCCTCGGGGTCGCCGCCGCCGCTGCCGCCGCCCAGCGCCGGCTCGCGCCTGGCCATCGCCGCGGCCTCGGCCTGCCACTCGGCGCGCTCGCGGCGGAAGGACGCCGGGTCGTCCATCGCGCGGCCGAGGTCGACGACGGGAGGGGAGGAAGAGGCGCCGCCCCGTCCGCCGCCGCCGCCGCCGCCGCCGCCCGGCGACGCCGGCGCGACGAGCCTCGGCGCCTGCCGAAGCAGCGCGTACACCCGCTCGAGCCGCGCCAGGGTCGCCGCGTGCTGCCCGGGCGCCCGGTACGCCGGGTGCGACAGCAACACCCCGGCCGCCTCCCCCAGGCGCCCGAGGGCCGCCAGGCGCGCCGCCAGCGGCCAGAAGGACGGGTCGGCGTCGGGCCGCGGGGCCGCGGCCAGCCGCCGGCGCGCCGCCAGCAGCGGGTCCCACCCGGCGCCCGGGCGCGTGCTCAGCAGCGGGCCGTGGCGCGCGAACCACGCCGCGAACGCCTCGGCGAAGAAGCCCTCGGACGAGGTCGAGGGGTCGAGGCACAGGAGCTCGAGCAGGTGCCACGCGGACGCCTCGTAGAGGGTCTGGAGGGCGTCGGCGCTCGGCGGCGGCGGCGGCGGCGGCGGCGGCGGCGGCACAGGCGCGCTGCCGTCGCCGCCGCCGCCGCCGTCGCCGCCCAGGCCGACGGAGACGGGGGGCGCCTCGACCCGCGCCGACTCGAGGACGCGCCGCACGGCCCGCGCGTAGGCGCACAGGGCGTCGCGGCGGCGCACGGCCAGGGCGCCGGTCGGCGGAGGCAGCGGCTGCGCGGCGCGGCCCGTTGGGTCGGACGGCGCCGCGCTGCCCTCGAGCGAGCGCAGCACGCGGCGGATTTGGCGGTAGAGCGGCAGGACGTCGTAGGCCACGCGCCGCTGCTCCATCGAGGGAGAAGACCAGGCGACGGTGGTCAGGACGCAGGGGCCCGGCGCGGGCGCGCGTTGGTCGCGCGCTTGGGGAGAGGCGTTGCCGCCGCCGCCGTACGAGAGGAGCGGCGGGGGGGCGGGCGGCGACGGCGCCGGCGCGCCGTTGCCGCCGCCGCCGCCGCCCGCGCCGACGGACGGCTCGGGCGGCGCGCCGACCGGGCACACGCGGATCTGCGGCCCGACGCCCCACGCAAAGTGCAGCCGGGTGCCGCGCGGGGCAAAGACGCGCGCGAGCCTCTCGGGGGGTGGTTCGGCGTGGCTGCCGCCCGCGTCGTCGACGGGGACGAGGCTCATCGGGCGTTTGGCGTTCGAGTTTTTTTTTTTTGAGTTGACGATCCGCCTCCCCGAGAGGACGAGGTGCGATGTTGGCGTTGGTCAAGTGGTCTTCATGATGGTGAATGATGATGTTGGTGAATGATCATGATGATCGCGGAGATGTGCCCGTGGAGGGGGGTGGAGAAAGCAAAGGACGCTCGCAATTTCAGGCTCCTCCTCTTCCTCTCTCTCTCGAACCCGGTCCTCTCTCTCTTCAAAACAATCAACACCTAGCCCCGTCCTGATAACAAACCAGCGCAGGCGCGGTCTCCCGCTAGCGTGGCCCCCTTGGCGCACGAAGCCCAAAGCTTTTCAGAGGGGGAGCTCCCTGACCAAAACGAGTTCGTCAATCGTCGTCGCGTCACGTCGTCCCATTCCTGCGTAGGCACGCCCGCCCGCCTAGGCACGCCGCTCTCGCAGAGTACCTCGCTTTCATCGGCCCCAGCAAGCGCGCAAGCGCACCCAAAACTCTCGTTCGAGCGGCATGCCGCTTCAACCCCTTCCCCTCTCTCTCACTTGGCGCGCGCCTGTGGGCACGTCGACCTGATGGCCGCCCTAAAGCGCGCGGTCCTCGCGCTATCCGCGCGCCTGTCCGAGCTGGCGCCTGACGGCGCCATCCGCGGCCTCCACTACGACGACGGCTGCGTCGCTGTCGCGCTGTGCCCTCCGTCGGCGTCGTCGGCGGCGCGCGGGGCGTCGGCAACGTCGGCACCCGCGCCGCCGACGACGCCGTCGCCCCCGCGCCCCCTCGTCCGCGTCAACGTGGTCTACACGGAGCCGTCCGCCTACCCGGACACGGGCGCCCTCCTCCTGCTGGACGAGGGCAGCATCGCGGCCGTCGGCGAGCGCGCGGCCGACCGCCTCCTCGCCGTCGGCGAGCGCTTCTCCGAGCGCGCGCCGCTGCCCGCGCTGCTCGCCCGCGTGTGCGACGTGTTCGGCGTCGCCTTTGACGAGGCGGCGGCGGCGCTCAACAACAACAGCGCGGGCGGCGTCGGCGGCGGCGCGGCGGTGGCGGCGGCGGCGGCGGCAGTGGTCCCGGCGGGGGCGGTTGGTGGAGGGGGAGGCGGCGGCGGCGGCGCGGGCGCCAACAACGCCGCCGCCGCCGCCGCCGCGCTCGCGGTCGCGGTCGCCGTGCGGCCCGTCAGGCGCGAGAGCGACGCCGGCGGGACCATGTCGATGGACGAGGACGACCGCGCGGGCGGGACGGTCCCCGGCGGCGCCGGCGGCAACGACGAGGGCGAGGCGGACGCCGGCGACGACGACGACGAGGCGCCGGGGTACGACTATGAGGACGACGACGACGGCGGCGGCGGCGGCAGCAGCGGCGGCAGTGGTGACGGCCTCGGCGCGAGCGGCGGCGGCATGTCGGCCGAGGACGAGCTCCCGACGCGCGAGGAGGAGGAGGAGGACGAGGACGGCGCCGACGCCGACGACGACGACTACGAGGAGGACCGCGACCTGCTCATCCAGTGCGGCCGGCAGCAGGGCCGCTGGGAGCGGTTCGAGGCGGCCTTGCAGGCCGCCATCGCGTCGGCCGCCTCGGCCTCCTCGGCCGCGCTGGCGCCGGGCGGGGCCAGCGGAGCTGCCGCGGCTGCCGCCGCCGCTGCCGCCGCCGCCGCCGCTGCCGCGTCCACCTCGGCCGCCGCCGCCGCCGCCGCCGCCGGCCCGAGCGCGGGCGGCGGCGGCGCCGACCCCCTCTCGGTCGCCGCCGTCGCCGCCGCCGCCGCGCGCCACCTGTCGCACGAGCAGGGCGCCGCCGCTCGCCGCCAGATCTTTTCGCCCCAGGAGGCCTTCCGCATGCTGTGCAACGAGCTGCTCGCCGTCGTGCGCGCGCAGGACCCGTCGCTGTACGCGCACGCGCACGGCGACGACCTCTACTGCTGGGACGTGTTTCTGGGGGGATTCGAGCCCTCTGATTCTCGCATGGCGCGGGACATGGACAGCGTGTCGCGCGCGCACGCCTGCTCGTCCGTGCACCTGCGCGTGCGCTTCAAGCGCGGCCTGCACCCCTTCTACCCGCCGTCGGTCGAGGTCGTGCGCCCGCACCTGTCGGCGCCGCTGGCCGGCGCCGTGGCGTCGCACCCGCTGCTGCGGCTGGCCAATTGGGACCCTTGGCGCCGCGCGACGGACGTGTTTCGGGTGCTGAAGCAGTTTCTGGAGGCGCACGGAGCAGTGGACCTGCCGCACCCGCGCAACAGCGAGGGCGCCTTTCCGGAAAGCGCCTACTCGCGCGCCGAGCGCGCGCTCGCGCGGCTCGAGCCGCTGGCCGGGGGGCTGAGGCCCGCGTGCGCGCTGCCCGGGTGCGGGTCGGCGGCCGAGGCGCTCTACCTGGCGCGCGACGACTACGAGCGCAACCCGGCGTCGCTGGCGGCGCTGGCGGGCGCGGCGGCGGAGGCCGGGGGCAAGAAGCGCGCGCGCGCGCCGGGCTCGAGCGGGGGCGGGGCCGCCGCCGCTGCCTCGGCGGCGGCGGCGGCGGCGGCAGCAGGGGCTGGCGGCGGCGCGGCGGGCGCGGGCGGCGCCGGCGGCGAGGCGGCGGCCAAGCCCGTCGCGTGGGCCCAGGGCACGGGCTTTGGCTTTGGCCACCGCGCGACCGCGGTCTGGGACGCCAAGGCCTCCGCCGCCGCGCAGGAGGCGCAGGACGCGGAGCTGCGCGCCGTTCTCGAGGAGGTCGCGGATGCGCTGTCGGCCGAGCTCGAGGGAGGAGGACGAGGGGCAGCGGCAGCAGAGGCAGAGGCAGCAGCGGTGGTGGCGGCGGCAGAGGCAGCAGCGGCGGCGGCAGGAGGCGGCGCCTCCCAGCAGCAGCGCTCGGCCAAGCGCGGCGGCGGCGGCGGTGGCGGCAAGAAGAAGGCCCCCGCCCGCGGCACCGCCGCCGACAGCGACGACGACGAGGACGTTGCGATGGCGGAGCAGCAGCAGCAGCAAGAGCGGCAGACGGCGGCGGAAGCGACGACGACGGGCGGCGGCGGCGGCGAGGGCTGGGCGGCGGCGGCGGCGGAGTCCGTGCTGCTGCCCTTCTTGGCGGCGCAGCTGCGCGGCGCCTCGCTGCAGGAGATGCTCAGCCGCGCCGGCTTCTACTCGCAGCTCCTGCGCATCGCGCGCGCGCTCGCGGGCGACGCCCGCGGGCGCCTGCTGCTCGCCTGGGGCGCCGACCCGTCCGTCGCCGGCGCCGAGGACGACGCGGCGGCGCTGCGCGCGGCCGAGGCGCTGCAGCAGCGGTCCGAGGCGCTGCAGCGACGGTCCGAGGCGGTAGGAGGCCGCTCGCCGCCCCTGCCCCTGCCCGAGATCAACGCGCGCCTGCTGGCCGCGCTGCGCGACCTCGAGGGCGCGGCCGCGCGCTACGCGCGCGTGGCGCGCACGGCCCTGGCACTCGACGCCGACGCGGCCGCGGCCGGCGCGAGCGGCAGCGGCGCCGGCGCGGCCGCCGGCGCGACGACGAGCGCGGCCGCCGCCGCCGCCGCCGCCGCCGCCGCCGCCTTTGTCCCCCCGGCCCAGACCGCCGCTCAGGAGGCCGCGCGCGAGGGCCGCGAGGGCGCCGCCCTGTCGCAGCTGGTCGTCGACGCCGCCGCGGACCTGCGCCCCCTGTTTGCGAGGCACCGCCCGCAGCTCGAGCTCGCGGCCGCGCTCGGCGCGCCTGCGGGCGACGGCGGCGGCGGCGTCGGCGGCGCTGCTCCGGGTTCGCCCGCGCGCGGCGGCTCTGGCAATCCCCTTGCCGTCGCGGCGGCGGCGGCAAGCCCGCCCCCCGCGCGCGGCCGCCTCACGCGCCGCGCGGCGGCGGCAGCAGCGGCGGCGGCGGCAGCGGCGGCCGAGGCGGCGGCAGGCACGGGCGCAGCAGCAGCAGGCGGAGCAGGCGGCGCAGGAGCAGGCCCGCCCGCCGCCGCCAACCTCGCCCCCCCCCGAGGTCCGCCCGCCGCCCTCGACCGCGCCGCCGCCGACGCCGAGGAGCGCGCCTACGCCGCCGCCGTCCGCCCGCTGCTGGTCGACAGCGACTGTCGCGGCGCCGCGCAGCGCGGGCACAAGTTTGCCGACGCCGCCGCCCGCGAGCCCAGCCAGCTGCGCGCCCGCCAGGTGCGCGTGCTGCGCGAGGTGTCGGGACTCGAGCGCGACCTACCCCTGAGCGCGTCGTCGAGCGTCTTTGTGCGCATGGACGAGGAAAAGATCACCCTTTGGCGCGCCATGATCACGGGGCCTGAGGGCACCCCTTACGACGGCGGCTGCTTTGTTTTCGACGTCTACTTCCCGCCGCAGTACCCGTCCGTGCCGCCCATGGTCAACCTGCGCACCACAGGCGGCGGGACCGTGCGCTTCAACCCCAACCTGTACAACTGCGGCAAGGTGTGCCTCTCCTTGCTGGGCACGTGGAGCGGAGGGCAGGGCGAGTCTTGGAACCCCGACGCCTCCACCGCGCTGCAGGTGCTGATTTCGATCCAGAGCCTCATCCTAGTCAGCAACCCCTGGTTCAACGAACCTGGGGTGGAGCAGACGATGCACACGCCCGAGGGAATGGCGCGCAGCGCCCAGTACGACCAGACCCTGCGCGAGGCGACCGTGGCGCGCGCGATGGTGGACCAGCTGGCGCGGCCGCCGCCCGAGCTGGCGAGCGCCGTGCGGGCGCACTATCGGCTGCGGCGGCGGCACGTGCTGGAAACGGTCGGGCGGTGGGTCGCCGAGGCCCATGGCGGCGGCGCGGGCGCGGGCGCGGGCGGGGGCGGGGGCGGGGGCGCGGGCGCGGGCGAGCGCGGCGCGGCGCCGCCCAACCCGGGCCACGCGCAGCGCATGGAGAAGCTGCTGGAGCAGCTTGTGGCGGAGCTGGACAAGCTCTAGGGGAGAGGGAAGAAGAGTGGCCTCTGCCCCCCGCTGCCCCCGTGCGCTTTTGAGCGGGGAAGCGCGGCGGCCGCCGTCGACGAGGCGGGCCGCCCCTCCCCTCTCGACTTCCTCTTTTCGCACGAGCAAAACCTACCAGGCGCACGGTCACACATCGCAACGCATCGCACGCATCACCGTTACCCCTATATCGACTGTAAAAGGAGCGCGGCGCATTTCATCCTCCTCCGCTCTCTCCCCCGCACGGGAAACAACAAGGCGTGCGGCTCCACGTCCTCCCGCCCCTTCGCCTCCATCATCCGCATCCGGAGCCTCCGGACCGCGCCCATTCGGAACAACGTGTCAAACCTTGCGCGTCCAGTCGAAACCCGCGGCTGCCCCATCAAGGGAGGAAGGACCGAGGGGCCCTTTGTTGCGGAGCAAGGAGAGGGGGAGCGTGACGCCACTCTTTTCTCGGGCGCGCGCCAACCCGCAATCGCCTTGTCTCGCCGGCCGACACCCGACGCGCCCTCGGCGGCCTAGGCCGTACAGCCTTTTCCGCTTGCCGACCGCGCCGAGCGCGGACCTTGCCTCACAGGCGCAACCAAAAGGAAGGTAGCGACCAGCACGCCGCCGGCGCGCTCGACGCCGCGCCACCTCAGCCTCGACAACCAGACGCCGTCGCAAGCCGCCGCAGCAACAATGCCGGCCGCGGCGGGCGTGCGCCAAAAGCTGTCGATCATGTCGTTCGTCTCGGGCCTGCTCTGGGGCGTCAGCAGCGGTGTCGGCGTCATGCTGTGGCTGCTGGCCCGCCTGCTGGCCCTGCAGCGCAAGGACATCGAGCGGCGGGGGGCGTGGCTGATGTGGTGGGCAACAGGCGGCCGGCGGGGCAGCGCCGGCGGCGGCGACGGCGACGGCGACGGCGACGGCGCGGCGGCGGCGGGAACGGCCGCCGGCGGACGAGGCGGCCACCAGCAACCGGCGCGCTTGTCCTCCGGGCCGGGATCACCGCATCATCACCACCACCACCAGCAGCCGGCGGCCACGGTGATGCACGACGCGCTCGAGTACGCGGACGACACGCTCGAGCTGCGCGCGCTGCCCGCGGGCGGCGGTGGCACGGGCGGCGGCGGCCTGGGCGGCGGCGGCTTCGGCGCCGATTTCGGCGGCGGCGCAAAGGTTCGCGGCGGCGACGGCGACGGCGCCGACGGGGGCGGCGGCACGCCCCCGGTAGGGTCGGCCGTGTCGGTGACGGGGTCGCTCGGCGGCACGGGCACGGCGGCGGGGCACACCCAGTCGCGCGGCGGCGGCGGCGGCCATGGCGCGGCGCGCTCGGCGTCCGCCACGGCGTCTGGCCGCGCCGGCGGCCCCGGCGGCAGCACCAGCAGCGGCGGCGGCGGTGGCGGCGCGCCCTCTCCCCGCCACCCCGCCGACGGCGCGCACGACCCGGCCGCCGCCGCGGCGGCCCAGCGCCGCCTCGAGGACGAGTACCGCGCCCTGCTGGCGGCCGTTGACGCCGACCTAGTCGGTAGGCAGCAGCAGCCGCCGATGCGGCCGGGCAGCGGCGAGGTCGGGGTGGCGGCGGACGTGCTGGCCGCGCACGCCGCGCACCTGGAGCGCGACGCGCGCTTCGTGATCCGCGAGGCGGCATGGGCGGTGATCGTGCGGCGGCGGGAGGAGCAGCGGCGGCTGGAGGCGCAGCGGCGGCGGGGGGCCGGTGCGGCGGCGACAGTCTCGGCCGCCGCCGCCGCCTCGTCGGCCGGGGGCGCCGGGGCCGCGGCGGGCGGCGGCGGCGGATGCGACGACAGCTGCAGCGTGGCCAGCGGCAGCGCGGGCGACGTCGTCGCCGCCGGGCGGTCACAGCCGCAGCCCAAGCAGCAGCAGCGCCCCCCGTCCTCCTTCCCGCACCCGCAGTCGTCGTCGGCGGCGTCGCCCCCGCGGCGCGGCGCCGCCGCGCCACCGGCCCGCTTTGGCGCGGCCGCGGCGGGCGGCGGCGGCGACTCTCCGCACCGGTGCGCGAGCCTGAGCGAGTGGGCCGCCGCGGACTCGGCGGCGCTGCAGGTGCCGCACCACCAGCACGCACGAGGCGGCACGTGAGCGCAAGCAACGTGTCAGGTTTGCCTCTCGCGCGAAACATCAACACCTTTCGCCGCCGCGCCCGCGCCCGCACTCCTCCCGCCCGCCCCCCCTTTCCCCTCAAAACTCTCCTCCTCCTTCCCTCCCCGCTGATTTGATTGCGGCCTCATCCACGCCCCGCGTTTGATTTCGCATGCACAACCATTCTTCACGCATCGACCGATCGCGCCACGCGTGCATTTCGTTCCGCCCATGACGATGCTGACCCCCAAACCATTTGATTTGTTTTGTTTCTGCTCGTCGTGTTTCCCGGGGGGTTTCGGCGCCCAACGCCGCCGCCGCCCGCACTGTGATCGCTTTCCGGGGGGGTTCGGCGCCCAACGCCGCCGCCGCCCGCGCTGTGATCGCTTTCCGTCCGTGTGTCGTCCCCCGCATGCAACGCGGCCGGTTTGCAGAAATCATGCGCTCCCACTCCCCGCAGTCCTTGCCACACGCACGTATACACAGAGTAGGCATGCGGTTCCCGGCGCGCCAGCCCTTTTCCCCACAAACGTTTCTTGCACGCGGCACGGTCGCCCGCCCAGCGGAAACGGCGGCGCGCCCGGTTTCATCTCGTTTCGCCGCCCCCCTCCCCCCCCTCAACCCGCTTCGCCAGACGTGGCCTCGTGCACACAACACATTCCCTTGCCTCCTTTGCCTTCCTCGCTTGTGTTACCAACACTCGGAGCCTCGTTTTCTCATCGTTGCGTGTGGCGGAACGATGCTCGCCTCCACCAGCCACAAAGGAGGAGCGGCCCTCGGCTCCTCTGCCTCCTCGAGGGGCGCGGCAGGCAGCGGCCGCCGCGCCGTCGTGCGCACGCGCGCGGCACCGGCGGGCGTGAGTACTTAGTCGTGTTGGCCGCCATCGGGGACTGGTCGATTTGGCCGCCGCGCGCGCGATTGATTGATTGATTGCCTCCCTTGTTTGTGCGACCCCCTCACCCGCCCCTCCCTCCTCCCTCGCCACGACACAATCGATCAATCTTCAGGGCCCTTCCTCGTCGGCGGGCGCTTGCAATATGTGCGGCGCGGCAACGCCGGACGGAGGGTGAGTTGCTCTGTGGAGCGTGGGGCGATGGCGCCGAAAAGCGAAAAGCGACGAACCGACGCGGACGGACAAGGCTGAGCGTTTGTCGCCCACAAAACACGCAACACAAAAAAACAGATGCGACGGCGAGGGCCGCATGGTCGGCGGCCTGGGCGCCGTCCCCGGGTTCGGCTGGTGGCCCATCAAGGCGTACCGGCCGTGCCCAAACCTGGAGAAGGCGGGCGTGGAATACGTGCGGTGAGTCGGTTATTTTGCGTAACGCGCGGCGCGGCGCGGCGCGGCCTCCCCGCCTCGTCCCTCTCTCTCTCTCTTTGCGCCTGCCGCCCGTTCTATAGCCCGCCCCCTCACGCCTCGGCACAAACCCACCACAGCAAGGGACAAGACATCAACTCGGTGCTCTTTGGCGGCGGCAGCCTCGCGCCATCGCAGCAGGAGACGCTCGACCGCGTCAAGGAGACGACGGACAAGGGCTTCAAATTGTAAAAATCGTCGCCGTCGCAGCAGCACCAGCAGCAGCAGCAGCAGCAGCGGCAGCAGCAGCATCAGCCGCCGCAGCAGCGGCCGCGGCCGCGAGAGCCGGCGATGAAAACGGCGATGAAAACGGCGCCCCCCCCCCCCCCCCCCCCCCCCCCCCCCCCCCCCCCCCCCCCCCCCCCCCCCCCCCTCTCCTTTTTTTTTTTTTTTTTTTTTCCTTGCCCTTCCCCTCCCTCCCCCCCCCCCCCCCCCCCCTCCCCCCCCCCGCCCCCCCC
>Ga0105054_10004480_pt1 | contig 20830 bp, 17 predicted proteins | sample BON02_FD_78091 | JGI IMG/M metagenome (GOLD analysis project Ga0105054, IMG submission 78091) | Freshwater microbial communities from Lake Bonney liftoff mats and glacier meltwater in Antarctica - BON-02 (megahit assembly) | ecosystem: Environmental > Aquatic > Freshwater > Ice > Glacier...
AACGCTCAAAAGCATCACCGCGACCCTCAAGCTGCGAGGGCAAGATGTGGCCCAAGGCCTGGCGGCTCTCCTGCGCGGCGCGCCCATGACCTCACCACCCTCAAGCCGCTAATCAGTTACGAATGAGGCTAAGGAACGACTCCGAAATTAATGAAGATATTCCACTCGATCTTGGGACCGTCAGCCGGTGACCGGCACAGTTCGTTGGACTTCCCCCTGAGGAGCACCCAAGGGGATTTCATGCACGACCCAAGGAGCAGTCTGACTCACGGACAGTCCCGATCTCTTCGCGCACTATCTTCATTAATTCCCTCGCCATTCCTAAGCTAAGCTATTGGCAAAAAAAGGGAGGCGGGTTTCATGAAAGGGGAGGAACAAACTTCTTTCGGGTTGATCAGTCACGGAGCCTCATTAATGGCAGATGTTTGATTGCTCCATCGATGAGACATGGTGCCAGCGGGCCGACGATGCCGGACTTACAGTCCCACCCGCACCTGGAGGTCGGAGAGGGCGTTCATGAAGTTGAGGTAGGCATCGTAAGGGCTGGCGTAGGGGCTGAAGTGTTCGTGGACTTCGCCGTCGGTACCGCCTTTGGTACACATGTAATAGAAGTGGTCCGAGGTTTGCATCTTGGACCACTGGTGGAGAAGCTCGGGGTTGTCGTGGGACTTGACTGCTTTTTCCAGGGAGAGGATTTTGGCCTTGGCTTCCTCCTGCATGGGGTTGGATCGCCAGGCCGAGATGTCCTTGGCGGTGTCGGCCCAGCTCGTGATTTCGTGGCAGTCGTATTTCCCTGCGGATTCGTAGTTCTCCAGGGCTTCGGTGGGGGTGGTCATCGCGATTTTTTCAGCCTCGAGGGCCGCCGGGAGTTCCTTCCAAAACTTGAAAATGCCGGTGGATCGTTCGATGTGTTCGCCGATTGTTTCGTAGTCGAGAAAGATGCCGGCGAGATCACCTCCGGAGGCTTTGACCCACCCGGCGTAGGTTTTGGGCGTGAGGGGATAGCCTTCCCAGTGGGGATCGGCGAAGCGGAAGGCGACATCGTCCGAGAGGATGTTGTTGCGAAGAATGGTCTTCATCGATTCGACATTCGGCGACTGATAAAGGTGGTTGGGTGAGCGGCCATCGAGGACGCGGTCGATGCCTTCGGCGAGCTGGGCTTTGAAGCCAAGTTCTTCGACGAAGGCGGCCAGTTCGTTGAAGTAGATGAGCTCGGCGTGTCGAAAAACGGTGGGCGTTTTGTCGAAGAGGCGCTTGATGGTGGCCATCTGTTTCTCGACCTGACGGGTGAATTCTTTTCCAGAGGCCCGGTAGCAGAGTGAGTGGTAATAGGTTTCGCAGAGGAGTTCGACGGAGCCGGTGGCGACGAGATCCTGGAAGGAGGCGAGGACGTCGGGACGATGGTGTTCGAGCTGCTCCAGAACCACTCCGCTCAAGGACATGGTCAGCTTGACCTTGCCGGGATGGGCCTCGATGAGATCGGTGAAGAGATTGTTGGCCGGGAGGTAACAGCGGTCTGAAACGGTGGAGAGAATGTCGCGATTGAGTTCATCGTCCTCGTAGAAAGGATCCTTGCCGATGTCAAAGAAGGAGTAGTTTTTGAGCCGGTTCGGTTGGTGGACCTGGAAGTAGAGGCAAAGGTCGGGCATGCTGTTGGGGGTCAAAAAAATTATGCTTCGGCGGGGAGTTGGCTGGTGTAAAGCTGGGTCACTTTGAGGGCGGCTTGTTCCCAGGTGCAGTTTCGTTGATCCTCGCGTGAGGCTGTCACCGCTTCGGCATGGGCTTCGTCATCGAAAATCAGTTCGATGATGTGTTCGGCCATTTTTTCGACATCCCAGTAGTCGGCCTTGCGGGCTTTTGTGAGGACTTCGGCGACTCCGGATTGTTTGGAGATGACGGCGGGAATGTCGAACTGGACGGCTTCGAGTGCGGAGAGGCCGAAGGGTTCGGAAACCGAAGGCATGCAGTAGACGTCGGTCATGGAGAGAAGGTCGTTCACTTTGTCCCGGGTGAGAAATCCCGTGAAGTGGAGGCGGTCGCCGACATCGCGGAAGGCGCCATACTCGATGAGTTCGCGGAGTCGTTCACCGGTGCCAGCCATAACAAAGCGAACGTTGCGGTTTTGCTCGAGGACCTTGGCGGCGATTTCGAGAAAGAAGCGGGGACCTTTTTGGCCGGTCACGCGACCGAGGAAGAGGACCAGTTTTTCGGGGAAGGTTTTTTCGGCGCGGAAGGCATCGACCGGGTCGGCACCGTTGTGGACCGGGTGGATTTTGGATTCCTTGATGCCGTAGTGACCGGAGCAAATGGTGCCGGTATAGTGGCTGACCGGGATGATGAGGTCGGCTGCTTCCATGGCTTGCTTCTCGATTTCGAAGACCCACCCGCGGGCCTCCGGGCCGGAGCGATCGTAGCTCAGGGAGTGGACGTGGAGGACGAGTGGCTTGCCGGTCCGGGCTTTGATTTCCATGCCGGCGAGGAAGGTCATCCAGTCGTGGGCGTGGATAAGATCAAAATCGCGATTTTCGGCGAGAGCGGCGGCGGCCCGGGCGTAGGCGACGACACGGGCGTTGACATCCTCACCGTAGAGGGTGCCTTTATCGGCAAACAGGGCGAGCCCGGTCTCCTCTTTGAACTTCTCGTATTGGGTGATCGTTTCGCTCCCGGTCCTTTCGGTCGAGACGCGCCCGGACGTCTCGGGGGCGGCGTCGAGGTAGGGTTGGAGGTTGGCAGTGATGAGGTCGACCTCCGCAAAGGTCCTGAGTTCCTCGGTTTGAGACATGCTCTCGAGGTCCTGCTCGGTGAGGTGGTTGAGCCCGATGAAGTTCACCTGGTCTACGAAATAGGCCGGATCGGTTTGCGGCAAAATGAAGGTCAGGTCGACGTGTTTGGCGAGGGCCCGGCCCAGTCCCAGGCAGGCGATTCCCAGTCCTCCGTTGATCAACGGGGGAAACTCCCAACCCAGCATTAAAACTCGTTTATTCATCATATTATGGCACCTCAAACAATTGCAGATCCTGCGAGAGATCCAATTGCAGATCCTGTGCCATCTCGGCGCCGGAAGAGATCGGGTCCCGCGTTATTTTTGATGAATTGCGATCAAAAGTGGCATGGGGGCACGGGGTGTGCTTAGGTCCCGCGCATGAACGCAGCGTTTGAAAAAGACAACTACCTCGAAACCGGGATGCCCGCCGAGACCGGTGAGCTTGCCGCTGGCTTGATTACTGATTGGGTGAACGAGGGTGGGGTTTTGCAATTCACTTGTAACAATGCTTGTGCGCTCCGGATTGTCGCGATCGATGAGAAGACAATTCGATTTCGCTTTGCTCCGGATGGACGATTTGAAGGCGGTTTTTCTTATGCCACTCTGCCCGAGGTTTTGGAGGCTCGCCATTTGTTGGTGGTTCATGAGGAAGAGGAGGGCTTCCTGATTGAGACCGGAGCTCTCAAAATCCATCTCAGTCGTGAAGGTCTGAGGCTGCGCATCGAGGATCTCGAAGGAAATCTTCTCAGCCAGGACGAGAAAGGATTCCATTGGTATGAGAATCAGGAATTTGGCGGCTACGTGGTCATGACCAGCCGCGTCCTCCAATCCCGCGAGCACTTCTACGGTCTCGGGGATATCCCGGGCCACAAGAACCTCCGGGGGCAGCGTCGCATGCTCTGGGGAAGCGATGTCTACGGATATGTGGCCTCGACTGACCCGCTGTATAAGAACATCCCCTTCTTCATTGGGCTACACCACGGACGGGCCTATGGCATCTTTTTTGACAACTCCTTCCGGTCGATTTTTGACTTCGGAAAGGAACGTCCGAGCGTGAGTAGTTTTTGGGCCCAGGGCGGTGAGATGGATTTTTATTTCATCTTGGGTCCGACCACTCCCGAGGTGGTGGCGTCGTATAGCAAGCTCACCGGCAAGCCCGAGATCCCGCCGCTGTGGGCGCTGGGGTTTCATCAGTGCAAGTGGTCTTATAAAAGCGAAGGTGAAGTCCTCGATGTCGCGAATGGTTTCCAGTCGCGCGAGATTCCTTGTGATGCCATCTATGTCGATATCGACTATATGGACGGGTTTCGTTGTTTCACCTGGAACAAAGCGGAGGACGCCTATCCCGACCCTGCCCGCCTTACGAACAAACTCAACGGGATGGGGATCAAGACGATCGCCATTATTGATCCGGGGATTAAGGTCGATCCCAAGTATTTCGTCTACCAATCGGGCGTTGAGAAGGGTGCCTTCTGTCAGCGGATGGATGGCCCCTTGATGACCGGCAATGTGTGGCCCGGACCTTGTCATTTCCCTGATTTTACGGACCCTGCGGCGCGGGATTGGTGGGCTGACCTTTTTCCCGCCTTTATGAATGAGAGCGGGCTGGCGGGCATTTGGACCGACATGAACGAGCCTGCGGTCTTCAATGAGGACAAGACGTTCCCGCGCGACGTTCGTCACAATTACGACGGTCATCCCTGCTCCCATCGCAAGGGTCACAATGTTTATGGGATGCAAATGGCGCGGGCGACCCAGGAGGGACTCAAGCGTTCTTTCCCTGACAAGCGTCCCTTTGTGATTACCCGTTCAGCCTACGCCGGGACGCAGCGTTACAGCGCGGCCTGGACCGGGGATATCCAATCGACATGGGAGCATTTGAAAATTGGCAACCACCAGTGCCAGCGTTTGGCGCTCTCCGGGTATTCTTTTGTGGGCACTGATATTGGCGGCTTTTCCGGACGGTCGGATGGGGAACTCTTCGTGCGCTGGTTGCAGATGGGCGTCTTCCATCCCTTTTGCCGGGTTCATAGCTCGGGCGATGAGAACGAACAGGAGCCTTGGTCATTTGGAGATCCTTACACTGCGGTCGCCAAAAAGTTTATCGAGCTTCGCTACCGGATTCTTCCCTATATTTATACCGTCTTCGAAGAGCACACCCGTTCGGGGGCGCCGATGCTGCGGTCGTTGATCTACCTTGATGACCAGGATTCAGAGTGTCACAACCGGGCTGACGAGTTTGCGCTGGGAGGAGATCTTTTGACCTGTCCCGTTTCCAAGCCGAAGGTTGATGGGCGTTGGATCTATCTGACCAAGGGGAACTGGTTTGATTTTTGGACCGGAGAGTTGGCTGAAGGAGGCGAAGAGCGCTGGGTGGACGTTCCTCTGAACACCACTCCTCTCTATGTCCGGGGAGGATGTATTCTTCCTCTTGCGCCAGTGAGGATGAACAGCGCTGCGCCGCTCACCCATATGGACCTTAATGTTTATGCCGACGAAGGAACTGCCAGTGGTTCACTCTACGAAGATGCCGGGGATGGCTATGGGACGAGTGTGCTCAAGTCGTTCACCCTCGAGAAGGGAACTCTCACGCAAACCCGCGAGGGCGAATTTGTCCCGGGATACGCTTCTTACCGGGTTCACTTGATCGGTTTGGCTCAAGAGGCGAAATCGGTTTCGATTGACGGAGGGGCGAAAATTCAATTGAAGGCGGGCCTGCCAGTCGAACTTCCCGAGGGCTTTACCGAGGCCATCTTTGAGTAAGATTTTCGGCCCAGCCTGCGAGTTTTGTTTGGAAGAGATCTGCGGTCGAGCCGTTGAAGGGTTCGTGGCGGGCGTTCTCGATTTCGAAGTAGGTGATTTGGTTTTCCGGTAGCGGAGTGAGGCGGCTCCGAAGAATGGCAGGAGGGCAGACGGTGTCGATTCCACCTTGGGTGAAGAGAACCGGGGTTTCGGAGGGGAACCTCTGGAACTGGTGCGCAATTTGCTCTGCGGCATCGCATAAATCGCGACCCCAGCCAATGGAGATCTTGCTGTGGTAAAGAGGGGTGGTGTCCTCTCCGGGACGACCCTCCTGATCATCGGTGCAATCTTCATCCCGGACGCCGGTGCCGACGATGATCCACGGGAAGAGCTTGGCAGTGATCGGAAGGGTCAGGCGCATCCAGGTGCTGGCCTGTCCCATGGGATCGAGAAGCGGGGAGCTGAACCACGCCGCTGCAAATCGACCGGGGTCGTTGAGAAAGAACCGGAGCGCTAAGAGTCCTCCCATGGAGTGGCCAGCGATGAGGTGTGGCGCAGGTTGGTCCTTCAGCGAGGAGTCGAGGAGTTCGTTGAGAAAGGGGAAACCGGGGACACTTCCACGCCGACCCTCCGAGCGGCCATGGCCGGGAAGATCGGTGAGAATGCAGCGAAATCCCTGCTCGACAAAAATGGCGAGGAGCGGCGGGTAGCGGTCGCTGTAGTCACCCTGTCCATGAAAGAAGACGAGGGTTCCGCGTGGGGCCCCGGTGGGATGAAGGACGAGCCGGTGGAGAGCTCGACCCGCAAGGGTGATTTCCTGTTCTTCAATCGTCATGGCTCAGGGTTTTCATGAGTTCCTGGACGAGCCCGGCGTCCTCCGTTCGCCCGACTTTATTGAAGGCGAGGTTCATGTTTGCGAGAACGCGCAGAAGGATTTCAGAGAGGTTGGAAGGTTGTTTCACGGCTTTCACCGCTTGCTGGGAGAGCTCGGGATGGTCCTTGAGGAGCTTGCGGGCGAGGATGGGGCGGCCGCGGTGGAAGCAATCGATGAGCAGGGGGCCTTCCGGTGAATCAATGAGGCAGAGGAAGTGGCCGGGGTAGTTTACGCCGAAGACTTCCAGTCCGATTCGATGGGCGACCAGCATGAAAATCAAGCCCAAGCCAATCGGGTTGCTTTGACCTTCTTCAAGGCACCAGGCGAGATCCGAGTTGTGAGGGTCGAAGGGATTGGATTTGTTGCCTTTGAAGCGTCCCGTTCCGAAGAGCCAGGCCGAGAGGTGCAGTGGATTGGTGACTTCCGGTTGGGCTTCGCGGGCCAGCAGGTCGAGTTCGTCCGAGATGCTGGGTCGCAAGGTGACGCCATCGTGAAGGAAGTCTGAAAGCAAGCGGAGGAGTGCCTCGAAGGCTTCCAGATCCCCGGCGGGATGATCGAGCACTTGCTTCGGGAGGACCCATTGGTCGCGGAGGGCGAGCTGGCGGCCGGGGTGGAGGGAGCGGGAGAGGAGGCGCGCTTCCTTTGATTTGAGATGAATGCCCAGGGCGGCGAGGTCGTCGCTGGCATCGCCGTGATAATCGAGGAGGGCCCGCTGAACTCCCTTGCGAACGACGTCATTTTTGTCATCGAGAAGTTTGAGAAGGGAGCCGAAACGGGCTTCACTGGACATGATCTCAAGATGGCCTCTTCCAGGCAGTCTGCCAAAGAAAAAGGAAGGCCTTCTTCGAATCGTGGATTCGGTTGAGCTTCTGGCTCCGCCGTTCTATGAAGGGGCCGCAAATGAGAGATTCCTCAAAGAAAAACGACCGTGGCGATTGGCTTGTGCCATCGTCGCGAAAGCACCAGGGGCTTCTGAACAAGAGTCTAACGACGAATCTGGTCGCCCTTCTTTGTGTTTTGGCAGGCTATTTTCTTGATGAACCCTTTCGTGAGGTCGTCTTGAACGTGGGGCTTTTTGCGTTCTCGGGGGCCCTGACCAACTGGCTCGCCATTCATATGTTGTTTGAAAAAGTCCCTGGATTTTATGGATCAGGAGTGATTCCGGCGCGCTTTGAGGATTTTAAAGGGGGAATTCATCAGCTCATCATGCAGCAATTTTTCACCCAGGAGAATATCGCCCGCTTTTTTGAAGGCGGGGAAGGGGAGTCCGCCGAGGGGCTCGATCTCGATCCCTTGATTGAGTCGATGGATCTTGATCCGGCTTTTGAGGCTCTCAAGATGGCGGTGTTGGAGTCAAAATTCGGGGCGACGCTTTCGATGTTCGGTGGAGTGGCGGCACTGGAACCGATGAAGCCGACTTTCGATGAGAAGATGAGAGTCGCGATTTCTGAAATTGCGGCGACACCAGCTTTTCAAGAGAAGTTCAAGTCATTGATGACCGGAAGCGCGGGAGATCATGCGGAACTTTTTGCGCGAGTGAACGTGATTGTGGACAAACGCCTGCAGGAGCTGACGCCGACGATGGTGAAAGAGATCATGCAGCAGATGATCCGCGAGCATCTGGGATGGCTTGTGGTGTGGGGAGGAGTTTGCGGGGGCCTGATTGGGCTGGTGGCCTCCTTGATCCCGTAGGCCGGGTCTCTTCATGAATTCCCTCGCCATTCCCAACGGGTGAAAGTTGCTGCTCAAAGCCGGTTAGGATTGCCAGCGGGGGAGGTCGTGGGGCACTCTTTGAGCCGATGAGATTTGCGGTTTTGGGCAGCGGGAGCGGTGGAAATTCCACGGTGGTCGAGTGCGACGGTAAATATCTTCTCGTCGATGCCGGATTGAGTGCCAAGCAGTTGATCTTGCGGCTTGAGAAACTGGGCGTGAATCCGGAGGCGCTCACCGGAATCCTGCTGACTCATGAGCATGGTGACCACGTTCGCGGACTCGATGTTTTCCTGCGGAAGTGGCAGGTGCCGGTGCTGGCTTCAGTGATGACGGGGCGGGTGGTGCAGGAAAATCTGCGCCAACGTGCGAAGTGGGTGGCCTTTGAGAGCGGGCAGAATTTTTCGTGGGAGGGCTTTGATTTTGCGACCTTTGGATTACCGCATGATGCGGTGGAGCCGGTGGGTTATGTCATTGGGAGGGGGGAGCGCCGGGTCGGGGTGGCGACTGATTTGGGGCACGTCGATGCCCAGGTGCTGAAAGCTTTACAGGGAGTCGAGGGCCTGGTTCTCGAGGCGAATTACGAATGGAAGATGCTGGAGGCGGATACCAGGCGGCCTTTCAGCACCAAGCAGCGGATTTCCTCGCAGCACGGGCATCTTTCGAACGAGCAGGCTTCGGATCTCATCGCCGAGCTCGCTCCAGGTGGTTTGAAGCGGGTGATTTTAGGGCATTTGAGCAGTGATTGTAATTGTCCCAAGGTGGCGGTGGAGTGTGTCCGACAGAAGATCGGGGAGTATGAGGTGGAGGTTTGTGCGGCATCGCAGAATGAGGTGACGGAATGGCAGAGTCTCGTTCCTGAGGTGGACCCGGCCTTTTACGGCGAACTCTTCGGCGGATAGTGCATTCAAGGGTTGCCTGAGGCGTGTGGATCGCCAAACTGCCGCCCGCGTGAATCAGGTCCCAGTCAAGCCCAGTGCCGAGGAGTTTGTTGAGTTAGCGCAGGGCGGAAATGTCGTGCCTGTCTATGCTCAGCTTGCCGCTGATTTCGAGACTCCGGTCTCAGCCTTTTTGAAGCTCCGCGATGGCAGAAATGCCTTCCTCTTTGAGAGCGCGGAGAGCACCGATGCGAGCGGACGATGGTCGCTTGTGGGAAGCCAGCCACGCTGGGTCTTTACCTCGCGAGGCAACGAAGTGACCATCGAGTCCGGGGGCCAGGTCGAGAAGCGCGAGCGCCAGGGCGATGTCCTCGATGAAGTGCAACGTCTCATGGCGGGTTATCGGCCCGTGACTCATGGCGATGCTCCTCCGTTTTACGGCGGAGCGGTCGGTTACGTGGGCTACGATGCGGTGCAACAGTTCGAGCCTTCGGTTTCGCAAACTCCCGAGGATGATCTTGGCTTGCCGGAAGCGGTCTTTTTCCTCGCCGATACCCTCGTGGTCTTCGATCACAAGCTGCGCCGTCTTTTGGTGGTGGCTAATGCGATGATCGACGAAGCCGATTCTCCGGAGGAAGCGTATGCCATCGCCCGCGGACGCATCGGGACGGTGATTGCCGCGCTCGACCGTCCCTTGCATGTCGCTCCTCTCAACGGCCTGGCGGAATTTGAAACACCTGCGCCGAGAAGCAATACGACCCAAGCGGAATACGAGGAGATGGTTCTCAAGGCCAAGGAGTACATTGCGGCGGGAGACGCCTTTCAGGTTGTGCCGAGTCAACGCTTCGAGGCGGATTTTGACGGAGCGCCTATCGATCTCTATCGCGCGCTGCGGCACATCAATCCGTCGCCCTACATGTTCGTGTATGAAACTCCGGAATTCTCGCTCGTGGGAAGTTCACCGGAGGTTCACGTGAGGGCAATCGATGGCCGGATCGACATCCGACCGATTGCGGGAACGCGCTGGAGGGGGAAGACCAAGGAGGAGGACGATGCGCTCGCGGCTGACCTCTTGGCCGATGAAAAAGAGTGCGCGGAGCACGTCATGTTGATCGATCTGGCCCGCAATGATGTCGGGCGGATTTCCAAGCACGGGTCGGTCTCGGTCGATGATCAGATGATCGTGGAGCGTTACAGCCATGTCATGCATATCGTTTCGAATGTCAGCGGCCAGCTTGCGCCGGGTCATTCGTCCTACGACGTTCTGCGTTCGACTTTCCCGGCGGGAACGGTGAGTGGCGCGCCCAAGATCCGGGCGATGCAGATCATCAATTCTCTCGAGAAGAATAAGCGGGGATCGTATTCCGGTGCGGTGGGGTATTTTGGCTTCAATGGAAATCATGACTCCTGCATTGCCTTGCGGACCTGTCTCGTGAAGGACGACAAGGTCTACATTCAAGCGGGGGCCGGCGTGGTGGCCGACAGTGTGCCGACCTACGAATACAATGAGACTGTCAACAAAGCGGCTGCGATGATGCGCGCGGTTGGGTTGGCGAAAACCCTTGCACCGAAGTCATGAGGGAAGTTTACCGACATCACGAATTCATTCGCGTCAGCCATTTTCGCGACCTTGTCGAGGCTGCTGGAATTCCCACCATGCTGCGCAACGAAGCTCTCGTTCACGGCGTCGTCGAGATTCCCATCACGGAATTTTATCCCAACCTCTGTGTCATGAATGATGACGACTACGAGGATGCCTGGAAGATCATCAAAGACGTGATTGATGCAGAGAAGCGAGATCCCGGTGATGATCTGATCTGTCTGAAATGCGGAGAGAAGAACCCCGGAAATTTCGCGGAATGTTACAATTGTCAAACCCCTCTTTCCGAAGTCCAGTCATGCTAGCCGTTATCGATAATTACGATTCCTTCACCTACAACCTGGTGCAATATTTTGGAGAGCTCGGGGTTGAGATGAGGGTCTTCCGCAATGATGCCATTGGCGTGGACGAGCTACGTGATTTGCAGCCCGACCGGATTTGTATTTCACCGGGGCCCTGCACGCCGAATGAAGCGGGAATTTCCTGCGAGGTGATCAAGGCCTTTGGTGAGACGCTTCCGATTTTCGGAGTGTGCCTGGGTCATCAAGCGATCGGGCAGGTCTATGGAGGAGAGGTGGTGCGGGCCAAGAAATTGATGCACGGGAAGACCTCGATGATTTATCACGAGGGACAGAGTGTTTTCAAGGATTTGCCTAATCCCTTCGAGGCCACCCGGTACCATTCCTTGATCGTTCAAAGAGAGAGTTTGCCCGATTGTCTGGAGGTGACGGCCTGGACCGATGACGATGTCATCATGGGTTTGAAGCATAAGGATCTAAATGTCCACGGGGTGCAATTTCATCCCGAGTCCATCCTCACCAATTGCGGGAAACAGATCCTGCAGAACTTCCTCGATCTCTAGAAGTCTCTTCTAACAGGACCTGCCGCCTTCGGTTTCGGTGGTGCCACCTTGGGGAGCTTTCTCCAGCACGCCTTTGGTTTTCTTCCAAACCGAGAGTGCTTCGATGATCATCCATGCTTCGATGAGCAGGGTGGCAAAGCCAAAGCTGAAGAGGAGCCAGTTGTGGCTGGTGGCGAAGCTTCGCAGATTGAGCGACATGGCGATGGCGGGAAGAATGAGCATCACGATGCCCGGGATGAGCGCGAGAGCGAAGGGGAGGCCACGACGTCGAAGCCAGAAGGTGATGACGAGAAATGCGAGTCCGGCCAGGAGTTGGTTGACCGCTCCAAAGAGGGGCCAAAGGATCATGCCTCCGGTGCCAAGAGACGCGTCCGGTCCCGAGGGAAGACGGGCAATGAGATAGGCAATGAAGACAGCGAAAAGGGTGGCTCCGTATTTGTTGGTGAGCCAGGTGAGGGGGTTTCCGGGGCTCTTGTTCGGCATGATGGCGGAAGCAAGCTCTTGCACGACATATCGTTGAAGGCGGCAGGCTGTATCGAGGGTGGTGGCGGCGAAGGAGGCGACGAAGACTCCCATGAGAGCAATTGCGAATCCCGCTTCGACCCCGAGAGCTTTTAGGAAGTTGGCGCTGCCCTCGACGAAGGCACCAATTTTTGCCGGAAGTCCCTGGGCTGCCGTCCAGCTGTGGTAGCGCGCATGAAAAGCATCCGTGCCGGTGTGGAATTCTCCGTTGACAGTCGTGCCCAAGCCCAGTCCGGCGACACAGGCCAGGATGACCAGCACGGCGAGGAAACCTTCGGTGAGCATGGATCCGTAGCCGATGAATTGCGCGTCGGTTTCGCACTTCACCTGTTTGGATGAGGTGCCGGATGAGACGAGACAGTGGAAACCCGAGATTGCTCCGCAGGCAATGGTGATAAAGAGGAAAGGGAAAATGGAAGGGGCACCTTCGGGAGACCAATTGAAGGCAGGAGCGACGATTTTCAGGCTCTCTCTTTCCTCTCCGGTGACCGGAGATCCTCCAAAGAAGGACGCGGCGATGAGTCCGACGACCACAAGGCCCAGAGTGAAGAGAAGTTGCAGGGCGTTGATGTAGTCCCGCGGTTGGAGCAGGGTCCAGACGGGCAAGATGGAGGCGAAGACGCAGTAGCCGAGGAGGACGGCGCACCATTGCAGGTTACTCCAACTGGCAAGGGCGGCGTTGAAATCCCCGAGGAAGCCCACGTTTCCAAAGGCGACCGAAAGGAGCATCAAGGAGAGGGCGACGAGGGAGGGGATGAGAAGATTGATTCCCTTGCGGTGAATCCAGAAACCGATGATGACGGCGAGCGGGATTTGCAGGAGGCAGGGGAAGATGGACTCGGGATACATGCGGAAGACCGCTGCGATCACGAGCCCGAAGATCGCCAGCACGATGGTGAGAGCCAGAAAGAGGATGGTGAGAAAGAGAATGCGGGTCCGCTTAGTGATGACGCGGCCCGCGATGTCGCCCACGGTTTGTCCCCGGTTTCGCATCGAGACCACGAGGGCTCCGAAGTCGTGAACCGCGCCAATGAGGATGGACCCAAAGAGAACCCAGATGAGTGCCGGAACCCACCCCCAGATGACCGCAAGAGCAGGACCGACAATGGGCCCGGTCCCGGCGATGGAGGTGAAGTGGTGCCCAAAGATAACGTTCTTGTCGCTGGGGACGAAGTCGACGCCGTCTTCTTGCTCGATCGAGGGAACCTTCGCGTTGGGATTGAGCCGGAAGAGTTTTTGCGCCAGCCATTTCCCGTAGGTGTGGTAGGCCACGAGGTAGAGCACGAAGGCTCCCACGGCGATGAGAAGAGGATTCATGAGTCGGGGTCCGAATGCTTGGCCGTGAGGGCTCCGAAAACAGGGGTGGGAACATAGCGGCGAACGGTGTCCTGCCAGCCATCCGGCCCGATCAAGCCCATGACCATGCTTGAGGAGAGTTCGGCGATATCTCGTGGCGGCATCAGGAAGACGGTGCTGATCTTGGGGGCCATGTCGCCGTTGATGTGGCGCATGACACGCTCATATTCGTAATCCTGGGATGAGCGGATCCCACGAAGGATGAATTCGGCGCCGACTTCACGGGCGTAATCGACAAGGTAGCGATTGTCGAAACTGGTGATGGTGAGGCGCTCGCAGGAAGGAATGGAAGCGCGAAGGAGAGTGAGCCGTTCTTCGGTCGAAAAGGTGTAGTTCTTCGAGGGATTCTGCCCGATGGCCACCACCAGGCGGTCAAAGAGTTCGAGTCCCTGGCGGATCATCCAGAGGTGCCCATTCGTTGGAGGGTCGAAGCTCCCTGCGTAAACCGCTGTTTGCATTCAGCTAGTCGATCATTTTTTGGATGAGCGCGCGAGTCCGCATCTTCTCCATCCATTCTTCGAAGTTGGCTTTCTTTTTTTCGGATTCGACCCGTTTCTTCATTTCGTCGCGGACTTCCCCGAAAGGCATGGCGGGACCAAAGTCGCGTTTGACCACTTGAATGATGTTGAAGCCATAAGGATCTTCGAAGGGGCCGATAACGTCGTTTCCTTCGCTTTCGAAAAGGATGAAGCCAAATTCGTGGTTCAGGTCCGTGCGGGGCACGTCTTCCCAAATTCCCCCTTCTTGCGCGTGGGAATCGCGCGAGTGTTGTTTGGCGGCTGCGGCGAAATCGCCCCCGGCTTTAAGCTTCTCGCCCAGCTCTTCGGCGAGCTTGAGTTGCGCTTCGGGGCCACCACCGTCGGTCTTGGGAAGGTAAATCCGTTTGTAGGTTGCGACATCCTCCTTGCGATCCCGGTTGGCGAGCGCCCATTGCTCATATTCCTTGCGGAGTTCCCCTTCTTTGGGAGGAGGGACATCGCCAAAGTGCTGGGAGCGGACGATTTGCACGAGTAACTCTTTGCGCTGTTGTTCCTTGAATTGATCGCGGGTCAGGTTGGTCGCCTTCAGGTAATCGCGGAAGAGTTTTTCGTCGCCGCCATAGACGTTCTGAATGATGCGGTCGACCTCGCCTTCGACCTCGTGATCGGGCAGGGCTTTGATGCGGTCCTTGAATTCGCTGAAGATAATGGCGCGGTCGACCAGTTCATCAAGGATGCTGTTTCGAAGTTCCTTGAGCTGGGCCTCGTAGGCAGGTCCACGACGCGGGAAGCGTGACATGAGGACCGACTGGAGGGGAGCCACTTTGATCATCAGTTCGTTCATCGTGATGATTTCCCCGTTTGCTTTCGCGGCGATGCCATTGACCCGGATGGGCCCGGTCGCTTTTCTGATGGGTTCCCCGGGCTTTGCCGGAGCGTCAGGTACTTCCTGGCATTGGGAGGGGAGCATCAAGGCGGCAGTGAGGCTGAGAGCCAGAGCGAGGGCGGGTAGGAAAAATTTCATCGGTCGGTGCATGGATTAGAGAGACTTGAGGAGGCGAACCGCTTCGGAGAGCTTATCGACGGGTTTGCGGGAACTCAAGCGGGGAAACTTCCCGCCGGGAGGGAGGATGTATTCGCCGTTTCGCTGTAACATGAAGCGATCGTTGTTGATTTCAACCACCTGCACACCCTTGGCGGAAGCGACGACACGCAGGCGGTTCGTTTGCAAAAGATTCTCAACCGGAACCGGGAAGCGGCCAAAGCGGTCGCGCCAGTCTTTTTCGATCTGGCTGATTTCCTTCTCGCTGCGTGCCGAGGCCAGTTGCCGGTAGGCCGCAACCCTCATTTCCGGGTCGGGGCCGTAACTGCGCGGGAAATAGGCCGGGAGGAATCCTTTTTGACCCGACCACTGGCTCTCCGAGAAGACAAGGAAGTCGATTCTCACCTGGGCATCGGCCCGCTGCATCGGGTTCTTACCTTGGAGTTTTTCGACGGATTGTTGCAGGAGTTGGCAGTAGAGTTCGAAGCCCACGGCGGTGATGTGGCCCGATTGTTTGGTCCCGAGCAAGCTGCCGGCGCCCCGGATTTCGAGATCGCGCATTGCGATTTTGAAGCCTGAGCCGAGTTCGGTGTATTGCTTGATCGCGCTGAGCCGTTTTTTGGCGTCGCCCCCAGCGATCAATTCACTGGGTAAAAGAAGGAGGGCATAGGCGCGTCGGCCGGCCCGTCCGACGCGTCCGCGAAGTTGGTAGAGATCGGCTAGGCCAAAGCGGTCGGCGCGGTCGATGAGAATGGTGTTGGCGTTGGGGATGTCGATTCCGCTCTCGATAATGGTGGTGGCAAGGAGGACATCGGCTTTTCCTTCCACGAACCGGTGCATCACCGTTTCGAGGTCATGGCGCTCCATCTGACCGTGGCCGACGACGACGCTGGCTTCGGGGACAAGTTTTTGAATGCGCTCTTTCATCCCTTCGATGGTCTGAACGCGGTTGTGGAGAAAGAAGACCTGACCGCCCCGTGTCAGCTCCCGGCGAATGGCATTGCGGATGAGGCGTTCATCGTAGGCGCAAATCGACGTTTGAACCGGGAGACGGTTGGGCGGAGGGGTGTCGATGGTCGACATATCCCTCGCTCCCATGAGGGAGAGGTAGAGAGTTCGCGGGATCGGAGTGGCCGACAGGGTGAGGACATCGATGAGGCGGAAGCGCTCCTTGAGGATTTCCTTGTGACGCACTCCAAAGCGCTGTTCTTCATCGACCACCAACAAGCCGACGTTTTGGTAATCGACTCCGGCGGAAAGGAGGCGATGGGTGCCGATGACGATATCCACTTTCCCTTCCTTCAGGCCTTCCAGGGTTTCGCGAACTTCGGCGGGGGATTGCAGTCGACTCAGGATTTCAATGCGCACCGGGTAGTCGCTCATGCGGGCTTTGAAGGTCCGCCAATGTTGCTCGGCGAGTACGGTGGTAGGTGCGAGAATGGCAACTTGTTTGCCACCCGTAACGGCTTTGAAAGCGGCCCGAATCGCAACCTCGGTTTTCCCAAACCCCACGTCGCCACAGATCAGCCGATCCATCGGGCGGGGCGATTCCATGTCAATCTTGGTTTCCTCGATGGCCCGGCGTTGATCCGGGGTTTCGGTGAATGGGAAGGAGGCCTCGAATTCCTGCATCCATTGGCCGTCAGGGGCATGGGCGTGCCCTGATTTCGAATCCCGCTCGGCCTGCAAGCGAAGAAGCTGCGCGGCGTAGTCGAGAACGGCAGCCTCGGCGACCAGGCGGGCTTTCTTCCACTTCTTGTCGCCGAGTTTGTGTGATTTCGGTTTGCCGCCACCAATACCAACGTAGCGTGAAACAAGATGACTTTGGTCGATGGGGACGTGGAGGGTCGCTCCGCCTTGGAATTCAATGCCCAGTTCTTCGTCGCCGTCGTCGCTCTCGACCAGCCCAATAAACTCGCCGATGCCATAGTCGGCATGAACGACATACTCGCCCTCGTTGAGTTCGTGAACTCCGGCGATCGCGGCGGCGTTGCGCTGGTGGCTGAACTTCTCCCGACCGCGGGTTCCGGGGAGATGCTGGCGACCGAAAATCTCCAAGGTTGAAAGGACGACCAGTCTCTGACTTGGTGAAACGAACCCTTTGGCAAGTCGCCCTTCGACGCAAGTGAAGTCTGATTCATCGCGTTCCAAGATTTCGAAAAAACGATGTCGCTCCGCCTTACTGGGGGCGACCAGTCCAATCTCCCAGCCTTCGCGCTGCCAGTCGGCCAGCTGTTCTAAAAAGAGCCTGCGGCTTGAGTCCGCGATGACAAAGTCCCCGGCCTCGAAGCCCGCTGCGGGTGAGGGATAGAGATCGGCGTTCCAGACCTCGTTGGGACCATTGCTAATGAGAACGTGGGCAATTTCGCGGTCGTCCTCATCGACCGCGACGACGAGATCATCGGGGCCGAGCCACGATGACAGAGGAGCCCCCAACTTAGGAGGGCGGCTGTTGACGTCCACTTTGGCGACCCGCTTGGTCGTGGTCTGGGTTTCGATACTAAATTCGCGAAGGGATTCGATTTCATCACCAAAGAATTCCACTCGCACCGGGCTTGTGAATTGAGGCGGGAAGAAATCGAGAATGCCCCCTCGCCGGGCGAACTGGTTTCGTTGGAAAATCTGCGGAGTTTCCTCGTAGTCATGCTCTGCGAGCCACGCGATGAGTTCCTCGGGGGGGATTTCCTGCCCGAGTTCGAGGGTAAGTTCCGTTTCATCCAAGCCATCGAGAACGGGAGCGGGGGATTGCCATGAGGCCCGCGAGAGAAGGACGGGCGTTCCCGGTGAATTGGCGATACGGTGAAGAGTTGAAATCCGCTCGGCCTCGCGATCGGGGTCGACCAATTCATCTTCGATGATAACCGTGGGGTCGGCGAGGATGAGAGCGGGGGATTTCCAGAAGGCAAACTCCTCGGCAAACTGGTCCCGTCGGCGGGCATGGGGAGTGAAGACCCAGACCCGCCCCTTGCGCTCCTGCTGGAGAAGCGAGGCAATGAGGTAGCCTTCGGCAGCGGAATCGCAAGTGCCGAGCATGAGCGGAGCCTCGCTGGAGCGGGGCATGGCTTCCCACGTGGACAGGGAGAGACCCCGCCACCGCTCCCTGGGAGAACCTGCGTTCATGGCGAAGGGCTATAGCACGCTCCTTGAGTCGTGCAAGTGGGACGATGGTTCGTTGAGTCTCAAAAAACTTCAAAGATTCTCTTGTCAAAAATCGCGGGGCATCCTAAAGCTCCGCCGCACCAGCCGAAAGAACGGTGTAAATCCAACCTCAAAGCGCAGATAGCTCAGTTGGTAGAGCAGTTGGCTTTTAACCAATTGGTCCTGGGTTCGAGTCCCAGTCTGCGTACTTTCTCTGTAACCCGCTCTATCTTAATGGATTAGCGGGTTTCGTGTTTCTTGGAGGAGGCCGAATGCTAGCTATCTGCTAGCATTCCATTAAGTCCCACAATGTTTCACCCTAACGACAGCGGAATTTCAGCGGTTGATGTCGCGGATGATTCTGGGAGTTCTGAAAGGGCGACTCAGATTTGAGGTGTCCCAATCCGAGGGGATGGAGCTACCCCATAGTGCTATTCTCATCTCGATGGGTAGGATGCTACCCATCCACCTGGCACCCGTTGCTTTCATAATTCTCTTCAGTAAATTTGGTTTTGGGATCGATCGATGGGGGTATGCCCCATATGCGACCGGACTTTCTCTGATCGTAGTATGGACGACTGGCTGCTGATTAAGGCTCCCATGAGCCATCCAGAGAGTCTTTCGGATGCTAGAGCGCAATCTCACCAGAGATTCCAGATGTGATCTTCTCGGCTGTCGTGGCGGATTGCGTGGGCGTGTCCTATTGTTGGGATTGAAAAAAATCCAAAAACAAAATTGCTAGGAGTTTGCTTTTTGCGGGGTGTCCTTGAGGACGTTGTTGAGGAGATCGGAGAGGGGGAGAAAGGGGGTTATTGCGCTCAAGGGTCAGGGGTAACCTCGATGGACTTGAAGAGTCTCCAGTCCTTTGCTCTCGTGTTCCACCGGGCACCTCACTCGCGGCATCTCGGGCAGACTGGAAGAGAAAGGGAGCTTTACGCAATTCTTTGTAGCCATCCCCGCAGGGCTGCTTACAGTGAGCGACTATGAAATTTCGAATTGTTCTGTTTCTTGTCATTGCGCTCTTCGGTCCGGGCGGGGGAGTCTTGAAGGCCGAAGAGAATGAAGATACGGCGGCGGCAGCAGAAATCCGCAAGGAGGCAAAGCAGGGTGATACTGCCGAGGACGTGGTGCGGTATCGTGAAGCAGCGGAGCAGGGTGATGCCTACGCCCAGTTTTTCTTGGCAAACAGCTACTTAAATGGTGAAGGAGTAGCCAAGGATGTCACTGAGGCTGTGAGGTGGTTTCGCAAGGCTGCGGATCAGGGGCTTGCCAGTGCCCAGGTTAACTTGGCAAACCGCTACTATAACGGCGAGGGCGTGGCCAAGGATGCTACTGAAGCTGTGAAGTGGTATCGTAAGGCTGCGGAGCAGGGGTATGCCGACGCCCAGACTGCCTTGGGAGCCTGCTACGATAACGGGACTGGTGTCGCCAAGGATGACACTGAGGCTGTCAAGTGGTATCGTAAGGCTGCGGATCAAGGTCATGCCGAAGCCCAGTTTAACTTGGGAAACCACTACTATAGAGGCATCGGCGTGGCAAAGGATGCTACTGAGGCTGTGAGGTGGATTCGTGAAGCAGCGGATCAAGGTCATGCCGACGCCCAATATGACTTAGGACTCCGCTACGCTACCGGCGAGGGCGTGGCCAAGGATGACACCGAGGCTGTGAGGTGGTATCGTAAGGCTGCTGAACAGGGTGATGCCGAAGCCCAGTTCAACTTGGGAGTCTGCTATGGTAAAGGTGAAGGAGTAGCCAAGGATGTCACTGAGGCTATAAAGTGGTGGAGCAAAGCTGCGGAGCAGGGAGATGCCGGAGCCCAAACGACCTTGGGAGGCTCCTACATGTATGGCAACAGAGTGGCCAAGGATTATGTGATCGCCTACATGTGGGTAAATCTTGCGGCAGCATCCGGTGAGGAGCATGCAAAAGAATTACGTGAGGATCTTGAAAAGAAAATGACTGCCGAGCAAGTCGCCGAGGGTCAACGGATGAGTAGGAATTGGAAACCTCGACCGCATCAAGGGGAGTAGGCTGGCTGTAACCTCGCCACCGGCGTTCAGAACGGCAGCAATTCGGCGTAGGATGTCGCTGGCCCTGAAGCAGGCGGAAAGACAACGGCACCGTCGAGGTGACCGGAGAGCGGCTAGTCCTCACTGCTTTGCAGGCGGATCTTCACATGATGGCAGCACGAGGCCGTCTTCCCCCGGAACATCGGGGGCAACTTCGATGGTCTTGAAAAGATTCCCGTCCTGATCGTGAACCTTAATCGTCCCGCCTTTGGTCTTGGCGGCCCATCGGGCATGACTGGCGGCTTCCCGGGCAGATCCAAAGCAAAGCTTCCCATTTGCTCCTACCGGACCGGAAAGGCACCATGACTGATCCCACGGCTGGAACTTTACGTCATACTGAATCATTGGGGGCTTAGCATTTTCTGGGGATTTCGCTTCAAGCTGTTTTTTCACTTGTTGGAGAGACATTCCGTTGATGAATTAACGACCTCGATGAGGGCACGCAACCTTGTTTAAGGCTAACGCGCGTCATCTGCCCCCTAACCATAGAATCCCGATCAATGATGAAACTTCTCCTTCCCGCCTCAATCCTTAGCATGGCGCTGTCGAGTTGCGCCACAGTTGTCTGACGACAACTATAATTGACCCCTGACGACAATTAAAACTGACCCTTTGGGTTGGGCGGTTTTTTGGGGGTGGATCGCGTTTCGCGGTTTGACGCCGGGCGGGGTTGGCTGGTGCTTCCTCGGGTTGTGGTCACACGAACCCAACTCACCAGGCTCAGCGATGAGCGCAACCAAGGAAAATCAATTATGATGAGTGCACAGAAGTCAGGAATGGCGCGCAATACGGCG